>Ga0210408_10000494_pt1 | contig 50352 bp, 48 predicted proteins | sample IncBWH4MmetaG_FD_155471 | JGI IMG/M metagenome (GOLD analysis project Ga0210408, IMG submission 155471) | Forest soil microbial communities from Barre Woods Harvard Forest LTER site, Petersham, Massachusetts, United States - Inc-BW-H-4-M | ecosystem: Environmental > Terrestrial > Soil >...
CCAACCCCGTCGATGTGCGCATTCTCGCCATCAACGATTTTCACGGCAATCTTCGGCCGCCCGCCGGCGGCATCAGGATCACCGATCCCGACGACAACACGAAAAAGATCGCAGTTCCGGCCGGCGGCGCCGAATACATGGCGACCCTGGTCAGAGCGCTGCGCGAGGGCCATGCCAACACCATCTTCGTCGCGGCCGGCGACCTGATCGGCGCGAGTCCGCTGCTGTCCGCCCTGTTCCACGACGAGCCGACCATCGAGTCGCTGTCGATGATGGGGCTTGCGGTCGCCTCCGTCGGCAACCATGAATTCGACGAGGGCAAGGACGAGCTGTTGCGGATGCAGAATGGCGGCTGCCATCCGGTGGACAAATGCCAGGGCCCGCACCCGTTCGATGGCGCGAAATTCCACTACCTCGCAGCCTCCACGGTCGACACCGCGACCGGCAAGACGGTGTTTCCGCCCTACGAGATCCATTCCTTCGACGGCATCCCCGTTGCCTTCATCGGCCTGACGCTCAAAGGCACCGCCGGAATCATCTCGCCATCGGCTGCATCGGGCTTGGAGTTCCGCGACGAGGCGGAGACCGTGAATGCGCTCGTTCCCGAATTGAAGGCGCGCGGCGTGGAAGCGATCGTGGTGCTGATCCATGAAGGCGGCTGGCCTGTCGGCGACTACAACGAATGCCCGGGAATTTCCGGCCCGATCGTCGACATCGTGAAAAAGCTCGATCCGGCCGTGGACGTCGTGATCTCGGGCCACACCCACCAGGCCTATATCTGCGAGATCGATCACCGGCTGGTGACGAGCGGCGACAAGTTCGGCACGCTGGTCACCGCGATCGACCTCAAGCTCGATCCGACCACGCGCGATGTGATCAGTGCCAAGGCGGACAATGTCATCGTCCGCAACACGCTTGCCAGGGATGCCGCGCAGACCGCGCTGATCGCGGCGTATGACAAGTTGGCTGCGCCCCTTGCCAACCGCCGCGCCGGCATCATCGCCGAGACGCTGTCGCGCGCGCCCAACGAAGCCGGCGAGAGCGTGCTGGGCGACATCATCGCGGACGCGCAGCTCGCCGCGACACGCGCGGAGAAGGACGGCGGCGCGATGGTCGCCTTCACCAATCCCGGCGGCATCCGCACCGACGTCGTGAAGTCAGGCGACGGCGCGGTAAGCTATGCCGACCTGTTCGCGAGCCAGCCGTTCCGCAACCAGCTGGTGACGCTGACGCTGACCGGCGCTGACATCAAGACCATGCTGGAACAGCAATGGCTCGATCCCAAGCGCCCGCGCGTCCTGCAGGTGTCACACGGATTCAGCTATGCCTTCGACAATGACAAGCCGTTCGGCGCGCGCGTGATCGAAGACCGCATGATGCTGAACGGCGCGCGCATCGCGCCCGCGCAAAATTATCGCGTCACCGTCAACAACTACCTCGCGCAGGGCGGCGACGGCTTTGCTGTGCTGAAGGATGGCCTCGCCGCGCGGTTCGGCAGCTACGATGCCGACGCGCTGTTCGCCTATGTGCAGGCCAATACACCGATTTCACCCGGCGTTCCCGATCGCATCGCGCGCGTGAATTAGCACCGTCATTGCGAGGCGCGACGCGTCGAAGCAATGCAGACGATTCTCGCGGCAAGATTCCTGGATTGCTTCGCTGCGCTCGCAATGACGGTGCGCAATTCCGCTACCTTCCGGACTTCCGCCCTTTCCGATCAGGCGGCAAGCTCCTACATTGGGGCGCTCGGCCGCAACCGCCCCCAGCACTTGAAGACGCTCCAGGGTTTTAAATGTCCACCTTGTATCTGACCCACCCGGCCTGCCTCGATCATGTGACGCCCGAAGGCCATCCCGAGCGCGCCGATCGCTTGCGCGTGGTCAACCAGGTGCTGGCGGAAGACCGTTTCGCAGCCCTGGTGCGCGGCCAAGCGCCGGAAGGCAATCTCGACCTGGTCACGCTCTGCCACAACGAGCACTATGTCACCGAGTTGCGCCACATCGCGCCGACCGAAGGCATGATCTATATCGACGGCGACACCTCGATGTCGCCGGGAACCTGGGAAGCTGTCATGCGCGGCGTCGGCGGCGCGGTCGCGGCGACCGAAGCCGTCATGTCTGGAACACATCGCAACGCCTTCGTTGCGGTTCGCCCGCCTGGCCATCACGCCGAGATCAGCAAGCCGATGGGCTTCTGCTTCTTCGACAATGTCGCGATCGCGGCACGTCACGCCCAGCGCAAGTTCGGCATCGGCCATGCCGCGATCGTCGATTTCGACGTCCATCACGGCAACGGCACGCAGGACATCTTCTGGTCCGACGCAAGCGTGATGTACTGCTCGACCCACCAGATGCCGCTGTTCCCGGGTACAGGATCGCGCGACGAGCGCGGCGAACATGATACCGTCGTCAACGCACCGCTTGCCTCCGAGGACGGCAGCGCGCAGTTCCGCGCCGCCTTCGAGAACGTGATCCTGCCGCAGCTCGTCAAATTTGCCCCCGAGCTGATCATCATTTCGGCTGGCTTCGACGCGCATTTCCGCGATCCCCTGGCCTCGCTCAACCTCAGGGCCGACGATTTCGGCTGGGTCACGAAGAAGCTCATGGATGTGGCCGATTCGTGTGCCGGAGGACGAATTGTGTCGGTGCTCGAAGGCGGCTATGATCTTCAGGGATTGAAGGAATCGGCCGCGGCCCATGTTGCCGCTTTGATGAACGGATGATTGCCGGATTGATGAACCGATAGCGTGCAGGGCTTGATTGTCACAATCTACCCGCACTGATCCCCTTTAAGTCCGAGAGCCGTTGCGGCCGGGCGCAAGTTCCTGCATGAGCTCGTGGGCGTTGGAACTTCAGGCCGGCCAGGCACTCCCGTGAATGCGTCAAGTCAGGAAAGCAGCATGGCAGAAAACACCCTCATCGACGTCAAGAAGCTTTCCTTCGAGCGCGCGATCGAAGAACTCGAATCGATCGTGAAGCGCCTGGAGGACGGCAAGGTGCCGTTGGAGGAATCCGTCGCCATCTATGAACGCGGCGAGGCGTTGAAGCGCCGCTGCGAGGATCTGCTGCGGCAGGCCGAGGCGCGGGTCGAAAAGATCACGGCGGACTCGACCGGCGAGGTTTCCGGGGTCGAACCTCTGGACGTCCAATAGGGAGCGCGCACCCGCGCCTCCCGGGCATTGCGAACAGCGCGCAAAAATGCCGGTCGACGTCGCCGATCGGAATGGCCGGTTAAAATAAGCTCTTGGCGCCTTGTCCGGCCTGCTATAGTCGGACTTGCTACCGGGCCGTCCAAGTCAGGCGGCCTGCCGGGGGGAAGCCAGGTTGCGCGTCCAGCAACGCCATATCATTTATGTGCAGGGATACGATCCCCGCGGACTTGCGCAATATTACCGGATGTTCCGCACGGAACTGCGCAAGTTTGGCCGGCTCTATCAGCTCGAAACCACGCTCGGCCGCCCGCAGAGCCGCTCCGGCGACGAGATCACCTCCTGGACCATCGAGACCGAGGCGGAGGGATGGAAAACCCGCACCACCTACGATTTCCTGCGATTCGAGGACTTCATCCAGCGTGACCTCGCCTCGCCGATCTGGCGCACGGTCTTGCGCGCGGTCTTCTTCTACTGGCGGCTGGTGTTCGACGGCACCATGGCCCGCTTCACCCGGGCAAACTGGCGCTTTGCGACCTTCATCACCTATCCGCATTTCATCCTGCTGCTCGAGGCGCTCTGCGTTGCGGCATTCGCGTTCGTCTTCGAAAAGGGCCTGCAGGCGCTGGGCCTGCCGCTCCTGCTCAGTGTGCCGCTGGCGTTCGCGCTGTTCATTGCCGTGCTCGGCAGCATGCTCAAATACACCGAGAACCAGACCTACGTGCTTTATCTCCTGTGCGACTGGATCTGGACCTGGCAGTTCGCGCGCCAGGAGCGCCCCGAATGGGATGAGCGGCTCGATCGTTTCGCCGATTATCTCTGCAAGGTCGCGCGCACCAGCGACGCCGACGAGATCGTCATCGTCGGCCATAGTTCGGGATCCTTCCTCGGCACCGAGATGCTGGCGCGCGCGCTCAAGCTCGATCCCGCGCTCGGCAAGCTCGGTCCGCGCGTCGTGCTGCTGACGCTCGGCGGCAACTATCCGATCGTCGGTTTTCACGCGGCCGCACAGCACTTCCGCGACCATCTGCGCGAGCTCGCCATCGAGCCGTCGGTCGACTGGATCGACTGCCAGGCCCGCAAGGACGTGATGAATTTCTTCCAGCTCGATCCGTTGGCGAGCCACGGCATCGAGGTTGGCAACGCGAGGTGCAACCCCAAAATCGTGCCGGTCCGGTTCCGCGAGGTGATCGATCCCGGCCACTACAACCTGTTCCGCTGGCAGTTCTTCCGCGTCCATTTCCAGTTCGTGATGGCCAACGAACGGCCACATGCCTACGACTTCTTCATGATCGTCTGCGGACCAGTTCCAGTACGCGAGCGCATGGCTTGCCCAGAGGCTGCGCTGGCGATCGCGACGGCCAAGGGGCCGGATTCAAGGGAAAAGGCTTGGCTCGCGCTCGAATCTGCTGCTTCCGGCGACGGAAATGCCGTTGATTTGACCGGCAAGGAACCACCGGCCCGGGTCAGCGGTTAAACCTTTTGCCGTCTTCTTAGGCCCGTTGGGCGCCGCTGTGGCGTCCAGCGGGTTGGCTTTGGCCCCGGCTTTAGTGTAAAGCTTTCGGGAAATAGGGGCTTTTGCGGGTTGGCGCGGCTTCGGCGATCATGGAGCTAAGGGCTTGCAAATGCTGTGGAATGCGGCCGGGACGGGGCTAAGCCGCGCAAAGTGACGTACATCACGTTTACCGATTGGGGAAAAAACTAGGCTCTGAAACCGGCTTTCTGCCCGTGCAGGTGACACCGACGGCCCGTCCTTTGCTGGGCTGATTGAACGCAACCCGTCTGGCGTCGGACCAATGCTCCGACATGCAAAATTGGAATATCGCTGTGACCACATTCAGTAAAACGCCGCTTCTCGATACCATCCGTACGCCCGATGATCTGCGACGGCTCAAGGTGGACCAGCTCCGGCAGGTGGCCGATGAGCTGCGCCAGGAAACCATTGACGCCGTCTCGGTGACGGGGGGGCATTTTGGCGCCGGCCTGGGTGTGGTCGAGCTGACCACCGCCATCCATTACACCTTCGACACCCCGCGTGACCGCCTGATCTGGGACGTCGGCCACCAGGCCTATCCGCACAAGATCCTGACCGGCCGCCGCGACCGCATTCGCACCTTGCGCACCGGCGGCGGCTTGTCCGGCTTCACCAAGCGCGCCGAGAGCGACTACGACCCGTTCGGCGCCGCGCATTCCTCGACCTCGATCTCCGCCGGCCTCGGCATGGCGGTCGCGCGCGACCTCTCCGGTGGCAAGAACAACGTCATAGCGGTGATCGGCGACGGCGCGATGTCGGCCGGCATGGCCTATGAGGCCATGAACAATGCCGGCGCGATGAACTCCCGCCTGATCGTGATCCTGAACGACAACGACATGTCGATCGCCCCGCCGGTCGGCGCGATGTCGGCCTATCTGTCCCGGCTCTATTCCGGCAAGACCTACCGCACGCTGCGCGAGGCGGCTAGGCAGATCAACAAGCGCCTGCCCAAGGTGCTGGCCAACCGCGCCAACCGGGTCGAGGAATTTTCCCGCGGCTTCATGATGGACGGCGGCACGCTGTTCGAAGAGCTCGGCTTCTATTATGTCGGCCCGATCGACGGCCACAATCTCGACCATCTGCTGCCGGTTCTCAAGAACGTGCGCGACATGGAAACCGGGCCAATCCTGCTCCATGTCGTGACCCAGAAGGGCAAAGGCTACGGTCCGGCGGAAGCATCCGCCGACAAGTACCACGCCGTCGTCAAGTTCGACGTCGCGACCGGCGCGCAGGCGAAAGCCAAGCCGAATGCTCCGGCCTATCAGAACGTGTTCGGCCAAAGCCTGGTCAAGGAAGCCGAGAAGGACAAGACGATTGTCGGCATCACCGCGGCGATGCCGTCGGGCACCGGCATTGACATCTTCGCCAAGTCCTTCCCCAACCGGACCTTCGACGTCGGCATTGCCGAGCAGCACGCCGTGACCTTTGCGGCCGGGCTTGCCAGCGAGGGCTACAAGCCGTTCTGTGCGATCTACTCGACCTTCCTGCAGCGCGGCTATGACCAGGTCGTCCACGACGTCGCGATCCAGAGCCTGCCGGTCCGCTTTGCCATCGACCGTGCCGGCCTGGTCGGCTCCGACGGCGCCACGCACGCCGGCTCGTTCGACAACGCCTATCTCGGCTGCCTGCCGAATTTCGTCATCATGGCGGCCTCCGACGAGGCCGAACTGGTGCACATGGTTGCGACCCAGGTTGCGATCGACGACCGCCCGAGCGCGCTGCGCTATCCGCGTGGCGAAGGCCGCGGCGTCGAGATGCCGGAAGTCGGCATTCCGCTGGAGATCGGCAAGGGCCGCATCGTCCGCCAGGGTACCAAGATCGCGCTGCTGTCGTTCGGCACAAGGCTCGCCGAATGCGAGAAGGCGGCCGACGAGCTCGCAGCCCACGGCCTGTCCACCACGATCGCGGACGCGCGCTTCATGAAGCCGCTCGACGTCGATCTGGTGCTGCAGCTCGCGCGCGACCACGAGATCCTGATCACGATCGAGGAAGGCTCGATCGGCGGCTTCGGCTCGCACGTGATGCAGACGCTTACCGACAACGGCGCGCTCGACAATGGGCTGGTCAAGGTCCGCACCATGGTGCTGCCCGACGTGTTCCTTGATCACGATACACCGGCCGCGATGTATGGCCGCGCCGGACTCGACGCCAAGGGCATCGTCGCCAAGGTGTTCGAGGCCTTGGGCAAGGATTTCAAGGTCGAAGCCGTCAAGATGGCTTGAGCCGCGGTCCCGGCCGCTCGGCCTCGGTCATGAAAATCTATCTGGCAGGCCCTGACGTCTTCCTGCCGGACGCCGTGGAGGTCGGGCAGCGCAAGGCCGCGATCTGCGCGCGGCACGGCCTGGCCGGGCTTTATCCGCTCGACAACGCGGTCGAGCTGTCGGCCGACGGGGCTTCGCTTGCAATCTACCGGAGCAACGAGGCGATGATGATGGCATCCGATGCCATCGTTGCCAACCTGACACCGTTCCGCGGGGCCAGCGCCGATGCCGGGACGGTGTTCGAACTCGGCTTCATGGCCGGGCGCGGAAAACTCTGTCTCGGCTATTCCAACGATATCTGGAGCTACACCGAACGCGTGCGCCGGCGCGAGCCTGTGTCGGCGGCTGGCGACCGCCGCCTGACCGATGCGGACGGTCTATGGATCGAGGATTTCGGCCTCGCCGACAATCTGATGATCGTCCATGGGCTCGACGTCCACGGCTGCCCGCTGATCGCCCCGCGCCTGCCGCCGCTCGATCCCTGGCATGACCTCGCCGCGTTCGAGGCCTGCGTGCGTCTTGCCGCCGAGCGGCTCGCTCCACCCCCAAAACCGACCGCGCGTCCGACGATGCGCGCCGCACGGCGACGGTAAAGGCCCATGTCCGCCTCCCCCAACAAGTCCCCAAAGAAACGCGCGGATATCGTTCTGGTCGAGCGCGGGCTGTTCGAGAGCCGGGCGCGGGCCCGCGCGGCGATCGAGGCCGGCCTCGTCAGGGCCAATGGCAGGCAGGTCACAAAACCGTCCGAGGTGATTCCGGCCGATGCCGAGCTCGCGGCCGAACCCGCGCATCCCTACGTTTCGCGCGGCGGCGTCAAGCTGGCCGGCGCGCTCGAGCACTACGCCATCGAGATCGAGGACCATGTCTGCCTCGATGTCGGCGCCTCCACGGGCGGCTTCACCGAAGTGCTGCTCGCCAATGGCGCGGCCATGGTGTTCGCGCTCGATGTCGGGCGCAATCAGCTGCATCCGTCGCTGCGGGACCATGCAAAAATCGTCTCGATCGAGGCGACCGACATTCGCAGTTTCGAGGGCAAGCGGCTGCCCGCGCGGCCGGACGTCGTGGTCATCGATGTCAGCTTCATCTCGCTGAAGGCCGTGCTGCCGGTCGCCCTGTCGCTCGCGGCGGCGCCGATGCATCTGCTCGCGCTGATCAAGCCGCAATTCGAGGCGATGGGCCAGCACGACAAGCGCGGCGTGATCCGCGACGAGGCGGTGCACCAAAAGGTCTGCGCGGACATCGCGGCGTTCGCGGCCTCGCTCGGATGCAGCGGGATCGAGGTGTTTGCCTCGTCGATCAAGGGTGGCGATGGCAACGCCGAATTTTTTCTCGGCGCGCGCCGTGGCTGATACCCTGGTCATCGACCATGTCGGCCATTTCGGCGACGGCGTCGCGTTGGACGATGGTAACAATCTCTATGTGCCTTACACGCTGCCCGGCGAGATCGTCGAGGTGGCGGCGAACCCCGGCCACCCGGACCGGCGTCGCTTGCTCAAGGTCGCGCGCGCAAGCGAGGCGCGGATCACCCCGTTCTGTCCGCATTTTGGCGTGTGCGGCGGCTGCGCCATCCAGCATTGGGACGCCGAGCCCTATCGCGCCTGGAAACGAAGCCTTGTGGTCGAGACCTTGCGGCTGGCAAAACTCGATTGCGAGGTCGCGCCCCTGATCGATGCCCATGGCGCAGGCCGCCGGCGCATCACGTTGCATGCGCGACTCGGTGGGCATGAGGTGCTCAAGGTCGGCTTTGCGGCGGCAGGCTCGCACGACATCATCCCGGTCGATCGCTGCCCGATCCTCGATCCCGGCCTCGATGGCGCGGTGGAGGCCGCCTGGGCGCTGGCCGAGCCGCTGAAACCTGCCGGCAAGCCGCTCGATATCCAGATCACCGCAACCGAAGGCGGCCTCGATGTCGACGTCCGCGGCTCCGGGCCGCTGAAGGCAGAGCTGGTGGCCGCGCTGTCGCGGGTCGCCGAAAAACATCGCCTGGCGCGGCTGACGCGGCACGGCGAACTGGTGCTGCTGCGCAATACGCCGGTCATGACCGTCGGCCCGGCGCGCGTCACGCTGCCGCCCGGCTCGTTCCTGCAAGCCACGACCGCCGGCGAAGAGACATTGGCAAAGCTCGTGGCGGCGCATTGCGGGCGCGCAAAAAACATCGCCGACCTGTTCTGCGGCGTCGGCCCCTTTGCGTTGCGCCTGGCTCAGCACGCGCGCGTATCCGCCTTCGACAGCGAGGCCAATGCGGTCGCCTCGCTGCAAAGGGCTGCGTCGACCACAGCGGGGCTGAAGCCGGTGAAGGCCGAGACGCGCGACCTGTTCCGTCGCCCGCTCGTTCCCCAGGAATTGCGCGACTACGACGCCGTCGTGTTCGATCCGCCGCGCCAGGGCGCGCTGGCGCAAGCCAGGCAGTTGGCGACAAGCGCGGTGCCGGTCGTCATCGCGGTGTCCTGCAACGCGGCGACCTTCGCCCGCGATGCGCGGCTATTGGTCGACGGCGGTTATAAGTGCGATGAAGTCACGCCGCTCGACCAGTTCCGACACACGCCGCACGTCGAGCTGGTGGCGCGGTTTTCGCGGTGAGGCCAGGCGCACGACGTCGAGCTTGACGCTGGCGATGCCCGATCGCACCATTCCCAGCGCCATCGCGGCCGAGTATGAAACATCGACCACGCGTCCCTTGATGTATGGACCGCGGTCATTGACCCGGACCGTCACCGAGCGTCCGGTGGCAATATTCGTCACGCGCAACCGGGTGCCGAACGGCAGGGTGCGATGCGCGGCGGTCATCGCGTACGGATCGAACCTCTCGCCATTCGCGGTCTGCTGCCCCTCCGTATAGAAGCTGGCGATGCCGTTGGATCGAACCTGCGTCCCGGCCGCCGTGCTGCCCGATTGCAAGGGACCGAGGCCCGGCGCGCGGCTAACCGGCAAGAACAAGGGCGATCGATTGTGTTCGGCCGTCATCTGCCGATCGGGCGCGAAGAACGCGGTTTTCCTGGCGATGGGGGCCTGCGCGCAGGCGGCAAGCGAGGCGGTCGACACGGCGACGATCAACCATCGGGAAAAATTGCGACGCGCTTGCTCCGGCAACACGGACGAAACGCCCGAGCGCGCCTCGTCGGCCCCGAGATCGCCGGATGAATCGAATCCAATGCTGTTGGGCGGCATATTTTAACTCCGCCTCAGCCCGGAAAAAATTCGACAGTGCAATGCGGGCGTAATGGCGACTGAACGATGGCCGGATCAGCGCGGGATGCGCACGCATGCGCAACCTGAAATCGCAAGTATGCGACACCACAACAGACGGCTCGACATGCACGACGTTACGTTTTGCGTCGTGCCGGAGCAGACGCTGATCTTGCACGACAGAGGAATCTGGATTTTGAAAGCGAGCTCCGGGCCCATCCCTCAAGACGCATCGCTGCTGCTCGGACTCATGCCTTGCGCGCTACTGCACCACGTCGAGTTTGACGCTGGCGACGCCGGCATGCACCATTCCGAGCGCGCGCGCCGCGGAGTACGACACGTCGACCACGCGTCCGTGCACATAAGGACCGCGGTCATTGACCCGGACTGTCACCGAGCGTCCGGTGGACATATTGGTCACGCGAAGCCGCGTGCCGAACGGCAGAGAGGGATGCGCCGCGGTCAGTTCATTCGGATCGAACGTTTCACCATTCGCAGTTTGTTGACCCTCGCTGTAGAAGCTGGCGACGCCGCTCGACGCGGGATGCGCCTCCTTGTGGGGGGTTACGAACGGAGCTCGCGCCGCAACGGCCGGATGATCATGCGGCGCGTACATGATCGATCGGTGCGGCTCGAGGGCAGCCTGCCTGGTGGGTGCGGACAAGGCCGCTCTCCTGCCGACGACGGAGGACTGCGCGCAGGCTGCAAGCGACGCTGCCGCGATGAGCAAACCCAGGCAACGCCAGAGATTGCGAGTCGCGTCGGCCCAGGCAACAGTGACACCCAGAAAAATGATATGGGCCCTGGTCCCGATCAACGCAGCCTTGGTACGGTCGATGGCAAACATGACCAGCCCTCCGTCCCCCGCCGTCTCGAAACGGGACAGCCAATCGCGGCGGAAAGGTGGCGACGCGCCGCGACTCTCGCCATGATTGCGTGATTCCCGTCGCGGTGTTGCCGCAGTGTCACAACTTTGCCGTGTCCCAGGGGCCACGATGATCGAGAAAAACGGCATGCAGCCTGACCTGTTTTTGCAAGGGATCGTTCCGCGACTTGCCGATGTCCGTGGCGTCGCGGCCATCGTGCTCGGCGGATCACGGGCGCGCGGCACTGCGCATGAGGCCTCCGACCATGACCTCGGTCTCTATTTCTCGGCAGACCACGCGCTCGACACCGATCAGCTGCTGCAGGTGGTGAACGATCTCGTCGATGACCCCAATGCAGCGAAAGTAACGGCGGTCGGTGAATGGGGGCCGTGGGTCGTCGGTGGCGCCTGGCTGTCGATCGAGCGACGAAAGGTTGACCTGCTCTACCGCAATGTCGATGCGGTCGCAGAGGTCATCGCGCAGTGCCGATCCGGAGAGATCAGCATGCACTACCAGCCGGGGCATCCGCACGGATTCTGCTCGGCGATCTGGATGGGCGAGATCGCGCTCTGCAAGGCGCTGCATGACCCCGGCGGGATCATCACCGCGCTGAAAGCGAAGACCGTGCCCTACCCTGCTCCGCTCGGCGACGCGCTGATCCGCCGCTTTGCGTGGGAGATCCTGTTCGGCATCGAGAACGGTGAACTGGCGGCGGCGCGGGACGAACAAACCCATGTGGCGGGCTGCGCCTACCGGGCGCTTGCCTGTGCTGCGCAGGTGCTGTTCGCACTCAACGGCCGCTATCTGATCAATGAGAAGGGCGCGCTTGCCGAGGCGGCGACGTTTCCGCTGACGATCCCGAACCTGATGGGACTGACGACGCAGGTCTGGCGGCTCATCGGCCCCGGAGACTTCCGGCGGGCATTCGCGATGCTGCGCGCGATGGAGCGGGAGCTCAACGAACTGCTGAGACGCTAGTGGAGCGGATCTGACGTTCGCTCCCCGTCAGCCGCGAGCCCTTCATGCGAACGTCAAATCCAAAGCTCCACCCGCAACAAGGGCTTGCTGGTGGTCCTTTGCTTCTAACATTCGCAAGAGTGCCCTCCCCGAACGGGATGCGAATCTAAAGCGTCTTGCCGCACGTTCTCTGCTTCAGTCCTTCGGTGGTGAGGTGGGCAATCTTGGCTTTTTCGATAACGTCACCGGGGATTTGGCATTTCGCTGAATTGGCTTGCATGAAATTGATCAGCTTGATTTCCGCTTCCTCAAAGCTGGTGATCAGCTTGCATGCGGTTTCCGGCGATGCCTTGCTCTGGCTGGCTTCCCTGATCGGCTGGGCCTTCGCTTCCCAATCCTGCTTCAATGCGATGGACTGCTGGCGGCATTGGTCGGCAACGGTGCCGCCCGCAGTCACCGCATCATCAGCGCGCGCTTTGTCATGACAAGCGATGAAGGTTGCTGCGACACACGCCGCAAGCAGATAACGGATCAAATGCAGCCTCCTTTGGTTCCGCGATTCGTGAGCGCTACTTTCCCCACCGTTCCTTCCAGATTTGCTCGCCGATCGTGCAGGAGACCCGCGGCTCCTTTTCCGCAACCGGCACGACGCGCGGTGCCGGTGTCTTGTCCGCCACTTCCTGCAAGAGCTTGGTGCGGATCGCCTCCTTGAACTTCTCGCGATCCTTGATCGGCACCACGAAGGAGCCGGGACCGCCGATGACGCAATCCTCGTAATACCAATCGAGGTTGTCGATATCCATGGTCGAATAGGACGGCTCCTTCACCATGATCGGCAGGCCGTTGATGACGATGCCCTTGGACAGCGCCTCGTCGCGCGCTGGCACGATCGGCTCGCCATTGTTGTTCGGACCATCGCCGGAAATGTCGATCACGCGGCGCAGGCCCTTGTACTGATTCTCTTCGAACAGCGGCATCGCGAAATAGATCGCGCCCGAGATCGAGGTGCGCGAGGCGCGGCGGATCGGCGTTTTCAGGATCTCGTCGGAGACGGCGCCGGCACTCTCCGGCCCGTCGATCACGCGCCAGGGAATGATGATCTTCTGGTCGCTCGAGGCTGCCCACTCGAAATAGGTGATGGCGATCTTGCCGGTCGGACCGGCCTTCAGCGCTTGCAGGAATTCCTTCGAGACGATCGCCTGCGCGTAACCCTCGCGCTGCACCGCCAGCTCGTCCATGTCCATCGAATAGGAGACGTCGACGGCGAGGATCAGTTCGACATCGACCTGAGGTGCTGCGCCCTTGTCGGCCGCGACGTGACCGGCCTCATCTCGCGGAGCCGGCGCGGCGATGCCGGCAACATCGCCTCCGGCCATGAGACCAGCGACAAGCAGAGCTCCGATCGAGACACACCAGCGCATCGCGGTCCTCCCGTAGTACCGGGCGATGGTGGCATGCAATTCCGCCCACGAAAAGTGAGAACGTCAAACTGCGTTCACATTCGAGTTAGTCTCGCGTCGCGCCAGGAACCAATTTCCGCCGCGATTGAACAAGGACTTCGGTCCCCGCATGGAAGCCATCATGCGTGACCGGTTTTCACGCCAGCCGGGAAACTGTATGGTAACGGCATCCTGCTCGTGCCGCTCCGATTTGAAATTTCATGCACGACAAGCTCCTGGTTCGCTCCAGATGATCGACGCGGTCACCAAACCCAAAACCAAGACCCGCACCAAGACCGAGCGGCCGCGCCTGCACAAGGTCATCCTGGTCAATGACGACTACACGCCGCGCGAATTCGTGGTCGCCATCCTGAAGGGCGAATTCCGCATGACCGAGGATCAGGCCTACAAGGTGATGATCACGGCGCACCGGCGCGGGGTCTGCGTCGTCGCGGTCTTCACCAAGGACGTCGCGGAAACCAAGGCGACGCGCGCCACCGATGCCGGCCGCGCCAAGGGCTATCCGCTGTTGTTCACGACCGAGCCTGAGGAATAGGCGAGACGAGGAGATTCATCGCCGCGCGTTCGTTGGCCCCTGGTCCGATCCGAGGCCGCTCCGAGTCCGAGATGAGGCACGGCCCATACGCCCGCCGAGGTTGCACCGATCCGACAGGCGACTTTACGTTCGTCGCAGTCGGCGGTATGATTTTGCAGGACTTCGCCCGACCGGGGACACCCCCACACCGCGCTGGGGGGACGCGTGTCAGCGGTCTTTTCGCAAGCGACGTCGCCTTGACGACCAGGTTCGACACGTGAAACGCGTGCCGGGCTCGGGGCGGGTGCGGCTCGCGATCTCCGTTCCGCCCAGCCTCTGGAGTTGAACCTCATGCGGAACACCGCCGCTGCGTTGCTGTCGCTGTTGTCCACGCCGGTCATGGCCGGCACTTTCGTCTACACGCCGGTCCATGTCGCACCCGTCATCCACATCAATCCGGGCTTTCACGCTGCGCCGATGGTCAGACCGGGCGTGAGCGCCGTGAGACCGGCAGCGACGGTGGTCAAGCCGGGCGCGGTGATCGCGAGATCGGGACACCTCCATGCGGGCCACCATGGCGAGAAGACGGTTCAGGTCACCGTGTACAACGTCTCGCAAAACGCGCCGCAGGCCAAGAAATGCACCCAGTCGAAGCCCGGCGACGCGACATGTGCCAGGAAATGATCTCTCGAGCTGGTCGCAGGGCGTGACGTTCGCGCCTGCGCCGCCGGTCTACCTGATGTTGACGGTGATTTTTTCCGACATGATCGGCGGATCAAATAGATAATGCTTGGCATCGCCCAACACCAGTTGGAGCGTGTGCTTGCCGGGCGGCAGTTCGAGACGGGCCTCGGTCTGCCCCGCACCGAAATGAAGATGGTTCTTGTCCTGCGGGATCGGCTCGTGGGGATCAAGCGGGTCGGTCGCATCGACCAGCAAATGATGATGACCGCTGTTCGGGAAATCATCGCCCGCGTGGGTGATGCCCATGTTGCGCAGGCCGAAACGACACCAGAACCCGCCTTTGATGGTCGCCCCGTTCTGCGGCCAAATGAAGTACAGAAGCGCGTCCTTTGGCGCAGACTTCCCCTGAGCATGAACAGCACACGACGCCGATGCGAGCGCCGCAGCCAGCAGAATGAGCCGGACGATCCTCATATCGCGTGCTCCTCTGAAACGTTCAAGGAGAGAGAGCGACCCGGAATCCGTGCGTTGGATATCGAACGTTCGTGTCGTAGCTGTCGCGGTTCGCCGACCGAACATAACGCTGGTCATTCCTCCAGGACCCGGACCGGATGACATGAGACCCGCAGTCCGCGTCGACCCAGGCCGAGCCGTCCGACGGCGCGCCGTGATAGCTCTTGTGCCAACAATCCTCGACCCACTGGTCGACGCTGCCACCCATGTCATACAGCCCGAACGGATTCGGCTTGAAACTACCGACCTTCACCGGTTGCTCTGCGGCTGCGACATCGGTGCAGTTCTTGCAATTGGCCGTGCCGGGTTGAAACTCGTCGCCCCACCAGAACCTCGACTGCGTTCCACCACGCGCGGCATATTCCCATTCGGCTTCGCTCGGCAGCCGGTAGGTCTTGTGCGTTGCGCTCGAAAGCCAGGCAACATACTGCTTGGCATCGGTCCAGCTGACGTTGGTGATGGGCGCGTCATCCTTGCCGGTCGCCACGAATCCACATGCCTTCGCCGCCGCGCACTCGTTCCATTGGCGAACGGAAACCGGATACCGACTGATCGCAAACGGCTTGATGGTCACCTGGTGAACGGGCTTCTCCGTAATATCCTCATTGCTGCCCATCGTGAACGAGCCGGCTCGGAGCAGGGTCATGTCAGGTTCTCGGAGCGCTGGGGTGGGCTGTGGTGAGGGCGCGTCTTGCAAGGCCGCCTGTTTCGTGGCGGGAGCCGCCCCAGGAGCCGGCTGACCCTGCGGCGGCTGTGCCGTGATGCTCGCTGCGGGGTGAAATGCCGTTGTCCCGGCGGCCTGACCGACCGTCGTCGCAGGCGACAGTGCTTGGGATGGCTGTGGCTGGGGCGGCTGTGCCGCCTGTTTCTCGACAGGGGACTGCGCCGACGCCACCGGAACTTGCTGCGAAGGCGGAATTGACACCTGCTTTCGCGCTTTTTCGTACGGCTGCAGCAACAAATACCAGAGCGCACCGCCGGCGATCAGAAGCAAGATGACACTTAGAGCGAAAATCAAAACAGTCTCGCGCCGCCGGGTCTTGTTCAGGGCGGCCGGGTCCGGAAGCACCCGGTAAACGCGCACCGGATCGGTGATGTTCTTGACCTTGCGATCTCCGAGCGACTCATATCCGCAAACCAGCTTGTGCTTGATCTGCTCGTAAATGCCACCCGAGATGTAAACCTCGCCGGGCTCAGCGATACCTTCAAGACGCGAGGCGACATTCACGCCATCACCATAGATGTCATCTGCCTCGATGATCACATCGCCGAGATTGACGCCGATCCGAAACTCGATCCGCTGCTCCCTGGCCAGCGACGCATTGCGTCCGCACATGTTTTGCTGGATGACGATACCGCATCGCACCGCTTCGACGGGACTGTCGAAAATTGCGAAAAAACCGTCTCCGGTCGTTTTGACGAGTCTGCCATGGTGTTCTGCAATGCTGGGGTCGATGAGATCGCGCTGGATTCGCTTCACGCGATCATGCGTGCCTTCTTCATCGAGCTCCATCAGGCGGCTGTAGCCCGCGATATCCCCGGCGACGATCGCGGCGAGACGACGCGGCGGCTGCCCGCGTGGCGACGCGTTGCCAGTCCTGGCGGAATTGATATCGCGAACCTTCTCGCGCATGGCGTTACTCCACCTGCGCCGCGTGAACCAACCTACCCTGGCCGGTTCAAATGACAGTGGCTCAGTTCACACCGAGCCGTAAAAATCTCGCGGAATGCGAAAATCGACGCGTGCGAATAAATCAAGTTCCATCGAACCTTAACAGAACGCGCCGGATGTCGCCAGCAGTCCGCCATCAATTGGCCGACTTTGCCGAAACAGGTCAGTCGTTCTGACCTTCGTGAGCCGCCAGCCCGCGAAGCCTGGTTCAGCTTCGGGTCTCAGCCGATATCTCGTCGCGCAAACCATAGACCTGTTGCGCAAATGACAGCCCCGCGATCGGAAACTCGCCGAGGCCGGTCCATTCGCCCGCGCACGAGCCGGCAAAGGCGGATGATGCGACGACGGTGCGGCCGAGCCGGCCCGCGATCTTCTCCAGCCTTGCGGCGAGATTGACCGCGGGACCGATGCAGGTGAAATCGAGCCGGCCGCTGCCGCCGATATTGCCGAACAGGATGTCGCCGATGTGCAGCGCGACACCGAAGCGAAAACGCTCGACCAATTCGTCGCGCTCATAGCGCATGGCAACGACATTGGCGCGCGCTTCCCGCGCCGCATCGAGCACGCGGGCGCAGACGTCAGCGACGGTCTCGCCGCCGCCCGAGATCGGAAACACCGCAAGCAGCCCATCACCCATGAACTTCAGGATCTCGCCGCCATGCTTGCGGATCGGCGGCACCTGGCAATCGAAATAGCGGTTGAGAATCTCGACCACGTCACGCGGTGACAGCCGGTCCGACAATCCGGTGAAGCCGCGCAGGTCCGACGGCCAGATCACGGCCTGCATCGCTTCGGCATGGCCGCGGCGAATGTCGCCGGCCAGAATGCGTTCGCCCGCGCTGTTGCCGACATAGGTATCGAGCAGCCCGGCCGCGGTGCGGCGGAGCGTGATGACTTCGGCAAGCCGCGCCATCGGCGCCGTGATGCGCCGCAAGGCTTCGAGCTGCTCGTCGGCGAACCCGCCCGGATGTTTCGTGGTGAAGCTCACGACCTGGATCGAACCGTCGGTGAAGTGCAGCGGCAGCGCAACATAGTCGGTCACGCCCTCGTCGCGCATCTCGTCGAGAAACGGAAAGCGCCGGCTTGCCGGATCATCGAGCCGGCAGCGAAGTTAGCTGCCGCTCTGATAGACGGCGACCACCGGACTGCTGAGGAATCCCGGAGTCGTCTCGATATCGATGTCCGCGGTGCTGACGACGACCTCGGTGCCGGGACGCCAGAAGAAGGCACGGCCATAGATGTCAGGGTGCAGGATTCTTATGAACAGCGCGACCCGCGCGAGCGGCACGCCCGCCGCGAGCAGCCGCTCGCACATCTCCCGGAACGGCCCATTCGGCCGCGTCGCCGATCGCGCGCCGTCGATCAGCCAGTCGATCAGGTCCTGAAGTTTGGCGAGGTCCATGGCCGCATTTGCGATCAAGTTTTCGCGCCGTCAAGCCGAATTGAGCGCCGTACCGGCGACCATCGCGCGGCCGTCCGCCGCCGAAGATCGGTCAGCGTCCGCTCGCGGCCGTCGCCTCATCGCGCAGACCGTAAACGCGCTGCGCGGACGACAGGCCCGCTATCGGAAACTCGCCGAGATCGCTCCAGTCGCAGGCGCAGCGGTCGGCAAAGGCGGATGATGCGACGACGGTGCGGCCGAGCCGGCCCGCGATCTTCTCCAGCCTTGCGGCGAGATTGACCGCGGGACCGATGCAGGTGAAATCGAGCCGGCCGCTGCCGCCGATATTGCCGAACAGGATCTCGCCGATATGCAGGGCGACGCCGAAGCGAAAGCGCTCGGCGGCCTCGTCGCTGCCATGGCGCATGGCGACGACATTGGCGCGGGCCTCGCGCGCCGCATCGAGCACACGGGCGCAGACCTCCTCGACGCGCTCGCTGCTCCTCGCAATCGGGAACACCGCCAGCAGCCCGTCGCCCATGAACTTCAGGATCTCGCCGCCATGCTTGCGGATCGGCGGCACCTGGCAATCGAAATAACGATTGAGGATCTCGACCACTGTCGCGGCCGGAAGCCGATCCGACAGTGTGGTGAAGCCGCGCAAATCCGACAGCCAGATCACGGCCTGCATCGCTTCCGCGTGGCCTCTGCGAATATCTCCGGCCCAGATTCGTTCGCCGGCGCGCTGGCCGACATAAGTATCGAGAAGCGCCACCGCCGTGCGACGGAGCTGGAATATCTCGCCGAGCCGGGAGAACGGTGGAATGATCGACCGCAACACCGCCAGTTGCTCCTCGGTGAAACCATTGGCCTGCTTCGTGGTCCAGCTTGTGGCGTGCACCGAACCGTCGGTGAAGTGCAGCGGCAATGCGATATAGTCGGTCACGCCCTCGCTGCGCAAATCGTCGAACAACGGAAAGCGCCGGCTCTCCGGATCGTCGAGGCGATGGCGCACCTCACATCCGCTCGCATAGAGGATGGCGAGCGGGCTCTGGCGGAACCGCTCCGATTCGGGGAGGTCGAAACCTGCCGTATTGATGATGACCTCGTCGGCGACCGCCCGCCAGACAAAGCTGCGGCCGAACGCGTCGGGATGCAGCGACCGAACGAACGCAGCGACCCGCCAGAGCGGCAGCCCGGCCACAACGAGCCGTTCGCAGCTTTCCTTCAAGAACTCGGGCGGTGTCGGCGCGGATCGCGCGCCGTCCATCAGCCATTTGGTGAACTTCTCAATCTCTGTCGCGTTCATGGCCGAGCCGACGGCAGCAGAATTGCTTTGCGTTCTGAGGACATCCGGGCAAAACTTCAGGGGTGGAACTCTAGAAGCAAAGATGCAGGACTCCAAACAGGAAATCTTGGACGAAAGCATCATATTTCGTCGCAACCTGGGCGCGGCCGATCCCGCGACCCTGCTGCTGTCGCTCGTGCAGCTGACTGGGGAACGGCACTGGCTCGACGAGGCGAGGCCCTTCGTCCGCGGTCCGATGAGCTATCAGGAGTTCATGCCGGAGGAGCTGCGCGTCGCGGTGCGTGCACGCATGGCCGAAGTGCTGGCCGATCTCGGGACGGGCGGACAAACCGTGTTCGCGCCGCTGGATGACGCGCTGCTGTCCGAGATGATGTCGTTCGCGGCCGGCGAAGCCGTGGCAGACGATTATATCGCGATGATGCGCGAGGACCTGACCTGTGACAGCCTGGCCTCGCGCACCTCAAGCTGGCGCAGGCCACCCGACCGATCGGGCCTGCGCGAGAGCGAGGTCGTCATCATCGGCGCCGGGATGTCGGGCCTTTATGCCGCGATTCAGCTGCGCGAGGCGGGCCTGCCCTTCGTCATCCTCGAGAAGAACGACGCGGTCGGCGGCACCTGGTACGAGAACGTCTATCCCGGCTGCGGCGTCGACACCCCGAACCATTTCTATTCCTACGCCTTCGAGCCCAATCACGACTGGTCGCATTACTTCGCCAAGCGCGACGAGCTTTGGCGCTATTTCGAGCGCGTCGCCGACAAACACGATCTGCGCCGGCAGATCCGGTTCGGCACCGAGGTGGTCGAGGCGCGCTATGACGAGCCGGACGCGCTGTGGCGCATCAAGGCGCAGCGCGCCGATGGCGGCGTCTTCGAGCTCTCCGCGCGCGTGCTGATCTCCGCGGTCGGCGTGCTGAACCGGCCAAAACTGCCGGACATCGAGGGCCTTGCGTCCTTTGCCGGACCCGCCTTGCACACCGCGCAGTGGGAGAGCAGTTTTGACTGGCGCGGACGGCACGTCGCGATGATCGGCACCGGCGCCTCCGGGCACCAGGTGGGGCCCGCCATCGCGCCCGACGTGGCGCGGCTGATGATTTTCCAGCGCTCGCCGCACTGGGTGGTGCCGAACCCGAACTACCATGAGGGCGTAAGTCGGGGAAAGAAATGGGCGCTTGGCCATATTCCGTTTTACTTGCGCTGGTATCGCTTCCAGCTGTTCTGGGGTTTTGCCGACGGGCTGCATGCGGCATTGTGCGTCGATCCCGACTGGCCGCATCCGGATCGCGCGCTGAATGCGCTCAACGAAAAACACCGCTGTTTCATGGAGCGGCACATGCGCGAGGAACTCGCCGACCGGCCGGACCTGCTCGAAAAGGTCGTTCCCGACTACCCGGCCTATGGCAAGCGCATCCTGATCGACAATCACTGGTTCAAGATGCTCAAACGCGACAATGTCGATCTCATCACCGATGCGATCGCCGGCGTCGAGCCGCGCGGCGTGCGCACACGTGACGGCAAATTGTGGGAGGCCGATGCGCTGGTGTTCGCCACCGGCTTCAAGGTCAGCCAGATGCTCGGCCCGATGCAAATCTTCGGGCGGCATGGCCGCGAACTGCACGAGGTCTGGGGCAAGGACGACGCCAAGGCCTATCTCGGCCTCACCGTGCCTGGATTCCCGAACTTCTTCATCCTGACCGGCCCGAACACGGGCCTGGCGCATGGCGGCAATCAGATCTTCATGACCGAATGCGGCGTGCGGCACACGATGCTTGCCCTACGCGTACTCTACGAGGCCGGACACCGCACGATCGAATGCAGAGCCGATGTCTACGAGCGCTACAACCGCGAGGTCGATGCCATGCATGCGCGCATGGTATGGACGCATAAGGGCATGACCAACTGGTATCGCAACCGCCACGGCCGCGTGTTCGCGATCACACCGTGGCGCCTGGTCGATTATTGGAAGATGACGTCGCGGTTTGATCCGGCGGAGTATGAATTTGCGTAGCCCGCAGTTCCGCTCTTCCCGCAAGCGGGGCGAGGTGAATCGAGAGCGGGAGCTACCGCCCGACCTGGCCGCGATGGCGCAAGAGATGATCGGCCAGCACGCAGGCCATCATGGCCTCGCCGACCGGGACGGCGCGGATGCCGACGCAGGGATCGTGGCGGCCCTTGGTGACGATGTCGGTCTCGTGGCCTTTGCGGTCGACGGTTTGGCGCGGCGCCAGAATCGAGGACGTCGGCTTCACCGCGAAGCGCACCACGACCGGCTGGCCCGTGGAGATGCCGCCCAAAATGCCCCCGGCGTGGTTGGAGAGAAATTTCGGACCGTGATTGTCCATCCGCATCTCGTCGGCGTTTTGCTCGCCCGACAGTTCGGCCGCACCAAAACCCGTGCCGATCTCGACGCCCTTGACCGCATTGATGCTCATCATCGCAGCCGCAAGCTCGGCGTCGAGCTTGGCATAGATCGGCGCACCCAACCCGGCCGGCACGCCCTTGGCCACGACCTCGATCACAGCCCCGATTGATGAGCCGTTCTTGCGGATGCCGTCGAGATAGGTCTCGTAGAACGCCGCCTTGTCCTTGTCCGGGCAGAAGAACGGATTGTTGGCGACCTCCTCCCAATCCCATCGGTCGCGATCGATCCGGTGCGGTCCCATCTGCACCAGCGCGCCGCGGACGGTCACCTCGGCCAGGATCTTGCGCGCGATGGCGCCGGCCGCGACCCGCGTCGCGGTCTCGCGCGCCGAGGACCGTCCGCCACCGCGATAGTCGCGCAGGCCGTATTTGGCCTCGTAGGTGAAATCGGCATGCCCAGGGCGAAACTTGTCCTTGATCTCGGAATAATCCTTGGAGCGCTGATCGGTGTTTTCGATCAGCAGCGCGATCGGCGTCCCGGTCGTCACCTGCACACCGCTTTCCGGGTGCGCCATTACCCCCGACAGGATCTTCACCAGATCGGGCTCCTGGCGCTGGGTGGTGTAGCGCGATTGTCCGGGGCGGCGGCGATCGAGATCACGCTGGATATCGGCCTCGGTGAGCGGGATCAGCGGCGGGCAGCCGTCGACCACGCAGCCGATCGCAAGCCCGTGGCTCTCGCCGAAGGTCGTGACGCGGAACATGTGGCCGAAGGTGTTGAAGGACATGATAGCGCTGACAGTTCGCCTTAATGCTGATTGTCAACGTCTGGTAACGCGCCGGGAAAGCCGGGTCAAATAACCTATGGATCGTCTTGACGATATTTCGCCAGCCCATCGTCGCTGAAGACATACACCGTGCCCTGCTCGACATAGAGGTCGGATGCGCTTTCCGGCGTCTCCATTCCGAGCAAGACCATCAACGCCCGCGCGGTCCCGCCATGGGCCACCGCGACGGTATCTCCGGCGAGCTCGGCATACCAGGCGCCCATCCGCTGCTCGACATCGGCATAACGCTCGCCGCCGGGCGCCGCGACCGTCCATTTTGCGGCCACGCGGGCGGCGAACAGCTCGGGATCGGCAGCTTGCGCCTCCGCAAGCGTCGAGCCCTCCCATTGTCCGTAACCGATCTCGCGCAAACGCGCGTCGATGGCATAATCGTCCAGCGGCAGCTTGAGCGCGCCGCGCACCAGCTCCATGGTCATGCGCGCCCGGCCGAGCGGACTGGCGACAAAGGGCATCGATGCGGCGTCGTGGCCATCGCGCGCCAGGAGCCCGGCCAGAATGGTTCCGGCACTCACCGCCTGTCGGCGCCCAAGCTCGTTCAGCGGGATGTCGAGGGTGCCCTGCAGCCTGCCGTCCGCGTTCCAGTCGGTCTCGCCGTGGCGGATGTAATAGATCGTGGGCGCGGGCATTGCGAACGCAGCTTAGTCCTTCGCGAACGAGATATCCGGCGCGTCCGGACGCTTCATGCCGACCACATGGTAGCCGGAATCGACGTGATGCACCTCGCCGGTGACGCCGCGCGACAGGTCGGAGAGCAGATAGAGCGCGCTGTTGCCGACCTCCTCGATCGAGACGTTGCGCCGCATCGGGGCGTTGTACTCGTTCCACTTCAGCATGTAGCGGAAATCGCCGATCCCGGAGGCGGCGAGCGTCTTGATCGGCCCCGCCGAGATCGCGTTGACCCGAATGTTCTTCTCGCCGAGATCGGCTGCGAGATAGCGCACGCTCGCCTCCAGCGCGGCTTTCGCCACCCCCATGACGTTGTAATGCGGCATCCACTTCTCTGCGCCGTAATAGGTCAGCGTCAGGATCGCACCGCCGTCAGTCATCAGCTTTTCGGCGCGCTGCGCGATCGCAGTGAGCGAATAGCAGGACACCAGCATGGTGCGCGAGAAATTGTCGACTGACGTGTCGATATAGCGCCCGTCAAGCTCGTTCTTGTCGGAGAAGGCGATCGCATGCACCACGAAATCGATTCGGTCCCATTTCTCCTTCAGCGCGTCGAAAACGGCATCGACGGTTGCGGGATCGGTGACATCGCAGTGGCCGAGCAACAGGCCGCCGAGCTCCTGCGCCAAGGGCTCGACGCGCTTTTTCAGCGCGTCGCCCTGCCAGGTCAGCGCGATCTCCGCGCCGGCTGCGTGGCACGCCTTGGCGATGCCCCAGGCAATCGAGCGATTGTTGGCGACACCGAGGACGACTCCGCGCTTGCCCTGCATCAGACCGGTATTTTGCGACATCCACTTATCCCAACGAACTTGGTCGGACTGTGGAGGTACACCAGCGATCTCGCCCGGTACAGCCCCAATCCGTCCGCGATTTGGACGATTTGCGCTGATAGCTTGACTCTCGGAATAGTGCTGTCTTTTCGGTGTTATGTTCGGTGTGCGGCGTCAAGCCGACGGATCAAAAGCCGACGAATCGAATAACGAATAGCCATGAGCGCATTCCGCCAGAGTGTCGAAGCCATGATTCCCGCGCTGCGCCGCTATGCGCGGGCGCTCGCGCGCGACGCCGACATTGCCGACGACCTGGTGCAGGACACCTTGGTGCGGGCACTGCGTTCGGAACGGCTGTTTCTCGGCGGCGATGTCAGGAGCTGGCTGTATACGATCCTGACAAACCTCAACAAGAACCGCCGCCGGTCGCTGGCGCGGCGGCCGCAATTCATGCCGCTGCTCGACAACAATCCGGACGCCAGCGGCACCGAGGCGGAAGGCCGCGACATCGCGCGTGCACTCGCTACGCTTGCCGAGGAGCAGCGTGCGGTGCTGCTGCTCGTGATGCTCGAAGGCTTGAGCTATCGCGAGGTCGCCGACATCCAGAGCGTGCCGATCGGGACCGTAATGTCACGGCTTGCGCGCGCCCGCGCCCATATCAAAGCTGCGCTCGAAGGCGAGCGCCCCGCGCTACGGCGGGTGAAATGACCGCAAGCGCCACGTCCCAGCAACAACCGATCCGATTCATGCAGAGAACTGCCCGATGAACGACCCGAAAATTCCCATCACCGAAGACGAGCTTCACGCCTATGTCGACAACGAGTTGCCGACTGAGCGTCGCGGCGACGTCGAGGCGTGGCTCGAAACCCACCCCGAGGATGCCGAACGGGTGCGATCCTGGCGCGCGATGGCGGACGAACTGCAGGCGCGCTACGGCGGCATCGTCAACGAGCCGGTGCCGAAGCGGCTCGAACTCGAGCGGCTGGAGCGGCAGCCGCGCCGCTGGATCTATGGAACGGTCGCGGCGTCGTTCCTGGCTTTCGTGGCCGGCGGCGGCGCCGGCTGGATCGCGCATGGGGCCGCGGCCTCACCCTCGATGTTCCAGAGCTTTACGGGGGACGCGCTGGAGGCCCACCGCCTCTATGTCGTCGAGGTGCGCCACCCCGTGGAAGTGCCGGGGAGCGAGGCCACCCATCTGCAGGCCTGGCTGACCAAGCGCTGCGGATGGGACGTCCGCGCACCGGACCTGGGTGCCACCGGGCTGAAACTGGTCGGCGGACGGCTGCTGCCCGGCCCCACCGGGCCAGCGTCCTTCCTGATGTATGAGAGCCCCTCCGGCGAGCGTTTTACCGTCTACACCGCGAAAGCAGGCACGGCGGAAACCCAGATGCGCTACACGGCCAAGGACAACGAGGCCGCGCTGTTCTGGGCCGAGCATGGCGTCGGCTATGTGGTCAGCGGCGGCGCCGACCGCGATCGCCTGACCCAGGTGGCGCGGCTGGTCTACGACCAGACCGAGAAGAGCGGCGGTTAAACACGTTTCAGGTAGTCTGTCCAAATTCCGTCATCGAAAATCTGGAATCCGAACACCGCCGCGTCTCAATATCGCACCGGATGATCACGCGAAAATGAGCTTGCGTTCGATCCGCCGATCGACGCGGCGGCCTCGATTGGGGTTTGGTACCGCGCTGGTCCCCCTCTCGAGGCCGCACCCGCTTTTTTCCCATTATTTCGTGGGCAATAAGCATGGCAACCGCCGCGAGCGCCTCACTGATACCGCCGACTCAGTGGGGCGCTTTGCTGCGGTTGCATGACGGTATTTTGATACTAGTGAAGCTCTTGGCCAGCCAGCGGGACTATCATTCATGCCGCCTGCATGGGCGGCCCATGTCGGGCCAAATCATGGCGGACCCGATCGGATCCCAACTGTCCGCGTCAGCCGAGGTCGCGCCGCGGATTATAGGGGCGGCCGTCGCGCCATTTCTGCATCAGGCTTTCGAGTTCCGCGTCGCTGCCGTCGGGCAGCATGATCCGCGTCGTCACGAACAGGTCGCCGCTCACCCCGCCGGCCGGCCTGGGTAGGCCCTTGCCCTTGAGGCGGAAGGTGCGACCGCTCGAGGTATTTTTCGGGATCGACAGCTCCACCGCACTGCCGAGCGTGGGCACACGCACCTTGCTGCCCAAAACCGCCTCGTAGAGCGTGATGGGCAGATCGAGCCGCAGGTCGCTGCCATCGACCTTGAAGAACGCGTGCGGCGCGATATTGACGGTGATCAGGAGGTCGCCGGGCCGGTGGCCGGCCAGGGTCTCGCCCTGCCCCCTCAGGCGGATTTGCTGACCCTCGGTGACCCCCGCGGGAATCTTGACGTTGAGCTCCTTGCCGGTCGGCAGCCGCACGCGCTTCTCAGCGCCGTTGATCGCCTCTTCCAGCGGCACCGTCATGGCGACGGAGAGATCGAGATCGACCCCGATGCCGCCGCTATCGAACTCGAACGGAGCGCCGCCCGAGCGCGCGCCGCCGCGCGCGGCACCGCCGAACATGCTGTTCAAAATGTCCTCGAAATTGCCGCCGCCACCGCCGCCGCCAGGACCGGAACGGAACGAATAGCTCTCGAAGCCGCCTGGGCCGGCACGGCCACTACCGCCGCCAGGAAAACCCTGAAACCGCGGCTTGCCGTCGGCGTCGATCTCGCCGCGGTCGTACTGCTTGCGCTTCTCCTCGTCGCCAATGATCTCATTGGCCGAGTTGATCTCGGCAAACCGCGTCGCAGCCTTCGGATCGTTCGTATTCGAATCCGGGTGGTGCTTTTTGGCGAGCTTGCGATAGGCGCTCTTGATTGCCGCAGCGCTGGCGCTCCGCGGCACCCCCAAGACCTCATAGGGGTCGCGCATCCGTCATGTCTCCTTCACGGGAATTAGATCATAGCTTGGGGGCTGATGCATGCCCCCAGTTTGTCTGTCATTTGGGGCGCCCGTTGTATTTTTGCAACTTTTGTTTTGAGCAGGAATCTTGGCGAGGTGACGTCAGCCACGGCGCCAGGGTGAGAGCGTCTGGATCTCCCAGCGCCCGCTGGCCACCTGACAGGCTGAGCCCTGCAGCCAGCTTTCGGTCTTGCCGTTGACGTAGCTTGCGAGAAAATCCCGGCAGCTGCGCCCATCGTCGCGGACATAAGGCTTGGCGAGCGGCGTGACCGAGCCGTGGGCGCCGGTCCTGGCATTCTCCCAGGGCTGGCTGGAATCCGCGGTGCCCTTGGTCAGCACGTCGGAGGCGGCGTCGCGGGCAAAGGCGAGATCGCTCTCGGTCGGCCGCGGCTCCGGGAGCGCGCCGGTGACCTCCTTGCCGCTCATCATGGCAAACGGGCCGTCGCTGCCGCCGCCATGGGGGAACACGCTGCAGCCGCCATTGCCAAGGCCAACGAGAATCATCGTAAACGCGAGCACCACCGGCCGCCTCGCCGATAGGCCAATGCGTTCCCATGCCCTATATAGGGCTGGGCCAGCGGGTTTTGGCGCGCTCCTGGCCGCGGGCGGACGCAACTCGGACTCCTGTCATGACCGACACCACAACCATCAAACAACAGACTCCCTTAACATCTGGTGATTTCACCGAAGCCGAGGAGCCGTTTACCCTGTTCGCGGCGTGGTTTGCCGAAGCCACAAAGAGCGAGCCAAACGATCCCAATGCGATGGCGCTGGCGACCGTCGACACCGACGGCCTGCCCGATGTGCGCATGGTGCTCATGAAAGGCTTCGATATCGAGGGTTTCGTGTTCTACAGCCACATTGCCTCCGCAAAGGGCCGCGAACTCGCCACAAATCCGAAGGCCGCGCTGCTGTTCCACTGGAAGTCGCTGCGCCGGCAGGTACGCATCCGCGGCAATGTGTCGCCCGTGACGGATGAAGAGGCCGACGCCTATTTCGCGACGCGCCCAAAGCAGGCGCAGATCGGCGCCTGGGCGTCAAAACAGTCGCAAGCCCTGGAGAGCCGCTTTGCCTTCGAGCAGGCAATCGCGCTGGTCGCCGCCAAATATGTGATCTCCGAGGTGCCGCGGCCGCCGGGCTGGAGCGGCTGGCGCATTTCCCCGCTGCATTTCGAATTTTGGCACGACCGCCCGTTCCGTCTGCACGACCGCATCGAATTTTCCCGCGGCGCTTCGGGCGCTGCGTGGAGCAAGATGAGGCTTTATCCCTAGACCCGTCACTCCAGGACGGTCCGAAGGACCGGACCCGGGATCTCATCGTTCCGGGTTCGCGTCTTCGACGCGTCCGGGAACGACGAGGAGAGAGCGAAAGAGAAGTTCATGCCGACCTCCAACCTGCCACGGCGCACGCTGCTTCTGACCGGAGCGAGCCGCGGCATCGGCCACGCCACGGTGATCCGCTTCTCCTCGGCCGGCTGGCGCGTCATCACCTGCTCGCGGCATGCCTTCCCCGAGGAATGCCCGTGGGACGCCGGCCCGGAGGACCACATCCAGGTCGACCTTGCCGATCCCGAGGACACGCTGCGCGCGATCGCCGAGATCAGGAAGCGGCTCGAGGCCGGTGAGTTGCATGCGCTGGTCAACAACGCCGCGATCTCGCCGAAGGGCCATGGCGGTGCGCGGCTCGGCAGCGTCGATACCGAGCTCGACACCTGGAACCACGTTTTTCGCGTCAACTTCTTCGCGCCGATCATGCTGGCCCGCGGGCTGATCCAGGAATTGAAGAAGGTGAAGGGTTCGGTCGTCAACGTCACCTCGATCGCGGGCTCGCGCGTGCATCCCTTTGCCGGCGCGGCCTACGCGACCTCGAAGGCGGCATTGGCGGCGCTCACACGGGAAATGGCCGCCGATTTCGGCCGCGTCGGCGTCCGCGTCAACTCGATCGCGCCAGGCGAGATCGACACTTCGATCCTCTCCCCCGGCACGGAAAAGATCGTCGACCAGCAGATCCCGATGCACCGGCTCGGGACGCCCGACGAGGTCGCAAAGATCATCTACGTGCTGTGCACGGAGACGTCGTCTTACGTGAACGGCGCCGAGATCCACATCAACGGCGGCCAGCATGTGTGAGGCGCGCGGCCACCTCACCTGATCCACGACACGCTTTCGACTGTCGTTGCCCGCGGCCCGTGTGCGCCAAGGCTTGGCCGCGCTTTGCGGTATGGCCGGCCGAAGCTTTAGCGAAGGCGGCAAGCCGATGACACAGCGTGCGTTGGAGACATCCGATCAGTGACGATGGTGGTGGTAGCGCACGACCTGCACGAAGCGCTTGTCTGAGCCTGCGGTCCGCTGTTCGTCCATGGCGCGCAGCGACCGGGCACCCACCTCAATGCACCGTCTCAAGCGCGCCGACGCAGGCCTGTTCGCAGCTCCGGCACTGTTCGGCACAGGTCCGGCAGTGCACGTGCTCGGGAGCGTGCTTCTCGCATTCCTCGGCGCACAGCCGGCAGGCCAGCGCACACAGCGTGATGGCGCCGCGCAGGACCTGCGGGTTCGAGCCCGACTGCGTCGACGCGAGCGTGCCGGTCATCACACAGACATTGGCGCAGTCGAGGTCGAAGCGAATGCATTGGCGGAGCGCGTCGGAGCCCTCCTCGGTCAGGCAGGCGTCGGCGCAGGAGGTGCAGGCCCGCGCAGTCGCATAGCAGTCCTCGATGCAGGCGATCAGCGGTTCGCTGATGCCGGCGAGTTCCGGGTGAGCGGCAATCGTCTCGTCAATATCCATGGTCGTACTCCCACTTGGCACAACCAATACTAACGCTCAGGGGGCGCGGAAGGTTGCCTATGGTGTTCCTAACAGGAAGGTCCGCCGTCAAACCTCGGCGGGTGTCAAAATCCTCTACAACTTGCTTACATGAGCGACATCTAATCTTCATCTGCGCGGCACAGGATACCTCCAGCCCGATTCGAGGGCAAATCTTCTGATCAGGGAGGCTACTTTGCGCCGCTTTTTCATTTTGGTCGTCGTCGGCACAACCGCAAGCGCGGCCGCGTTAGCAGATGATCACGCCGGTCGTCTGCACGGAACCTATGCGGTGACGGGCGCATCGTACTGCATCCAGAATTCGGCCTCGATCGGATTTAATCCGAATTTCTCGCCAAAGGGCCCGGTCGCGTCCTTCTCCCAAACCGTCGAAGGCGTCATGGTGTTTCACACCGATGGCACCGGCACGGTGAATAACCGGTCCTTCTCGATCGACCCCGGCGCAGGGGCGACCGGCGATTCCTCGTACCAGATCACCTACACGATTGGCCCCGATGCCAAACTGTCGGTCAAGGCGGTCCCGGGCACGTTCAGCTCCACGATCCTGACCGGCCCGAACGCCGGGCTGACGCAAGACATCGACGTTCCAGACACGAGCGGATTCATCGGCGAGAACGCGCGGGCCATCATTCTCGCCCCACCCGTGCCGAGCGTCCAAACGGTCACCCGTTCCAATGGCACCCAGTTCGCCCGGATCTGCAATGGATCGCTCATCGTGACCCGCATCAGCGACGACGACCGCTGATGCAAGGGCGAGCCATTTTCTGGTCAGAGAGGTACCTCATGCACCGCTTTTTCATTTTGGTCGTCGTCGCCACCACCACCGCAAGCACGGCCGCCTTTGCAGATGATCACGTCCGTCTGCGCGGAACCTATGCCTTCACGGGCATGTCGTTCTGCATCCGGGATTCGGCCTCGCTCGGATTCAACCCGAACTTCACGCCAAAGGGCCCGGTCAAGCTCTTCTCCTACACCGTCGAAGGGGTCATGGTGTTTCACGCCGATGGCACCGGCACGGTGAATGCCGGGGACTTCTCGGTCGACACCGGCGGAGGGGAGACCGGCGTTTCCTCGTACCAGATCACCTACACGATTGGCCCCGATGACAAACTCTCCGTCAAGGCGGTACCGGGCACGTACAGCCACACGATCCTGACCGGCCCGATCGCCGGGCTGACGCAAGTCGCCGAGGTTGCAGACGCGAACGGATTGATCGGCGAGGGCGCGCGGACCATCACTTTCGTCCATCCCGCGCCGACCGTCCAAATGGTCACCCGTTCCGATGGCAACCAGTACGCCCAGATCTGCAATGGATCGCCCATCTATATCCGCATCAGCGGCGAGGATCGCTGACATCAGCGGGCGGCAGCGCTTCCCGCGCTGCCGCTTTCGGTCCGCAACGACAGGAATAGACGCGCGGCGGAGATCGACGGCCCTTGCCGCTAGCGCCGTCCGCCGACCTCGTCGAGGTGATCGAGCAGGTCGGCCGGGTCGTCGTAGACGCGAATGGCGCCGGACTGCCGCAACTCCTCGTCGCCGTAGCCGCCGGAGAGCAGCCCGACGCCGAGCGCGCGGCAGCGCGTGGCAGCGAGCATGTCCCAGATCGAATCGCCGACCACGATCGCGCGCTCGATCTCCGCGCCCAGCTTCGCAGCCGCGGCGAGGAACAGGTCCGGATCGGGTTTGGCGTATTTCACCTGGTCGCGCGTGACGATCGCATTGTGCTCGGGATCGACGCCGAGCGCCCTGAGATTCACCGCCGCGGTTTCCATGCGGCCGCTGGTCGCGATGGCCCAGGGAATCCTGGCTTCGCTTAGGTAGGCCAACAGCTCGCACGCGCCCGGCAGCGGACGGACGCTGCGTCCAAGGGACTGATAGGCCTCCGCGTGGGCGCGGCGCAGCCGCTCGATGCGCGCAGGATCGATCGGCACGTCGGTCTCGCGCAGCAGCTGGTTGGCGAACAGGCCGCCGCTCATGCCAATCTTGCGATGGATGCGCCACACCGACAGATCGATGTTTTCCGCATCGAGCGCCGTTTTCCACGCCAGCACGTGCTGGTAGACGCTGTCGACCAGCGTGCCGTCGAGATCGAAGAGAAATACCGGTTCGATGCGCATGCGGGGTCTCCTGTGACGTTCCGGGGGGACGAACTGCAAATCGGTCTCAGCTCAACATGTTCCGTCGTTCCCTGCCATCCTTTGATCCAGCCGATCCAAAATGTGATCGCGATGCACTGGCAGCACACATCTCGATCGCCTATCACTTTGCAATGGGACGTTTCGCCACCACCGTCGCGCTGTATGAAGAGTTGCGGCCGCCCTATCCACCGGCGTTCTTCGCGACCGTCGCGCATGAGCTGAAGCTTTCCAAACAGCACGCACTGATCGATCTCGGGACCGGACCCGGGCTGCTTGCGCTCGGCTTTGGCGCCTATGTCGGCCGCATCACCGGCGTCGATCCGGAGCCGGAGATGCTCGCGGCCGCGCGCGCCGCGGCGGCGCGCGAAGGGCAAACACTCACGCTGACCGAGAGCCGGGCCGAGGATCTCGGCTGTGATATCGGCCGCTTCGATCTCGTCACGATCGGCCGCGCCCTGCACTGGATGGATGAGGCTGCGCTCGGCCCGCTGTTCCAGCGCCTGGTGGCGGCGGACGGCGTGGTGGCGGTGTGCGCATCCTTCTCGGTGCGGGATGAGCGTAATGCGTGGCTCGAGGCCTACACCACGGCGCGGCGCGCCTGGTCGGACCAACGGCTGTGGCTGGACTCGCGCAAGGGCGAGCGCGCCCATCGCGAGCTTGCAACCGTGCTCGCGGGCACCGGATTTCAGCCTGCGGAAACCATCCGGGTCGAAACCACGCAGGAGGTCAGCGTGGAGCGGCTCGCACGGCGCGTGCTCACCTTCTCGTCCTCCTCGCCGGGTGCGCTCGGCGACAAGGTCGACGCGATGCTGGCTGATGTCGAAGGCCGGCTGGCACCGTTTGCCCGTGACGGCATTCTCACCGAGGTCGTGGTGTCGACCGCGCAGCTAGCGCGGCGGGATTGAGCGGCATCTCACATCAGCCCGCGCAGAATCTGCGCGGCCTGCCAGCGCAGCCTCGCCTCCTCGATGTTGAACGCGGAGGAACATTCCTCCTCGCGCTCGCCGTCCGCCAGGGCCGCACCGCAATGACGGCAGAACCGTCCCGACAAGGTGAACGCCTCGCATGTCCGCTCGGTACGATAACGCGTGAAGTCCACGACGTTCCGAGCTGTTAGGCGTTTCTCAACCATTGCCTGCCTCGCCTCTTGTCATGCCGTTATCGCAGACAAAGTTTGGCGCAATAGTTCAGTACACATTTCAAATTTTACCGGAGAACTGCGGGCTGCAGATGTGGTGAACAGCGCGGCAACGACGCGTGCAACGCGACAGGTAGCGCGATGGGGTCTCTCCCTCTCCCCGCAAGCCGGGAGAGGGAGTGAGAGAGCTTCATATGGTGAGAGATTTAAAGCCACTTCTTGATCTTGAAGATGTAGTACGGCACCACCGCGGCGGCGACCATCGCGATCAGCGCAAACGGATAGCCGTGCGCCCATTCGAGCTCCGGCATGTCCTTGAAGTTCATGCCGTAAATCGAGGCGATCAGGGTCGGCGGCATCAGCACCACCGCCATCACCGAGAACAGCTTGATGATGTTGTTCTGCTCGAGATTGACGACGCCGAGCATGGCGTCGAGCACGAAGGTGATCTTGCTGGAGAGATAGGAGGCATGATCGGTCAGCGAGGCCACGTCGCGCTGCTGGGTCTTGAGCTGCTCGCGCATGTCCTTGGTCCACTTCACCCCCTCCATGACCGCGGACAGGAAGGTGACGAGCCGGCCGATCGAGACCAGGCTCTCGCGCACCTTCGAGGTGAGGTCGCCCTTGCGGCCGATCGCGATCAGGATCTGCGAATAGCGCTTGGCCTGGCCGTGGCGCTTGCTCTCCGGCTCGAAGATGTCGTGGCTGACCTGGTCGACGTCGGCGCCGACCCGTTCCAGAATGTCGGCACAGCGGTCGATCACGGCGTCCAAAAGTTCCATCAGCACCATCTCGCCGGTGACGCCGGCCGAACAGGCCCGCGCGAGCTTGGTCTCGACCAGCGCGAACGGTTTTGGCTGGTCGTAACGCACCGTCACCAGGCGGTGCCCGGCGAGGATGAAGGTGACCGCCGTGGTGCGCGGCATGTCGGTGTCGGAGTGGCACATCAAGGTCGCGGTCATGTAACGGGCGCCGCTCTCGATATAGAGGCGGCTGGAAATCTCGATCTCCTGCATGTCCTCCCGAGTCGGGACCGCGATCCCGGCGAGCCGCTCGACCGCCTTGTCCTCGGCCTGGGTCGGATTGAAGAGGTCGAGCCAGACCGCGTTGTCCGGCAGCGCCGAGAAATCCTCGATCACGGCCTTCTTCAGGAAGGTCTCGGAGGGCACGAAGACCGAAATCATGAGCGGGGAAACTCCGGAGAATTGTCACCGTCGTTCGAGCGGCGCGGCACGCGGATGAACTCATCTGGCACGGGGCCGATGACGATCACATTAACCGGCTGTTGGTGTTTGCGGCGCACGGGTGGCTGATAGGTGTCGCTGTTTTGCTGACCTGTGGCGGTTCTGCCGCAGAATCCGGCCTTCCGTGAGGCCCTGAGGCAAAAATGATACAGTTGACCTCCCGCAGCGCAGGCGGCGGCTTTAGACTCTGGAAAACCGGGCGTTTTCGGCGATAATGGCATTAACGGAATCGTGGGGGTACGGGCGCAATGATCAACGTCCGCTATCCAAGGATTTCGATTGGAATTCTGTCGATTGGAATAGAGACCATGGCGTCGCTGAAGGTGAAACTTTCGATCCTGGCCGCTGGCCTGATGCTGTCGGGCTGCATGCAGGCCACGACCTATGAGGCGACCAATACCGCCAACTTCAAACCGCGGGACAAGGAGTTCCTGGCCAAGGTGTCTTATGTGAAGACGCCGGTGCCGGAACCGTTCCGCCGCGCCATCGTCGAATATCACCGCAAAGAGGCGCCCGGTTCCATCGTGGTCGATTCCGACAACCACTATCTCTATTACGTGATGGATGGCGGCAAGGCGATCCGCTACGGCATCACGGTGGGCGAAGAGGCCATGGCCTGGTCCGGCGTCGCCAAGATCGGCGCAATGACCGAGTGGCCGGCCTGGCACCCGACCAAGGGCGAGATCGAGCGGCTCGGCGTGCCGACCTTCGTGCCGCCGGGCCCCGACAATCCGATGGGCTCGCGTGCAATGTATCTCTACGCAAACAACAAGGACACGCTGTTCCGCATCCACGGCACCAACCAGCCGGAATATATCGGCGCTTCGATCTCCTCGGGCTGCATCCGCATGACCAACGAGGACGTGATCGATCTCTATACGCGGGCAAAGCTCGGCACGATCGTCGTGGTGCTGGAACCGCACCATGGCGATTCGCCGTACAATTCGCAGATGGCGCTGCAGGGCGGCGTCGCGATGATGCAGTAAGACGGAGGGGGTTGGTCGCGCTCGGGGGAGCGCGACCGAGCCAAACCTGGGACGTGACTTGGGGAAAAGGCGCCGGTGCAAACCGGCGCTTTTTTGTTGGCTGCGGGTGGCGGTGCCGTCAGCCCAGTGTCGCCTTTTCGCGCCAGGCGCCTGCGATCACAGCGATCGTCCGTTCAGATCGCTATTTCGCGTGTGCCTCCGAGCCGTCGGGGCGACCGACGAAATGGCCCGAGACGAACAGGATGTCGAGATTGAAGACCGGCATGTGGTCGGTTGCCACTGCGTTGAAGCCGTAGGGCGCGCGTTGCAGCGTCAGGCCCGGGATCGGACAAGTCGAGACGTGATCGGCGCCGCCCCTGTCGATCTGCAGCTCGAAACGGCCGATGGCGCCCTGCCAATTGGCGCCGGTCTTGAGCACGTACTGGACGTTGTCATAGTTGACCGAGAATTCGCTCGAACTGCGATCCTTGTTCTTCGCCGCAGCCTCGCCTGCCGCCCGAACAAGCGTGCCTCGGCAGCCCAGAAGCCATTATCGGGGCACCACCGCGTATCCGACTCGAGCAATCCACTCTTGCTATCGGACTCGCTGGGGACATAAAAATCTCCATAGATCGGCCGATAGCGATGCCGCACTGCCACCCGCTTCCCCGCAGGAAACGTTTGCTGCCAATGGAAGCTGACCCTGGTGGTCCAGGTCGCAAAAGTATCGAGCTTGTTCGCGATGATCGCATCCAGGCTGCGAAGCGAATCGATTACGGTTGAGGCGACACCTGGACGGTCCAAGCCTGGGTTGACAGGGTCGACGCCGAGCCGCTTGATCTCGGCCGTGATATCGACGTCTTTGTTGAACGCGCGCACCTTCACATCGGGCTTGATCTCCGTGCCATCGATCCAGACCTGAAAGCCAACGAAATTGGCATGCTGACCGAATGGGATGTTGAGCGGACTATTGTAGGCGGCCGCCTGGTCCAGCTCAGGTAGCGGGAAGGCCACCAGAGTCGTGATGTCAGTCGTGCCGGTGTTCTCGAACACATAGTCGACCTCGACCAGCCGCGGCGCGATGCGCAGCACTTCCGACACCATCCGCACCTGGTCGTTCTTGATGAGTTCGAGCCCGCCCGCGGCCATGGCGGCGGACGAATCATTGGCGCGCGCAGGCGCAAAGGCGATTGCCAGGGTTACGGCCAGGGCCGAGGCGAAGCATCGACCGGCGGTCGGTGAACGGCACATCATTTCCACTTTTCCAGGCGTTATTCCCAGTCAATCCAGCGTCCGGGAGACACTGACGAATCGTCGCGCGTGGGGCACCTATTTCTCCTTGCGCCGCTTTTTTCTGGCGTTCTTGGCCGGCGCAGGTGGTGGCGCGGCTGGCGCCGCCGCCGTGTCGTCCGTATCCGGCGCAGCGCCATTCCCGTCGGCGGGCTCAGGCTCGCCAACGGCCTTGTCGGCCGGCGCCGCCTTCGCATGGGTCCCGCTATCGCCCCCCTTGTCCTCATCCTTCGCGACCTCGCGCGGCGGCGCTTCCTGCGGGCGCACGGCCGGCAGCAGCGGCGCGATGTTCGGCAGCGGATCGAGCACATCCCATTGGCAGGTCTTGTAGTTGTTCCGCCGCTCCATCAGATCGAGATGGATGTGCTCCTCATGGTACCAGTCCGAATCCGGGCCGAGCACCGTCATGAAGCGCGCACAGACCGAATGCAGCACCTGCTCGCGCAATTCGCGCGGCACAGTGCGGTCGGTCAGCGTGATCGCGCGGCCATTGACGAGCTTGAAACCGCCCACGTCGAGCGCGTTGGCGCGGCCATGCTCGGACAGATGCGCGCCAGGGATGCGGTTGAAGCCGCGGCATTCGTAGGAATCGAAATTTTCGAGCACGGCCGGCTCGCTGCCGAGACCTGCCGCGATACTGACGACATCAGTGCGCACCCAGTCGGCGATCGCGGAGGCCATCGAACAGCGCAAGGTAGCAGGCGGGTTCACCGTGACCTTGTGCTTGTCCGGCAGCACGATCGCCTCCAGCCGCACCAGATCCTCGCCGCCGCAGGCGCCGGGGCCACGAATCGGGGGAATGCTCGGCGCAATCGCGATCTCCTCGGTCAGTGCGACGCGGCAGGCCGATTGCGGCGGTGCGGCCGGCTTGTCTGGCTGCGCCGGCTTATCTGGCTGCGCCGGCTTGTCTGGCTGCGCCGGCTTGGCCGCCTGCTCCTGCGCGGGCTTGTCCGGCGTGGCGGGCGCCGCCTCTTCGGTGGACTTCTCCTCCTCGCCGTTCGGCGCCTCGGCCGGTCGCGGCTGCGGCAACGGTATTTTCCCGGTCACCATGACGGCCTGCGGTCCCCGCCGCGCCGCGCGGGCCGGCGCGCCCCAAGCCGCAAGCACGAGCAGGATGACCGCGGTAGCCATTGCCGACCGCCTGCGAAAGAAGCGGCAATAAGGCCATTTGCGGCCTCGCTTGGCCGCGCTAACATTCACGCCAAATCCTTCAGATGCCCTAAGCAACAACAGAGGAACGTCCGTATGCTTGGTTTGATGCAAGACTGGCCCTTGCTGTGTCATCGGATTATCGAGCACGCGGCGCGAATTCACTGCACACGGGAGATCGTGACGCGCTCGGTCGAAGGCCCCATCCATCGCACCAACTATCGGCAAATCCATGATCGGTCGCTAAGAGTCTCGCAGCGGCTGGACCGGGACGGCATCCGGCTCGGCGACCGCGTCGCCACCATCGCCTGGAACACCTGGCGCCATCTCGAAGCCTGGTACGGGATCATGGGGATCGGCGCGATCTGCCACACCGTCAATCCGCGCCTGTTTCCGGATCAGATCGCCTGGATCATCAACCATGCGCAAGACCGCATCGTCATGACCGACATCACGTTTGTGCCGATCCTGGAAAAGATCGCCGACAAGCTGCCCAGCGTCGAGCGCTATGTGGTGCTGACCGAGCGCGCGCACATGCCGGAGACACACCTGAAGAACGCGGTCGCCTACGAGGACTGGATCGCAGAGGCCGACGGCGATTTCAAGTGGCAGACCTTCGACGAGAACACTGCGGCTGCGATGTGCTACACCTCGGGCACCACGGGCGACCCCAAGGGCGTGCTGTACTCGCACCGCTCCAACGTGCTGCACGCGCTGATGGCCAATACCGGCGACTCGCTCGGCGCCAATGCCGCCGACACCATGCTGCCGGTGGTGCCGCTGTTTCACGCCAACAGCTGGGGCATCGCCTTCTCCGCGCCCTCGATGGGCACCAAGCTGGTGTTCCCCGGCGCCAAGCTCGACGGTGCGTCGGTCTATGAGTTGCTCTCGACCGAGCAGGTCACCCACACCGCCGGCGTGCCCACCGTCTGGCTGATGCTGCTGCAGCACATGGCCGCCAACAATCTGAAGCTGCCACATCTCAAGGCGGTGGTGTGCGGCGGCTCAGCGATGCCGCGCTCGATGATCAAGGCGTTCCTCGACATGGGCGTACGGCCGCGCCACGCCTGGGGCATGACCGAGATGAGCCCGATCGGCACGCTGGCGGCGCTGAAGCCGCCGTTCGACGAACTTGCCGGCGACGCCGCGCTCGACATCCTGCAGACGCAGGGCTATCCGCCGTTCGGCGTCGAGATGAAGATCAGCGACGATGCGGGAAAGGAGCTGCCCTGGGACGGCAAGATATTCGGCCGGCTCAAGGTGTCGGGACCCGCGGTCGCAAAGGCCTATTACCGGGTCGATGCGAACATCCTCGACAAGGACGGCTTCTTCGACACCGGCGATGTCGCGACCATCGACGGCCACGGCTACATGCGCATCACCGACCGCTCCAAGGACGTGATCAAGTCGGGCGGCGAGTGGATTTCCACGATCGACCTGGAGAATCTCGCGGTCGGCCACCCCGCCGTCGCCGAAGCCGCCGTGATCGGTGTCTATCATCCGAAATGGGACGAGCGCCCGCTTCTGATCGTGCAGCTCAAGCAGGGCGAGAAGGCGAGCCGCGAGGAGATCCTGAAATTCATGGATGGCAAGATCGCCAAATGGTGGATGCCCGATGACGTTGCCTTCGTCGACGGCATTCCGCATACCGCGACGGGAAAAATCCTGAAGACCGCGCTGCGCGAGCAGTTCAAGGAATATCGCTTCCCGAACGCGGCGGCGTAGATTGCCGCATGCGTGCGAGGGGCCGCACTTCGGCGATCGGGATGCGGAAACGCCCCTCCCCCCTCGCCGCAGATCTGCCAAAGTCCCTTGAATTTGCCGCAGCGTCGTGGTCTCACACCGGCAGATAGCCCGCCGGCCGCGATGTTCCGGCGCGCCCTCATTTGGTTCCTGACTGATGGCCCGCAGGTTTTCCGCTTCCTATCTCGAGGAGCCCGTGTCCAGCCTCGCGACATGGGCCCGCAATCTTGCCGTGTTCGCGGTCGTGGCGGCTGTGGTCTCGATCATCATCGTCCGCTTCGGCTTTCTGGAGATGAAGCCGGCGATCACGACCTTCTTCGGCGCGCTGGCCTGCGCCGCGCTGTCGATCCTGATCGGGCTTGGCGCCTTTGTCGCGATCTGGCGCAATGGCACGCGCGGCATGAGCCGCATCCTGCTGGCGTTCCTGATCGACGCCGTCGTGCTCGCCTATCCGGCCTATCTCGGCCTGCAATACCGCAAGCTGCCGGCGATTCACGACATCACCACCGATCCGATCGATCCGCCGCGCTTCGACGCGCTGGCACGATTGCGCAGCGGCGACGGCACCAACACCGCCGTCTACGCCGGGCTTTATTCCGCCGAGCAGCAGCGCGTGGCCTATCCGGACATCGAACCGGTGGAGCTGGAAATTCCCGTCGAGCGCGCCTATCAGATCGTGCATCAGCTCGTGAACAAGCGCAAATGGCTCGTCATCGATGAGCGGACGCCGCAGCCACGCCTGCCCGGCCGGATCGAAGCAGTGGCGCGCACCCCGATCATGGGTTTTCGCGAGGATGTCTCGATCCGCATTTCGGCCGACGGCGAAGACTCCCGCGTCGACATCCGCTCCTCGTCCCGCTATTTCGAAAGCGATCTCGGCAGCAATGCCGCGCGCGTCACGAAATTCATCGACGACCTCAATACCGCGGCCGACAACGAAGCCAACAAGCCGGCGCGCAAGCCCGCGCCGCCGCCGCCAAAACTGCCGGCCAAGACGGTCAAGAAATAGCGCGATGCGCGTACTCCTGAGCGAGGGATCCGGACTGACCTCGCGTCAGGTTGCAACCCGGCTCGGAGCGCTCGGCCATCACGTCGAAATCCTGTCCTCGACGCCGCTCTGTCTCACCCGTTTCACCCGTCATGTCCGCGCCTTGCACAAGGTGCCGCGCTTTGCCGACGATCCGCTGAAATGGTTCGACGCGGCAAATCGGATTGCGACGGCGCGCAGCATCGACGTGCTGCTGCCGACGCAGGAGCAGGTCGCCGTGCTGTCGGCGCTGCGTGCGCGGCTCGCGGTTGCAACCGTGGTGCCGGATTTCGCGGCGCTGCGCCGCGTCCAGGACAAGATCGCGGCCTGGCGCACCTTGCAGGCGATCGGCCTTCCGCAGCCTGCTTCCGTCGTGGTGAGGAGCAAGGACGAGCTCGCTGACATCACGCAGTTCCCCGTATTCGTGAAGCAGCCGATCTCGACCGCGAGCGCCGGCGTCCGCCGCGCCACCGCGCGAGATGAACTCTTCGCCGCAGCCACGGCGCTCGGTCTCGGCACTGAAGAGCTCCTCGTCCAGACGCAAGCCCCAGGCCCGCTTGCCATGGTGCAGGCGCTCGCCGATCACGGCCGCCTCGTTGCCCACCACGCCAATCTGCGTGTCGTCGAGGGTATCGGCGGGGGCGCCGCGGTGAAGGAGAGCATTGAGCTGCCGACACTCGCCGAGCACCTGCAGAGGCTGGTGCGCGCGCTCGAATGGCACGGCCCGATCTCGATGGACGTCATCGTGACCGAGGACGGACCTCTCATCATCGACGTCAACCCGCGGCTCGTGGAGCCGATCAACGCACGGCTCGCCGGCACCGACCTGGTCGGCGCCATGCTGGAGCTTGCCCAAGACCGCCATCCGCCGACGCTGCCCGCCGGACCGGCTGGCGTACGATCGCGCCAGCTTCTCCTGGGCGTCCTGGGTGCCGCGCAGCGCGGCTCGCGCCGCGCGGTGCTGCGTGAGCTTGTGGCTGCGCTGCGGGGGCGCGGCGCGTACAACGACGCAGTCGAGGAACTGACGCCTGTCGGCAGCGATCCGATTGCGGCGCTGCCGGTCGTTGTCGCGGTGCTTGCGACCTTGATCGCCCCGTCGTTTTGGCGGCTGTTTCACGCCGGTGCCACCGGTCCTTACGCGCTCACGCCGGAGGCCTGGCGTAAGATCGTCGCGGCCAGCGGGCACTAACGACCCTCGCCGCTCACAGCGTCGGAAGTGACCTGGGATCGGCGAGCACGATCGGCCCGGCGGGATAGCTGAAGCTGTCATGAGTGGCCAGGACCTGGCCGTTGCGGTCGATCTCGGTCGTCACGCCCGAGATGTGCTGCTTATCGATGGTCAGGGTCATGAAGCCCCAGGTCTTCCTGAAGTATTTCAAGACGGCGCCGGTATCGGCGGCCTTGTCGCCGACCTTGGAATGGACGTCATGGAGATTGTGGTAGCCCCCATTGCCGCAGACGATGAACGGTGTCGGCCCGCCCGGCGCGATGGCCTGCTCGATGCGCTGATAGTCGTGAACATGACCTGACAGCACCAGATTGGGCACGCGCCCGGTATCCCAGATCGCATTCTCCAGCACGTCCGCCATCTTCGAGCTGCCGCTGTGAAAGACGTCGAACGAATAGATCGGATGATGCAGCGCAAGGATCAGCGCGCGATCCTTCGGCGCGGTGGCGAACTCGTTGGTGACCCATTGCTGCTGCGTCGAATCGATCGATCCATGCTCGGGAACGTTGGTGTACATCCCGATGATCGTCGCGAACGGCGTCACCAAAGTCCAATAGACATTGGGAAGATCGAGCTGAACCCGCGGCGCGTCCTTCGAGATCGGATCGACATCCGGATGTTCCTGCATGAAATAGTCGACCCAGCCGTCAAGGGATGTCTGCGCGGTGGGATCGTCGACCTCACCGTCGTGATTGCCGGGAATCGAGAAGATCGGCGGCGTGTAATGGGCGTAGGGTTCATAGAATTGCCCGTAGTAGTCGTCGTGCATGCCGGTGAAATAAACGACGTCGCCGACGTGATAGCAGAATTGCGGCACTGGACCGTGAGGGTTCTCCAGATGCGCGATCATCTGCTCGGCAACATTATTTTGAAATTCGCCGTCCTGGACGCCGCCGGTGTCGCCGACGACGTGGAACACCATCTTGCCTTCCTGCTCGATCGCTTTGCCGATGTCCGCAAATTTCTCGGAGAGATCGTAATGGTAGGGAACCAGATCAAGCGGTCGCGGCAGCGGCTGGAAACTGGTGTTGCGGTGCGTCACCGGGTGGAGGGGAGCGACACCGGGATGGGACTGAGATTGACCGCGCGCCGGACGCGACTTGACGGCGCCGCGATGCCACGCCTTACTGCTCCCTTGAGGTCCTCTCGTTGCAACCGGGCGTCGCGCCATTCTTCCCTCCCCTTTTCCTGCCGTCGGTCTCTCGCGATCGGCATCGTTGTGAATCGTCGGTAGTCTGATCCGGATCGTGACTGCGTCCCTTGACGCATTCGCTCAAGCGCGACCCGATTCACCCTGAGATTACTGAGGGGCAGGCCTACAATCCGAATACAACTGGCTGATGACACGACGCCGGCCGCATTAGGACAATGGCTCTCCTGTCGAACATAGGCTCTCGCGAGCGCAAGGGTTTCCGCGCTGGCCTGATCGGCCAAACCGCCCACGCGGGCGTCGTGCAGACGATGGCGTTATCGTGCAGTGGATCAGGGTTCGCGCCCGACCGGCGCCCCACTCATCAGTTTCTGCCGACAAGTGCAGGCCGTGGCCGGCACGAAGAGTACGATCGTCATCCGGATGGCTTGTTCGGCTCCGGCTCTGGCCGCCCTTGCCGGGGCTTCAGCGCGCGATCATCTGAGCGCTGTCGCGATCGAGATCCTTCGCGCAAAAAGAACTGCCACCCCGCTTTGCAAGTCAACGCCCATCTGGCCCGGCCAACCCTGATTCAGCTGGCCAGCCGATAGGTCCCGCCGATCACCGGATCGCCATCGGTTGCGACGACGCCGCGCCCGACCAGGTCCTCCAGATGCGCCAGCACCGAATAGCCAGCCGCCGTCGTCAGGCGCGGGTCGATGCCGATATAGATCGCACGCACCATGGTCGGGATGTCGGCCTCGCCCTTGGCGAGGCGATGCAGGATCGAGGCCTCGCGCGCCTGGCGGTGCTTGATCAGAAAGCGCACATAGCGCGGCCCCTCCGGAATCTCGGGCCCGTGGCCCGAGAAGTACAGACCCTCCGCGCGGCCCGCGAGCCGCTCCAGCGAGGCCATGTAGTCGATCATCGATCCATCCGGCGGCGCCACGATCGAGGTCGACCAGCCCATCACATGATCGCCGACGAACGAGAGGTTTCGCTCCGGCCAGGCAAAAGCGAGATGGTTGGCGGTATGTCCTGGTGTCGCCACCGCCTCCAGCCGAAAACCGCTGCCTTCGACGATGTCGCCGTGGCGAAGTGCGACGTCGGGCTTGAACTCGCGATCGGCGCCCGACTCCGGATTGTGCTTCTCGCTTTCGAACCGCGGCCGCGACGCCCGGTGCGGCCCCTCGGCATAGACGGTGGCGCCCGTCGCCGCCTTGATCCGCGCGGTGTTCGGCGAATGGTCGCGATGGGTGTGCGTGACCAGGATATGCGTCACGGTCTCGCCGCGCACGGCGTCGAGCAGCGCGGCCGCATGGGCCTCATGGTCGGGACCGGGATCGATGATCGCGACCTTGCCCTGGCCCACGATGTAGCTGACCGTGCCGGTGAAGGTGAACGGGCTCGGGTTGTCGCAGAGGACGCGCCGCACGCCCGGCCGCACCTGTTCGACGATGCCGGGCTTGAGCGGGAAGTCGCGGTTGAACGGGATGTCGTCGTCGGCCATGGCCTTTTCTCGACGTCATTCCGGGACGGTCCGAAGGACCGGACCCGGAATCTCGATGAAGTTGGAAAAGAATGCGGCTCGAGATTCCGGGTTCGATGTTTCGCATCGCCCCGGAATGACGGCGCACGGAATTACGAAAACGCCTGGATGCCGGTGATGGCGCGGCCGAGGATCAGCGCGTGGACGTCGTGGGTGCCTTCATAAGTGTTCACCGTCTCCAGGTTCTGCGCATGTCGCATCACATGGAACTCCGAGGAAATGCCATTGCCGCCGTGCATGTCACGCGCCATGCGTGCGATGTCGAGTGCCTTGCCGCAATTGTTGCGCTTGACGATGGAGATCATCTCCGGGGCCATCTTGCCCTCGTCCATCAGCCGGCCGACGCGCAAAGATGCCTGAAGCCCGAGCGCGATCTCGGTCTGCATGTCCGCAAGCTTCTTCTGCACGAGCTGGGTCGCGGCCAAGGGCCGGTTGAACTGCTTGCGGTCGAGGGTGTACTGCCGGGCGCGCTGGAAGCAGTCTTCGGCTGCGCCCATCGCGCCCCAGGAAATGCCATAGCGCGCGCGGTTGAGGCAGCCGAACGGACCCTTCAGGCCGGAGACATTGGGCAGCAGCGCGTCCTCGGGAACCACGACGCCGTCCATCACGACTTCACCCGTGATCGAGGCGCGCAGCGACAGCTTGCCCTGGATTTTGGGAGCCGACAGCCCCTTCATGCCCTTTTCCAGGACGAAGCCGCGGATCTGGTTGTTGTGCTCCACCGACTTCGCCCAGATCACGAACACGTCCGCGATCGGCGCGTTGGAGATCCACATCTTGCTGCCGGTGAGCCGGTAGCCGTCGGAGACTTTCTCGGCGCGGGTCTTCATCCCTCCGGGGTCGGAACCGGCATCCGGCTCGGTCAGGCCGAAGCAGCCGACCCACTCGCCGGTCGCGAGCTTCGGCAGATATTTCTTGCGCTGGTTCTCGTCGCCATAGGCGTAGATCGGGTGCATCACCAGCGATGACTGCACCGAATTCATCGAGCGATAGCCGGAATCGACCCGCTCGATCTCGCGCGCGACGAGGCCATAGGCGACATAGCCGGCATTGGCGCAGCCATAGTCCTCCGGCAGTGTGATACCGATCAATCCGAGCTCGCCCATCTCATGGAAGATCTCGCGATCGGTCTTCTCTTCCAGATAGGCCTTGGTGACGCGCGGCAACAGCTTGTCTTGCGCATAGGCCCGCGCGGTATCGCGCACCATGCGCTCGTCTTCAGTGAGCTGCTCGTCGAGCATGAACGGATCGTCCCATTGGAAGCTTGCCGTGGACGGCTTGTCCTTGGCCTGAGGGCGCACGCTCATGAGAAGGTCCTTTTCGGTTGTCTCGTATCGCGGATCTGATACTCGCCACGGTAGGCCGGCAAGCACGCAAAGCGAATGTCAGATCCTAAGCCACACGAGAATCTAAGCTTTCCTGGTGTCCTTCGGTTCTGACATTCGTCAACGGGCCCGGCGCGAAATGATACAAGGTCAGAACCGGGGCACCAGGGAATTGGCTGACAAAATAAAACGTGATCGAGGCAAGTGCAATCGCAATGGGACGTGGGCGCCGCGAAGCGCGAACCCGGAATGACGATCGTCAGATTTCGAGCTTCTCATTCGAGACGATCTCGATGCCGAAACCGGCCAGTCCCTTGTAGTCGTGCACCGACGAGGTCAGGTTCCGGATCGATGTGATGCCGAGATCCCGCAATATCTGCGCGCCGACCCCGACTTCGCGCCATTGCCGGTTGCGGTCGGCCTCGGCCGACTTCGGCTGCTCGACCGGCTGCACCGGTACGCCGGCCGCGCCGTCGCGCAGGTAAACCAGCACGCCGCGGTCCGCGCGCTTGAAGTGCTGCAGCACCATTTGCATGCGCGCCGGCCCCGAGAACAGATCCTTGACGATATTGGGCTTGTGCAGCCGCGTCAGCACGTTCCGGCCGTCACCGACGCCGTTATAGACGAAGGCGGCATGCGCGATCTCGTCGAAGGGCGAGCGATAGGCGTAGCCCTGCAGCGGCCCGATCGGGCTCTCGACGACAAAGGTCGAGACCCGTTCGATCAGCTTCTCGCGCGCCTGGCGATAGGCGATCAGGTCGGCGATGGTGATGTGCTTGATGTTGTGGGCCGCAGCAAAGCGGACCACCTGCTCACCCTTCATCACGGTGCCGTCGTCGTTCATCAACTCGGAGATGACGCCGACCGGAGGAAAACCCGCGAGCTTGCAGAGGTCGACGGCGGCTTCGGTATGGCCGGCGCGGAGCAGCACGCCGCCGTCGCGCGCGATCAGCGGGAAGATGTGGCCGGGCCGCGCGAAGTCGCTGGCGCCGGCATTCGGGTTGGCAAGCGCCCGGCAGCAGGAGGCGCGCTCCTCCGCCGAAATACCGGTGCCGCCATCCGGCTTGTAGTCGATCGAGACGGTGAAGGCGGTGGTGTGGCTGGAGTCGTTGTGGGCCACCATCGGATCGAGCCGCAGCCGCCGCGCATCCTCCGTGGTGATCGGCGCGCAGACGATGCCGGAGGTATGGCGGATGATGAACGCCATCTTCTCCGGCGTGCACAGCGACGCCGCCACGATCAGATCGCCCTCGCCTTCGCGGTCTTCGTCATCGGTGACGACGACGAGCTCGCCGGCGGCAAAGGCTTGCAGCACTTCCTGAACCGTGTTGGCCATTTGTCTTGCGTCTCTGTTTTTTCCGCTGGCTGCATTAGCCGGGTTTGTCTATCCGCGCCAGTACGATGGCAGCTTCATTCCGCAGAGCAGAACAGCGCTGACGATAGGCGCGACCCAAGGACAAGCCGTTAAGGATTGTCTAAGATTGCAATCAACCAAAAACAAGGGAGCGCCCTCAAATGACATCGGCCCTGTTCGACTTCGGCCCGCTTCTCGCCGCGGGGCTGCCGCCGCCGGCGGCGAAATGGACCGGGCTCGCCAAATTCTCCTTCATTGGCGGCAACAACGACCCCGAGCAGGTCCCTGTCGACGGGCTGATCGCAGCCCTCACGGCGGCCTTGCAGCGCGAGGGCAAGACGCTCGCGACCTATGGACTGGCCGGCGGGCCGCAGGGCTATCGGCCCCTGCGCGAATTTCTCGCCGCGAAACTGGGGCGCGATGCCGGCATCGCCGCGACGGCGGACGACATACTGATCGTGTCCGGCTCGCTGCAGGCGCTCGATCTGGTCAACCACACGCTGCTCCAGCGCGGCGACACCGTGATCGTCGAACAGGAGACCTATCAGGGCGCGCTGACGCGGCTGGGCCGGCTCGGCGTCAGCACGGTCGGCATCCCGCTCGACCGCGACGGCATGAGGATGGACGCACTCGCGTCCACGCTCGCGGAGCTCAGGGGCGGCGGCGTCAGGCCGAAATACATCTATACCATCCCGACGGTGCAGAACCCGACCGGCACCATCATGCCGGAGGCGCGCCGCGCCGAGCTGTTGCGGCTTTCCCAGGAGCACGGCGTGCCGATCTTCGAGGACGATTGCTATGCCGACCTGGTCTGGGACGGCCAGCGCCCGCCGGCGATCCACGCCATGACGGTCAACGGCGGCGTCATCCATATCGGCTCGTTCTCGAAATCGATCGCGCCGGCGCTGCGGGTCGGCTTCATCGTCGCGCCCTGGGAGATGCTGTCGCGCATGCTGGCGCTGAAGACCGACGCCGGCTCGGGCGCGCTGGAGCAGATGGCGCTGGCGGAATATTGCGCGCCGCATTTCGCGACCCATGTGCCAAAGCTGACGCGCGGCCTGCGGGTCAAGCTCGACGTGCTGATGGAGGCGCTCAACGCGCAGTTCGGCACGACGGCCGAGTTCGAGGCGCCCAAAGGCGGCATCTTCCTCTGGGTCAAGCTGCCCGACAATGTCGATACGCTAAAACTCTGCCAGGCCGCGCTTGCGGCCGGCGTCGCCATCAATCCCGGGCCGGAATGGTCGACCAACAAGGTCGATGCGGCGAGCCGGCTGCGGCTGTGCTTTGCGAACCCCTCGTCCGAGCAGATCCGCGAGGGTGTGGCCGTGCTCGCCGATGTCTGCCGACGCGAGTTCGGCGTACCGGTCCGAATAGCAAATGTCGAGCGGGCCGCCCGCGCGTGAGCTCGATTGCAGACGTTGATGCGGCGCGACGCAAGGCCATCGCCCTCGTCGTCGCCGCCGCCATCGCATGGAGCACCGCGCCGTTCTTCACGCGCCTGCTTCACTACGATTCCTGGACCATCCTGTTCTGGCGGGGGATCTTCGGCGGCGGCGCGATCATCGCGCTCATGCTCCTGACCCAGAGTCGCGATGGCCTGAAGGATCTGGCGGCCATGGGACGGAGCGGCTGGCTGGTCGCTGGCCTCTCGACCCTGGGCATGGTGTGCTTCATCCCGGCGCTGCAGCTCACCAGCGTCTCCAATGTGGCGATCATCATCGCGACGGGGCCGTTCGCGACCGCCGCGCTGGCCTGGTTCTGGCTTGGCGAAGTTCCCCGCCGACGCACGGTTCTGGCGAGTTTCGTCGCACTCTGCGGCGTCGTCATCATCGTCGGAGGTCCGCGCCCCACGGCTGACATCCTCGGCATCGCACTGGCCTGCCTCATGACGGTGGCGATCGCCGCGATGACGGTCGTGATCCGGCGCCACCGGGATACGCCGATGGTCGCGGCCGCCGCGCTTTCGAATCTGCTCGGCTGCGTCGTCAGCATCCCCCTTGCCGGCGGAATAACCACTGTGACGCTGGCCGACGTGGTGACGTTCGCGATGTTCGGGTTCTTTCAGGTCGCATTGGGACTGACCCTGTTCGTGCTCGGCTCACGGCATCTGCCGTCCGGACAGGCCGCGCTGATCGCGACGCTGGAAACACCGCTGATGCCGTTCTGGGTCTGGCTCGCGTTTCACGAAATCCCGGCGGCGAGCGCGTTCGGCGGCGGTGTGCTGGTGATGGGCGCCGTCATCGCCGACATCCTCGGCGATCTGCGCGCGCAGCGATAGAGCATGCAGCAGCCTTCACCGCACCGCGAACGGCGACTGGTAGGGCCGTCCGAACGGCACGCCATTGATCACGGTCTGTACCGGTTTCAGCAGCAGCTTGCCGTCACGCTTGTTATTACGGGTGTCGACGAACGTCACTGGCCCCTCGACCAGGTCCATGATCGTGACATCGCCGGGCGCACCGATCTGCAGCGTGCCGATCTTTGGCGCACGATTGATGATTTTTGCAGGCGCTGACGTCGCCATCGCCACGACCTGCTCCAGCGGAAAGCCCAGTGCCAAAAACTTGCTCATCACGTTCGGCAGGAACGGCGTGCCCGGCGTATTGCCGGAGAACACGTGGATGTCGGAGGAAATGGTATCCGGCGTGCAGCCCGCGGGGATCGCGACCTCCGCCACCGTGAAATCAAAACTACCGCCGCCATGGCCGATGTCGAACAGCACGCCGCGCTGCTTGGCGGCGAGCGCCGCCGGCAACAGCTTGCCGTCCTGGACGATATTGGTGAAGGCGCCGGCCATGTTCGGCGCCCCGGAATAGCAATGGGTCAGGACGTCGCCTGGCCGCAGCAGATTGAGAATGTCGCTCATCAACTCCCTGGTCTCGACGCCGCCGATATGCACCATCATCCGGGCCGGCCAGCCGCACATCTCGCAGGCCTGGATGCCGCGCCTGAGCGGCTCGATACCATGCTTGAAGATCACGTTCTCGGACATCCGGACCTTCACGCCGATCAAGAAATCCGGATTTTCTGCGAGCGCCATCGCGCAGGCTTCGACTTGCGCGTTATCGATATTGTAGAGTTCCGCGACCGGGAACGCGGAGAGACCATTGTTGGCGATGTGCAGGAAGGCGTACATCCGCGCCCGCGTCTGTGCGACGATGAAGCGGCGGAGTGCGGCGAGATTGTTCACGCCGGCATCGC
>Ga0210408_10000495_pt1 | contig 50262 bp, 49 predicted proteins | sample IncBWH4MmetaG_FD_155471 | JGI IMG/M metagenome (GOLD analysis project Ga0210408, IMG submission 155471) | Forest soil microbial communities from Barre Woods Harvard Forest LTER site, Petersham, Massachusetts, United States - Inc-BW-H-4-M | ecosystem: Environmental > Terrestrial > Soil >...
GAGGAGGCACTGTCGCTTCCGCTTCAACAACGCGACGAGATCTGCCCGATGGTACTCGCAACGGGCGGGGACCTGATCCTTCCATCTGCAACTACGTTCTCCAGAGATATCTATGCCGGCGGCGGATTCGTCGGTGGAATCGAGAACCGTTACCGGGCGATTCTTGGGGACAAAGATGTTCAGTTGGGACGCGGGAGCCGGGTTATGAGGTGGGTGCACGCGGTCGGAGAGTTCCGGGCCGATGAGGGTTGCCGGCTTTACGGCCGCATCTCCTCCGATTCCGCGATTCGGTTGCGCGCTGGCTGCAGCTTTTTGCGATTAAATGCTCCGCAGATTGAAACCGGTTCGGCGGCGCCCACAACGGATCAAGGGAACAGATCGTTGAGCAGGCCGCTCAATTCGCCCCGAATGTTGCACGACCACGACTTTCAGATCGGCGCCGGTAAAGAGTTCGCTGGAAATCTGGTGGTCAGAGGAACGTTGCGAATCGGTGCTGGGGCGCGGGTGTGGGGCAGCGTCAAAAGCAGCGCGGAACTGATTATCGAAAGAGATGTTCTCGTCAGCGGCAGCCTGATCAGTGCGACTCGGATGCGCATTGGCCAGGGCTGTACGATTTTCGGACCCGTGATTGCTGAACGTGAATTGGAGATGGAAGCAGGAACTCGATGTGGGAGTCCGGAACGTCCGACGACAGTCAGCGCGCCCAGCATCAAGTCGGAAGAAGGAGTAGCTGTGTTTGGCACACTGTGGGCCCGGGAACACGGGCAGGTAGTGGAGAAAATATGAAGGCGGTGTGGACAGTGTTCGGGGCGACCACGCTCGTAGTAGCCTTGGCGCTTTGGTCGTGGTCGGCACATGGGCGATCGGGAACAGCACCAGATCGCCTACTTCTGTTGCTACCCGACGGAGTCAGCTTGTCCGACCCCAAAGTAACACTTTGGCTCGATGCGGCGAGCGAGGAAGGCCTACACGTCGTGCCGATGCGCGACTCTGACTTCACGAAACCGTTCTTCGGGCAGCCCGCGTGCGCAGGAGTGATTCTTCCCGACATGGTCCATCAGGAGGCAAGTGATCTGTTCATTGCTTCCCTCCGACGATATGTAGCGGGGGGCGGTCACCTGATGCTGGTTTACGACGCGGGCACGTTCACGCCGGAAGGCAAGTATGCCAAAGGATGGTCGCGACTTTCGGATCTCGCGGGAGTGGACTATGCGCTGTATGACCGGCTGCAAAGCGACACCATTCACTGGGGTGGGATCAGCGCGAATAGCGCAGTCGTACGTCAGATGGACATCCCTCCGGGAAAGTACTATCCATTTCGAAGTGCTACGCAGGAAGCGGGAAACTTCGAGATCGAACTCAAGCGTTACGAATTCGGTGATCTTCACTATCCAAGTTATGTGACCTCCGGGAATTACGACGGCAAAGTCCTCTTCCATTCCGACGCAAGCTTGGTGGCAGGGGAACGCAATTTCGACAAGGGCTCGGTCCTATTTGTCAACGCGCCGCTGGGATATCTCAAAGCCAACACCGATGGTTTGCTCCTGCACTCGTTTCTGAAATATTTCGCCGAGCACACGTTGGGTCTGCCTTATCTCGTGTCGGCTCCAGACGGCGTGGGCGGGCTGGTATTGAATTGGCACGTCGATTCCAACGCCGCGATTAAGCCGCTGCAGCAGATGAGGTCGTGGACCATGCTGCAGCAGGGCACGTTTTCGATTCACGTTACCGCCGGGCCAGACACGACGCAGGCGGGTGACCGCCGTGGCTTTGATGTGTCTCACAACAAGGTGAGCCAGGAACTGATTCGGGAGCATGTGGAGCGAGGCGACGAGATCGGCAGCCATGGTGGCTGGATGCACGATTACTTTGCCTCGCATGTGGAGAAAGACAATCCCAAGGATCTGGAGCACCTGCTGGAGTGGAACAAGACAGCTCTCGAAGCCATCACGGGCAAACCGGTGGTGGAATATTCCGCGCCCGAGGGGAATCAGCCGAAATGGGTCACCCGCTGGCTCGACACTCACGGGTTTCTCGCCTATTACTTCACCGGCGATACCGGCATGGGGCCGACACAGGGCTACCGCGATGGCATGCGCGAGGGACAAAGCGTCTGGGCGTTTCCGATTGTGCACTTGAATAAGGATGCGGCCTTCGAGGAGATGACGCAACACCGGTATACCAGCGCGGAGATTGAGCAGTGGCTCGAAGCGATGAGCTCATTCACCGCCGATCACCGGTGCGTCCGACTTCTCTACTTTCATCCTCCTGGAATAGTGGGATACCACAAGGCGGTGGATCAGTGGCTGGAACAAACTGCTCGGTTGCAGGCACAAGGGCAATTTCGGTGGTACACCATGGCCGAGGTGGCCCGATTCCTCAATTCCCGCAAACAAGTCCAGTGGATGACGTCAGAGAATGGGGGGCGCTTCACCATCGTTGCGACTCATCCGCAAACTCTGGAACACGAGACTTGGCGACTTCCGGCAGGGAAGTACTCGGAGCCAGTTGTAGATCGCGGCAATGCCAAAGTGGTGCGCGACAACGATTCCTGGATGGTAATTGCCGGGCCAGGAACCGAACTGCAATTCGAAAGCAAGGTTACGGGTCCATGATGATGGCAGGAACAAAACAACTTCGCTGCTTTGCCGTGATGGTTCTGTGGTGGAGTCTGTCGATGGCCAGCCAAGTGGGGGCGCAGGTTGTTACAGCACCGGCGGACGCCGCTTCCGCGCCCGTTGAAGCGTTGGTCACCCAGACTCAACCCGAGGTCCAGACGAAAGCGCTGACAAATTACGTGGAAAGCGGAGGCAACTATCTGGCGCTGAGCAACGGCTACGGCTACTGGGGAGGCGGCTACACACGCGGCGTTTATCAACAAGGAAAAAACATCTGGAATGCCGAGGTGAATGGCCAGCACGAGTTCGGCGACACTGGCGTCTATATGGCGGCTGGCGACACCTACAACTTCAACCGGGATTGGTACGGTTCGCTGACCCTGGGAACAAGCGTCGGCGGATTCTTCTGGCCGCGATATCGTGCCGATGCTTTCCTGAACAAAAAATGGCTGGGACGGAAACAGTGGATCACGACTGCGGGCCTTGGTTACTACGCGGCCAAAGATGTGCATCGTGACCACAGCTTCTATCTCGGCAGCACGTACTACTTTGAGAAACCGTGGATCATCGAAGAAGGGATCTATTTCAACCTCAGCAATCCGGGCGCGGTCTTTGCGCCGGCCGGTTTCGTGGCAGTGACCTGTGGACGGAATAAGCGGCAGTACCTTACAGTACGCGCGGGGCTGGGGGAAGAAGCGTATCAACTGATTGGGCCGACGTCGAGCCTGACTCAATTCAACAGCCAGACGCTGACGATCACCTGGCGCAGGTGGACGGGAACCAATTGGGGCATAAACGTAATCGGCGATTACTATCACAGTCCGTTTTACGGAAGAGGGGGAAGCAGCTTCGGTTTGTTTAAGGATTTTTGAGATGCTGAAGGGCTGGACACAAAGATCGGCACCTTTGAACCCGGCAGAAGCGAGCCGCTTTCAAGGGCATCGCGGAGGCCAGATTTCCATGCACCGCGCCCTGGCCCATTTCCGGCTTGGTCCAATGAATGTGGCAACATCGTTGGCTCTGCTGGTTTGCTTTTCAGCGATCTGGCTCAGCGTTCTGCCCAGGGTATGTGAGCTGTGGAACCGGGTCTTGGCATGGGGAGTACTACGGTTGCCCCTGCACGCCCGCATTGATGTTGCGGAACGTCAAATCTGGTTCCTTCACTTAAAGATTCCCTACCTCCGCCTGGCTGCGATCCTGCCGACGCTGGGAGTGTGGTCGTTAACTTGTTTCGCGACGTTGCTGCTGTATGTGGGCACCTATCTCATCCCGAAGAACCTGACGCCGGTCGCCTACCTGTCGCGCGGAATCTTGATTATTCAAGGTAGCGCGCTGGTTTACTTTGCTCTCTGGCCGGTCCGCTTTCCCCACACGCCGGACCAATACATGGAGTCGCTGGTGACCGCGATCTTGGCGCTGATCAGTGTGGTGCCTTCCTTGTATGCGCTTACATATTACATTTTTGATTTCGGGCTGTGGAAGAAGGCCTTACTCACGTTGATGACAATAGTGTACCTAGTGTTGTTCCTGCCGCTGCAAGTGCTGCTGCAAGCCCTCGTGCTGCAGACTAGTGTCCTATTCATGCCAGTGCTCTATATTGTGTGCGGGATGCTGATGAATGTCTTGCTGATTATCGCGTTTTATTCCTGGGGAATGACGTGGTCATTCCGAAAGGCGCGAGCGGCGATTCGGTAAGGCGGTATCGTGTGCACGCGGTTGAGGCTGTATGACTTAGTGTTGCACCTTCCCGAGAATTTCTCGATGAAGTTCCTGCTTGGAATCTCTGCATTTTACCAAGCGGTATGAAGCGTACCATTTGGATATGAGCAGAACACTTCCCGAATGTCCCACTTCAGACCCTTCTGATCGCTGGATTGCTGCCGATGTCCTCGTTCAAGAAGATCCAGACGACGAAGAAGACGAAAAGAACGATGGCGATGGCGAAGAGACGACGAAGGATACTCGGAGTGAAACCAACCATCCCCGCCGATGGCTTGGGCAAGCCTGCTTGCGATGCTTTCTCACTCGGAGGTCGATCATGGCAACGTCGATTGTTTCGGGGAGCAACACTGGAGTCCCCGCTACAAAATTGCGCCTGCTCAATCTGCTCCCCTCATTCGCCAAAATCCCAAGGAGCCAGCGGAAGACCACTCCCTGGCCGCGAGGATGAGACTGCCATGACTATCCGTCGCAGGACCGGGCTTACTTTGGTGGGCATCGCCTGCGCGCTGTTCGTTGTGCTGATTTTTCTTCTGCCCCTCCTACTCAACGCGGATCGCTACCGGACGAAGGTGGTCTCCTATCTGGAAGGGAAGACCGGGAAGAAGGTGGAGATCGGGCGGCTGGCGGTGACGTTTTCCCCCGGTCTGGCGATTCAGGTGAACGATTTCGGGGTGAAGAGTCCACCGTTGTTTCCCCCGAGTTACATCGTAAAGGTGGCGCGGATCGATGCGCAGCTTGACGTGAGGCAGCTGCTGCATCGGCAGCTAGTGATCAAGTCGCTGGTGCTGGAACAGCCCACCATCAATCTGGTTTCGGATCCGGACGGGCCATGGAACTTCGAGAATCCGGGACCGCAAAATACGCCCAGCACGTTTCCTTTCGGGGTTGTCTCGCGAGTGGAGATCAGACGGGGGCACGTGACTTTGTCAAATCTTCTGCCTTCCGACGCGGCGGGCCCGGTCTTTTTCGAGGCGCACGACATCTCCAGCGAACTGGAAAACGTAAACGTAGACGCCATTGCCGATCCCGCTTCCACCACACTCGATGGAGAGGGGACATTGAAGGCGGGGCTGCTGCGGTTCGGCTCAATCGAGGCAAAGAATCTGATTTCCAATATCCGGCTGCAAGCGAGACAAGTTTTATTCACGGACGTGAAAGCGGAAGCGTATGCGGGAAACGCGACGGGAGAACTCTCGATTAAATTGTCGGGAAAGAACGCCAGCTTCAAGACCGACGCGCGAATGAAAGGGATTGATGTGGCACATCTGCTGATGGCATTTCCAGGTGCTCGCGGGAAAATGACAGGAAAGATGGAGGGTGAATTGAAGATCGCCGGGGAAATCGAGCACTCGCGCCATCCGTTGGAGGGATTGCACGGCAGCGGGCATTTGACGGTGCGCAACGGTGATGTGCCGAGCTTGAGGCTCAATGCGAACCTGATGAAGCTGGCACATTACAACGATCTCGGACCCGCTAAGAACGATCCTTCCTCTTTCAATTTTGTTTCAACCGACCTCGAGCTGGATCGCGAGCGGATTACGAGTAAGGTCATCGATATCGACGGCTACGGAGTCGATCTGGACGGCTCAGGCACTGTAAGCCTATCCGGCTCCGACGAACTGAATTATCAGGGTGTGGCGGAAATTGTCTCCCAGCAGGGTTTTGTGACGAATCTGATTGCGCGACTGGCCGGAGGCACGCTGAAAGATGGCAAGCTGTCGTTTCCGTTTCATATCGGCGGGACCATCGACAGCCCGGTATTTGCCAAGGGCTCCAAGGGAAAGAAGGTCAATTAGAAAAGGACCTAGAGTCCACCCTCACGCCAAAAATGGGTGGACGCTATCTCGGCGAGACCTCAGGCGTCTACACGTTCAGTTCCAATACCCATTGAGGCGAGCCTTCTCGAAGTGCTTAGCCGACTATGTCCGGTCATTTTCGAAGCTGTGTAGCCAAGTCGTTCTCGCCAAGCACACATCCCCGGTTGAGTAGCGGCTATGAACTTTGCGTCCATAGCTTGAAATTTTGTCAGCGAGGGCTCGAAGCTCTTTTCCCTGCGTTTTGCCAAGAGGTACGAGGCATACCATTGGACATGAGCAGAATACATTCAGAACTCGTCGATGTCCTACTCCGACAAGAGCCGGACGAAGAAGAAGAGGAAGACGAAGGCGACGGCAAAGATGATGAGGATGACGACGAAGACGACGGCTACTCGGAGTAGGAACAGGTCAGTCAAAAACGATACTGCGCGATCATGCGTTCAACTTCCAATACCCATTCAACGGCGCCCTCTGCGAGCGGTGACCCGTTTGTTACAATCCAGCCCGAGGGGGACACATGGCCAATCTGAAGGGACTGGAGTCCATAGTCTCGCAGTTAAGGGAGCAACGAGCGAGTCTGGTAAACGAGCTGAGGCATGTAGACGCAGCTCTCGCAGTTCTCGGGAAACTGGAAGGTGGAAGGTCGTACACAAAGCCGAGGCGACACAGTAGACGCACCATGTCAGCATCCGCTCGGAGAAGAATCAGTCTGGCACAAAAGGCACGATGGGCAAAGCGAAACTCGACGGGACGGGCGGGTGTACCCAAACGGCACGTCTCTGCAGCATCGAGAAGGAAAATGGCAGCGGCTCAACGCGCGCGATGGGCAAGATTCAATCAGAGAAAAGCGGCTTAGAACCTTAAGAGAAAAAAGGCATCTGTCACCTCTAATGGGTGCTCAGATGCCGGTTGTGTAACTGCTGTCGGATGCTTCCGATACGAAGCTAACCGATTCGCTACGGTCTCAAAGCATGATTCGTCTTTTTGTTCCAGAAACCGAACAGGACAGGGATCCTGGAGACTGTCCTTTTTTCTCCTATCGAGGATTGGCAGCTTTCCGAGCAGGTTTGTTCCTAAGTCTTGCGTGATCCGAGCACCAAGACGAGGACATCCCCAGCGAGAAGAACAGCGTCTACAGCCGGAGGAAGTTTCTCGCTGTTTTCAGTCTGCTCACCGATTTTGGTATCTCCCATCTTCACACCGTGGTTCTCCTTACGAGGCACCGGTTCGACGAAGGAAAACATTCCCAGGACGAGAAGCAAGACTCCTACCAGCGCAATGGGCTTCATATCGGAGACTCCTTGAGATTGGGTCGCGTCCCTGAATGACACGAATCAGCACATGCCCCCCGTGCATCTGGGCGAGGTGGGCCTGTTCTGAACCGCTTGATTCTCTTCTACTGAACCGAGCTGGCTACCGTTGAGAAAACATTGTTCGCGTTCGTACCGACCAAGCGAATGGTGCCCACCACAATTACCAGGATCACGGCCAGCATGACGGCGTATTCCGCGATATCTTGGCCCGCATCATCGCACCAAAGTTGGGGGAGGAGACTGCTCATAAATTTGTTCCTTTCGTTCGGAGGTTGGATTGACGTAAGGTTTACCGCTTCGGACTAAGGTCGGCAAGGTTACCAAAGGGACTATGAGCGACCGTTGAATTTAGGCAGAGCGTCTGTCCTGTAGGTGATACCCATTTCCCTCAAGGCTGACCAGCTTCGCGGCAGCGAGTCTCCTGAGACGCTCGATATGTTCACGGAGGGCAGATCGTAGGGCGGAATGGATCGCATCCAATTCCGATTCTTGCGCCGTTAGAGCTTTAGCGCAGAGTTCGCGGATGCGATCTTCCAATCGCCGATGCATGCAGCAAAGTGGGCCAGAGTGCTGTCAATCTTCCACATCCCCGAATGATTGTTCGATACCATACACACTGTATTTTTGCGCCAAAAAGAGCCGATCAGGCCACAGCCTGAAGTTGCCCTTTCCGTTGGGAAACTTTTTCCTACTAGGTTCTCCTCAACAAATCTCCAGCCCGGTCATAAGCACCTGCGAATCAGGATGTTGCAAGAATAGATTTTCCGGTACTGGATCGAATTGTGGCCGCCCGCTTGCGTTTAGTATTCTCATGAGCAAATTGGAAGAAAGAGATTGGCGCAAACTCTGCGAACTGGTAACAAAGAAACAGACCCTCTCAAGCTCGATGAGCTCCTAGAACAACTCACTGAAGCGCTGGACGCCCGTGCGAAACAGTTGGATGTTCATTCCTACTCGTCTACACCGAACCGCGACCGAAGATGTCGGCTACAGCCAATATGACACCACCGACTGCGCCCCGTCGCGGTCATATAGAGTCAGGCCCTCGTGTTTGGCACGTCATCCTGATCAAGCATTCCGAGAAGAAACCTCGCGCACGCACAATGACGCGCCAAGAACAAGAAAGCGCAGGAAGAGTCTACAGGTTCGAAGATCCATTCCGTCCAAGCTCTAAGAGGATACGTATACCGCGATAAAAATTCTCCTTGTTATAAGCCGTCTCCCAACGCTTCAAGACCGCCCTCATTTCCTTGCGTGCATTTTTTATGGCAACTTGTGCCCGAGGCCGAGTTTTTCTCAGACGCTTTAGTGCCTCGAGCGACTGAACGATCTCCGGCTCAATGCGCTTGCGCGAAGTCCGAGCATTCTGTATCCACCGAGGCGGAATATTCGCCCGATATTTCAGAAAACCACGGACAACCGAGCCTGAGCTGGATGAAAAGAGCTTGGCTTCTCTCGGCATAAACGCCTCTTCAAAAATGCCCCGCAGGTTGCCGATGGGCTTCCCGCGGGCGCAAGTAATAAAGAACACTCGCCAGCGCCAATCGTACAAGCGCGCGGCCCCAGATTAGGTAGGTGGGGTAGAGGCTACGCACGTCAAGCGAGTACAGCGAAATGAGCGGCGTGAGTGCAAGGATGCAGAGGCCCGCGATGAGCGCGTCAATGATTGCGACGTTGCGCTCGGGGTCGCGCGAGGCGAAAAACAGCATCACGCTGAGCATGAGCACCATCCCGCCCATCTCCTTCAGAGCCGCCAGCAGCAAGGTGGAGATTTCAGACTCGGGAGGATGCATGAACATGCGCATAATGAGGGGCTTGTTGCTCAAGATCATGAGTAGGCCCCCGATGGCGAGGAGCAACGCTAGAAAACCGAGCATGACCCCAGGGCACGATAGGGTGGTTTTGACATGGCACCATCCCTCCTTTGCCGTGGAACCAAAATACGCTCATCGGCGTCTTCTCGCACATTAAAGCCAATTCCAGTTCGCTGAAGCTCGCAGAATCCGTTTCCCACTTCTCATGTAAAATGCGCGATCTAACGATGCAGGATCAGGAACCACCCGGTCGCCGTGTTGAATCTCCCGGGTCAGAGGTCTAGAATTCTCCTACCATATTTCTAAAACTGTGGGAGGTTCCTATGCCCCACTACGAGTTCTTCTGCCACGCCTGCAAAAGAACATTCTCAAAGGTGCTGACGCTTGCCGAATACGAGCAAGGCGAAGTCATCTGTCCGGATTGCGGCAGCAAGGAAGTGGAGCAGAGTTGGTCTGCCTTCTCCGCCATCACCTCCAAGAAAAGCGCCTGAAGGGATTCCCCGAGGAGGCGTGTATGCACTTCGACAAATTCTCCTTCGGCTCCCTCCACATCGATGGGAGCACGTACGAGCACGATCTCGTGATTGACCGTGGCGCGATCCGCAAACGCTTCAAACACCGACAAGTCGTCCCCGTCGCCGCGCCCGACGGGTCCCTTTTACCTCTAGCCAACGAAAGGAGCCCCTCTCACGTATACAAGAGTCGTTGAACTAACCACCAAGCTGGACAGGCTGCCGTGATTCTAGACCGGACTGCTTCCGCCGCATAACCTAAGCGGCACCCTTTATTTTTGGTGACGCTTCAGTGTCAAAAGTGTTTCTTTTTGGCACTGGCGTGTTTGTGAGGGGACCAGGCAGGATTTGAACCTGCAGCCGCCGTATCTTCACTTGTCTGTTACATCTGGCATGGCAATTCTCTGAGAAGTAACCGGCGGGGCAGCTTTCAGCCTCTGGCGCTCCCGCCAAGTGGATATCCGCCGATGCGCATCCTCAATCTGGGCTGCTGGCACTCGTGATGCTATGACACTCCGATTCCTTTGATATAGCCTAGCCCGAGTTTCCACTGCGCGTTGTCATTACCATTTGCTGCCGCTTTCGCGAACCATGAAAGACTCAAAAAACACGGACAGCGCTAAACCCGTTAGGGCGAGCCACGACATATGAGGCGGAAAACTCAGCTTAAATTTCACGAGCACCGCATCATTTGCCTTACTGTCGCATGGGTCTCGTCTTCAATTCCCTGATGGAAATGCAGCAAGGAATTCCTTATTGAGAACAGCATAGCCAAGCGTGTAGGGCGAGCCAAGAAGCATTAGCCAACTTGCCGGGCGTGGGGCCCGGGCAGGGCTAGCCCATCGAGGCTATTGCTTCGAATAGGCGCTGGGATAGCTTCTAAAGCGCTGACGGGCTAGGAACGTGCGAAACTGTTCGTCCTTCTCCGGCAGCAGTTTCGCTTGGGAGACCAAACCCGTCAGCCTCGATCATTATTGCCGCAAAGTTTGGGCCTTCGGCAATTTCGGTCGAACTGTTCCAAAAATGGAACATTACAACAGGCTCTAACACGCTGCGGAAAAAGTGGCCTCTGGGCTCAACTTAGTAAGCAGGAAGTTAATTCTCGGGAATGTGCGGCGGAGATTGGCGTGGATCAGTCGATTACACCAATTGAGAATTAGGTAGTGGGCCAATTTCGCGTTGCTGTCCGCTCATTTTCCGCCTCGCCTCAGGTTTGGATAAATGAACCTATAAAAAATCCATCCTGCAAAAGCGAGCCCTAGTACGACGACAATGACACGAGCAATCACGGGAGAAGTGCTACTCTCTTTGGTGCGAGCAATAGTGTCCCACAGGCCAGAGCGCATTGCTAGCCCTGTGGATTTTCAAACTGCACCACTTTTACTGGAACAAAAAAAAGAATACTGCTTTGAAACTCGGGCGAATCGGTTAGGTTCGTGTCGAAAGCATCCGACAGCAGTTACACAACCGGGATCTGAGCACCCATCAGAGGTGACAGATGCCTTTTTTTTCTCTTAAGGTTCTAAGCCGCTTTTCTCTGATTGAATCTAGCCCATCGCGCTCTTTGAGCTGCTGCCATTTTTCTTCTTGATGCCGCTGAGACGTGCCGTTTGGGTCTCGCACCCGCTTGGCCGTTAGAGCTTTGCTTAGCCAATCGTGCCTTTTGCGCCAGACTGATCTTTCTCCGGACAGCAGCCGACATCGTTCGACGTTTACCAGTCTTGGTTGATTTGGAACCGAATCCCGATAGGGCAGAAACAGCCGCTTCCAGCCGACCTAACTCGAATGCGGCTTTGTCCCTTGCAGCCTTCAACTGCGCGAGTATATCCATGTATTCCCCCTCGGGTTGGGATTGTAGCAAACGGACTATCCACTTTTCCGGACAAAAGAAACGGGCGCAGCCGATAAGGCCACGCCCTGAAATTGCTCTCTTGATTTTGTTAAAGTACCAACTGTCAACTTGCAATTCGAGCGCGAGGAAGCGCGAGGTCTACACACCTAGGGCAGCGACACTGGTGTTTCAAGTCATCCGGACACCCCGTGTAGCCGCATTTGTCACAGATGTACCTACTGCCGAGGTGAGTGACCATCGGTCGGAACTCAAGACCTGAAACACAATATGGGCAGCGCACCGTTGTTGTCATTTTGATCTTGCCCTTCTCGGCCGGAGGTGTTGAGAGGCAGCCTAGGCTCGATTCTGGGCTGGTGAAAGGCCCGTTCGTGTCAAACAGTGGCACGGTTAGGGTACAACCTTCGACTCAGGCCGATTTCTTTACCCGGCGGCAGAACTCGATCAGCTTGCCGCGCTGTTGTGGGGGGAGTTCGGGTTTGAGCCGAGCATTTATACCAGCAACTCGATAGTCTGCAGCCCCTGCGTCTGCAAGCACGAGGTGAGTTCCTGCGGGAGAGTTACCAGCATCCTGCGGTGAAGTTACTTCGTCAGATTCCTTGCATCGGTCCGATTCGGGCTGCCTTGCTGGTTGCATTGCTGCAGACACCCCACCGTTTCCGTACCAAGCGGCAGCTCTGGGCCTTCAGCGGTTTTGCGGTCGAGACTCACGACAGCGGCGAGTACCGCTGTGTGAGAGGCAAACTGCAACGCAACCGAGAGCGCATCACGGTGCGCGGTCTGAATGACAATCACAATAAAGATCTGAAGAGTCTCTTCAAAAGTGCCGCCATCTCTGCCAGCACACGTCCTGGTCCTCTGCGCGACTTCTATGAGGCTCGGGTGGAGAAGGGGATGCGGCCGACCATGGCGCGTCTGAGACTGGCACATAAGATAGCGACCATCACCTTAACGATGTGGAAGAAAGGAGTGGGTTTCGATCCACAAAACTTGCCTCGACAAGCAGCTTGAGCATCTCCGGTGAAGAAAGGCTTTCCATCTCTGGGATATCTCTCTGGTGGTGGTCGGTCGGGTTCTGGAGATGCTCGGTTCGAGAGGAGTATCAGTCAATGAGATCCGGCCCCGCGTGCTTTGGCACCGAGTCACCCATTTCACGTTATGCCCTCTCGGATAACCAGAAATAGCCATAGGCCACGAGCCTCGGATAGAACCATGGTTGCCTGCGAAGCAACCAGCTTGCTTGCCGCTCTTTCGAACTCGATGGCATTGCACCATCAGCAAAGAAACCCTACGAGAATGGACAACCAGCCAAACTTCTCCACGTTGCGAAACTACAGTGGGCTGGATCTCGAGAAAAAATCTCGCCCTCCGGTCGAGGCGGAGTTTTTTCTTGACATCCCTTTTTATGGAACTCATTGACCGGCGCATGACTGTTATGGCCGGTGAGTTCGAAGCACGATCAAGCCCAAGGATGAGGGGCTAACTTTGGTTACTCGTCGTCGGGGTCTACAGCTTCTCCGACGATGTTGTAGTAGACCGCCTTCGGCGGCTTCGGTTTTGCTGATTTAGCTACCTCCGATGATCGCGGCGCCAGTTGCGGGGTCGATAGCACAGTCGGCACAGGTGCCTTTGCTTGGGTTGCGGTATCCGCCGCCTCGGTTGGTGGCGAAGCGGCAGGAGGCGCAACGACCGGAGCGGGTGATGCCTGAACCGGTCTAAGGCGCACGGTTCTCGGTCGAACAAGCCGAGGCTCCTGTGACCAGGAATTCAGAAGAACTGCCACTATCCCAGCGAAGCAAAGCTCCAGAACCGAGATGAACAGTGCCTGGACGTTGACGTCGCCTTTGCCAAGGTACAGGGGCGACTGAGGGTCTCCGCCCATCACCCTCGCCATGGCTGGTAGAGCGAGGTTGTTGGTGATCGAGACGAGGCATCCCCAGACCGCTTCGCCTAAGACGACGGCTATCACGATCCGGCTGATCCATTTCCTCGAATCCGCTTGGGACAATTCCGGAGCGGACTTGTTCAGAATCTCATCCACCGGTTTGGATTCCATCGTCGATTGTGACACATCCGAGAACGATGGGGGAAGAGGGGTGTGATCGCGACTAGCGCTATCCCGTCGTCTCGGACGGACAAATTTCACAGGCTGACGCAACCAGTGCGGCGCGTGTGGCGCGCCGGTAATTCTCAGTTGGTGTAATCGCCTCTTTGTGTCCGGCCTTCAGAAGTGGTAACCATGAATTTCCGCTTTGGGGCCGTCCTGAGGGACACCCCCTTCAGAAGACTTTGGTGTTTTGCTCCGTTTGAACGCGACCACTACGATTGTCACACGCCCTTCCCCGAGGATAGGAAATGCTTCTACTGACTGCCATTGGCACCCTCCTTTCACTGTGCACTTTCATCAGGAGCAGGGTCAGAGACCATCTCCAACAAAACAATACAGAGTCGTCCGGTGGTCCGTTACCGTAAAAGCGCACGACCAATTTGACAATTGGACCTGATTCGCAAGGATAGCCCGTTCATGTTGAGGGACACATCATGGCCACACACGATACTAGCAACTGGCGCGAACTCTTTAACGTTGCGTTGTTTGAGCCAAACAGAGTCAAGTTGCGACAGCGCATCGAACGTGCGAGAGACGCAATAAACAACCGAGTCGACGCTTTGATGAAAGACCAAAGCGAAAGCGTGCGAACCACTTCGGAACGTATTGCACTCCGCGACGCACTGACCACGCTCCCTGAGCTATACAGGATCGTCTATGCCTGGAAGCCGAGTGCAAGTGTCAGCGGCCAAGGTGGTAGAGCTTGCCAGGTTGAGGCGGAACTCTGATGACCCGCAGGAGCACAAGTCCAGCAAGTAGGACTACGTAGGAGGCAGGAAAGAGTTCCCTTGGCGATAAGACCATTACCGCAGCGCATACCAACCAAGCTCCCACCTGCGAAGCTTTATCTCGATGACATAAATGAGATCTTGCAGATTCTTACAGATTCGAGCGCGGACTGTCAGGCGAGCTTCGTTGCAGGCAAGTCGAAATGCGACACGCTAGATGATTTAAAAGAACTTCGGGGGCGTACTACGCATTTCGTGATGAACATCTCATCGCCCGGGAAGCATCAAATCCTTGAACTCACAACATCCAGGACTCAGATACACGTCTATGAGATGGGAGACCAGTTGGCGGCATGGTCGAAATATGTAAAGGTCGCAGCCATTTTTGAAAGGAGAAGGCTAAGGCTAAAATCTGCCGTTCGCTCGGCAGGATCGTGGATACTTGCAGGCTTGTGGTTCCTAACAATTGCCGCTTGGATGTTCGGTCTGCATATCGCTAAACCTATTTTAATTCGCGAATTACTTCACCTCGTGACAGGCATTTTTCTGGCAGCTACTATCGTGTATTACTTCGTTAGTTCACACAGCATTGTTTACTTGCGTTACCCCCACAGAGTTGGCGCGGGAAGATGGTTAGAAGACCACAAACCAGAAATTATTGTAGGTGTCATATGCGCTCTGATGGGAGTGATTGCGACCCGAATTGTAGAAAGGGCTTGGAAATGATGCTCCGCACTACTCAGATGGCAAGAAAGCAACCACCATCCCGGCGCTCAGCGATTACTTCCGAATAGCCGACCATCGTCCGGAAACCGCCCCATACATCCATAGCTATCCCTCATAGCTATCCCTGGCCCTCCCAGGCCGGATTATCTGCGCTGAAATGCGGGAAGTTGGTATAATCATCGTCTCCCCCGAGGATTACCCGGTCCTCCCAGGAAAGCTCAAATCTCTATCGCTTGGAAGCAGTCATGCCGGCAGTGCCGCAAAAGATCCGCACGGGTCTCGTAGAGTTACGCACGCATATCGGCTCGGTGTACGTGAGTCCGTCATTTTGGGAACGCGTCTACTTGCTCTGGACGTTTCGCAATTTTCAGACCCTGCCCAAGCAGGTGCTGAATCGCCATCAACAGCAACTGATCGATAAATTATGCCGGGTCTCAATCGTCAGTTGGAATGTTCCGATCGCCAGGACCTCCATTATCGGCACAGTTGAAAACGTGTACCTGATGCCAGATCGCAAAACGGAAGCTGCAGCATCCACAAGCAAGCTAGTGGAGATGGGGACAACCAGCACGGAGGTGGCCGCGTTACGAGCGGTGGGTTCCGAAGGGATTTCGATCCGGTCGAATCGTGCAACGTATAACCGAATTGATGTCGGGCGGTTACCCAGACAGAGTGTCAACGTCCAATACATTTCAGCGCCCAAGCAAGATTCCCCAGAGCAAAGCGAAACCAAAGAAGCGAACTCGGCATCAGTGGATTCGGATGCAAGGAGAGCGCGGAGTCGAAACAGAGTGGGATGGGGGCTGGTTGCCGCGTGCGGTGCGGTGCTGCTAGGGATCTTGTTTGATTTTCGAGAAGGTCGGCTTGCGCCGCCCATAGCCGTTCCGCTGGCTACGATCGAGGCTCACGAACCCGCTTCGGTGAAGATTCCCTCGGCCGGTGCCGCGTTGTCAGAAAAGGTTCAGCAGCCCATGCCCGCGGAGCGCAGACAGCCGGCCGCGATCAGTGCCCTCAAACCGTTATTCCCAGTAGCTTCCTTCAGGCAACATGAGAACACGCACCGCAAGGCGGTGATCCTCCCCCAGCAAAATACTGCGACCTTGAACTCAACTCCGCGGGAACGCCTGCAAGTTGCAGGAGCGCCCGAGAGTGGCTTTAGCTACCCGGTTGCACCGAATCCAACCCTGACTGGAGAAGTCAGCCTGAAAGCGGTGATCGGCACCGACGGAACTGTAACGGAAGTCGACGTCCTTAGCGGCAAACACGCGCTCGCATGTGCCGCAGCGCGGGCGGTGCGGCATTGGCGATATCGTCCCCGCGAACTGAAGGGCCATGCGGTCGAGGCGGAGACAAACATAGTGATCAGCTTCGTCGGCGCTGATGCAGTCTCCATCAGTTTCCCGGCAGCGCACTAGGTCTGTCTTGCCTGCAAACGAGAAGGGGTTAGTTCAGCGCGCGGCGTTGCCGGAAGCCTTTGCCTTCGAGGGTCTTCCCGCTGCCAATATTAAACCTTGATCTGCTTGGGGTAGGCCAAGATTCTTTAAGCTAAGTAGGCGTAGGGAAGGGGATCGTTTCTGTAGATTTGGTAGCCGCGATGGGTGAGCCGAACGATGCCCCGTACTTGCTCCTCTAGGTATCCCTGATTCCTCAACTCAGCAACCACCAGGCGCGCGAAGGAGGAATCCACGGTCTGTTTGGACAGAGCCACAAACCGGCTAGGGTCTATTTCGTAAGACTTTGACAAAGTGAGAAGCAACGCGTCCCGGATCGATTCCCGATGCATAAGTGTCTCGCTTCAGAGAGTGTGAGGCGATGTTAGGCGTTCGAGTCGGGTGCGGGGAATGGCCCGTCGGTGCCAGGGCTGGGACACCTACGTTCAGTGTCCCGAAGTTCAGCAGGAACTATGCGGGTGCTGAGCGGGTTCTGAGTGCGATTGTAGCTCCATGGTCAGGCGGCAGAGCGGTGTCTTACCTCAGGTTTAGGACGCTCCTGCACGATCACAAAAAACGGCTGGTAGGACCGCCAGAAACAGTCCGCGCAGCGCATCGGGCGCAATCCCAGCACGGGCAGAATGTATTCTTCGATGACGTTGCGGGGACGTGAGCGGTATCCCTCAAAACTGCCGCAATCCCTGCACTGGAACGGCTTGCGAACCATGGTTGGCACACCTCAGGCTGCCAGCTAAGCCGCCGACGAGAAGATGAGGTCACAAGACAAAACGCCCCAGATCGGGGGAATCTGAGGCGCGTCCACAGCACGTTTAAGCAGCTCTCCCCAGAGCAACTGCTCACAGCGAAAAGAATCTATGCCGCTTCAGTGCACACGTCAACAGCCTACTCGAATAGGTCGGACTGGACGAATGGTCGGGGACTTCGGCCACTCCATCTGCGCCCTGGCACGGGCCGAGAACTAACCAGGTCACGGTGCCCATCACCCCTAGAGCAGGCTCCCAATTCCGGCACTGGAGTTAAGCCGCTCTACTGTTGAGCGAATGTTCGCTCAAGTGACCAGACAGACTTACCCACGCATCCAGCGTCTTCTCTTGAGCGTCACTCAAGCCGAGGATTACCTCCCGCGTCTCACCGCCAAGTCTCAAGGCCCAATGCAGTGCCATCGCGTGCTGGAGTTGACGGGTTACAGCCTCAACATGGGACGTTGATAACGATTCGCACATCTCGCATTTCTTGTTCATGCCCGGCCACCTCCTGTGCGATTGTAGCCCGAGATGATCTGGGCGGCGTATCATCATCGTGATTGAGAAGAGGCGTTCTGATGCCTCGTAGACGTGGAAATCCAAATTGGACCAGCGGACGACTCCCCCCAATACCACGACTGCCAACCGCGTTCGAGGAACAGGTCCGAAAGCTTGGGCTGAATGAACAGACTTGTGCGACCTCGAAGCAGTTAGAGCACTGGTGTGAACTCAATAGAAACCGCTGCTATATCCCCGAGTGGCTGCTGAAGCATTGGGGACTTTCTGTTGACTCCGACGCTGCTTAACGTCGCTGCGGAGACACGAGCTACTCTAGGAGGCGAAAGACATGCTCTCTGTCCTGATCTTGTGGATTATTGAGAGGCGCGCACACACGTGTGAGCCGAAGGATATTTACAGTCTCAATCGAGATAAAGCAAGAATCGCTGCGTGGTAGCCGCACATTCCGTGCACTCCACCACCTGGCGGGGTCGATGACGAGCAGATGTATAGGTGCCCGGCCGATGTCGCATACTGGCGCCACGTAGGGCGAAACAGGAATTGCCGAAGATCCATGGCCCCACCTCCGATATCTCCTCCCACCAGATTTGCGTCCATCTCTTGGAGAGCTGCAGGAGAAAAGACTCGACGTGCCAAGATGCAGTCCTGGAATCCAGGTGCGAAGCGCTCGATCTGGCCCTCAAGTCTGCTGAGCATGTCGAACGCGGAGCCGTTCGGGACATGGCAGTAAGCCCAGGCGGTATGCCGGCCTTCGGGCGCGCGGGTGTTATCGAATAGACTCGGCTGAGCCAGCAGAACGAAGGGCCGGTCGGCGTGCTGCCCATGTCGCATGGCTTCTTCGGAGACGGCGATCTCTCCCATGTTTCCGCCCAAATGGACGGTCGCAGCGCGCCGGCACTCAGGCGCTTTCCAAGGAATCGGTGTCTGCAGCGCATAGTCGACTTTGAAAACGCCAGGACCATAGCGATACTTCGCGAGCTGACGCTTATATCTCTCCGACAATAGATGTCCCGCCAACCGCAGCATCTGGTGGGGACCAACGTCGCAGAGAGTTACGTCATAATTCGGGGGCGCTGCCAAGTTGTCAACGCGTGTCGACGTTTTCACACTGCAACCGAATCTAGAAAGATGGCTGCAGAGAGCGTTGGTTATCGACTGTGAGCCTCCCCACGGGATTGGCCATCCTACTGCATGTGCGGCCACCCCGAGAAATACTCCAACTCCCGCGCTCAAAGGTTCATCCAGACTGAGAAGAGAATGTGCTGCCAAACCGGCAAATAGCGCTTGCGTACGCTCGTCTCTAAATAGACGACGAGCAAGTGCTTTTGCCGACGGGAATGCGTTTAGCGCGAAACGCGTGAGCAACCAAGGATGCCGGGGTGGCAAATGAATGGGGCGGAGCACTTCCGAAGACAGGTCAGCCCAGTGTTCGGCAAACGGCTTCATGAGACGGAACCAGGCTTTGCCATCGACACCGAGCGAAGATTCGGCATCACCGAGGTCGCGTTCTAGCATCACCGCCGTGCCGTCGTCGAGCGGATGTGCGAGCGTGGCGGGGGAGTGAATCCACTTAAGTCCGTAGTCCCGCAACGGCAAGGATGAAAAGAAAGGCGATCCCACAGCCAATGGGTGAACGGCTGAGCCGAAGTCATGGTGAAAACCAGGAAGTGTCAACTCAAGAGTCCGCGCAGCGCCGCCAGGATTGGGTTCCGCCTCCAAAACCTCCACTTGCAACCCGGCTTGGGCGAGAACGATCGCGGCCGCTAGGCCGTTCGGACCTGCACCGATCACACACGCTCTACCATTCATCTCGAGATACCCAGCGTGTGATCGGGTAATTCACGAATATTGCCATGAGTTACAGCCGGGGAGCGAGGGAGGGCCACTCCACGACTCCGATCCTCCCGTCAGGTTGGCGCTCAAGCACGGGTGCATAGAGCCCCATGGGTTGACGGCGCCACCAGAGACCCTGCGCACGTCTTTCTGCCATGGTGGTAAACCAATACTGCCACAGGACAGCACGCACCTCGCGTGGCGGCTCACCAGGAAAGGGATTTCCGGCAAAAAGAGCGAGCACATCCGGATCGTTGGTAAGAAGCCGTACCTCTGTGTTCGGCACGATCGGATACTCGCGCCATGATCCCAGCGAAGCGAACCATAAGTTCCAATCGAAGCGGGGTTGATAAGGAGCATAGATGCCTGGCGGCTTGCTTGGATCCTGCGGTTTAAAGCGGAAAGGATATGACACCCAGACTTGCCCGTCTTGGGAGCCTTGGAACTCGATTTCATAGCGACCTCTGGTCATGACTGCGAAAAGCCCATATCGATTTGCGATTCGAAACGGGTCGAGTGCTGCTACCGGTCCGGTTGGCAGCGGTATCGTTGGGAAGACCATCCAGAGCAACTGCACTGCGGTCGCATAGAATATGCAGCTAAGCACCACGGATATCAGAGTAATCTTGAGCACGGCGAGAGGTGAGTAAAAGATGTCCCATCGATTTTCCGCGCTGGCCTCGGAATGGATCGTTTCGCTGGATTCGGGGACAACGTTTCGCGAGTCCGAGTGGGAGTCGGGTCGTTGGGTCTGATCCCCATGATCAACGAAGGACTTTCTCCAGCGGCGCAGTAAGAAGGTCAGCGCAACGTGATCATCCAGCAACAGAAAGCCCAGCGCCAGGACTAGGTAGTTCAGAAACGTGTAGTTGGCCGTGAGGATGACGCCGAGCTGCCACAGTGTCGCGATGACGAAGCATACAATCCGCAAACGCCGTGGCAGGAATAGCATCCAGACCAAGCCAAGCTCGAGCGCGAGCGTAGCATACGTCGTCGAGACATGGAACCAGTGTGGCAGGTGCTGTGCGTACCAGCCGATCCATGTGGGCAGCGGCCCGTTCTGGTAGTACTCGTCCATAGCTGTCATGTGACGCCACTGTGGGTCTCCACTCGCTAGTTTGGCGATGCCGGACTCGAAATAGATGCGAAACCACTCCCATTGCAGTAGAAACAGACTGGCGCGAGAAGGTGGTCGGTCCGCGCCCCAGAGGGGCCGAAATCCCGGCGGAGCAAAAAAGAGCGCAATAAATCCGGCTTCGAGCAACATGCCATCAGATTGGTAGCCAGAAAAATCTTCGCCGGCGCTAACGAATGAAAGAAAACACACAAAACAAATTAGTAGCATTCCACGCGGCCAGACATTGAAAACAAGCAGCAGGGACGCCAACATTCCGACCCAACACAGAGCAACGAGCATCTGCGGCCTGCCAGAAAACCATAGCAAGGTCGGTGCAAACCAGAAGCGGGTGACATGTCCAAACGAACGCGCCACGATCTGCAAATATTCGTTTGCCGGCAAAATTCCTGCGGGGCCAATGAGGCCGCGGATTTGAAAGACTAGCGAGAAAAACGCAGAAAAATAGATGAAGCCGAGAGCCCGCAGGAAGAGCCAGCGGGGAATCAGGCGGTTCGAAGCGCCGTGTTTTGAGTCGAACAGTGAGCGGATGGCGGACGCGGGAGCCCAGTCCATGAGCGTCGGCCATTATACAGAGGCCGGACCGGAAATTGTCCGGGGAGTATGCGCGGGGAAAAAGAAGATATGCGCGGGAAAAGCAGCAATGCTCTATTATGAGAAAGCGATAGACTCCTACCTGCCGCCTATTGTGGGAGGATCACGGGCTAACCTTCCATAACCCCCGTAAGGTGAGGCTAGCGACAACCAACCCAGAATCGTTGTATCCCTCTGCACCACGGCACGCAGGGATCAAAGGAATGGCCGCCGTACGGGACGGCGGCCACACGAATCGAGCGTTGTTTGTTGCTTACATTTTTGTTGGCGTTGCTTGACTCGCAACACACTGCCATTTACCGCTGGGCATCCTCATCCATGTGTCGGTCCACCGCTCATTATTATCGAAAGGCTTTCCCGTCGCATCGGTGCCCTTACCTTTGAAGCCCCCAGTCGCGATGGCCGTATCGCCAAATACCGTTACCTTTACATCGTCGTACTCGGCGCTGTCCCATTTAGTGTTTTTGTGAAACGCAAGCGTCCCGGCCTTGTCGCTGACTTTCCCATCGGCCTCCGTAACCACGATCTTGTCTGCCAACAGCGGCGCGACTAGATCAGGATTATTTGTGTTTTGCCCCTGAAGCCACTGTTGTTCCAGTGCCGCGACAGCTTTTTCGGTGCCGCCCCCGGTCTGCGACCCTGCGATGCCGACCAGTGAGAGCAGAGCTAGCAAGCACCGTATCGACTTTTTTTTCATAGCTGTCTCCTCAATTTAGACTTGTTTTGTGCTTTTCGAATTGGACTTCCGGATTTTGGATCTCGGGCTTGTGCATCATACGCGTCTCCTGACCACACCACAACGATTCTGCCACTAGGGCCCTAGCAAGATCGCGACGGTCCAGACGACTGGTTTTTTGCCTGTCTGACGGGCCGCTTGGCGCCGCGTAACGCTAGTGCTTTTTCGGACGCGACGCCGCGAGTGCTGGAGGCTGCAGGAAGGTGTAGCGTCGCGTTCGAAAAAGTCGTCCGCTAACGGGCAAACCGGAACTTATCCGGAGGGTTGCAGTTTACGTGTGGCCGACGACACATCCAGTGTGAGCATCTTTAGCAACCCTTTCATCACATCGGCAGCTTTCTTCCGACAAACGATTCGGCCCAATCGTAAGATGTAGAATTCCTCCGGGTATTTTCCCCGGCATTTGGAAGCAATGAGAAAAGGAGGCACTCGAGTGGAACGAACGACAGCGGCCGATTTCCCCCAGGAACTGCTGAACCTATTCGACCATTACGTTCACGGAGAGATTAGCCGCCGCCAATTCCTGGATGGCGCGGCAAAGTATGCGGTAGGCGGTTTAACAGCCATGGCAATTTGGGATAGCCTCAGACCGAACTATGCTTTGGCGGAAAAAGTCCCTAAAGACGACAAGCGCCTCAAAACCGAATATGCGACCGTGTCCTCGCCACAAGGCAACGGTAGCGTCCGTGGGTATTTCGTTCGCCCCGCGAGCGCTAACGGAAGATTGCCTGGCGTGCTTGTGATACATGAGAATCGTGGCCTGAATCCTTATATAGAAGATGTGGCACGACGTTTGGGAACCGCGAATTTCCTGGCGTTTGCACCGGATGGTCTCACCTCGGTGGGTGGATACCCTGGCGATGATGAGAAAGGCGCAGAATTTTTTGGCAAAGTGGATGAAAACAAAATGTTCGAAGACTTTGTGGCATCAGCCACTTGGCTGAAATCGCGGCCGGAATGCACCGGCAAAATCGGCGTCGTGGGTTTCTGTTTTGGCGGAGCCGTGGCCAATAAGCTGGCGGTGCGGCTCCCTGATCTGGCGGCTGCGGTTCCATTCTACGGCCGGCAACCGTCTGCTGCAGATGCTGCCAAGATCAAGGCGCCTCTTTTGCTTCACTATGCATCCCTGGACACGCGTATCACCGAGGGATGGCCGGCTTACGAAGCAGCGCTAAAGGCAAATCACGTGACCTACGCCGCATACATTTATGAGGGCGCCAACCATGGTTTCCACAATGACACAACGCCTCGTTACGACGATACTGCGGCCAAGTTGGCCTGGCAACGTACCCTCGATTTTTTCAACAAATACCTCAGGGTCTGACTGATGCCCTTATGAGATCTAGCCAGCGCTCGTTGAAGGAGGTCGATTACCAAGAACGCATCGACTTTCTGGTGATGGAGTACCTGGAGAGAAGGGGCGACGCTTACCGCAAGACTCCGGACGCCCACCAACCATGAATGACAGTTCTGCCGGGCCAGTCAACACCCGTCCGACTGATGCTTTGCGCCGCGAGCTGGGCCGATGGGATTTGGCGCTGTTGTTCGTCGTCGCCGTTCTCAACCTCAACACCGTCTCGTCAATTGCAACCAGCGGACCGGTGGCTCTGTGGCTCTGGCTGGCTGCGTTGCTGTGCTTTTTCTTGCCGCAGGGCATTGCCGTCATTGAGCTGTCTCACCGGTATCCGGGCGAAGGCGGGCTCTATTTGTGGAGCAAAGAAGTCTTCGGCGATTTTCACGGATTCATCGCCGGCTGGGCTTATCTCACGACCAATGTTTTCTACATTCCCTTCGTGCTGCTGTATCTGCTGGGGATCGGCTTGTATGCTGGCGGACCGCGAGCGCGACTGCTGATAGATAAACCCCTCATCGCATTTCCGGCTGTCTTCTGCGCCCTGTTCCTAATAACGGTGGTCAACGTCGCTGGCGTTGGGGTCGGTAAGTGGGTGAATAATCTTGGCGGAATAGGAACGCTCCTGGCTGCCACGGTGCTCATTGGGATGAGCGCCTGGTCCTTCGGCACGCACGGTGCGAGCCTGCATCCGTCCGATTTGGTTCACCTGCATCTGGACTGGACGATCGTCTCCGCCTTCGGCGCCATGTGCTTCTCGCTGATCGGTCTGGAGCTGGCCTCGATCATGGGCGACGAGATTCGCAATCCTGAGCGCACACTGCCTAGCGCCATTGCTCTGAGCGGCATCGCTTGTGGACTGCTCTATTTAGCCACAACGGCTTCTTTGCTCATGGCCATTCCTGCCGGCCAAATCGGAGTAGTGCAGGGGATCGTCGAGGCAATCTCCCGCATGAGCCAGCAAGTCGGCCTATCTTGGGTACTGCCGGCGTTGGCTATTATCTTAAGTATCTCGGTGATTGGGATTGCGTCAGCTTGGCTGACCGGCTGCGCCCGTCTTCCTTTCGTATTCGGCCTTGACCGGTATCTTCCGCCCGCACTGGGGAAACTGCATCCGCGCTATAAAACACCATATGTCGCACTGATCACGCAGAGCACAGTGTGCGCGCTCTTTCTGGCAATGAGTTTCGCTGGGGCCGCAGTCAAAGAAGCCTTCATTACCATGCTGGACCTTTCTGCGGTTCTCAACTTGGTGCCGTATGTTTACATCTTCGCGGCAATCCTTATGCTGACGAGCAATAAGAATGCGGCCACGCGCCCGCGCGGCCGCTTCAGTACCTACACTCTCCGGACCTTCGGGTCCGTGGGCCTGCTCACCACTCTATTGGCGATATTTGTGGTTTTTGTACCCTCAAAACAAGTCGGGTCGGTGCCGTTATTCGAACTCAAGATGTTCTCAGGTAGCCTCTTCTTCTTAGGACTGGGCGCCTTCTTTTTCTACAACGGCTACCGCAAGCCTGCGAGGTGACCTTCAAATCATTTCGGCATCGGCCGTATAAAAAGGGATGCTCATGCAGGTGAGTCCAGCTTCCGCTTTGAGAAATTCCGAGATATCTACAGTCCGGATGTCGAACCCTTTGGCTCGTAAGAGGTCGATGGTTCGTTGAAATCCGGCGTGTATGCAAACCCCTCTGTTGATCCGCAAGAGATTTGCTGCCATCGATTCATCGGCCGGCACCTCAATCAGCTTGTATTCAGAAAATTCGTCTTTATCAAAGTACCTTGAATCGGTGAGCACGGTGTGATCGTCGAGCGCAGTACAGACACTTTTGAGGTGCAGAGCTCCTTTTACGGGAATCGGGATCACTTTGTATCCGTAGGCTTTGAGTGCCTTTCGTAGCATCTCAATCCCTTGCTTGTTTGTCCGGGTTGAGACCCCGACGAAGAGATTGCGGCCCAAGCGCAGGACATCTCCGCCCTCCAGTGTTCCCGGGGTGTCGATCCGCACCACGTTCCGATATTTCATAATGGCTGGCACGACGCCGTCCACTTCCCGACGACGAGTTTCACTTCCGGGGCGGGTTATGACCGCTACCTCATCCAGAACCAGTGCTGTGTCTTCCAGAAAACAGCAATCGGGACACTGATCATCGCTAGGCAGCTCAATAACCTTTGCTCCCAGGTCGTGCAAAAGCTCCTGATATCGGCCGTGTTGTTGAACTGCTCTGGGATAATCAATGGATTGCCGATCCATGAATGCAAGCTCGCATTCGGCAATTCGGCGGGACACTCCGCGCGTAAGTGCGACTAGCGTTTGCATTTAGGAAATTCCCGAAACGCGTATGCAGATGCGATTATATTCGGATCCCAAGACGAACGATCGATTGCCGAAGGTGACCTTCCATAGCGGCGCCCATCGAACCGCTCCCGAAGGACGGGCAAACAGGAAGTTATGCCCCGGCGCGTCCGGATTTTCCGCCCCTCAATAGCTAATCCCCGTCAACAAACCAGACAAGCGAGACGAACCCAAGCGGAAATCGGCTCTTAGAGAAAATTCGCGTCGGTGCTGGTCAGTCGGGCATGTTGTGCGGAAGCGCGAACTTTCGTCATTGCGGTGCGATCCTGTGCGTTCAACACGCATCGCAAAGCACTTGCAGCGCTGAGTGCGCGATCGAAGAGTTAGCTGCAACCCTTCCTGTCTTAGTTGATCTAATGATTTTGGGTGTTGCCGGTTGGCTGAATCGCCGTCCGGCAATTGTGCGCAGCGGTCAGCACTTCATCAAACTTCCGGTCGCTATGCAGATTTCTGACCAGCGGGTCTGAGAGAAGGTTGGAATAGGAGCAGTAATTCTGTTGGATGGCCATCCCTAACATGTGGAACGCGGCGTCTTTCTTGCCGCAGTACGCCAGAAGAGCTCCCTGGTGATACCACTCCTCGGGGTCGGCCTCGGCGAGGGTCGACGCCTCCGTCTCCTGCACGAGTTTGTCGATGTTGGCTGGTGGCTGCGGCTGGAGACAGGCCTCCATGAGATCGCGGTGGTAACGAGGATTGGAAGACATCCGCTTCGCCGCTTCCCGTGCTTCGTTAACTTTACCCTCACGCAAGAGCAGATGCGGTGTGACCCAAGCTGCCCATTCCGAACCTGTGTCCAGCCGCAGGAAATCCCGGGCGCGCTCCGTTCGGCCTAGTTGCATGAACGCCCAGGCGCATGAACGAAGCTGATAGTTAGCCGGGTTGAGCGCCAAGGCGTTGTCGCATTCGCGCGCAGAATCTTCCAACATTCCGGCATAACGAAAAACGTAGCTCAATGTGAAGTGAGCCAGGGCGCTGTCCGGGCGGCGTTTGACCAGAGCCGTAGCTTCCTCGTATGCCTTGCTCAGCTCGCCACGCTCCACGCGGTTGGTGATCAGTTGGCTAGCCGCAATTATTAGATTGGGATCGAGACCCAATGCACGCTGACAAGAAGTGTTGGAGTGTTGGAACATCTCCTCTCCGCCGTCAGAGAACGTCGCATCATAGTAGTACCGCAGCCCGAGTTGTTCCCAAGCCGGCGCGTAGTCCCGATCCGTTTTTACTACGTGTTCCAGTACTGCGATCGCGTCCTTGTTGGGGGTAGGGTCATGGGGCAGGGCAAGACTGTGCAGATAGAGGTCGTAGGCCTCCTGGTTTTTCGGCTTCGTGCCGGTGTCGATAAAGCCACTGCTCGCGCCCAGAATCGGCAGCAGCCCCTGGCGGGCCTGAGTCGTGAGCTTCTCCTGCATAGCAATGAGGTCCTGGCTCGGCACGTTGAAGTTGGTTTGCCAGAATAGCCTGTCACTATTTACCTCCGTGGCTTCCAGAGTGATCAGCAGGCGCTCGCCTTGCTTCAAGAAGTGCCCGGTCAGAATATTGGCCACGCGCAGCTCGCGGCCAACCTGCTGCGGGTCGAGGTCTGCGCTCACGTATTTTCGGGTGACGGAAGAGGGGCGTAGATCCAGCCCGCGCGAATAGGTCAGCACATTGACCATTTCGTCGGCGAGAGCGAAACGCAGATAGTCTACGCTGAAATCGCCATTGATGTTCTGCAGCGGGAGCACGGCAATTGTGTTCTTGGCTGCTCCGCCCGCGCTGCTCCGGTGTTTGAACCACCACGCGCCAAACGTAATCAGCACCGTAATCAGTAGCGCGCTCACTCCCAACAGGAAATAGATTCGTTGCTTGCCGCTACGCCGGAAATTGTGGATGAAGGCGTGCAACGACCTGCTGCGCGGTCCCGTCCGGGTTAACCCCAATTCCGTCTCTTTCTTTAGCTGTTGCAGGTCTGCCTTGATCAGTGTCGCGGTCTGGTAGCGCTGGGTGCGATCCTTCTCCATCGCCTTGCCTATGATGCCTTCCAGTTCGGTGGGCAAAGTGGGATTCATGGAGAGAGGCGACGGGGGTTTCTGGTGCAGCACCGCGTCCAGAGTGGTAACCACATTCGTCCCCGTAAATGGCTTCTTCCCTGTGGCCATTTCGTAGAGCACGACGCCGAAAGAGAACAGATCGCTTCGCGGGTCGAGCTCCTCGCTGCGCGCCTGCTCTGGAGACATGTAAACCGCCGTCCCGGGGGGACTAACCCCAACCGCGGTTCGCGAATCCTCACTGGGAGTGTCTTCGCTGATCGCCAGCCTTTGATCCCGTAGCAGTTTTGCCAGGCCAAAGTCCAGCACTTTGATCGGTCCGCTGCTGGTAATAAAAATGTTCGCCGGCTTTATATCGCGATGAATGATTCCCTTCGAGTGGGCCGCATCCAGCGCATCTGCGATCTGGATGCCTAGATCGAGCAGCGTTTCGATCTCCAGCGGCTTGCTACTGATCCGATGCCGGAGTGTTTGCCCCTCCAGCAGTTCCATGACGATAAAGGTTCGCCCATCGGACTCGTCGATTTCATGAATCGTACAGATGTTCGGGTGGTTGAGGGAGGATGCAGCTTTGGCCTCCCGCCGGAAGCGGCTGAGGGCTTGTGCGTCGTTGGCTAGTTCGTCGGGAAGGAACTTCAGGACGACGTGGCGACCGAGCTTGAGGTCTTCCGCCTCGTACACAACGCCCATGCCCCCGCCCCCGATCTTGCTGAGGATGCGGTAATGGGAGACCGTCTGCCCCACGGGTTGGGAGGGCGAGCCCATTAGCGGGAATACTAAGGAGGACTGAGAGGTAGGTCAACTAGGTACGGTTAAGGATTGAGGGTTTTGCCTCATTGGTGCTTTCTTACTTGGCGACAGGAGTAAAATTCGCTCCTAGACGGGAGGTGCTTATGACGCTAAAGGGCAAACACGCTCTGGTCACTGGAAGTTCGCGGGGGATCGGCAGCGGCATCGCACTGAAGTTGGCCGAAAAGGGAGCCCATGTAGGAGTTCACTTCTACCAGAATGAAGATGCCGCCAAGGCCACGCCGTAGATAACCCAAACCGCAAGTTGCGGTGATGTCAACGCTGCACTCGGCCGGATCCCCCGCCTTTCAGTAAGACTTCGACTTCCTCTGGCGTGGAATGGGAGAAGTCACCTGAAATCGAGTGTTTGAGACAGCTGACCGCCACGGCAAATTCCAGGGCCTCACGATGAGCTGGTAACTCTTGAAAGCCGAAGATCAGTCCGGCAGCAAAACTATCTCCGCTTCCCACCCGGTCAACGATATGGGTAATGTCATAGCGGCGGCTGGTAAGAAATTCCGTACGGTTATTCAAACAGGCCGACCATCCATTGTGCGACGCGCTTCTCGATTCCCGGAGCGTGACCGCGATGGTCTTCAGGTTGGGATACTGCCGTAAAACGCGTTCGGTTAGCTTCTGATACTGCGCGTGATCCAGTTGTCCCGAATGTATGTCAACCTCCGTAGGGATGCCGAGCGAAATTTGGACGTCTTCCTCGTTAGCGATTACGACGTCGGCGTGCTTGACCAGTTCTGGCATCACTTCATCGGCACGCTTTCCCCACCTCCAAAGATTCTTGCGATAGTTCAGGTCGCAAGAGATCGTGACGCCTTTTTCTCTCGCTTTTGCAAGAGATTCCAGAACGAGGCTGGCGGCCGAGGCGCTAATTGCCGGCGTAATGCCGGTCACGTGGTACCAGCGCGCGTTCTGCAAGATGGCGTCCCAGTCGAGGTCGCCAGGGTTCGCGAGGGCGATCGCACTGTATTCCCGGTCGTAGATGACTTTGGAAGGACGCTGGTTGGCGCCGGCCTCAATGTAATAGATGCCCATGCGTCCTTTGCCGCGTGCGATCTTCGAAGTGTCTACTCTGAATCTGCGCAATTCTCCCAGAGCTGCGTCCGCAATCGCATTGTTTTTCGGAAGCACAGTGACGTAGGCGGCGGGCAATCCCAACTGGGCGAGCGCCACTGCGACGTTGGCTTCTCCGCCGCCGAATGTGGCCACAAATTGCGGGCTTTGCAAGAACCGCTCAAAACCAGGAGGGGAGAGGCGGAGCATCAACTCGCCGAAAGTTACCGTCATCCCGCTCATAATTGATTAGTCTCGCCGGATTGCGCCTGCTTCATCTCCTGGTTCGCGCGCTTGCGGTTTTGGAGAAGCATACGCCAGGCTGGAATAGCGCTCGGGATTGGTGTAGCGCAGCCTGAGATGGGCAATCATTGCCTCCTCTGCCGTCTGCTCCGACTTACCTAAGACCACATCGAGCAGCTGCCGGTGATGGTATAAGGGCCAAAGTTTTTCGTTGTTGCTTGTATACTCAAGAGCCTGGTGAGCGAAGAGCATCGGAACCTGTGAGTTCAAGACCTTCTCGAGGTAGGTGTTGCCGCTAAGACTCCAAATGGCACGATGAAATTCTAAATCCAGCGCTGCGGCATCAATTTCCGATCCGGCATTCGAGTTTTCCATCCGCTCGACCAGGTCCAGTAATTGCTTTTCCGAGGCTGCGGTAAGACGCGCGCGACATAGCTTTAGGGCTTCTGCCTCCAAAATAATTCGCAGGCCGTTAATTTGTTGACAATCGTCATCGCTCAAAATATTTACAAACATCCCCCGGCGGGGATGGTTCATTACCAGGCCTTGTTCTTGCAGTTGCTGCAGAGCCTCGCGGACGGGAATACGGCTCACGCCGAACTGCCTCGCCAACTGACTTTCATTCAGCCGGTCGCCCGGCTTAAATCTGCGGGCTATGATGGCGTCCCGTAACCTTGTGACCAAGTGGGCCTTGAGCGTAGTGGGAGTATGGTCGTTCGCGGAAGTGATGACGTTCGACATCTGGATTTCTGTATTCAATCTACCGTAATTTAAACCGCGCATGCAATAAAGTCTTGTGCATCAATATGTATACTATATGCGATCTAGGAATGGTTCCTCCCACAAACGAGAGGGCAGAACATGCAAAGCAGGATGTGTTCAGCGGATCATCGTCATCATTTCCGCGTGATTGCGATGATCCTTGTGTTGTCCTCCACGTCGGTAGCTCAACTGCGTAGAATGCACGTTGATGCCGGCCACGTAACCGGCCACATTCGATCGTTTCAGGGTGTAAACGGTCCGCCGACACCGGTGATGGAGGGTCTGCCTTTCCTGGTCGAGGGATATAAGGACTTGCGCATTGACATCGTGCGGACCCATGACCTCATGGGGCCAACAGAAATTGACGCCCAGTATGTCAATGACGATCCCATGCTCACCTGGCTTGTACCAGACCCAAAGCAGCGATCGGGACTGGTTGCGGCAGGAAATGCGAGTACCATTTTTCCTGACTGGAGTGCAGACCCGGAAAAGGCGGAGAGCTATCGCTTCGGACCCACCGACAAGGTTATCGAGGCCATTCACGAAACGGGTGCCGAGGTTTACTACCGCATCGGGCGGAGCTTTGGGGCAAACCGGAATCCGCCCGCGGATTTCGACAAGTTTGCTGATGTCGTGAAACACATTGCCATGCACTACAACCAGGGGTGGGCACACGGTTTCCACGACAACATTCGTTATTGGGAGTTCTGGAACGAACCTGAATTCTTTTGGTCCGGGACGCCTGAGCAGTTTTATCTGCTCTTCGAAAAAACCGCGCGGTCTCTGAAGGCGCTGGATCCATCTCTAAAAGTCGGGGGCGATGCCAAAGCGCTGCCGCTGGATGACGGCCCCTACCGCGAAGGATTCATCGACTACTGCGCAGCCCACAACCTGCCCCTCGATTTTTATTCCTGGCACACCTACGCTGATTTTTCTGCCGATCCCTATGACGCGGTCCGGATTGGGAAAGAAATTCGAAGCCTGTTGGATGCAAAGGGATTTCGCAGCTCTGAAAACATTCTTTCGGAGTGGAATTTTAGCGCCGATTTCACCGACGCCGAAAAGCAGCTGCTAGAGGGAGCCGACAACGCCGCGTACGTGGCCTCAGTCATGATCTATCTGCAGGACTCCACGATTGATCGCGCGGAGTTCTACCGCGGCGACGCCGCCTGGATGGGCCTATTCGACCTGCAACGGAAGCTGTTTAAGCCTGCATCCGCGTACAAGGCGACCGCCGCGATGTTGGACACACCGGAGCGACTGGATATGGTGGGCAGCGACACCTTTGGTTTTGGGGCGCTGGCGGGACGGTCAAGGGATGGGACCACCGTGCAGATCCTCATCAGTAATTATGAAATTCCAGCAGATTTCAAGCCGCATATGATGGCCATGCCGCCTGACGTGCAGGCACTTCTAAAACTGGATTTTTCCAAGCTCAAGTTCCTCGCAAGAAGAACCGACATCGATCGTGAGAACAACGGCGGTTACTTTTTGACAATTGATCACCTGCCTTGGGGGAATGCGGGGTTTACGATCAAGCGATATCGCATCACTGGCACAGAGGATTTTAGGTCTGTGGAAGAAAGCTCCGGCAAAGGGGGCAAGGCTGACTTATCGAATCCGTTGCCGCCACCCGGCGTGGAGCTAATCGTTCTTCGACGCCGCTAGAATACGGCAATATCCTCCGCTTAAGCGATGCTAAGTTAGAGGAAAAAGCATCCGCGACTCATCCATGAAGGACGGGGACGATTGAAAATTACCCGGCTGAAAACCGCAGTGGTCGAAGGCAACTTTGATTGGACTTTTGTTCGCATTGAAACCGATGAGGGCATTCACGGCCTGGGCGAGTGTTTTTTTGCCCCGGGTCTTACAGCTATTTTGCGCTCGCTGGAACCGCTGTTGCTGGGCGAAGATCCGCGCGACGTGAATCGCCTGTTTCGCAAACTGCAACTTGCGACTTCCGGTGCGGGCTCGGTGGCGGGCATTGTTTACAACGCGATTAGCGGAATTGACGCAGCACTCTGGGACACTCTGGGGCAATCGCTGGGCGTTCCGATCTATCGTCTGCTTGGAGGGAAATTTCGCGATCAGGTTCGCATTTATGCCGACTGCCACGGCTCCGAGGCGCTGGAGAGTCTGGATGAAGTGCTTCGTTCACGGCCGCCCTCGTGGCTTCCGGCGAACGACGCCTACGCTTCCAAGGACTACTACGCCCCTGCCGAAAGCGTCGCCGCATCGTTACCTGAAGATTATCGTAAGCGCGCGATCGCCATGAAGGCACAAGGCTATACGGCGCTGAAATTCGATCTCGATGTGCCCGGCACGGAAGGATTTGATCCTTACAACCGCTGCCTGACTAATTCGGCCATTGATCACATGGTGGCTCTCATCGGCGCGGTGCGCGAGGCCGTGGGCTACGAAATTGATATCGCGGCCGATTGCCACTGGCGCTATAGCGTGAGCGACATCATCAAGGTGGCTGATGCTCTGGAGCCGTTCCGGCTGTTGTGGCTCGAAGACCCAGTTCCTCCAGAGAGCGTGGAGGCGTTGCGCGCGGTAAGCTCGAAAGTCAGAATTCCGATCGCCACTGGTGAAAATCTTTTTCTCTTTCAAGGCTTCCAGGAGATTCTGCAGTCTCACGCCATCGGAATTGCCACGCCGGACCTGCAAAAAGTCGGCAGCCTCGCGATCGCGAGCCAGATAGCGCAATTTGCCGATACACACACGATACCCATCGCGCCCCACAACATCAGCAGTCCGGTCGGTACGTTGGCTTCCGCACATTTCTGCCTGGCAATCCCGAATTTCCTTGTGCTTGAGTTCCATGCTTCGGACGTCCCCTTCTGGGATGACCTGGTGGAAGGAATTCCGAAGCCAATCATTCAGAATGGAGCGATTCAGCTGCCCGAAAAGCCCGGGCTAGGCGTCACGCTAAATGAAGAAATCGCGCGTAAATATGCGCGGAAGGGCGAGCCGTTTTTTGATTGACCAGGCCATGAATGAGGCAGATCGCATCCAGCTTGTGTCTTGTAGAATGCAATCGCGGTAGAAGAATAGAAAGCATAATTCACTGATGGCAATTGCAAACCTGAAGCCTCTAGGGAGGATTGTGGACTCCGGTCTGGTCGCAGTTGTGCGCGCGGAAAGTCCTGAGCAGGCTTCGCGCATTGCAGACGCTTGCGCACAGGCTGGCGTGGCGGCCATCGAGATCACCTTTACGGTGCCTGACCCCGCCTCAGTCATTGCAGAACTGACTCGTCGCTACCCCAAAGGTGAAATGCTGATCGGAGCCGGCACAGTGCTCGATCCAGAGACGGCTGCCGCAGCGGTTGCTGCGGGAGCGCAGTTTGTCGTGGCTCCGTGCCTAAACTTGGAGGTTGCACGTTTCTGCAATCGTCGCCAGATTCCCTACATGCCCGGGGCGGGAACCGTAAAGGAGATTGTCGAAGCGATGGAATGCGGCGCTGAGATTATCAAAGTGTTTCCGGGCGAGACCTTGGGACCGCAATTCGTCAAAGCTGTTCGCGGCCCCTTGCCCCATGCTCTGCTCATGCCGACCGGCGGCGTGACATTGGAGAATGTACAGGACTGGCTGCGCGCGGGTTGCGTCGCTGTAGGAGTTGGATCGAGCCTGTGTGCCGGAGCAAAAAGCGGCGATTATCAGGCAATCACCGACCTGGCGCGGCAATTCATCGCGAAAATCCGCGACGCACGCAACCAGGCGCACGGCAAACATTGATTCAACCGCTGATCTGCCAGCGCAATAGTTATGAAGAACGCACTTAACGACGAAGAATTGTTTTCCACCGCACGGCAGGAGCTTTTTACCTGCGTGGTTGGCGACGTAATGGACAAGATGGGCCTACAGCGTCAGTTTCTGCCTCCGCAGATTCGCCCTTTACGTCCTGATATGGTCTTGATTGGTCGCGCCATGCCTGTGCTATCGGTGGATGTCTTCGAAGAGAAGGTTGAAGGTACGCACAACAAGCTCATGGCGAGGCCATTCGGCTTGATGCTGGAAGCTCTCGACGATCTAAGAGCCAACGAGATTTACGTAAACACAGGATCATCTCCTCGCAACGCTCTTTGGGGAGAAATGATGACCATTCGCGCCCGCAAGTTGGGCGCTGCCGGAGTTGTGCTGAATGGCTATTTGCGCGACACAAGAGCCGTGCTGAAGTTAGACTTTCCCGCTTTCAGCCGGGGTTCGTACGCACAGGATTCCGCGCCGCGGTACAAGGTGGTGGACTATCGCATTGCCATTGAGATCGCGGCTGTGCGGGTGCGACCGGGGGATTGTATTTTTGGAGACATTGACGGAGTGTGCGTGGTTCCTTACGAAGCGGCCGACGAAGTATTCAACAGGGCGCTCGAAAAAGCCCGCGGCGAAAAACTCGTGAAGAAAGCATTGGAGGAAGGTAGCAGCGCCGTTGCCGCATTTGAGAAGCATGGAATTATGTAAGTGAATATCTTAAGAACACCATGATCCAAATTGACCTCTCCGGCAAAATAATTTTGATCACGGGCGCCTTGGGCGCGATTGCCGAGCACATTGTGAAAAGGTTGAGTGCAGCCGGAGCCACGCTGGTCCTGTTTGACCTCAAACCAGAAAAAGAAGCAAAGGCAGCTCTTTCCGCCTGGAAGGTGCCGCATCAAGACTACGTCTATCATTCGATTGATCTGACTGATTCCTCAAAACTTACCCGAGCGGTGGATGAATCGTTCGACCGCTTTCCGCACTTGGACACAGTGCTGGGACATGCCGGAGGTTGTGGACTTCATCCCTTCGTCCCAACTTCTGAATCAGAGTTCGAACGCATCTTCCGGTTCAACTTTCTTGCGCAGGTTTCGCTAACGCGTGCCGTCCTCACTCAGTGGCTCAAGCGAAAAACGCCGGGGCACATCGTGTTTACTTCTTCTTATGTTGCTCGGGTTCCCCACACGCAAATTCCTGCCTACGCATCCGCCAAGGCAGCTCTGGAGAATTTCGCCCGCTGCATGGCGCTGGAATACGCGTCGTCTGACATTCGTGTGAATGTGGTCTCGCCGGGGAATGTGGCGGCAGGAAGCTCGCTCAAAGTTTTTGACGAGGATCCGGCCTACCGTGAATTCGTTCTTCGAGTTTCTCTGGGCAAGCGCAACAGCCCGGAATCGATTGCCGATGCCTTTCTATTTTTGTGTTCGCCGCTGGCTGCGCAAATTAACGGGCAAATTCTCAGCGCCGACTACGGCGCGGGAATCGGGAACAGGTTATGAATGTAGGTCTGGGACTTTACCGGCACATGCTGACGCGCGACTACTATGATTTCGCGCGGCAAGCAGGATGTACCCATGTGGTCGTTCATTTGGTGGATTACTTCAATCGTGGAACCACGAACCCCCGCGATAATCAGCCAACCGGGAGCAAATATGAGCCGTGGGGAGTGGCGGGCGATCCGGAAAAGCTATGGACGATTGCCGAACTGAAGCAGCTTCGCCGCGAGATTGAAGACGCCGGCCTTGTGTTCGCCGCCATCGAAAATCTTGATCCTGCGCATTGGCATGACATTCTTCTCGACGGGCCGAGGTACGAAGAACAGCTAGAAAAAGTAAAAACAATCATCCGCCGCATGGGCGAGGCTGGCATTCCCGTGCTTGGCTACAACTTCAGCCTGGCCGGCGTGTGCGGGCGCGTGACAACGGCTTCCGGCCGCGGAAGAGCGTTGACGCTGGAAATGGACGGCCCGGCAGAGGATGAGCCGGTACCGAAGGGCGTGGTGTGGAATATGGTCTATGATGAGGCGGCTCCGCCCGGCGTTCTGCCGAGGGTTTCGAACGAACAACTTTGGGACCGGTTGCGGCGATTTCTGGAGGAAGTGGTCCCAGTTGCGGAGCAGTCTGGCGTGCGCTTGGCTGCTCATCCTGACGATCCTCCGATGCCTACAATGCGCGGGCAGGCTCGGCTGGTTTACCAGCCGGATATGTATCAGCGGTTGCTTGATATCGCCCCGAGCCCCAGCAACGCGTTAGAGTTTTGCGTCGGGACCGTCGCCGAAATGACCGAAGGCGATGTGCACGAAACGGTGGATCGTTACAGCCGCCAGGGAAAAATCGCTTATATTCACCTACGCAATGTGGTGGGCAAAGTGCCGCACTACCGCGAAACATTCATTGATGAAGGCGACGTGGATATGGTGAGGATTCTAACAATCCTTGAGCGCAACGCCTTCGATGGAGTAATCATCCCAGATCATACTCCGCAAATGTCCTGTGCTGCGCCCTGGCATGCCGGCATGGCGCACACATTGGGTTTCATTCTTGCGGCGAAAGCCGTGCTGAAGTCGTCGAGTTTCGGCCTACTCATGGAAAAATCGGTGCCGCGAGGCGGGTCACACTGACCCTCCCCACGATTGCCTCGAAAGCGATTCCCTCAAATTCAAACAGCCCGCTTGTGATTGCGGCGAGCGTCTCTACTCTGGGCGGTCTTCTCTTTGGTTACGACAACATCGTGATCAGCGGAGCCATTGGCTACCTGGGCCAACTGTTTCATCTGGACGCGGCAGGCATTGGATGGGCCGCTGGGTGCGCTCTAATCGGATGCATCGGCGGATGCGCGCTGGCCGGAACCGTGGCTGATTATCTTGGCAAGAAGAAAGGTCTGGCGCTCTGCGCGGTGTGCTTCGCGCTGTCGTCTGGTGGAATCTTCTTCGCAGCCAATCTCAATCAGTTTGTAGTCTGGCGATTGATTGGCGGTTTGGGGATTGGTGCCGCGTCGGTCATTTCGCCGAACTACATTGCGGAGATTGCTCCTACGCGAGTGCGCGGCCGCTGTGTCACGCTCTATCAGTTGGGCATAGTAGTTGGGATTCTCGCCGCGGTCTTCGTCAATATGCTGATCCAGCGCATGGGCGATGAAACCTGGAATATCACCGTAGGCTGGCGATGGATGTTCTTTTCTGGAATCGTGCCGGCGCTACTGTTTGGCGCCATGATTCTTCCAGCAGTGGAGAGCCCACGCTGGCTGATGAAGATGGGGCGTCGCGAAGAAGCCACGCGCGTGCTCGCCGAACTTAACGGCGCTGAAGCTGCGCTAGGGGAGGCCGCGGAAATCGAAAATTCGCTGGCCAGTGAAGAGGGTCATATCTCGGAGCTGTTCACCGTATTCCGGAGGCCACTGTTGCTGGGCATTATGTTGGCGGGGTTGCAACAGATCAGCGGCATCACCCCGCTGCTTTCTTTTCTTCCGCAGATTTTTCGTGCGGCTGGAACGGCGTCGGGTGACGCATTTTTTCAGTCAGTACTGGTCAGCCTGGTAAATCTGCTATTCACCCTTTTTGCGTTATGGCTCGTAGATCGTGCGGGCAGGAAAACCCTGATCCTTGTCGGAACCACGTTGCAATTTATTTCGCTGGCGCTGGTGGGCTGGTTTTATCACGTCCACGGCAGCGGACTCGCGGTTCTGATTTTTGTGATGAGCTTTGTGGCGGGACATGCTTTTGGCAACGGGGTGGCTTGCTGGGTCATCATTTCTGAAATTTATCCGACGAAAGTTCGTGGCCGTGGCATGTCCATTGCTACGACAGCGCTCTGGCTGGTCGGCTACCTCGGGAATCAGCTATTCCCCATCATGCAAAAGACGCTGGGATCAGACGGGACTTTCTGGTGCTTTAGCGCGGGCGCGCTGCTGACCATCGTTCTCGTTGGGCTGCTCATTCCAGAGACCAAGGGGCGCTCGCTCGAAGAGATTACGAAGTTCTGGAAGTCGCAACAACAAAGACCGGCAAGTCCCGCTCACGGCGCCTGAGCAATCACCCGGAATTGATTTTCCGGCTGGCCTGCGACTTCGGTGGGAATGGCGAACAAACCGCCTGCGAGTCGGTCTCCTGGTGGAGCTTCAATCCGCGCCGTCGTAACATACAGAGTCTTAAGGCCTGGTCCTCCAAATGTGCAAGTCGTGATGTTCTGCACCGGCATTTCTACGACGCGGTCAATCGCTCCATCCGGCGCGGCACGCACGATGCACCCCCCAAAGAAACGGCAATTCCAGAGATAACCTTCTGAGTCCACGGTCGATCCGTCAGGCAAGCCTCGCGCGAAGCCTTGCAGAAAAGGCCTCTCATTGGCAATTCTTCCTGTGTTGAAGTCGTAGTCATAAACCCAAATCACATTCGCCATCGTATCGCCAAAATAGAAACGCCGGTGATCCGGGCTCCACGCTAGCGTGTTCGCAATTCCAATGTTCTTGCGCCATACTTTTGAGTTGTGATTCGGATCCAGGCTGAGCAAAACGCCATCTTTTCCGCCAACCTCGCGGGACGAACCATCCGGACAGACATTGTTGCGCATGGAGCCCAGCCAGAGGGCGCCACGCGGGTCGGCTCGCGCATCGTTCAAACGCACTCGGGGCCATCCCTCAAGATGAAAGAGAGGATCATGACGCACATCGGTTTCGGAATCCCACATGATCACACGCGAGCCGAGAACGACAACCAGCGTGTCCGGCCGAGTGGTTAAGGTGAGCGCCGTGACCGGCTCATCGAACAACCACGTGCGCACGCACAAATCGGAGGGCCGGAAGCGATGAATGAGGAAGCGATTAATGTCCGTCCAATACAGCGCTTCGTGCCCGGCGTGCCAAACCGCTCCCTCACCGCAGACGTCTCCGGTGGGCGCAACGCAAACGGGCGTACCGTTCATGCCACTCCGATCCCCGCGAGAAGTCCGCCATCCACCAGATAGTCGCCGCCGGTGCAGAACCCGGATTTGTCGGAAGCAAGAAAGGCGGCCAGCTCCGCAACTTCCTCAGGCGTGCCGATTCGCTGCATCGGATGCGCTGCTCCAAAGCGCTCGAACACAGTTTCGGTGGGAAGGTCGGGTCCAAAGTGCGCTGCCGCCCGCGCCAGCATGGGGGTGCGTATGGAACCCGGGCTGATGGAATTCACCCGTATATGATCAGCAGCGTGGTCGAGCGCGAGCGCCCGCGTGAGGCTGTGCACGGCTCCCTTTGACGCGGCATAAGCCACAACGCCGCGCTGGCAGGCATGGCCCTGCACGGAAGAAAGGTTGACGATCGCGCCGCCGCCGCTCTTCTGCATCTCTGGAAGTCCAAAATGCGCCAGCAAAAAAATGCTGCCAACGTTGACCATCATGCAGCGGTTCCAAGTTTCCGGGTCGGTCTCGATCGCGGTGCCGAAAGGATGAATCGCAGCGGCATTGACGATGATGTCGAGCCTTCTGTGCAGTTCGACTGTCTTAGCCACCACCGAGCGGACTTGCTCCGGCTGACTGACGTCACAAAGCTCGACCCTCAGAGACAAGCCAAGTTTCTTCGCTTCTTGCTCTAGTTCCGTGTTGCCTACTGCTTCGATGCCGCAGGACACGACAGTGCATCCGCCCGTCGCCAGCCGCTTAGCGATGGCTCGCGCAATACCCGTCGTGCCAGTGACAATCGCAACTCGATTTTCAAATTCCTCCATTCGATGGCTCCTCGATTTGCTGACGTTCCCTAAGCGGCTATCAGTGTACCTCGACCTTCTTGAGTAAGGCCTTGAGACCTTGTTCTAGTTCAAGACATAGCGAATAATTTCGGGACATAAGGAAATATATAGAGGACACGATGAAAGAAACTTGGCGCTGGTTCGGGCCGGAAGACCCGATCACACTTCAGGACGTCAAGCAGGCTGGGGCTGCTGGCATAGTGACGGCACTCCACCATCTTTATCGCGGCGAGGCGTGGCCGTTCGCCGATGTGCTCGAGCGCAAAATGGAAATCGAAGCGGCTGGGCTTGATTGGTCGGTAGCGGAGAGCATTCCAGTTCATAATTCGATCAAGTTGCGATCGCCGCAGCACTCACACTTCATCGGCGCGTGGAAAGATTCTCTAAATGCGGTCGCGAAGGCTGGCATCAAAATCGTCTGCTACAACTTCATGCCGGTTGTGGACTGGACGCGCACTGACTTGCTATGGCGACTGCCAAGCACTGCGTACGCCTTGCGCTTCGATGTGATCGATTTTGCGGTCTATGACATCTTTATCCTGCAGCGCAAACATGCCGAAGCCGACTACATTCCCGAACAATTTGCCGCTGCCCGGTTTCGCTTTGAGACAATGCCTGATATCCGGCGGGGCGATCTGGAACGAACCATTATCGCCGGATTACCCGGCGCTGAAGCTTCCTATAATCGCGGAACATTCCGCAAAATGCTGGCCGATTACGAAGGCGCCACGCCTGCTGACCTCCGCGCAAATCTGCTCGCCTTCTTGCAGGAAGTGGCTCCCGTCGCAGAAGAAGCGGGTGTCCGGCTAGCTATTCATCCCGATGATCCGCCATGGCCACTCTTCGGTTTGCCGCGTGTAGTTTCGACTGCGAATGATACACGACGGATTCTCCTCGGCTACGATACTCCGGCAAATGGCCTTACGTTCTGCGTCGGGTCGTACGGAGCGAGAGCGGACAATGACCTGCTCGCCATGATCCGCGAATTTGGCCCGAAGATCCATTTTACCCATCTTCGCCAAGTGACTCGCGAGGCCGATGGTTCGTTTTTTGAAGCGGAACATCTGCGCGGCAGTTCGGACATGGTTGGGGTAATTCGTGGACTCCTCGAAGAAGAGGCTCGCAGGCGCCGTGAACATCGTTCCGATCACCAGATTCCCATGCGCCCCGATCATGGGCATCTTTTAACTGCGGATGTGAACAAAAACGTGAATCCCGGTTATTCGTTGCTTGGCAGGTTGAAGGGACTCGCGGAACTGCGCGGTGTCGTCCACGGCTTGCAACACGCGATTCCCGAACTGGCCCATTAATCGGTAGTCTTCATTACGTCAGGGCCTCCGTACCGGTGAATGACGACTGCTTTTCTTAACTTACCTCCTTGTTGCGCTGGGCGGGATTTCGGCTACGTCAAGCCGTAGCATGCTTAATGGAGAATATGGGCTACGCCGTTGTTCCACTAGACGGCAAAGCTGGGAATTAGATTTCCATAGTTGGGAATCGGAGGCCTGGGTCAGGAGCACCGTAATCGTCACTTCGGACGCAATAAAACCCATCGGTGCTTGCATATTGAGTCCGCTATACTGCTCTCTTCCCATCCCTCATCCGGAGAACCTGAGTGAAGCGAATTGTTTTTGCCGTCATTCTGATTGTTTCGGTTCAACTGGCAGCGCAGACCAGTTCCATCGCAGCCCCTTCTTCGAATCCGAGGGTCAGGGCAATTACTGCATTCGTCCGGCTGGACCGAGAAACATATCAACAGCAGATTGCCGACGCTCTCGTAGTCCTGCGAAAGGCCAAGGCCGATTTCGAATCCGCTGGGTACGAAGTGGAAACGATACGCGTAACCACGCAACCCTTGGCAGAGCTCGTCGCCGATATACCAGAGGATCAGGCGCTGGCATTTCTCACTCAGTTTGACCAGCTCTCCGCCAAAGAGAATTTCATTCCTAACGTTGGACCGGGCATGATGCAAGAGAGAGACGATCCTACGACGATGCACCTGCTGGAGAGGGCTCTCTCGACTCTGCCAAACATCGAGGGCAGCGCCATCATTGCGGATGACGCCGGCATTCATTGGAAGACGATTCGTCGCACCGCTGAACTTGTGAAATATGTCAGCGAGCACAGTTCCCGCAGCCAGGGAACGTTCAACTTCACTGCCACCGCCATGCTGAAGCCGTTGTCACCCTTCTTCCCCGGGTCCTACCACACCGGCTCCGGGAAACAATTCGCCGTGGGTTTCGAAGGCGCCAATGTTGTCCGCGACGTTTTCGTGAGGGACAAAGGAAACGCTGACGCTGCGGTCGCCGACCTGACGGCTGCGCTGACTAAACATGCATCCGTCGCAGACACGGTAGGCAACAAGGTGGCTGCAGCGACAGGTTGGAGCTATGTGGGAGTCGACCCTACCCCCGCGCCCCTCGGGGACGTTTCCATCGGGGCCGCCATCGAAGCATTTACCGGCGCTAAATTCGGCTCCAGCGGAACCCTCACCGCGGCTCGCATCATCACCACTGCGGTCAAGGCTGTGCCACTGAAACAAGTCGGCTACTCCGGACTGATGGTGCCGGTTATGGAAGACAAGCTTTTGGCACAGCGCTGGGCTGAGTCCACCTACAACATCGACTCTCTGCTCGCTTACTCTGCCGTTTGCGGTACCGGCCTGGATACGATCCCGCTCCCCGGAGAGATCAGCATCGCTCAGATGGAGCGTATCTTTGCTGACGTTGGTTCGCTCGCAACGAAGTGGAATAAACCACTTTCGGCACGTCTGCAGCCTGTTCCGAACAAGAAGCCGGGCGATCAGACCGACTTTCAGGATCCGTACTTGTTCAACACTACAGTGCACCCGCTGCCCTGATCGCCCGAATCTTCGCCCTCGACGATGTGCGGGAGGCGTACCGACAGCTCGAATTGCGCCACACCCGCGGCAAGTTGGTGCTGCGACCGTGAGCGACGGAGGCATCGCTGGGCAGGTCAAACCCGCCCTGTTGTAGTGCTTCGCCGCGAGCATCCCGAGTCGCAGACACTACGTTGACGGGGCTGGCTAGCCCCTGATAAACGCGCCAGCAGTGACCAACCAATCGCCAGAGGGAAGCCGACTTCCCGTTACCAATCTGGACAACTTCCTCGAAGCCCGTTTCTGGATAACTTCCTGTTTGCCGACCACACATCCAGAATCGGGCGACGACGCCGAACAGGAGCGGCGAAAATCTCGGTCGCTACAGATTTCAGGGACTCTTCTGGTTACGTTCGCCGCCTACCATCCCAGTGCATACCCCATTTCGCGCGGATCGGCTCCGCCCAATCGAAAACCAGTCGCGGGGTCGATCACGATGCCGTTGACTCGGCCGTCATCATCTTTCACGACGGTTATCTCATAGCCTTTCGCACGCAAAGCGTTGATGGTCATTTCTGGAATCCGGTCCTCTACCTTGAAGACGGGTTTGAACTCGGTACCGGTCTCCGCGCGTCCTCCGTAAATCATCCTTGGGGCAGTGATAGCCGACTGCACGTCCATTCCAAAGTCAACGACATTTACAATCACCTGAACAATACGCTGCCAGATGCCGTTGCTTCCCGGCGTTCCAATGGTCATGAACGGCTTTCCATCTTTCAAGACGATGAGGGGGCTTTGGTTCGAGCGCGACCTCTTCCCTGGTTCCAGGCGCGAGGGATCGTTGCGATCGAGATGCAGATGCCGCATTTCATCGCTGAAGAGAACGCCAGTGTTTGCGGCAACGACCCCAGAGCCAAAGAGGTCTCCAAGTGTCTGGGTAAGCGCAACCATGTTTCCTTCGCCGTCTATCACGCTCAAATGCGTGGTGTGCTTATCTTCGGTCTGCTCGAAGTCGCCAGCCGTCGCCACCGGGATGGTTGAATCCAGATGAATCAGGTTTCGGCGCTCCGCCGCATAGTCCTTGGATAAGAGTCTCTCGACAGGAACCTTTACAAAATCCGGATCGCCCACGAAGCGATTGCGATCCGCGATGGCAAGCCGCATCACTTCGCCGATCAGGTGAAGGTACTCCGGGGAGTTGTGGCCCAGCGCTTTAAGGTCATACGCTTCCAGCATATTCAGCTGTTCGAGTACGGCGATGGCGCTGCTGCTTGGGGGCTGCGTGTAGAAGGTGTATCCACGGTACGTCGTGCTGATGGGGGTGACCCATTTGGCCTGGTAGCCCGCCAAGTCGTCTTCGCTCAAAACGCCGCCATTCGCTTGATAGAACTGCGCGATCCGGGTGGCCATCGGACCGCGATAAAAAGCATCCGCTCCATGTTCTGCAATGTCCTTTAGAGTTTTGGCGAGATCCGGCTGGCGAAAAATCTCTCCGGCCTTAGGCCAGCGCGCGTCTGGCTGGAATACTTTCTTCGTGGACGAGAATTCCAACAAAACTTTTTGGTATTGGTTCATGTCGTCAATTAAGCCTTGCCGGATGACGAATCCATTTTCTGCGAGATCAATGGCGGGCTGCAGAACTCTTGCCCAAGGAAGCTTCCCGTACGCCTTGTGCAGTGCCTCATAACCCCTGAGGCAGGAAGGAACAGGTGCGGAGAGAATCCCGTGAGAATAATCTTTGCCTTGGTACAAGTTGACCGTGGCGCCTTTTGGCGCGGATCCATAAAAATTGAGAGCGCGCACCTCGCGAGTCTTACCGACATAGACGGTCGCAAATCCATTTCCCCCAATCGAGGACATGCGCGGGTCGAGAACACCGACTGCGACCGCCGTCGCCACGGCCGCATCAAAGGCGTTGCCACCCGCCTGAAGAATGCGCATGCCAGCCATGGAAGCCAGAGGTTCGTCCGAGGTGACGACGGCATGGCGTGCCGTGATGAGAGGACGTTCGACGAGCTGGGCATTGACGACCGAAGCCGAAAAAAGAATCACGGCGAGGAGTTCGCAAATCCTCAATCTCATGAACTCGTTTCCTTTTGATTCTAAAGTTATGCGTGTCAGGCACCGATCCGCTCGGCTTGGGGAGTTTCTTTTCTTTTCCCGAAAATAGCAAGGGTTGTAGGTGCCACCCGACCGTTGTTCGCCTCGCCTGGGACGATATTCCGCCGAGCTTCTCTGATCAGACATACACGCGGCGCAGCATCTCTGCTACGCTCTCGTCGAGTAATTCGGCGCGCCGGACTTCTTCGAAGCGTGCCAGCAAGTCATCGATGCGAATCCGCTTCTTTTCAGCTCCGTGGAAGTCGTGGATAATACGACCTCGGTGCATCATGAGTAGGCGATCGCCCAGATTGGCGGCCTGCTGCATGGAGTGGGTCACCATGAGTGTCGTCAGCTTGTCACGTCGGACAATAGTGTCGGTGAGCGCAATTACCTGGTCGGCACTTTTGGGATCAAGCGCAGCCGTGTGCTCGTCGAGAAGCAGCACATCGGGGTGTAGCCAGGTTGCCATGAGCAGAGTCAATGCCTGCCGCTGGCCTCCAGAGAGCGAGCCAATCGGATTTTTCAAGCGATCTTCGAGACCCATATTCAACTGGCTTACACGATCACGCATTTGGCTGATCAAAGGTTGCCGCAATGGCCAGCCCAGCCGCCGCGGTTTTCCGCGGTACGCGGCCAGTGCCAGATTCTCTGCAATGGACATGTTAGCCGCTGTGCCGCTGAACGGATTCTGAAAAACGCGGCCGATAAGCTTGGCGCGCCTGTGCTCGGGCCACCGGCTGATGTCTGCACCGGCGATCGAAATCGAACCGGAGTCGATGAAAAACGATCCGGCGACGGCATTGAGCAAAGTGGATTTGCCCGAACCGTTCGTGCCGATGATGACCACAAACGATCCGTCATCGACCGTCAGGTTGACAGTCTGCAGTGCGCGCAGTTCATTAGGCGTTTCAGGATTAAAGGTTTTGTTGACTGCGCGGATTTCAAGCATGGGATGACCGGAGCTTGAGCGTCTTAAACCGTTTCAGGAGCCCGGGAGTTGTAAGCGCTGCGAAAACGAACAGGGCCGTGACCAGTTTCAGGTCATTCGGATTCAAACCCAAACGCAATGCGATTGCCACCAGGAGCCGGAAGAGGACTGAGCCCATCACTGCGCCGGTGATGCTCAGGCCAAGCTGCTTTGTGCCAACCAATGCCTCGCCAATAATGACGCTGGCCAATCCCCACACCACCATGCCAATTCCCATCTGCACATCTGCAAAACCTTGGTACTGCGTAATGAAGGCTCCGGCTAAGGCGATCAGGCCATTCGAAAGCCCGAGCCCCAGGATGATCATATTTTCGTCATTTACTCCGAGGGCGCGGACCATTTCATTGTTGTCCCCGGTGGCGCGCATTGCAGTTCCAAGATTGGTTTGAAAAAACACGTACATGACGCAACCGGCGAGCACGATGAACAGGAACGAAGCGATTAGGAGCGACGCCTCGAGTGCGGTGATCTCCCAACCCATCACGTTCAAAGTATTGTCGCGCGTCAGTGCTGTGCCGACTCGTTCAGCGTAGGTCGATAGAGTGAAAGATCCCAGGACGGAAATGTTGCTTCTCCCCATAATGTGCAGGTTGATGGAGTACAGACTTGTCATCACCAGAATGCCGGCAAGCAGTCCGTTAATTTTGAATTTTGTTGCCAGCGTTCCCGTCAAAGTGCCTGCAAGAAAGCCGCCGGCAAAGCCAGCAGCCGTCGCGAGCACCGGGTTGACGTTATGAACGAGCAGCATCGCAGCCAAGGCCGCACCAAACGTGCTCGACCCGTCTGCAGTGATGTCGGGAAAAGCAAAAATTCGAAAGCTGATCAAAACGCCGAGCGCAACCAACGAAAAGATGAATCCTAGAGTTAGCGCTCCCAGCAGAAGACTCATGCCTGGGCCCCCTCCGCTGTGATGTTAGAAATCGGCGCGACCCAACATGCGCCACGAACCAATTCGCTCTGTCCGCTGCCGGATAGGGCGCGATCGTCGCTTAACAAGTGAAGAACGCCTTCCAGTGCTTGCCCTTCAAACAGCGATTTGATGGAGGCCTTCAAGTCAATCTGCCCCCTCTGCACGGGACGGTAAGAGAACGCGGCGGCATGGAAATGACCAGCAACTGGACGTCCCGAATCATTCGGGACGGGCCGAATTACGGGTGCGAGAGCGCCGGCACTCCCGCGCACGGCAACACCGGCGGCAAGGACGACACTTTTCGTGTAGGCAGGCTCGGCTGTGAAGCTGAGCCAATCGCGAATTCGGGGAAATTCGAAAGCGTTAGGCTCAGAGGCGGCGATAACCGGCGGGCGGCGCAAGGCGGCTCCGATCAAGCCGGCGGATTCGGCGATCATCACAATGCCGATTTGTTGAGCACCGGAAAGATCCAGGCACGACTCAAGCAAGAAACTGAGCGGTACAGGTTCAGCACTCTTCTTTGCCTCAAATCGGATCAAGCTACTGAACGGCTGCGGATCGGCCCCCTGGCAAGCAATGCCATAGCAGACTTGAACCTCTGGAAGTGCGGTCCCATGGGCCAGGAGAAAATCGGGGACGTTGGTGCCATCTGTTGGCAGATAAGCAACTGCCCCACCAGCTGCGATGAATTCTCCAAAACGCCCCTGACAATCTTCGAAATGCTCACCGAGCGCCCCCAGTCCGATCGCGAAAGCGGAGACGGAGAATTGCATGGTGCGGCAATGTTCTTTGGCGAATCCACAACGTTCGAGCGGAGTGGCATCGCCCAATCGGCGGCACTCCAGCTTGGATTCGGGTCCAAGTGGATAGACTTCATAGATGGTTCCGGAACGCTCAATCTGCTTGATTGATCTGGGAGCGGCTGCTTCCACCGTTGAACTCTCGGTAGCCGCGTTTGTCGGCAAAGATTCCGACGGGGCTTTGGCGACAAGCAGGTCCACCAGTTTCGATAGCTCGAGAACTTTCAGGACAATGCGCGAACAGTTTGAGACTGCAAACGATCCCTGAATGCTCTTCAAATCCTTATAGAGCCTTACCAGGGTGCCAATTCCGGCTGAGCTCAGGAACACCACTTGGGAAAGGTCTAATTGAATATGGTGCGAGCCTTGCCGAATCTCCTGATCAACAGCTGCGGCAAGATGATCAGCCCAATAGCCGTCAATACGTCCTTCGACCTTGAGTTCGACCGTTTCGCCAATCAGTCCTTTGGTGATCTGCATCTATTTCACTTTGAGCTGGCAGCCTGTTCTTTGGCCTGGGCCACGACTGTCTTGTTGTGTACACCCGTTTCGTCAACGACAACATTTGCGCGACGAAGGAGATCGTCCGGAATCCGCCACTGCTGCTTGAGGTCCTTCATGGCGGTGGTGTTCACGACGAAATGAATCGGGACTTCGTTGGTTACTGGTATTTGAGCCGGATCCGCGCCGTGCAAAATTCGTGATGCCAATTCTCCCGTTTGTTTGCCGATCTGGTAAAAGTCAGTGCCGTAATCGAACAGGGTCCCGCGATCGGATTTGCCGGGCGTAATGGTGAACACTGGAATGTGAGCTCTGCGCCCGACCAAAACCACTGAGTCGGCCGCAACACTGACTGTCACATCGCCGCCTATCCATAACGCCTCTGCTCCTCGCGCGACCAGCGAATCTTCGGCTTCGAGTACGGAATTTGAATTTTCAACATTGGCTTCAAGTAACTCAATACCCCGTCTTTGGCAGACCTGGCGTGCTTTCTCGACGTAGGCTCGAGAATTAGCTTCGGCCGGATTCCAGGCCACGCCGACTCTCTTCAGATCTGGGAACATCTCCTGCGCGATTTGGAACGCATCTTGTACGGGGAGGAAACTCCCAATGCCGACCAGATTTCGTGGGTGATTCAGTGGCTCGTTGCGACTGATTCCAACCCCGGCCACCACCGGATCGGCAACCAGGCCGAACACTTGTATCGTCTTGCCGCCACGATTCGCATTTGCGACTGCCTGCAGCGACAGGGTGCTCATCGTCAGCAACAGGTCGTAACGAGCATTCACCATTTCTTTGGCGATGGAATTTCCGACAGAAATATCGCCCTGAGCGTTGAACTTTTCTATGACAATCGTTTTTCCGTCAACAAATCCGTTCTCTGTTAAGCCATCGATCGCGCCTCGGGTACCCTCGTCCAGCAGCATGGTCGAAGCATGCTGGAGAAGCCCGATGTGCGGCACGCTGCGGGCCGCGGCGGTCCGCCGTCCAAGATCGGACAGCAGTAGAGCTGCCGAAGCCAAAGCGATCAAGACGAAACCTAAAAGGAGACGCTTTAGAACAAATCGCATTCTGCCGACCTTGCTAAGGGAGCTTTAAAGTCTGGCGGCGAGTCTAACACTGCCGTGTGGTCAGTTACAGATGATAGGAAGCAATTGATTGCGCTCAAAACTCTTGGTTGCTTGGACAATCGGACTCATTCTGGTCCGATGACCGGCAACTCTCCTTATCGTTGCGACACGAGTCTGATTATCGGTTGAACCGGGAGACCACCTCTACTTGTTTGGAGATTGAAACGTCATCCGTGGCGAGGTAGTCTCCCTTGTCGCGAGTGGTAAAGTCTTTGCACCGCGCGAACGTTGAGGGGCGGCTTCCTTTCAGTTCGCAAGTATGTCTCCTTGCCGCGTTTGGAGGTTAGTCATGGCAACCCAGCCACTTAGCCCTGGTGGATTGAAATTGCAATTGGAAGAGAAGCCTAATGAAACCATCATCCACTGTAAGGGTAAGATTACCGCGGAAAATTTGGAGGTGTTTCAAAGGGAGATTCGCGATCTGATGCCTGAATCGCGCGATCCAATCGCTGCGATTGCCTACAGGATCCGAATTGGTTCGCTGCTCGTATCAAGTTTGCCGCTGTCAGCGCTCCGAAACACGATCTCTCTCGCGCCCAGTTTAATGCCTGCGCGGTCTAGAACCTCTGCGAGTGGTACGCCCGTCCATTCGGCTGTGCTGACGGCTCCTAAGTTCCATTGCTCGCCATTCACACGCGGGCTCAGCAATGAGCGGCCATTTCCAGCCCACTCCAAAGTGACGAATTGGGTCTGAGACGGCATCTT
>Ga0210408_10000496_pt1 | contig 50248 bp, 61 predicted proteins | sample IncBWH4MmetaG_FD_155471 | JGI IMG/M metagenome (GOLD analysis project Ga0210408, IMG submission 155471) | Forest soil microbial communities from Barre Woods Harvard Forest LTER site, Petersham, Massachusetts, United States - Inc-BW-H-4-M | ecosystem: Environmental > Terrestrial > Soil >...
AAATTCAGCTCGGCCTGTTCGACCGACGCTTGGCCGGCCTCAACTGCTGCCTTCGCCCCACGGAGCGACTCGGTGTCGCTATCCAGCTGGCTCTGGGGAATGGCGTGAGCTTCCGCTTCGGGAATGTCCCGCTTCACGTTCAGCTCGGTGTTCGCCATCTGCGCCTGGGCCTGCGCCAGCTGTCCTTTGGCTTGATCAAGCACGGCTTGAAAGGGACGGGGATCGATCTCAAAGAGGAGCTGACCCTTTTTGACCAATGCGCCTTCGTGATAATCCTGGCGAATCAGGTAACCGCTCACCTGAGGCTGAATCTGCGCATTGACGTAGCCTTCGAGCGTGCCCACCCACTCGCCCTGAACCGGCACATCCTTTTGAATGACCGGCGCGACTTCGACCACCGGTGGTGGAGGCGGGGCCGCAGCTCGCACCTTACCGCTGCTGCAGCCAAGTGCATGGAGTAGGAGAACCGCACTAACCAAACCTGGAGATATTTGCTTCATCGTTTCCTTCCCCTCAATCGAGTTAATACTTCTTCAATCGCGTCACTGACGCGCCTGATTCGGGACGCTGCTCGGTTGGGGGAAATGTGGCCCGAGAGTCGTCTTGTCGATTCAGGCGCGTCAGTCACGCGATTGCACTCTTCTCCAAGGGCAAGACGCATACCAAAACCGACACGAAGCTAAGTAACGCCAATTGAAGGAAGTTCCCGCGCAGTGCAGCAAGGGAGCTGTCGAAGAGGTCGAAAGTGTCGAGAAAGCCGATACTCGGCAGCCTAAAGTCGTCAAACAAAATGGCAACAGAAAGCGAATCGCTTAAGAAACCTGCAGCGGGAAACGAGTTGCCGCTACCGCATTTTTGGCAAATGTATTGCGTCAGTGCGATTGCACAGCACGAGGTGCCTGACAGACGCACTCAGGTCGGCTCGCTGCGCCGCCCAGCGCTCTGGCCAAAGGAGTGCCCTATGGAATTTAAAGAGTACGATTTTACTCGGAATCCCGTGGTGCAGAGTGAGGTCTTCTTCCTGCAATCGAAGTGCACCGCCTGTGGTTTTTCGATCCTGGTGCGCTCAGTTGAAGAATTGGTGGAACACGAAAAGTTGCACCGAACGCAATGTAGCCCGTCACACGCCGCTGCATAACTTGCCAAGCAACGAGAGGCACTGTGTTGAATTGCAGAATTGTAAAGATACTCGCACTGCTCATGGTAATCATCCCGACGCCTGCCCGGAGCCACGCTAATTTCGTGCACGTTCCAAGGCTGGCTGATGCGCGAATTCGCGACGTCGTTGACGAACCCGATCCCGAGAATATTGGTGATTGCCTTCCCTGGGCGAACTGGACATTGTGTTCCGTACGGGAAACGATGGCCCACCCAATGTAGGCATCGTGTTGACAGATTCCGGTGGACGCCGAATTGGCTTTGATCCTCTTATCAAACATGCCTGGTAGGCATTACCTGTTGCGCAAGGTGATATCAATTGCGATGATCTGGGTCGTTCGAATACCTGCCGTGGAATTGTCCAGGTATGCGGGCTGATCAGCCGGACCTACAAGCTCGAAATAATTGCCCTGAAAGCAACAGCCTACAGCGTGAGTGTTGTTGGCCGGAGTAAAGAAGTCCTTGACGGCTATAGCCTTCAGTCCCACTTTTCGAAAACTGATTTGAACAATCTGGCAATTCGAAAGCAATCTCGAGAAATTGTCTTGCTCCAATATTCGCGTGATCCGCAAGAAAACGTCACCGCCCAGTTGCAGCAAGGTCATGAGTCGCTCAGTCGTGTCTCATCATCTGATTAAAGAAATCATCCTGATTGTCGGAAACGGAGAGCGTTTACGTGCCAGAAGAGACTCGTGCTCCTGTCTTTATCGATGGACTCTACGGAAAGCTCGTGGAAGGCGGAATCAATTACTTTTTTCCGTCGGCGACCTTGCAAACGATCGAAGCGGGTTCAGAACATACTGCCTGCGGCATTACCGAGAGTTCTGATCAGACCTCTTTAGCTTTGTTTTGGCTCGGGTCTCGCTACTCACTTACACGCAAGGAAGCTTTTTCCCCTCAGGAACTGAAGTTGTTGCAAGGCATTGGAGCCGTTTTGGACTCTCGATACAGGATGATCGCGGACACCGATCGCGCAGAAAAACGGTTCGAGCTTTTTCGTGGGCTCCCGGAGGATCGATATGTTTCAGCTTCCATTGATGGCGCCCCATACGCACAAGACATCTGGCAAGGGCCGGACCGGGTAGAAGATACGATTGAAGTCCTTCGGACCAGCTCTCTCAGCACATACGAAAACCGGCGTATCTCGACGGGCGCGCTGCTATTCGGAAAATACCCTGATCCCTGCCATGAGCCGCCCATCACGCCTGTGGGCGCGCTGCGCTATTCTCCCGCCGTCACCTCAATTCGCAGTTTCTATCGTCTCTGTGATGGTTTGCAGACACTCGCACTGGTGGATCAGAAAGGGTTCTTGGCAGAAATCGTGGATGTCGAGGAATGGGCACGCCCTTTCGCCAACACCGATCTTCCCGTCCCACCACCGGTAAGGTATAAGACGCACGCGCGGGCGACCCTGTGCGGGGGACATGTTTGTATGATTCTTACACCTAATGGGGAGATGAAGATCTTCGCCGACGGCGTTCAGGTTTTCCACTTCCTGGATGGCCGATGGAGACTTACAGACGCCCAGCGTAAATACGACCTTTGGAAAGAGGCCATCCGCGACTCAGAACTGGCAGAACGTTTGTTTACTACGGCCTTGAATCTCGCAGAGGATCGTCGCGGTGGTTTGTTGGTTGTGCTGGACGACCCAGTAATGGCAGCAAGCCTTGTCTCGAGAACCGATTTGCTTACGTCACTTCCAAATCATGGCCAGCACGCGGTCGCAGGCGCAAAAGACCAATTTCATTACTTGTTGCACCAGAAGTCCATCATGGATCTCCCGAGCTCCGTCCTGGAGACTGTGGCCAGGATCGACGGAGGAATCGTTCTGGATTCCCAATCGAACCTGCTCGCATTCGGGGCCATCCTCCAGCACCCAGACTTGACCGATGTGTTTCCCGAGAGCATCGAGGGTGGTCGTACCACCGCGGCCATCTCGGCCTCGCGTTTCGGAAATGTGCTCAAGATCAGCGAAGATGGTCTAATCTCTTTTTTTAAGAATGGCAAGTGCATCTGGGACATATAGGCGAGAAAACGCTTATGATGTCCCCTGCAGCCAGGGATCTTCGCTTGCTCGCACATCTATCCCGCTGTTGCCCTTAGGCGATATAATTTCCTTTTTCGCGAAGAATTCCCACCGCTGCGTGTCGCCACCTCTTGTTCTCGCACGTTCACGACATAGTCCTTGCCTTCCCAGCGATCTTCGTCGAGCCACAAGAAGGTGAATTGAATGGGATTTCTCTGCTTCTTGGGCAGCGAAATATCCACGAACTCAATTCCAATCGCCGTTCCTTGTGACCTCACATCTTTCGAGTGTTGCCAATCGTCGCTCGTCCAATGCAATAGAAACGGAGAGTTCGCTTGTATCCGCAGGAGCGTGCCGGCCGGTACCGTTTGGACCTGACGATTCGGCTTCCAGACTTCCATGGTCTTGCGTTCACCACTTCCTTTGACGTACCGCTCGTAGGCAGCTTCAACCAAATCGAAGACTTGTCCGTCCGCCGCAGAGCGATGCAGCTTCACGTATTCGGAATGCGCCCAAAGCAACGGCACTGCCGCATCGGTTGTTCCACCGAAACGAAGATAGTTGGGCAGGTCTGGCCCGTCCCAGATCTGTTCCGGTATCAGTCCGATCCCTTGCGAAAAGTTTTCGAGAGCTCGCAAATAGGGCTTAGCGTCACGTCCAGCTGCAATCTCGTAATGCCCACGCTCGCCTGTCAATAAAGGCCAGGGTCGTCCCTTGCCCCAGCCGATGTAAGAGGACCCGTCTTCGCGCTGGCCATAGCCATCGTGGTTATATCGGCGCCAAGCCGGACCGTAGGGCGTTTCAACTTTCAGCACGGCATCCACCACACGGAGCGAGTCCTCAATAATAGGATCGTTTGCGCTACGGATGCCGTAACGTACTAGTTCGAGAAACCCGGCGTCAACGATCTCATTCGCGGGAAACTCAAAGCGAGCGCCAGGAGGCTGATTGGCCATCGTTAGCGTACCGCAATTTGGGTCCTCCTCGGCGCAGTCAGGTGCACAAGCGGGATTGACACGGATGTAGTGACGCCTGATCCCCGAGACTAGGGTTCCTCCTGTTGTGACAGTCCAGCTTTCTATATGGGATTCAAGAAAGTCAGCGTACTCGCGAACGAACTCAGCAGTACCGTGGTCGCCGCGGTCATCGAAGAACTCAGCCGCGCAAATCAATGCTGCTATATGCACTGCGAGAGTTGATGGCGAATAACCGCTTGCTTCCTCCCAGCGATCCTGCGCTGTGATCGGTCCCTCACGAATGAGGAAGCCGCAGGCGCGACGAACCATTTCGAAAGGAAGGAAGTTCCCCAAAGCGTTGTGCTTCCATAGTCTCCATACCAGTAAAACTGGAAACGCAACCTCGTCCAGTTGAACGCCCTTCCAGTATGGTCGGCCGTCGAGCCAAAAGTTTTGATAAAAACCTCCGTCCTGCCGTTGTGACACTGCCAGATAAATGAGAGAGCGTAGCGGTGTGTTTGTGTCTCCGGCGGCCAGCAGGCCAGTAACTGACTTCACCAGGTCGCGTGTCCAAACCAAGTGATAGCCACCCAGTTCGTCATCGCTCTTTTGGTCGCCCCAGGGAATACTTAGCGAGGCGATCATTGCTCCAGAGTAGGTCTTGTCTTCGTGCGCCAGCAGAAGATTCACGCTGCGCTCGAACAGCTTCGCATTGTTGGCCGTTGGCGCCAGCGAAAACCGTTTCGACGTTTGCTCCCATTGATGAATGAACGCTTCGCGGGTACGTTCGAATGGGATATTCAAAGACTGACCGAGAGTGCTCCGCGCATCGTGTTGAGTTGTGCCAAAGGCGACGCCGACCGTGAACTCGGCACCCTGAGAAAGATCCAGCCCACCAGTCAGAGCAATGTTGCCATCTAGGGCTTCTTCGTATTGCCAATCGAGGCGATAGTTGTCAGCCAGGTCGGTCCAGCCATCATTCACACCGACGTATCCACAAGAAGCTTCGGTGAACGGAACGGTGGCCCCAATCGCCAGCCATGTATTTCCTTTGTGTGCGAGAAGAAATTTGTAATCCCCAATGTGTAGAATTTTGCCGTTGTTGTGCCAGCCCCCAATTTCGAGGTGGGGCGCGCAAAGAACATACATCTTGAGTTTGGACAACAATTCAGGAGATGCATCAACACGGACGTGAATGAGCAAGCAATTCTGATACGGATCCCCAAGGACTGTCTTGCGAAGCGTATAACGACCTTCGTTCTCCCGCTTTGTGACTTCAAATCCGAGTGCCGCTTCGGAGACGCAGCTGATTTCAGATGCAAAGTTCCTCCGTTCATCATGGAAAAAGGTCTCGCCATCGGTAAAGAGAAATTGCAGGTCGCGCACTTGCGGGGTGTCGATTGTGGGGTAGTAGACCTCGGTCACGCAACCCGCATCGAGCGTGTACCAGACGCGGCTGGAAGTCGAATACGCTGTCCCGACGGCAACTTTGGCGCCGTGTGTCCACCGCGGCTCAATGCCCGGGCCACCTGGCGCGCGGCGTGGAAAACTGTGGTTCTTCATTGTTTCGTATCACCTCTTACTACAAGTCGTGTTCCTACCGCGATTTGAGTTTTCACAATACCTGGCATATTCAGTTTTCCTCTCTGTGGCTGAACAAACCTTCTATCTTTTGCATGCGCGACGAAGCCACTGTCTTTTTCTATTAACGAAACCACGCGGTCCGCCATGGGTGGCTTCTGACCCGTTAGGCTCAACACCGTCGAGCCGAAATTCAAGCTGTCGTACGGCTCGGTTACCACTCCCACCGGTATGCCCGCTCCTGCCAGCATCCAGACAGAATGCGTGGAAATACGGAAGAAGCTTCCGTGATTCCCCCCAGGATTTGGAAAGCGCGAATTGAAGTTCCAGTGGTCCGACGCAAACACATGGAAATCAGGCTGCACCAGTTCCCGCCGCCGACGCTCGAAGCGAAGCAAGATCGGGTTAACGACCTGAGGCCCGGAAACATTGGCTGCGACCGGTGATAATTCCTCCGTGATGCCGATCAATGCATTTGAGTATTCACACTGGTGCACGACGTACATCCACTCTCGTTCGGTATGCCACGCGCTCAGCCAAGCTGCGCGAGCCGTTTCGCTAGGGAGTTGGAACGCAGGATCTTCGAATAGATGTAGGGGAAATCCAGGAGCCCACGATTGCGCAGACCAGCTTACGTTTCCTGCTTCATCTTCCAGCAGATGAGCAACCGGTCGGGCGGCGATGTTTCCGTCCGGGTCACTCAGAATCACCAGTTGATGACCTTCGTCGCTGTACAACCAATAGCGGTGCTGCAAGCCAACATCCGGTAGTACCGATGCGATGAAATCGATAGGCTTCCAAGACATTGCTGACTGTGGATTGTTGCGCACTCGCTGTGAAGCAAGCAGTTCGAAATTGTTCACGTAGCGGAACGAGCGTTCGGGATCGAGGTGACCAGCAGCATCAAGCGCCAGTCCGTCCGGAGAAGGACCTACAACATAGTGCTGCAGATCGCGAATGGTATTGTTATCGCCCGCCGAGAGCTCAGGGACGAGATCTCCAATCCGCCTCCGTAGCGGGCGGCTCGGATCAGGAGTCAAAGCAAGCAACGCGCGCACATGCGAGACATAGACAATGTAACTCGAATACTCGCGTTCCCAGGCATGCAACTGGTCTCGAAGGCGCCGCCCTGCCTTGTCGTCACCGGCTGCGATTTGCTCGGAAGTCCACTTCTTCGGCTGCTCTGCGGCGATTTGGTTGCGGAGTTCAATCCTTTGCTTTAAGGCCGCCAATTCCTCATCTAGGTCGTTGGCAGTTTTGGTCCATTGCTCCCGATGGCGATCGATTGTCTTGCGCAGGTAAGCTGCAGCCGCTTTCCGCACTTGAGGTTGCAGTTCCGGCCTTGCAAGCTCCCTCAGCAGGATATGAATCTTATTCAGGTCACTGTTGCGTAAATGCACTGCGGCACGCTCGTTTCCGTCCATGTCGAGCCATACTGTGGGATATCGCGACGCCTCCCCCGACAGGTAGAACGAAAGTGTGCCGGGAGTGATCACTCGATGGACCAGTGGATTCAAACCCCTGAGCTTGTAGTCGCTCAGTTGATAACGGTTCGTCATTACATGATGAGCTCCGCCGCTGGGGCTATTGAATAGATCAATAAGGTCGAAGGTCTGGCTGTCAATTCCCGGAACGTTGTTCATTCCGTGGTCTGAAACGACTGCAAAAATGGTCTGGTCCTGCAACGGACTGTTCTGTATGGCGGTCCAAATACGTCCTGCCAGAGTATCAAGTCGCCGCAGAACTTCGTAGAGAGCAGCTGGATCGTTCGTGGCGTGTGCCGCGTGATCCAAGCTACCGGTGAAGAAATCCAGATACAACACTTCGGGCTGCTGCAATGCGACACTGAGTTCGGAGGTTGTTTCGTCATCGAGCTCCTCCTCGAAAGAGGGCGGGCCTGCATGTTCGAGCCTGGCGAGAAGATCACTCTTTGAAAAGTGCCGGCCGAGTGCATGCACCAGAGTGGGCCACTTCACGCCTCGCTGAAATAGTTGAAAGCTCTGGTATACGTGGGTATAGCCGAATGAATCGATCGTTACCGGAATCCCGGCAGCATCCAGCACCTCCACGCCTGGCATGTCCACCTCGCGGCCGCGCGCGTAGCCGAGATAGAAAGGAAAGAAATTAAGATAGTCGTAAACCTCGCCCGTATAACGGTCGTACTCTGCGTTACCTCGAATGACGGTGTGTTGGCCGGTGTCTAACATCGACCACGAGGGCGCTGACAGACTGATGCCGCGCGTGTAGAAGTTCTCGAAGACCGTGCCGTTTTTGCTAAAGATATGAGCGAACCAAGGCAGCCGCGGTTTTCCCGTGGTTGGATCTTTCTCTCGCATGTTGCGATAGAGCAAATCCGCATTCAGTCCGTCGATTTTGAGAATGACCACTCTTCGTGCGGGCTGCTCAGCAGCGTATGCAACCGCAGATGCAAGCAGGATCAGAGCTAGGATGCGAATCATTCCGTTCCCTCATAAGAAAAGTCGTCGGGGGCGCTGGTAGAAGAAGCTGCAAGTCCGGCCGGTCTGATACGCATGAAAGCATCGGTTTGCTTCATACGAGCGAGCGCGCTAGTGCACTCAGCTTGTAGCTTGTCATCTTTCGAGAGGCTCTTCAGACGTTCAAGAGTCGCTTCTGCGTGCGACCGCACAGCGGACGACGAAATCGTTGACATCAAGCTGCTCAGTTCGCGCACAGATGCCTTGATACGCTGACTGTCGTACGAGATTTCGGGTGGAATGTTGGCCTGAATGAGGCGATCCAGGAAGCTCAATTGATAGGTTACGCGGCGCTCGTGATCGAGTATGAAAATGTCATTGCTCTTGGCCTGCTGCTTATAAACACCTAAGGTGGCGATATGAAGCATGCTTTTCGTTAGTTTCGTCTTTTCGCTTTCGCCAAAGGAAGACAACTCGAAGCGATGTTCCTGGTCGACCCGCGCCATCAAATCGCCGTTCTCTCTGGCTTGTGTCACGAGCAGGTTGTAGCGCGCAATCGCATTCTGGATTTCACGCTCTGGGGCTGCTTCCAAGGGATTTACAGCCAGCCACCGGCTCCGCTGTTCCATGTCTTGCTTGAGGGCGGGATCAAGACCGCGATCGAGTGCCAGATGCATGCGAAAATCCGAGTAGCAGTCCAGACGCAAACCCTGATCTAGCGCCGCCCCACGACGCCCAATAACAAAGCGGTGAATATCGAAAGCGATATAGAAGTACCAATCTGCGAAATGCGAAATTCCGAGCACTCCGGTAATCAGTTCGTTGACGGAGCGCTGCGCCACTTCGCGTCGCCGCCTACTCAGCTTGTGACGAAAATCCATCAAGATCAGCGGCTGTTTCGGATAATCAAGGCTGTAGACCGCCAGCGGAATAACGCTTATCGGGCTGTTCTTATCGAAAGTGCGCTGGTAAACGGGACCTTTCCAGTTCCTCAGGCGATCGTCGGTCCACGGGTTTCGAATGGCTAAGAGTCTCCAGATCGACTGCAGCAAAGGGTTCTTTGGCTCGGCTGATTCCGACTGAGGGAACCAAAGGATGGCGTAATGGGCCTGGTTTCCGTTCAGATTCAGCGGTTCGAATATCACTCCTGTCTTTTCTGCCCATTGCCGCAGAAGCTCTCTGTTCCGGCTGCGGATGCGCTCCTGCTCAAAATCCGATTGCATTCCTACTCGCGCCGCTTGGTTGTCGGTCCCCAGGCCGCCGAGGAGTATCTCGCGCAGTTTTAGCTTGCCGATTACAGTATCCAGTTGCACCTGTGTTAAGGCCGTGGAGTCATTCGAAACCGGCGCCTGGCGCAGATAGCTGATTGTCTCTTCGATATGCAGTCTGTCGTCTTCCTGGTGGTTGGTACCGTACGCGTGTGTCGAGGCCCGTACCGGCGTCATTATGGGATCGAACGCAGTCCATTGCAGGAGGTTTCGGCTAACCCGCAACAACATCGGATTCTCGGGCGCGCTCAGATCCATAAATGGCACGGTGTCGTGTTTGCTTACCGATTTCGACCCTTGGCCTATACGCCAATAGAAGAATGGAATGGTCGACAGAATGCGCTGTCCCATGCGAGGATGTGCATAGGTCAATAGCCAAACGTATGTGACTCGATCGTTTTCATTGCTCTGATCGCCAAGGGTGTCGCGCAGCACAGATACCAGAGGCACATCTTCTTCAGTGTCTTTGAAAACGCCGCATGCCCTACAAAAGAGCGTTAGCAACGGTGTGCTGTTACCCACAGGCGTAGTTTTCCAGTAATAAGGAGAAGACTGGTTAATGGCTACTGAACTCCTGCCGCGCGACTCGAACCCCAGGCGCAGCGAGGTTCTGCTTGGGGCATTGTCGGCTTGCACGTCGCTGACGCTGGCCACGGTTCGTGACTGTCCTTGGTCTTGACCAAGTGCACATGCGCCAAGCAACGCAAGAGCGAGGACTGTATTTACGACTCTATTTGTCATCCAGACCTTCTCTGTGCTGTTGGCAGGATTGGAGTCTTTCGCGTTCCACACGATGCAGCCGCCGGAAGGCTCTCTTGTGATTCGCCGTGACCGACTGCTATGAGCAATCATTCGTCGCATTACTCCACCATCGTTAATGGCACTTGGCGCTGTTGGTCACTGACCTCACCGCGATGTTCGAATTGGGCAGTAACCACATACCGGGCCTGGACACCCCAGAGTTCAACTAGAAAATACTTTCCGTCTCGACGAACGAAGATCACTCTGGGATTTTCTCTTTCTGACGGAACGGCATAGAGGATGATTGAGATGCCGATACCTGAGTTTGTTCTTTCACGATGGATCGAGGCTGAACCTGGGACCTCGTTGTCGAAGACATAGTCCCCAGCTTGGAACTCGTGGCCTTGCGCCCAAAACTTGAACGGAATGGTGGCCCTCGCGGTCAACACTTTTTGCGCCAAGCCGAGGCCTGATAGCAAAAGAACCATGCATATGAGGGCGCCGGCTCGAAGCATTGCAAGCGCGAACCTTGGACATGTCCTCGTCATTATGGTTTCCCCTGTTCGGCTGAGATTGCGTTAGATTTCTTCCGCATCATGACAACAGCGCCGCCTTCTTCGAAAGAGAGTTCGTCCATTAACGTCTTCATGAGGTAGATTCCACGACCATGCGTGAAGAGCAGGTTTTCTAGAAAGGTGGGATCCGGCACCGTACTGCTGTCGAATCCTTTTCCTTCGTCCCGAACCGTGATAGCGACTTCTCCGTCCATGTAGCAACGGCACGTGACGTAAACGCTCTTGCAAGGACTATCACCGCTGCCGTGAATCACTGCATTCGCCAAGGCCTCAAGCAGGGCCATCTCGATGTCGATTTCACTTCCATCCGCCAGTCGAAAATTCAGAATGAACCGCATGAGTTGTTCAGTGAATGGAGAGATGGCCGCAACGTTACTGGGGAGCGACTGTCGCAACTCGACGAAGGGAACCGAATGGCCATTTCGCGGCAGAAGCGAGAGAGATTGAGTGTGAACCATAGCCGCAATCTCCATTTTAAATTTCCGTGCCATTGCTCATGGAGGAGGCAAGGCTCATGCCAAATCTGGCTCTGGCTCAAGTGATTGAGTTCTAGAGTGAAGATGCAACGCCATATCTCGAGCGGGGGTGACGAATCTGTTGAAAGTGTTGAGAGAGACGAGCTTTTGAGCGCATTCATGAAGACTGAAGCAGGCTCGCGATTTCGCCTAAGACGTTATCGCAGTTGACTCGTGCATCGCTTCAAGTTCAGCACGGCAGATGCCGCTGAACTCGCGCAAGTGGTCCTCGTGCTTGGCTGCCCTGGACTGAATTTCTTCGGGAGTATGGTCGGGCTCCGAATACGTATTAAGGATGTGCTGAATCACCCGTTCAGCGCTCGCAAGCACATCGGTTGAGGAGCTCAGACGGATGCGACTCAGAAGTGCATGGGTCGGGGTGAGGTTGTTCGGGTCTTGAAGGTCATGCTTGCATGGCGTCCATGCGCGCTTTCGCTGATAAAGCCAGAAATATAGCTGCTCGCGGTAAAAGATTCGCTTAGCCAATATCGGCCAATCAATTTCGGCTTCAAGCGCCGCCAAAAACCCCGCACGTTTTACCAGTAGAGCAGCATCAACCCAAGCCCCAGCATTACAGTCACAAAAATGATGACGGCCACCAAAGCGACAGCGTCATCCTGTTTCTCGTTCGTGTTTCTTGGACGGGGCTCGAGATAGCGAATCGCTTTATATATCTCCGTTTCGGTTAAGTCTTCGATATTGCGATCGGGCTCGTAATTTGTCAGCATAAAACACTCTCATCAGTACGTCTGGTTTTCGGCAAATGTTCGTTCTACAAGTGCGGCCTGGTCAAGACTGATTACGCAGAATAGTCATTTCATTTTCTCTCCTGTACGAAAAGTCTCTGTTGGGGAAAATCTATTTGGCTTAAGGCCATCAGTTCCTCAAGAGCGCGTGTACGCGCCTCCCGAATCTCTTTAGCGGAGCAATCGAGCAGAAGGGCACAGTCGTGTTCCGAGTAATGCTCCAGGACAAACATAACGAACACAAACCGATCGAAATCAGCAAGCTGCAATACGGCGTCGACTTCAAAATGTCCGCCCACACCCCTCGACTGTTGGTCTATCTCGGAGAACATAGCTCCAGACAGCGGTGAATTCGACTTGCTGGGGCGCGGCTTCAATTCACGAATTGCATTCTGGACTATTGTTCGCTTCGCCCAAGAACGCGCCCATTCACGAAAAACGCGGTTTCCCGAGACACAGTCTTCAAGACCAGTTACAAGGCATCGCTCGGCCTTTGCGGAATCGCACGTCAGTACAAACGAGAGCTGATAGAGCTCCTTCAGATCCTCATTAAAGATTGTGTGAAAGTCCTCGTGACTCGCGTATAGATCTACTTTCTGTTCGCGAACTTGGATGGGAGTTTCTTTGGTCATACTTGTCTCCGATAGTGGAGCATCGTTCATTCGTGCAACCACTCCAGAAGCCTGCTGCCTTCGTCCCCGGGTTGGGGGAGGGTCAGAACCGTCATCACATCCGGATCGGTCACCTCCGGAAGTCTTGTAGTCGAGGGCTGAACGTCGGCAGTTGACAGTACCCCCCAGTCGACGAAATACATGGCAAAGCTCCCGTTCGGCCTGTGAATCATCCATCGTTTTGGCCAGCGCCCGGTCCTTTCTGGTTGGTTGTTAACGCAGGCCAATTTCGGGCTAAGATCGGCGGAATAGCGAGTTTCTGTGGTGATGGCAGTAACCTCGGAAGGTACCGAACAAGTTGGAGCATTCTGCAAATCAGTCTGAAGGCAGCCACATTCGATACTCCTCATTCATCAACTCAAGAAATAGACTATGAATGAACGAGATTTTCAGCACTGCCTTTCACTCGCGATAAGGCAAGGCACAGACCAAACCTGCGGAGGCGTAACTCACTGACTTTTCAACACCGGATCGCCAGACGTTGAAATGGAGGGGTTGAAGAAGTTGAAAGGGTTGAAACTGTCGAAGCTGCGGGAAGGGTCAGAATCAATGTGGCAGGCAGCAGATCAAGCATACCGCTTCGGATATGCCAAATTCGATGCCGTCATTGAATCGGAGACCGGTGGTTGCTGTCCATTTGCGTTCGAAGTCTCCCGTCTATTGCTAGCGTGCAGTCACACCCTGGATCGCCGTTCTCTCTCTGTCGTTTCAGTTGTGGGCTCTCTATAAATCGGGTGCACACCACGGTCTTCATGAAACAGTTTCCAGAACAGGATAAAGAGTCCGAGCGGCACGAAGCTCAACCCCACCAAGAAGAAGTCGAACACAGAGATCTCCTCTCTGAATGTAACCACACCATAACGGGCTGCTCGATCAAGCGATCTCGAGTGATATAAACCCCACTAGCCTCGTGCGAAATCCGCCGGTCTCACTCCACGCGCTGCCATGATGAATCAGGGTCGTATTCAGTCATTGCACTGGCGATCTTTTCGGTGTTGGGGCCGAGATCCTTTTGGTGGACGATGCCATTGTGATTCACGATGAAGGTCATCACACCTGAAACGCGATAGACGGCTGGATAAGCTATGAAGGCGAAACCGCCCGACATCTTGCCGTTCGCGATGTAACTCTTTGCGCCGCCTTCTGCGTTATTTCCTTGTGCTGTTAAGATTCGGAAATAGTAACCATTGAACGGTAGGGCCTGGCGGGGCTCCGCCGCATCAACTCCGGTCGTTGCGTTTTCTACGCCGGCGGAGGCGATGAGAGGGTCGAGAGGAGCTGCAGAGCGCTCTCCTGGGTCGGACGAGAACAAGCCATTCCGCCTGTGGTTATCGCTGATGAATTTCAGCGCGTACCGATGCTCGCCATTGTCGGCTGTTGCGTAATGCTGCTCCTGGGCGCTGCCGAGCTGATAGCAAACACCGATCGTGGCGAGTTCATTTCCGCCCACTCGCCGTGCGAGGATCTCTCCTTTTCCCATGTCGGTGTCGAAATACCATACGTTATTTCTTTCTACGAGCGGGATCGGAAGCGGCCAATTCTCAGCGCCTACGTAGAGAATCATCACGCCGCTACGCTTTTTCGTAATACGATGCATCTGCTCATATTTCGCAACAAACCTCTCGCGTTCTTTCATATCCTCAGCCGGATCGCCGGAAGAGATTAGGTCTTTCCCCGCCGCGCCCAGAATCTCCAACAATGCGCGATTGTCTGCCTGCTGCACTGCGGCGAATAGGGCGCCGCTCGCTTCCTCCGGGGAGCGAAACCCCTGCTGATTCGGTTCCTGCGCAATGGATGGCTGGCCGCTTAATACGAGCGCCACCAAGAACGAGGCTGTCACCAACGTCAGCGAGGAAAATCGCGAGCGTAGATCTTTGTCGAGTATTTTCTTTGCTTCAAACATGATTGTTTCTCCATACAAGTAGCTTTAGGGTAATCTCAGAAATTCAGTCAACGGCGGCCGCCCAAGCCGCCTCCGTGAAAGCCGCCGCCGTGTAGGCTCGAGTTGCCTCGGTCCGAATAGCTGCGCGTAGTGCCTCCGTGGTCATACCCACCGAAGGCGCCAGAATGCGCACCAGTTTCGGGGCGCGACTCTGAAGACCCGCGCTCGGCCGCGCTGCCGTGAACTCCGTCGCCACGAATGTCTCCGCGGGATCCTTCATACCCGCGCCCAGCCCCGGAACCGTGGGTTCCTTCATATCCACGACCGGCACCAAAGTTGCGGAATCCTTGATAGTCGTGTGCCGCTCCAAAGTCGTGGAATCCCTGCCGCCCGCCATAGAACGACTTACTGTTCGAAATGTATGTGTTGTGATTGAAAACAACGGTCCGGTGACCCCAATCGCATCCCCAGCTATGCCATCCCCAGGCGAAGCCAGCGAACAATCCGATCGAGAAGCCCGCCGTGAAAGCAACGCCCGGGGTCGCAACGTACAGGCCTGGATACGGATACCAGCCAGGCCACACGACCACCGGCGCGCCGTAGACGATCCATGGATCGTATGCCGGAACGTAGACGACCTCAGGCTGCGCAGATTCGACGATAATGGTCTGGCCTTCAGTCACTACCTTCACCTGGTCATTGCTGTTCAGGTTCCCGGCCGATTTTGCGCGAGCCCGCATGACTTGCACAGCCTCCATCACGGCCTCTTGCTGGTTCACATAGGCCTCGCCCAGCGCAGATGTCCAAGAGAGGTTCTTGTCCATGTTGGCCAGGACCGAAACAAATTGGGTGAGAGCTTTGATACTGGGATCCCAAGATTGCTGGTCGACAGCGACGGCAAGATCTTTTCCTTTGAGATCCGGATGCGCTTGCATCCAGCGATTTGCCTCAACAATTTCGGTGGGATACGTTGCACCGGCGAGTATCTGTGAAACCAGAGCGTCCGCGTAAAGCGCAATCGGCGCGACTAACTGCTGCAACTCCTCAGGAGTCTGCTTTTCGACCTGAGAAGGCGCCGTCGGTGCGGCCGATTGGTCGGCCGAAAGACCGTAGACGGGAACATCCGGAATCCACAACACCACACTTGAAAGAACCAGCGCCAGCGCTTTCTGCAAGATCTTCATAATGACCTCTCCAGCATTGCCTGACGAGCAACGACACTGCTCGTGACCTCTACTCCTGTTTTGGTGGGTAATTCTTCAGCAATTTCGCGATCGCCTTATCCAGTTTTTTCATGTTCTTTTCGTGGTTTGCACTGGGGTCAATCGTCTTGGTCGCACGTCCAGTCCAGACGAGTTGCTTCGTTCCCGGGTCATACATATCAAGAACTAGAGTGCCGACGTTGATCGTTGAACTTATCCACGATCCCATGCCGCTGCCAAAGGTTCGTGTGCCCCAGGCGTCCCATTGTGTCTCCTGCTCGACGGCGCTCTGGTAGCCGATAAAGAGGTCCGCCTTGTCGCTGTCAGTCTTGGTCATCCCTCTCGACGCCAGTTGTGAGTCCACAGACTGTTTGATTTCCGAGTCCATAATCTGGTCGGGGTGAGCACCACCGATATTTACCCATTTGTACGTACGATATTTCGAGAAATCCGTTCTCGGCATAAAGTTGTAGTGCACATCCTGTGCGATCACCGTCCCCGCGCTTACCAATAGCAGTGCTAGGACCAGTGCTGATGAAAAGAACTTACCGCTCTGTCCTACTCGCATTTGTGCCTCCTTCAGGCTCAATTTTTCGGGTTACCCCAGAGATCTTGTTGCTGCTTCCTTCCTTTGAGCTCGGCATTCAGCCTGTAGCCGCAAACAATGATAGGGCATGGCACTCTCACCTAGTCGAACGAACCCCGAGACCTTCAACATTGCCTCTTGCCCTCGCTTGGATTACAGGCAAGACCCGGGCCAAATCTGTGGTTCCGTAAGTGGCTAACTTTTCGGGAGACGACACTGCCAGACCTTTAAATAATGAAGTTGAAGAAGTTGAAAGGGTCGAAACTGTCGAGCTAAAGCTGAGGACTAGGATAGAGAGGCAGGCTGCACGCCACGCATATTGGTTCGCCAGATGCGAGAGTTCTCCATGTGCGAGAGAACAGTCGTGCGGTTCATTCGCAGGCATCCAGCGGCGCCAAGGGCACCACCCACGCGCGCCTTGCATGCGGTTAGCGACCGTATGGCATCATCGCTCTGTTTTCTTGCATACTCGCCGGCAGCGCTTTAGGTTCATCTTTTTTAAACACTCGGTAGACAACATAGCAAGAAGCGTACTTCATCCACCAAGAGAAGTCCGTGCATAGTAAGAAGTTGTTCAGGTCTGCGTTTGAATGGGTTTCGGTGATGTCCTCTTGTGAATACTGCGGCATCGCACAAAAAGACGACATTACCCTAATCCAAAGCGTAACAATGTTGCGTGCATTCACAGCCACCTCGCAATCGCGATAAATAAAGCTGTAATCCACCTACGACGGCCAGTGTTCCGCAGAACCCGACCCTTCTCCGCGTAGGCCCTCGGGCTTTTCGCGCCGATCAACCCGTGTGTTGCCTTGCACTCGATTGCGTGCTGTTCTTCCTCGTCCAGTAACTCCGTCGCCGAACCGCCAACAATGAGATATCCGCAATAACCACACTGGACACAAGTGAAGAACGCAGAGTTTTCTAGAACAGGCGTACGCTCGACCTTGTCTTCTCCCTGAATCTGCATGTTCGCACTCTTTTTCCAAGCAACTGCGCCTTTCGGTGAAGCCAGAGCTAGCTGGCCGTGCACCAGGCGATTGGTTTACCGCGACTTCGACCTGCGATAACGTGCGGCTCTACTTTCAGAACAATCTCCTTAATCCGCTTCATTGCGAAATATTGCGAGGGCCGCGTTTTTTCAGGCGGCACGAACACTTGAAAGCGGCAAAGAATCGTGTCGATCCGCGCATCAGCCAACTTGACACGCCTATGATTTCCAGTACAGCCACGCTAATGTTAGAAAAAATATTGATACAATCACTACACTGACGAAGATTACAGACACAGTGGCATCACCCTGCTTCGCCCGGCATTTTGGATCTTCGATATTGCAGCCTGATTTCTGTTTCTCGAACATGTTGCCCTCAGTGCATCGGAACGTCGATATGTTGTTGCTAGTTTGCTCTGGCTAAAGAAGAGCAAAACCATCAACGGGGCACGACCACCGCCAGAAGCTAGTACACGTCGACATAAGAAATGGCTTCACCCGGGGATCGTATATTCTGGCAGGCGTCCGCTGTCGCACAAAATGCGGGCCGACATTCCGAGACCGGTGTTATGTTGACTCACCGGTTGTAGCGCGCAGAACAAGATGGTCGCCAGCACCAGCATTGCGGCATGCGCCGACCTGCGGCGCCAGAATCTTGCTAGAAACACTGCAGCGCGAACGACCAAGAGCGGACGTAAAGTCTGTGCCAGCGTCCAGTGCAGTTGACCATGCAGGAGGTATCCAAGGGCAATGTAGCTACCAGACCATATCAGGGAACCTATGCTGTCATAAATGAGAAACCGTGCTGCAGATAAGCCTGCTTGACCAGCCAGTAGTGAAATCACATTCGAGCCAACAACGAACTTTGCTAGAAAAATGGACGCACCCGAATGGCGCCGGATGAGACTCAGCACACGGTTGTTCCAGTCGCTCTTCGGACGGCAAAACCGATGACTCTTTGACCAGTCCCGCCGTCCTACTCGGTACCAGAATCCATCCGCCAGGAGGCAAGCGGTGAAGGCTGCCACCAGCGAAGGTGCCAGGCGCAAGCGCCCGTTGCTTGCAAGCGATCCGACCGCAATAAGCAGCGGTGCACTCGGAATCGGCACACCGGCTTGCTGGAACAGAATCCAAGTGAAAAGAAGGACGACGGCGCCGTGCGTCAGCGCAAATTGAGCGGCATGAGTCATCGGATGGTCTCGTGAGCGTCTTCGACCAAGACACCTACGCGACCTGGCTCGCTGTCCAACAGAAGGTCACAGACCATGTGAGCTACCCAAGAGCGCCCACATGAACTGCCGAATTTGCGAAACGCAACAACCGATTTGGCAGCCTGCGAGACCGCGGCGTCAGGGTATGCCGCATCAATTCTTTGAGTCTTTTGCGAGCTCGCGCTGACTGGGCCTTCACAGTGCCGGTTGGCACTCCCAAAATCCGCGCAGTCTCGCGGATCGATAAACCCTCAACGTCGCGCAGCAGAAATGTTTTACGCAGCGTGGGGGAGAGCTGACGATGCAAATGGGTCAAGCGAGTACTCAGCTCAGACTCTCCGTATTCATCCTCGGGACTAGGACGATGATCTGCGATTCGCTCCGACACTGAAAGTGGTTGCAGTTCTTCGGTGGATTCGCCGAGAGACACGTGAACGTGTCCTTGCCGCCGGCGTAGTTGCAATCGAGCGCAGTTAAGGACGATGGTGGTAAGCCAAGTAGAGATCTGTGCTTGCCCTCTGAACTGGTGCAGGTGGGTATAGGCAGCGAGAAGAGCATCCTGAACCGCATCCTCCGCGTCAGCTGCATTGCCCAAGATGCGGTAGGCCCTTCGGTATAGAGGCAGCAGACCCCTCGCCAGAATTTGGTCCAACTGTTGAGCTGCTCCCTCTTCACTTGAAATTTCATCGCGTTCGCCCGCTCCGACTTTTGCATTTGTATTTTGCATGCTCTTTTCCTCGATCTTCGCCAAAGTTGCCTCGAGGCGATCGATTGCTCCTCTTCCCACACTTGATTGATCCCGTTTAATCACCTGCTCGTATCCTCAGATTTCTGCTCGCACGGCGAGTTAGTTCTTTCACAACATGCTTTGTAAACACGCCTTGGCTGCGGAATCGAATTCCCCCGTTTATCAACTCAAGGAGTACGTTCTCGCCCTCCTGGCTGATTGTCGTCACGTGTTTCATCTCGACAACAAGTTCGCGGCCACGAAGGTCCGCCCGTGCTTTTTCGCACGCACTTCTTAGCTCAGCTGCCCAGGGCGCAACCAGCTTTCCTTCCACAATCACACGACGATGCCTGGCGCCATCAATGAGCGAGATCTTTAGCATTGCTTCTCCCACTCGCGATAAGGCAAGGCGCACACCAAACCTGCCGAGCCGTAAGTCGCTGAATTTTCAGGAGAGTAATGCCAGAACCCGAAATATCGACGTCGAAGAAGTTGAAACCGTCGAAAATGTCGAAGCTACGAGGAGGGTTGCAGGTCAAGCATATTGCTTCGCATAAATGCCAAATTTCTTCATTCGAGAAAGGAAAGTCGTCCGGTTCATTCCCAGGCTTGCGGCAGCACCATCGACACCGCCGACGCGCCCCTTGCATGCAGTTAGCGCCCGTATGATCTCATCACGCTGCCTTCTTTCATATTCGTCAGCAACGCTGGTTTGGTCACTTTGCGAATCTGGTCTTTCTCCAGCGACATGCTCGACGTGATGCTGCTCGGCATGCGGGAACGCTACCATATTTGTTTTCCGGAGTTCTCCGACCGGCGCCTCAAGCGATTTGCCGCGCGTGACGATCACCGCCCGCTCGATAAAGTTCTCTAACTCACGGATATTGCCGGGCCATTCCCATGCCATGAGCCCCTTCATGACGGCCGGAGAAATGGCTTCTATCTTCTTCTGCATTTGCTTGGCAAACTTCTGCACAAAATAACTCACCAGTTGTGGAATGTCTTCCTTACGTTCCCGCAGAGGCGGTATCCGGATCGGAAATACATGCAAGCGGTAGTACAAATCACTTCGGAATTCGCGGGCTGCAATCATCTGTTCCAGATCGCGATTGGTCGCCGCGACGAGCCGAATATTGGCTCTTCGCGTGTGAGTGCTCCCCAGTCGTTCAAATTCGCGCTCTTGTAATGCACGCAACAGCTTCGGTTGAATTTCGGTGGGAATGTCTCCCACTTCGTCGAGAAACAAAGTGCCTTGATCTGCCAGTTCCATTCGACCGACTTTTTGCGCAATCGCGCCGGTGAACGCTCCTTTTTCATGTCCAAACAGTTCACTCTCCAGCAGACCGGTAGGAATGGCGGCACAATTCAGCTTCACAAACGTGCGCTCCTTGCGCCGGCTGCGGTCGTGAATGGCGCGGGCGATCAACTCCTTGCCTGTACCTGTCTCCCCAAGCAGCAGGACTGTAGAATCGCTGGTAGCGACCGTTTCGACGAGTTCCAGAACATGTTTCAACGGGGGGCTGTTTCCGATGATGTTTTCAAAGTTCATCTCGCTGCGGATTTCTTCTTCGAGATAGAGCTTTTCTTGGGCGAGCTTGTCTTTCAGTTGCGAAATCTCGTGATATGCCAGCGCGTTTTCAATGGCGATGGCGATCTGGCCTGACGCCCGGCTGAGGAAATCAACGTCTTCCGGCGAAAAGGGAGTCTCCGTCGTGCGTAAAATTGACAGAATCCCTAGGGCCCGGCCGCGATTTACAAGTGGAATATTGCAAAAGGTTCTTATACCCTCCGCAGCCACTATGTCAGATGCCTCAGACGCGAGTTCGTTACGCTCCCGCATGTCAACGACCACCGGTTTCAAGGTGTCTAGCGCTTTCTTAACGGCCGCACTTGGCGTAACGAGCAACTCTTCCTTAACGACCCCCTTTCCATGCGGAAAATCCATGGCCAATACCCTGAATTTCCCCGAAGCGGCGTTGGGCAGTACAACTGTTACCGCGTCAGCGTGTATGACCTCGCGTATGTTCGCTGCAATCGCACGCAACAGGTCCCGAGGTTGAAGATTTGATGTGATTCGATTTGTCAGGTTCAGAAGCAACTGCAGCTGATCGTTTTGATGTTGCGCGCGCCGGAGATTCAAACCATCATCAAGCGCGAACGCCACGACACGCCCAATCAGCCCCAGGAAGCTTATTTCTTCTTCGCTGAATGGATTCACTGTGTCGCGGTTGATTCCGAAAACACCCAATTGACGATGCGGCGTGGTCAAAGGTACGCGGAGCCCCGACCCGAGGCTCATTTTCATTGCCCATTCTTTAAATCGCGGGTACCGCTCTTCCGTGCCCCAATCGGCAGTATGTTGTGGATCCCGGCTGCGCACAGCCTCCCACCATGGCAACTCTTCCATCGGCAAGTCCGGGAAAGGGACTTGGCCCTTACCCCAGACGAGATATTCGATTTCCTTGGAGTTCTCCTTGAACACAACGAAGTAAAGGTGGTCGAAGTGTAGAAACTTGCTAATCTCAGACGCGAGAGTTGTAGCCAGTTCCTCAGGTTCGCCGCATGCAGCGATCGCTTCACTGATACGCAGCACGGCCTCATAACGGTGGGTGTCGTTCTGCGGTGCAATGATCGGGTCTGTACCCATAGCCTTACAATCTAGAAACTCGGCGCTGAACGCCGGGCTTTAAAATCCCCAAATAGATGACTCACTTCCGCTACGGGTCGCAACAGAGCGCGCCGAGCGCAGCGATTTTAGCCGATTCCCGCGGGTCCGGGAAGCAGTTGAGCAATTCCAGACCTCCCTTCAGGACCGTCTCGGCCAGGTCTCAAGTTTATTGACCACCGCTTTCGACTACGAACCAGCAGAAGCCAGCCATCCCCGCATCGACCGGCAATTTGACAGACTAAATCGCGGTCACAGCTTACCTCGCAAGTAGTGATGACTCAAGCCGCATGAATGTTTCACGTATTGTGCGGCTACCGCTTCAGTATGGCTTCAAACACAATCGACAGTTTCGACCCTTTCAACATTTTCGCACTAATCGACTTTCTGCTAACCCCCGCGCTTTTCCACGACTTACGTGTGTCACGATGTTTGGCATGGCTTTTGCCTTACATAGAGGTCGAACCAATTGTGAGGTTGTCATGTGGAAGATTACAACTCGCGATTTCACGCTAGAAGAGGTGTTGATCATGAGTGCAATGAACCTCCTGGCCAACGCTGATACTGCCACACGCGAGAAACGGAAGTCGCAGACATCAAAAGGAGACCGAGCATGGAATTGAAGTACTCGACAAAACGAGCAGCAGCGGTTGTGTGCATTCTGGCACTCACATGCATCACTGCAATCGCACAGGAAAATCGATCAGAAATTAGCATCCAGGGCACGGGATTTTTCACGAAGGGCACGGCAGGCAGCGGCGAATCCCAACGTGCCAACGATGCGGGCGGATTTCTGCTTGGCTATCGTTACACCTTCAATCGTTGGCTCGCGGCCGAGGCGAACTACGGCTACGACCGCAACACACAATTCTATTCCGGCGGCACATCAGCCCGAGTCCAGTGCGACATCCACCAAATCACTGGCTCGGCAGTAGTCAAATTGCCCAGCTTTGCCAGGCTGCACCCCTACGCTCTGGCTGGAGCCGGAGCCCTTGTGTTTGACCCAACCGGCAACTTTGCTGGCAGTTTCACGGGTGCAACACTGGAAACCAAAGCCGCGTTCGTCTACGGCGTGGGCGCACAATACACTATGACGAAGCGCTTCTCATTGCGGGCCGAATATCGCGGATTGGTGTACAAGGCATCGAGCTTTAATGTTGCTGGCTTGAACACAGACAGCTGGACGCAGATTGCCCAACCATCGGCTGGTATTGTCTTCCGCTTTTAATAAGCCGCGGCCGAATCCGTGGTACGGTGTTCAACCAAACACCCGTGCCACTTGCAGCCGATATAGGAACCGTGCATCTCTAAAACGCTCTGCACAAGAGCCGTTTACGTTTGGTGAGGTAGACCGCGAAAATGCCCCTTCGGCCCTTCCCCGAAGGAGTGCAGGAGGCGTCGCGATCACCTCACTATATTGAACCGTTTGCAATCTGGGTCACATGCCGTGGACCCAATGTCCTGGGAGAGTCGGCTCTCGCATGAGGAGATCGATTTATGAACTGGCTGAAGTGGATCCTGTCGTACGTATTCGACTGTGTGCATCCGCACACCACATGGCCGCATCGCGACCGAGTTGGCCTGGCGTACGTATGCTGTATTGATTGTGGACGAGAGTTACCGTATTCGGTGCAGCAAATGAAAATCGTCACCAGACAGGAACAACTACAAGACCTCACCCAAACTGTTGGGACGAACGTAGGCCCGTTCGGACGAGCGCGAATCTCAGCTTCTCACGAACGCGCTCTGGCATCGTAATGGTTCCAAGTTCCAGCATTAGGAACATATCTCTTTTGCTACAACCCCAGGCCTCGCATTCCACGTCGAGTCCTCGCCTCAACACTTCGACAGCGACAATCTTCGATAGCTCTCCCGTACTCGTTCATGTCATGACTCGTCACGTCTCAATGCACAATTGATCGGCCAGAAGTTGTCGCCACCGGCCCCAAGTAGATTCCCCGACAGCTTGGTGAGTCGATGGACAGAAGTCCGCCGTCGATCGGAGGTGTTCAGGGGACTGCCGCTCGAGGTCAAGACCCTCTTCATACTCCGTGCGGGCACTATTTGGCTGTCCGGCGGTGCAGGTTCCACCGAACAAGCCATCGCCGGTAGTGTTGGTCGGAGGTGCCAACACTCGGTCGTACGTGACGTCTTACCAGATGCCTATGGTCTTCGAGGTGCCTCCGGTGACGATCGACAACAAGCCGAAAAACGAATCGGAAGGCTTAGACGTCGATGTGCGCGTGTAGTGGGCGCCCGGTCTTTCCAAGAGCCTTCAGATTGGGACATCTGTTTGCGCTTACCGCAATTCTGGTAATCGAAAGCGTGCATCCCATCGATGCTAATTCGCAAAACGTGACGGTCGCCATCAAGTTTGGGTCCTCGAGCCAATGCGGGAGTGACTGCCAGCAGCGCAAGAGTGAACAAAATAGAGATTCGACTTAGGTTTGCAAGCATTTCGTGCCTCCTCCTGGCGCACGACGCTAGCACGCAAGTATAAAATCCGGTGAATTGGCCGTGACAGATGCACGAAACCTACGTGCAGTCTCACTCACCGGGCACCCGGCACTCTAGCCGACACGCACGGGAGGCAGTCTCGATCACCTGTCGCGTAACTCGCAACTCTCATCTCAAGTCCTGACGGATTTCGTTCTTAGAACTCTAGAACAGGTTCCGGAACCCCCAGAAGAGAAAGCCCGCCAGCACCATCGACGCAGGCAGCGTAAGCACCCACGCCATGGCCAAGTTGCGCACGGTCGCCCATTGCAGGCCGGAATGGTTCGCCGCCATGGTTCCCGCAATCCCTGACGACAGCACGTGCGTGGTACTCACCGGCAAGCCGAACCAGTCTGCGGCGCCGATCGTGAACATGGCAGTGATTTCTGCCGCTGCTCCCTGACCGTAGGTGAGGTGCTCCTTCCCGATTTTCTCTCCTACCGTAACTACGATCCGCTTCCATCCGACCATGGTTCCCAATCCCAGCGCCATCGCAACTGCGACCTTGACCCAACCCGGAATGAAACGCGTTGACCGGTCCACGTGTTTCTTGTAATTGTCTAGTGCTTCCCAGTCGGCGGCGCTGATGGCCGGCTGCTTGTTTATCTTCATCAGGCGCAGGGCTTCACTGACCAGGTACAAGTCATTGCGGAAGTTCCGGACCCGGTCATTCGGCACCTTGGCAAGTTCTCCGAACAGTACCGTCTCGTTACCGATGTCGGTTACCAGTTGACGCAAACCCAGCGTGGTGTTCAGAGTAAACTCTCGGGTTCGAATGTAATCGGTGACCTCTTCCCGAGCGTCGCCGATAACGGCGCTGGGGCTGACATACCTTGACAATATGGTGCCGGCCTGTTGTGACACAGCGATAAAGTCATCTGATTGCTTGCGTGTTACCGCGTGATTCAATGCATACGCCGTGGGCACAGTCCCCACCAGGATCAACATGATGAGCCCCATGCCCTTTTGTCCGTCGTTCGAACCGTGTGCGAAACTTACTCCCGTGCACGTCAATACGAGCAGCGCCCGTATCCAGAAGGGCGGCGGCTCCGCCCCCTCGGGCGCCTCGTACAGCTTTCGGTTCTTCACTACCAGCTTCAGCACAGACAACAGGAGAAAAGCGCAGGCGAATCCCACGATCGGCGACAGCAGGAGCGACTTTCCTATGTTGGTGGCCTGCGCCCAGTCCACACCACTGGTGCCGGTTTTTGCGGACATCAACTGGTTGGCGATCCCCACACCGATGACGGAACCGATCAGGGTGTGGGAACTCGAGGCCGGCAAACCGAAATACCAGGTGCCGAGATTCCAAATGATGGCTGCTACCAGCAACGCGAAAACCATCGCGAACCCAGCCTTGCTACCAACTTGCAGGATCAGTTCTACCGGCAACAAAGAGATGATTCCGAAAGCTACCAGACCGCTGGAAGTCAGCACTCCCAGGAAGTTCCAGAATCCGGACCAGACCACCGCGATATGCGGTTCCATCGAATGCGTGTAAATCACGGTGGCCACTGCGTTGGCCGTATCGTGAAATCCATTTACAAATTCGAACCCCAACGCTACTAACAGAGCAATCGCTAGCAACACGTAGGGCGTGATCGATCCGCTCCGAACACCGGACAGATCCGAAAGAAGGTGAAACGCCGAGTAGACGATCCCTACGAGAAGCACTACGCCAAACCCCACGATTCCGATCATTCCGGGGCCTCTACCGAGTTTTGCTTCAAGTGTCGGCGTGGCCGTGGCCATATCCAATCTCCTGTGTTGACGGCTTCAGACTTCGGTGCCCAGAGCGCTGCCCAAACGTGTGCGGAACTATACGGAAGGATTGTTGCGCTAGTGTGAAATGGTCGAAAAATGTGGCCAACCGGACTAGCATGAGCACAGATAGCCCGTTAGGGAATACGAACAACTGCCCATAAACACAGGTCTGGCGCTTGGCTTGTAACACCCCGTTAACAGTACTGCGTTAGCATTGCCGCGCCATAAGGTTCGCTACAATGCCCCGCATCGCTCTGAATGCTCCCCACCTCTACTTCAACCGACATGAGTCGTGGCTGGCGTTCAATCGCCGCGTGCTCGAAGAAGCGTCGGACGAAAGCAATCCCCTCCTGGAGCGGGTAAAGTTTCTGGCCATCACCGCCAGCAATTTGGATGAATTCGTCGAAGTGCGTTTAGCGGGGCTTTTACAACAGGTCGAGCACGGATACCGGGAAACCGGGCCCGACGGCCTGAATCCGGAAGACCAACTACGCCGCCTCTGGACGGAGCTGCACGCTTTCGTTGCCGATCAGTACGATTGCTGGAATCGCACTCTGCTTCCCGCTCTCGCGAAGGAAGGAATCCGGGTCCTCTCGGTCGCCGCCCTGGAGCACGCGGCGAAGGACGCGATGGACCTTTATTACATGCGGCAGGTCGATCCCCTGCTGACTCCAGTAACGATCGACCCGTCGCATCCCTTTCCGCACGTTATCAACAAGGCTTTGTGTGTCGCCTTCTCCTTGCGTCCCCGCCGCCGACCGACAATGACTTACCTGGGAGTCGTAACCGTCCCCCGCAAACTGCCTCGCCTGGTGAGGATCCCTACCAAGAAGACACAGATCGACTACGTCTTCCTCCATGACCTAGTGGAAGCGCATACGCGCAATCTCTACAAGGGCTACCAGGTGATCTCGTCCGGTGCTTTCCGTGCAACGCGGAACAGCAACCTTTACTTGCATGAAGAGGAATCTCGCAACCTGCTCGATTCCGTCGACGCTCAGATTCATAATCGCCGTAAAGGCGACATCGTCCGCTTGGAAATCGAAGCGGACGCGGCCCCTGAGATCGTTGATCCGCTGACGGAACAGTTTGCACTCCGTCCTTGGCAGGTATTCAAGACGCCGGGACCGGTGAATCTTTCCCGGCTGTTCTCGCTGGCAGAGCAGACCCCACGACCCGACCTAAAGTTCCAGCCCTTCGTGCCTCGAGCCCTCACCTTCTCTCCGAAAGTGTCAAACCTGTACGAGGAGATCCGGAGGGGCGATATCCTGCTTCACCATCCTTACGATTCCTACCAACCCGTGGTCTCGTTTATCGAATCGGGAGCCAGAGATCCAAATGTCCTGTCGATCAAGCAAACCCTTTACCGCACCAGCGAGGATTCGCCGATCGTCCGGGCGCTGATGCAAGCCGCGCAGACCAAGGAGGTCGCAGTGGTGGTGGAACTGAAAGCCCGCTTCGACGAAGCGTCGAACATTCGTTGGGCTCGCTCGCTGGAAGAAGCCGGAGTGCAGGTCTTCCACGGACTCGTCGGTCTAAAAACGCACTGCAAGCTAGCCCTGCTCACCCGGCACGACGCCGACGGAGAAATTCGCCGATATGCGCACCTGGGAACGGGAAACTACAATCCGTCGACCGCGCGCTTTTACACCGATCTCAGTCTTCTTACCTGTGATTCGGAGCTGACGTCGGCGGTGCATGCCGTCTTCAATTTTCTGACAGCTCGCTCTGAACAGCGCAGCTACAAGCCGCTCTTCGTTGCGCCGATCGATCTCGCCGGGAGCTGCCTCGAGTTGATTGAACGGGAGACGGCCCATGCCCGCCGCCGTCGTCCCGCCCGCATTATCGCAAAGGTTAACGCACTGCTGGACTCGCCTGTGATTGAAGCAGTGTATCGGGCTTCTCGCGCTGGCGTGGAGATCGACCTGATTGTGCGCGGCGCATGTGCTTTACGTCCTGGCGTGAGGGGGCTTAGCCACAACATTCGAGTGCGCAGCATTATCGGGCGCTTTCTGGAACACAGCCGTATCTTTTATTTCGAAAACGGCGGCGCACCTGATCTCTATCTGGCCAGCGCCGACTGGATGCCGCGCAACTTCTATGGACGCGTCGAGGTGATGTTCCCCGTGAAAGATGTGGCACAACGCCAACGAGTCACGGAGATTCTTTTCCATTATCTTAAGGACACCGCCAAGACTCGGATACTGCACGCGGACGGGAAGTACTTGCGCACAATCCGCGGCCACCCTTCCCGCGCGAACCGCAACGGCAATCACTTCAATGTTCAGAGCTTCTTCATCGCAGAACCCGAGAACACACTCGAACGACGCTGTCCAGAGATAAGAGCGGATCTCTTACTCCGCTCTTCGTAGCCAAGAACCATCACCCGTTCTTTCGCGCCTGCTCGGCGCCTTCCTTGACGAGCCATCACACACAACCCGGAATTGTGGATAGTGTCCTAACCCAGCGTTGCTGGGATCCTGGACAGGGATGTTTCGCAGCGGCCCGGTCAGCCAGAAACAACTGACCAACAAGTCGAAGAATCGGAGGGAGCGACGGGACTCGAACCCGCGGCCTCCTGCGTGACAGACGTTCTAACCACTGAACTACGCCCCCGCTGACTACAGTCGTCTGATTCCTTTCGGTTCCCTATCCTGCCCTCCCGTTCCCTCTGGCCGTGCCGTGACAAGGCAGCGCTCTCAGCAAAGTCCACCCGGCTGAGCCTGTTTCTAAGCCGATTCAATCGCGAATGCCATCCACGTTTCCACCATCAAAATGTGTAGACGCGACGCCCTTCTGGGCTCCGCGCCACCACAGTACATCTCAGTGCTTTTTAAAGAGTTACGGACGCAGGAATCTGGTCAAAGAGGTCTAAGCTCAAAGGGAATGTAATATTAACCATGCATGGCAAATAATTGTGACCAGCCTAAAAAGCAAGTGGGACGGGCGGCGCATCAAATGCAATTCGCTTGAGTAGGGTAGTTGTGACCGCCGGTGAAATCCTAACGAACAAACAGCAAATTGGAGTATTGTTCCCGCCCATGGTCAAGTCAACTTTCGTGGACTTCAACGCACACGAAAGTATCCCTTCTCGGCTCGTAACCCTCGCTACATCAATGGCGCCAGATTTTTCACTTAGCCAAGGTGCGTTTTGTCTTTATCCACAGCGTTCCATAAGGAACGTCTCTTCCCCGCCTCAGGACGGGTGGCCCATTCAGGCCCGCCTTTGGCTTGAGTGGGACAGTTCAATTGTGTCGGGAAGCGCGCGTTCGGGATGACGCCGTCTAGGAACGCAGAAAGCTAAGAACTGAACCCTGACCAGGAATTGAAAAAAGTTTGCCTCCGTTGTCTATTTTCTTCGTGCGCCACGACTATAGGATGAACAGTCGACAGGATGAACGAACGAGCGCACAAGGCTGTGCCGCCCGCCCGAAGACTATTACAGGAGAAATCATGACCCAGTACTTGGTTGCTATCCACCACCCCGACAACTATGACCCGTCCCGCGAGGACGAAGCGATGGGCCGCGATATCGACGTGCTCAACGAAGAGATGATTGCTGCCGGCGTCAGGATCTTCGCTGGCGGCCTGCGCCCGGCAAGCAGCGCGAAGTCGCTGCGGGCGCAGCCCGGCGGCAAGGTGCTCATCACCGACGGGCCGTACCTGGAGACCAAGGAGCACATCGGCGGTTTTTGGATACTAGAAGCCGCTAATCTGGACGACGCGCTGGCATGGGGACGTAAAGCCGTCGTCGCCTGTCGCGCGCCGGTCGAGGTGCGTCCGTTTCAACGTCGCCAGTGACGATCAGGCCGATCGATGGAACGTGTAGAGACTGACGGAGGACCTGACGGAAGCAACTGAGCGGCAGCATTGGACTTGCCCATTCTCGGGAGGAAAAAACATTGCGGAAAAAGAAGTTTGGCGCAATCGCGATCAAAAGCTTCGCACTGCTGGTTGTGCTCGCCACGGCGTACCTCGGTACGGGGAACCAGGCGACGGCACAGGATGCCACGACACCTTATCCGAACATGGCCCCGATCGACCAATACCTCATGACGGATCAGGGTGCGGAAATAGCCCTGGCGCGAAGTGCGGCTCCGGAGTCCATTTCACGCGATGCAGAGATCCTGGTTCTTGGACGGCATGGTTTCGAAACGGCGGTCAAAGGCAAAAACGGTTTCGTGTGTGTTGTGAAACGTTCGTGGACTTCCGCACCCGATCCTGACTTTTGGAATCCGAAAGTGCGGACCCCGATCTGTTTTAATTCGGCAGCAGCGCGTTCCTACCTTCCACGCAACATCAAAAGGACCGACATGATCCTGACGGGACGCACCAAAGCTCAGACAGACGAGACCATCGCGGCCGCCGTCGACAAAAAAGAACTGCCGGCAATGGAACCCGGGGCGATGTGCTACATGATGTCGAAGCAGGGATACGGCGGCGACAGCGTCAAACACTGGCCTCCCCACCTTATGTTTTATTATTCGCAGACCGACCCCGCAACCTGGGGAGCGAATCTGCCGGGTTCTCCCATCTTTGCTTCTAGCGACACCTCCGAGCGCCTGACCGAGTTCGTGGTTGCCGTGCAACGGTGGTCAGACGGAACGGAAGGTCGCTAGCCGCAAGTTAAACAAGATTAAAGGAGACCCTATGAGAAAGATCAGGATCATCGAACATATCTCGCTGGACGGCGTGATTCAGGCTCCCGGCGGGCCGGAGGAAGACGGCGACTATCCCTACGGCGGATGGGCGGCGCCGCACGACGACCCGGCCGCAGGAGAAGCCATCGTCGCGGCTCACGGCCAGGCTTTCGATCTGCTGCTGGGCCGCCGAACCTACGATATCTGGAGCGGCTTTTGGCCGAAAGCGCCGAAGAGTCCGATGGCGGATAGCATTAACGCGGCGACGAAATACGTCGCGACCCACAGGCCGAAGAGTCTTGCATGGGGGCCGGTCGAGGACCTTGGACCTGACATCGTCGAGGGCGTTCGCCGCATCAAGGCGAAGGGCAGGCCGCACCTGATCGTCTGGGGCAGCTCGACACTGACACCGGTGCTGCTCGAACACGGGCTTGCTGATGAGGTCTTGCTCCTCGTCTTTCCGGTTCTGTTAGGCACTGGCAAACGCATCTTTTCGGAGGGAACCCCGCCCCGCGAACTTGCGCTCGTTAGCACGAAGGTTGTGTCCTCGGGCGTCATCATCAGCACCTACCGACCCAACGGGCCTTTGCGGACCGGCACGTTCGGCGACGTGGTGGAGTAAGGGGTTAGGGCGTCATCCTTGAGCTCAGGCGCTTTTCAGCCGGAGCGAAGGATCTCCACTCCACAGCATTGTGCATCACGAGATCCCTCCGCCCGCTGGTGAAAAACGCGGGCGTTTGGGATGACGCCGTGTATGCGTGCTGCTGGCTTCCGCCGAGGGGAGAAGAGCGAGGAGAAGAACGATGAAATACATCTGTTTGGGGTACATCCAGCCAGGAACATTCGAAGGGATGACCGAGGATGAGCGGCACGCTGTGCTCGACGAGTGCTTTGAGCACAATGACCATCTGCGCGCCAACGGACATCTTGTCGCCGAGGTACCCCTTCAGCCTCCGGAGACCGCCGTGACCCTGTACTGGAAAAACGGCAAAGTCGCGACAACCGATGGCCCCTATGCGGAAACCAAGGAACAGGTCGGCGGTATTCAGATCCTTGAGGCGCGAGACCTCAATCACGCCATTCAGCTTATCTCACAGCTCCCAGGCTTTAAGTATGGACTTGGACCGATTGAGATACGGCCAGCGGCGGACTTGAACGAAATGATGAAGGAGAGCGAGCGGCGACGGCGACGGAACACTGCACGCTGAGGCCGACTGACAGAAAAAGGATCGGTTTCGTGGCCTCGGTTGTTTGGCGGTAACCATGCATGTCAGCTGGGTGGGATCGGCTGACCGCGTTGATTTACGCCGAATAAGTACAAAGAGTCGAGGAGAGAACAAAGATGTCACAGGTTCGTGTCGCGGGCGGGTCGCTGCCGTCGTGCTCGCTTTGCTAGGCGGCACCACCTAGCTGAGCGGTGTACTCTGGGCACCGGACGGCGTCTATTTGCGCTTCGTTTCGCCCGCCATTGGCCTGGTGTGGGGCATGGTCGTGAGCGTTGTGCTCTTGACCCGCAGCCCTGCCGCTCGTGCTGGATGGTGAGGCCGACGCTGGCCCGTGCTCAAGCTAATAAGCGGAGCCGAAGGAGTTTAGGAGGAAACAAACATGGCAAATCCAATTCTGGTCACGGGCGGGGCCAGGGACGCGTCGGCGGGGTAGGGCGCACGATCACCGAACAGCTGCTGAAGCAAGGCAAAGCGGTGCGTGCGATGGTGCGAAATGAAGACGAACCCGCACAGGCATTGCGCGACATGGGTGCGGAGGTCATGATCGGGGATCTGCTCGATCTCGATTCGATGCATAGGGTGATTGCCGGGTGCGAGACGATGTACTTCGGCATGTCGGTTTCGGACGCCTATCTGGCCGCGACGGTCAATGCGGCGGCGGTAGCGAAGCATCATGGCGTGAAGGCGTTCATCAATATGTCGCAGATGACGGTCTCTCAGATGAGCATTACCGCAACTACTCCGAGCCCACAACACAAGCTGCACTGGCTCGCCGAGCAGATACTGCTATGTGACGTTCGAGCAACAGACCAGCGAGCGCCGGGCTGAGCGTCAGCGCATTGAAGGCAGAGAGGATCACAGAAGTGGCGATGGTCAGGGCGAATTGCTGATAAAGCCTCCCAGTGATGCCTGGGATGAACGCTGTAGGCACGAACGCGACTCCAGCACCAGGGCAATCCCCACAACGGGCCCGGAGAGCTCCTCCATCGCTTTGAGAGCTGCGTCCTTCGGAGCCAATCCCTCTTCGAAGAACTCTTCGGTGGTTGGGATTCGCCACTTCCATGAAACGGGTGAATTCTAAGATCGAATTCACCGTGAGGAACATGTCCTCTAGCCGTGCACAAGATTTGAAGAGAAACTTAGAATTCCGTCAGGGGCCGATACCTTTAGCTTTCGTGCTGGTATTCAAATGCGATGAGGCACGGGAATTTTCCGTGCCTCACCGCAAGCCCGTCGGCAACTACAAAGAGTTCAGGAAGGCGATCAATTGCTGCTGCTCCTTGGGAGTCAACTTGCGGAAACGCTCGGAAACCTCTCGGGCCTCACCTCGGTGACGTTGGATTGCATTCTCCAGCGTCAGAGACTTGAGATCATGCATGTAGCGGGATTTCGTACGTAGTCCCCAGAGCGGGCTTGTGCGCAATTTGTTCGCCGTGTCCGGAGGGCCGCCCTGGATGATGCCGTCGCCGGTCCCCACGTCATGCAACAGGAAATCGCTGAAAGGATGAATGACTTTGTTTCCCAGAGCCTCGGGGATAGTGAAAGTCCCGCCATCCACCAGCGTTCCAGCGGGCGCTGTACTAATCGATTCAACGTGGCAGGTGCTGCACCGAATTCCCGCGAACACCTGCTGACCCTTCTGGGCATCGGAGGTTGCCGCCCGAGCAGCGTCACGCGGTGGGACCTTGGTGCCACGGACGAATTGAGCAAAGTGGTCGATGTCCGCCAACCCCAGGCTATCCGGTTGATCCTCGGGATCGGTGGTGGTCTTGCAGACTGACGTAGTGTCGTGGGGCCGCAGTCGGCTGGTTATGCCCATTTCATTCAGGTAGGCATCACTAATGAATGAGAGCAGGCTGCCGTGCTGATCTTTCCAACCAAACCGGCCGATCCGGGTTTGTCCTGGGGCTTCAAAAAGAGGAACTTGAACGGCTTCACCTTGAATCTTGCCATCGCTCAGCCCGGGCTGCTGGTCGGCGATGGCGATTAGCGTATTGTCATCGATTGCTTCGACAAAGCCTTCTCCCAATGTATTGTTTACCGCTCGGAGAGTACGGATGGTCTCGGTTGCTGGCACATGTTCCTGAGCCTGCGGGCAAATGGTGCGGTCATTGACAATCGACCGGCCGGCAATCGTGTTCTGACCGTCGTTGATCAGCACGGTAGGGTTCACAAAATTTCCGTCGGCGTCCTTGTGCCCAACCCTCATCTCGGTAATCTGGCTGGGCCCACCGGTTACGGGATTCTGATGACAATCGACGCACGAGGTCGCGTTGAATACCGGGCCCAAGCCGGCGTGAATGTCTTTCCTTTGTTCAAAGATCTGCTGATCGAGGGCAAAAGTGTCACCGGTCGGTTCGGGGATTCCATTGCTAACGCTCTGAGCAGGCGTGAAAGTTGGAGTATCAAAACCCGCCGGAGCTTCTGTTGCGGATTGCTGCGCGATTCCGGCAAGGCCAATTGCCAGAAGCACAAATAGGCACAGGAGAAGGTGCGGTATCTTCTTTGTCATTGGAGGATATTCCTTCATTCTTTCGGTTGGACATCCCGCGCAGGGATGTAAAACGGTTCTATGGGTCTGCCGCCCCACGGCCTACGCGAGAAACGGCACGGTTACAAGCGAACGAGAATTCCCAGGGCTCCTTGGGGATACAAAACCTTTTTGGGGACGCGTTATTCCCGCCGATGAAAAATTAAATTTGGCAAAAACGACGGCCCCGTTTCGCTGCGGACACGGGGTGAGGTTTTTGGAACTTGTTCGGCCAGTCAGAGAGGCAGCCCTCTTAATTTCGTGACGATCAGAGACTTTTTTCACGCCTTCTCATCGGCAGCCGACCTCACCAGACGGGGAGCTAGCATGCGCAGGTTTGGTCTGCGAGTGACCTTCTCCAGTTCCCCATTAAAGTGTGCCATCGGAGACACATACACTCGGTCCATCATCCGGCTCGCAATCGGCTCGCCGCATTACACAGGGAACAGGTTCGCTCCCATGTGCTCTGCGAATCACCGCCAGCCGAAACGCGAGGCCTCACGTCAGTAACGATGTGACTTCTTGTTTGTGTTAACTATCGAGATCGCGTTTTATTCCCATAACTCTGGAAGGTTCACGCCTGAAAAGAACCTTCTGGAATCGCCGGAAGTCCGGCCCCGCTAAACCCGGCAGAAGACCGAATGTCTAGGTATCGGCCCGAGGTCATGACCTTTTCCAGTAACAATGGCGTCATGCATCTTCCATTCCCATTCCCCGTGAACTGTATTTCTCTGGCGACCTGATACAGCCCCTCGCGAGGTTCTCTGGGTTCCGACCATGCAAGCGCGAGTTTCCCGATCTGTTCGGACTTTATCGAGTCAAATGCCTTGGACGTGATGCCGCTCGACAAGCCCTCATATGTCTTCTTTAGATCGGCGCTGAACGGCGATGTGCGCGACTCTTCCTCATGCGAGCCCGAGTCCGGGCAGCAAATCATCTGAAGCTGGCGCAATTGGAATAGGAGGTCACGCAGTTCGCACCAAAACGGGTCCGCCGCCACAGTGGCGTGTCCTTTGGTTGCTGGGTTCTTTAGCTTCATCAAGTTGCTAGTGACGAACTGGTCTTGGTAGATGATTTTCTTCCGCAGTTCCGGCAGCTCATATTCCTGCTTGTGCCAGCAGTCCCGGCAGCACCTCATGAGGCGCAAACCGCTGATGACGATGACACCGAACTTGTCCTTGCCGCATGCGGGAGAGTTCTTTAGAGCGGCGAGATGAGGTTGCGCGGATCGAATCCTTCCTCAAATATACGTAAATTCTATTAGAGTCTCGTCTTGACAACATGTCCCTTGGCGTCACGAATCGGGGACGCTGTCTGATATTCCCGACGGGAATATCTCATGGACGAAAAGGCATTGGACACGACGGCAGGAATGAATCAAATTGTCTGGGATCGCTCGTCCCGTGCGGACTTGACTGGCCGAGGACGGCAGTAGTGGAACGAGGACTCTATGTCAACCCAGCCCAATCCGACCTCCCCACGTGATCGCACGCATTCGGTTCAGGAGGAGCCCGTCAGTCCGCAATACGCTGCTCACTTCCTCAACTTGCACCCCAAGACCGTGTTTCGCAAGGTCCGTGAAGGATCACTCCCCGCTCACCCGATTGGGAGAGAGCGGAAGCGGTGGCACTTTTATCTCTAAGAGCTAGACCACTGGCCTCGTTCTCAGGTAATCCCAGGAAGCAACCCGCGTCGCCACGCTTCGCTCTTGCACGTTCGGCACGGCTTCATCGGTGACCTGACGATTCGCGGCGGATTGCCGCAATCCAACTCAAATGCTGAAACTGGGTCCATTCGGCACTCTTCGGTCATGCCGCCCCCTCCAGCTTCCCAGAAACGGAAACCAAGCAAAAGCGACGTAGAATTCACGTAAAATATAGAAGGTAAGCAGACGATGCAAAGGAGAAGTCGTGAAGAAGTTCAACATGAATCACGGAGCGGTCATTGTGCTGTGCCTGGCGGTGTCGACAGTGTGGGCCGATTCTTTGGAACTGAAGAATGGCAGCCTGATTAAGGGCAAGTTCATGGGTGGCACCGAGACAGAGATCGCCTTCCAGGTCGGCTCGTCATTGCAGAAGTACAATCTCGCCGACATCGTTTCGCTCAAGTTTGATTCAGAGAGGGCAGCCAGTGACAGGTCGGCACGGCCGAACAGTCAGCTCTCCAACGATTCCGGTACGGCAGAAAACCCCGGCATGAAGGCACCCGCCAGTGTCACCATTCCGGCAGGGACGCGCATTTCTGTGCGCACCATCGATGGCATCGATTCCACGAGGAACCACGTCGGGGATCGCTTCCAGGCTTCTCTCGAGGAGGCGTTGATGGTCGACGGCAACGTAGTAGTTGCGAAGGGGGCCGACGTCTATGGCCGACTGGCGGAGTCGAAGGAGTCTGGGACGTTCACCGGCAGGTCGCAACTGCGCCTGGAGCTCACCGGGATTGTGGTGAATGGCCAGACTGTGCCGGTGGCAACGGGAGAGTATGAATTGACCGGGAAGTCGCGTGGGGCGAGCACTGCGAAGAGAACGGTCGGCGGAGCAGCGGTGGGATCGATCATCGGTGCCCTCGCTGGCGGCGGCAAGGGAGCAGCGGTCGGCGCGGGTGTCGGTGGCGGGCTCGGCGCAGGGTCGGAGGTCATCACGAAGGGAGACCAGGTGAAAGTGCCGAGTGAGACGCTGCTTGACTTCACGCTACAGCAGGAGCTGTCCATCCCAACGCACCGCGGATCATAACTTCCGGTTCGCGTGATCGGTCTGCAGCAACGAGAGCCGTACCTTGATCGCATAATGGGGCAGACTCCACACATAAGCGTCGATGCAGCGGGATCTTGATCCCAAAGGCCGGAGTTCTCCAGTAGGTGCTCAGGGTCCGCGGTGTGAGGCGATGTCTCCCATATGCTTTGGCGTGATAGTTGTTACACCCGAAACTGTGAAACTCCCTTCACGCGCTCCTCCGCGACGCGAGGACAGAGATCGCTGACCAGCGTTGTTCGACTTCCCTGCTACCGCAGTGCGGGCAGACGACGTCTCCTTCCTCGTAGTCAACCAGCCGCAAGATCTGAGCAAAGGATTTCTTGCACGCGCGACAATAGAATTCGTAATGGGGCATGGCACCTCGTCTCTTGCCGAATGGTAACAAGAAAATTCTAGTCCTCGACCAGGATCGGGTTCAATTCGGAGCACTAAACACGTGATCCCGACAAGTCTGTGATTCGAATCCCGATTTCGTCCAAGTGCTGCATAGGATCGAAAGGATCCTGCTATACGCGGTAAGCCCCCGCTCGCTCGAGTTCTTCGTCCCCATAGCCACCGGAAGGCACACCCACACCAAGCGCTCTTGCACGCCGTGCCGCAAGCAGGTCCCAAACTTCTGGCCCCTTTTTCGCAGGAATCTTCGCGTTGACAGGTTTCCTCTCTGCGGAGTAGCGTTGCCTCGATCCTCGGCCGCTATTTCCCACATTCCCAAGGAGGCTCGATGAGAAAACCCCACCTTATTAGAGGGGCCCTTCTTGCGGTGGCCGCACTCGCTACTGGCCTCTGGTCAGCGGTGACCCAGGAGGGGTCATCTACTGGGATTCCGGTCCATGTGGTGGTGACCGTGGAACCTCGTCACGGTTCCAACGTTCCCGTCATTAACCGCGAAGACGTGATGGTATATCAAGGTCACGATCGGGCGAAGGTTGCGGACTGGATCGCGCTGCAAGGAGAGCGCGCAGGACTTCAATTGTTCATCCTGATCGATGATGCCGCCAGCACCAGCCTCGGTTCGCAGTTGGAAGACATACGCCAATTCATCAATGCGCAGCCCTCAACCACGGCGATCGGAGTGGCGTATATGCGAAACGGCACCGCGGAAATCCTCGAGAATCCCACTAGTGACCATACGCAGGCGGCCAAAGCGCTGCGACTTCCGTTGGGAGACCCGGGCGCGTCTACCAGTCCCTACTTCTCCCTGGTTGACTTGATCAAGCGCTGGCCCGAAGGTCCGGTGCGCCGCGAGATCCTGATGGTTTCCGACGGCATCGATCGTTTTGGGGGCAGCGGACCCAGTAACCCTTATGTGGACTCCGCCATTGAAGAAGCGCAGCGCGCGGAGGTCATCATTTACTCCATCTATACGCCCGGCGTGGGCCACTATGGCCACAGTTTCTGGCGTATGAATTGGGGCCAGAACTATCTTTCCCAGATTTCCGACGAAACCGGAGGAGAATCCTATTACCTAGGTTTCGGCGCTCCCGTCTCGTTTGCTCCTTACTTAGACGATTTGAGCCACCGATTGACTCGCCAATACCTGCTGACGTTTCTCGCCAAGCCAGAAAAAAAGGCTCGGTTCCAATCGTTCAAACTCCGTACGGAGGTGCCGAATGCGGAGTTGGTCGCAGCCGACAGAGTCTATGTGCCGGCTGGAACGTAGCTGTGGCAGATTTGCCCAAGAGTGCTTAATAGCTGCCTTTGCCATGGATCTGTCTCTTATGGGAAGACCAAAGACAAACAAGACGATGGACATCGCCAGCCGGTTTGACGGTTCTCACCGATCCTTGGCGGAATGATCCAACAGGCCTTTATTCAAAGTGGTTCCTGAATGAGTTTCCAGCCCTCCGGGTCGACATAGTTCTTTCGACTCACGCTCATTTCCACTACGACGCTGTCGAACGGCCGAACGGGTTGGTGGTGCTCGAACGTCTGGTTGGGCAGTTTAAGCTTGGCGATAAAATAACGGGCCTCGCCGACAAGCACCAGTGTGATCGCGCCTCCGCAGATTCCATGTAGAGACTTGTCCGCCAAACAACGTGATCGGGTTCGATAACACGCATTACACACGCCAGTAAGGCAGTTGAGTCAGCCTGGCGATTCCGCCACAGGGATCGAAGTCGAAAGCCAAGCAGCCCAGGGCTAGGGCTTTATAGGTGGCATGGCAGACCGCGGCAAATTGTTCGCGCCTAGAATGCGCCGATCAGCCCGGCAGCATCCCAGAAATTGTAGCTGCGGCCCTCAATTCAGGCAGAGCGTTCGTAACGATGATGAAGACCACCCACACGAGGCCACGCCACCACTCTCCCTCGGCCTGAGCAGCGCGCTCGCCTTACCGGAGCCTGCTTCTGCAGCCCGCAGTGGGTGCGATCCTGGTGGTAGTACTCGACATAAGAAGAGAGGAGCCGCCTCAAATGCGACTCGCTAATGGCAATCACGTGATCCAGCAGCTCACGACGGCAGCTGCCGACCCAGCGCTCGGCCATACCGTTCTGCCAAGGACAACCCACTGCAGTCCGCACAGCCTTGATGTCCATGGAGCGAATCGCGACGGGCACTTCGGTGCCATACTTGGAGTCGTGATCCAGGAGGAGAAACTCGGTCGTCCGTTCGTAGGGAAAGGCTTCGCGCAATTGCTGCACGACCCAAGCCCCTGTCGGATGGCGGGTCACGTTGAAATGGAGAATGCGCCGTCGATCGTGGCCGATGATGAAGAAGCAATAAAGCACACCGAAGGTGATGGTGGGCACCGTGAAGAAGTCCATGGCCGCGATGGCTTCGCGGTGATTGTGCAGAAAGCTGAGCCATCGACGAGCGGGTCCGAGGTCTCTGAGTGCTCGCTTCATCCAGCGCGAGATGGTCCGCTCCGACACATCGAAACCTAGCATGAGAAGCTCGCCGTGAATCCGCGGAGCACCCCAGGTCGAGTTCTCCGCGACCATTTGGAAGAGCAGATCCCGCACTTCCTTGGACACCTTCTTCCTTCCGACTCGCTGTCTCACCCTGGAGATCAGACTCCAGTACAACCGGAAGCCGGCACGATGCCAGCGGACCACGGTCTCGGGAGTCACCACCAAGAGAGCCTGCTTCCAAGCGGACCAGAACTGGCAGGCGAGCGTCCAGAAGAGTTTGTCGAGCGGGCTGAACTTGGGCCGGGGATGCCTGCGCTTCAGCACCACGAGTTGTTAACGAAGTACTAAATTCTCCGACAAAAGACTGTGACGTCGGTGAAAACAGCGGGAAAGTGACCCCAACCAAAACCGGAAGAAGTGGAACATGGGCAACAGTGATAGCAGACGGACGGGTTGAGGAAACTGTGCAAACTGTTGATTTCATGTCCGGCCTAGAATTTTGGCGAGCTACAGCGCAAAAGACGCTCTCCCGGTTCCTACGGCGGTGAACGGAGTAGTCGGCCCCGTGTGTAATCAGACATCACAGCCCATTCCAAAGGAGTCCATCGCCACTGCAAAAGCTCCGTCCCCCACCTAGGACTGGCCTGATGTGAGACGCAACACCATCTCTAGGCTCGCCCACAGTGCAAGCCCGCCCAGCGCCAATAGGGCAATCACGGCGGCGATTCTCTTCGGTGTAATGATTGAGGACTCTCGTGCCTGAAATAGAGTTTTCATTGTGCCTCCTCCTAGTGACAAACGTTTGCGGGGGAGGGGAGCCTAGTCTAAGTCAGGGGGAGAAAACATGCTTTGTGCCGGCAAACTGACCCGATGATCTCATGTCAGTCGTGTACAGGCTCGGCGCAAGCTCAATCTACCTTAGTTTTGGAACGCCACTAAGTAATTTCCTTGTAAACTTCAGGCAAGTCAGCTGTCCGCAATTACGGTTACCGGGACCCGCTAAACGGAGGCCGCAACTGCTCCGCCAGGCGGATGCCCCTTCGTAAGGGCGCACGCGGACCACGAGGTGGAAGAAGTCTTACATCCGCTAACACTCTGCTCAGCCTTTACGAAACCGAGCGAGCCGAACACTACGGCGTCATTAGTGAGTCTTAAAAATAAAGTCCACCGTCTTGGTCTCTCCCGCTGCAACCGTGATTTTCTGTGTCATGGTTCCGAGCTTCTCGTGCCAGGCTTCTAACGTGTATTCCCCTGGTGAAGGGGTAGGCAGTTGGAAGCTTCCGTCCTTGCCTGTCACCGCAAAATACGGATGCTTGAAAACCGCGATATAGCTCTTCATCCAAGGGTGCACGTTGCACTTGACCGGAATCGCAATCTCCTCGCGCGAAAAACTTTCTTCCATGGTTGTGCCCGCCGGCTCCGCTTTGTTCCACTCCCGATTGTTGGCGGGAATCGGATGGATGTTGTGCGTGGTGCTGTCGCTGTTGACCATCTTCAGTTTCTGGTTTGCGCGCAACGCCACCACATGGGGCTCGTAGATGCAGCCCCTCTGCTCGAAGGTTACCGCTTCCGTAGGCACGTCAAAGGTGCGACTTCCAAGCCCGTCAGAGATAAACACAATCACGTTACCCAAGGCGTTGTCCCTCCCCACCACGAACTCCTGGCTTGCCAACGGGGTGGGATGTAGCTTTGCACAGCTCGGATCCGCTGACATGCTGATGCGCGTAGGCTGCGGCAATTGACCCTGAAACTTGACTCGCCCGACTATCGTGGCCGCTGAACCACCGTCGGGTTTTGCCGCGGAGCCGGCTGCCCTCTTCACCGCAAGCGAGTTGTGACTGCTCGCCACTAAGACAGCCAGTCCAGCGAGGAGCGTAAAAAACGGCCGTCTCGTTTTCATGGGAATAGATTTTTCCCGCGCAAGGTCGACGTCTCCCCGGCAAACGCTTTAAGACGCATGCAACTTAGTGTGGTTGGCAAATGTCCAGACTGGCAAGAACCAGGCCAGATACTTGGCCGGCCCACTTGCCTATGTCAGAGAGCGATTTATCTGCCCGAGCAAAGCGACAAGACTCTTTTCCCTGAGGCTGCCGCCGAAAACCTCTAAGGAAGCACTGAATTCAGGGGCCTGGGATTCAGTTTGACATGCTACCTTGCGGAAATGGGGGTTTCCGCATTACGGCTTCACCGCTTGAACTCTTCTGTCTTCGTTCACCGGAGGAGAACCCTCCAAGCCTAACCATAATCGATAACATCCGACAAAAGAACCTTGAAACAGATGAAGCTTTGTAAAAACCTCCTAACACAATGGCCGCCGTTGCAAGGCAACGCTCGGCCCTGTAGCAAGTGCTCAAGTGAAATCGTGCAGGGCAGCTGGGCAACAACAACAGCGGTGCCAATCAAGCTGCTGGCGGTTCAAGGTGGCGAAGGCGCGCCTTGGCACAAGCCCACCGATCGGCCCGTGACCGCCTCGCCGGGTGCGATTCACGTTGAGCTTCACGATGCCCAGGCTCGCATCGACCAGAGCGACGATCCCTTCCAAGCAGACTGTGTCCTATTGATCGTCGCCGTTGTTCTCCGGAGCGCTGTTGTCCGCAGGCGTGAAGAAGCCGAAAAGTCCGTGCGCCTCGTCGCTGATACCGGCGGTGAAGAACAGCCAATTACTCGGTCCAATTCTGTTCCACACCCACTAACACCGTGATGTCCTTCGTCAGTCGTTTATGTCTGCAATTAGTACCGTTCAAACCTCGCCGTCCACCGTTCGCACCGTTCGAACGATAAGGGGGTGGCCCGCCCGATCCACCCAGATTAGACAGTCTCTGGACCGGTGATAGCTCGAGAGCAGATGACCGCATGGCAGGGTGTCAGGGCTCATCGAGAAGTGTCCAAAACAGATCAGTAAGCCTCCGGTTTCAGTCTTACGCTTAGAGCGTTGAAACAACTCGGAGGGAGACGAGCATCCAGGGCAGGGACTAATTCGAGTTGCCTGATTAACGTTTCCGAGAGCTCTTCCGAGGAAAGTCACGTTCAAATCCCGATACTCAGGCATGGGCATCAATCGCGTGCCTGGAAGAAGGTGAGTGATGAAGACAGCGGTCGGTTTTGCCAATATCTGCGGGCGCCTATGCCTGGTCCTCAGCCTGTGGGTTGTGGTTGTGCTTCCAGCGTTCGCGTTTAATGATCCACCAATCCGTGTAGCCCGACTTAATTACGTGCAGGGCGACGTTTCCTTCCAGCCGGGGGGCGAGCCTGACTGGGGCTGGGCGACCCTGAACCGGCCGATGACGACGGGAGACAGTCTCTGGATCGGTGATAGCTCGAGAGCGGAGATGCATATCGGGTCAACGGCGATTCGCGTGGGCGGGCAGACCTCGGTTTCCTTCCTGAATCTGGATGACCGTACGGTTCAGATACAGTTGAACTCCGGAACGATCGATGTGCGCGTGCGGAATCTTTACAGCGAAGACGGGTTCGAGGTAGATACGCCGAACCTAGCGTTTACCGTGCTCCGGCACGGCGATTACCGCATTACGGTTGACCCGGAAGGCAGCTTCACAACCATCACGCTACGCGACGGGCAGGGGCAGATCACCGGCGGAGGCCAGGCGTTTCTTGTGGACGGAGGCTCCCAGGTTCAAGTCTCCGGCACGGATTACATTTCCTATGACATTTACGATCTGCCGAGCAGGGATAATTTCGATCAGTGGTCCTATAACCGCGAACTGCGCGAAGGAAGCTCACGGTCAGCGCGTTACGTTTCCCCGGAACTAACCGGCTATGAAGACCTCGATCAAAATGGCACCTGGAGGACGGATCGAAATTACGGTCCGGTCTGGGTCCCGACGCATGTCTCGCGAGATTGGGCGCCTTACAGAGACGGTCACTGGGCTTGGGTGGATCCGTGGGGCTGGACGTGGGTGGACGACGCACCTGCTGGATTCGTGACGTCACACTACGGCCGCTGGGCGCACGTGAATGACAGCGGAGGTGGAGGTTGGGCTTGGGTTCCGCCGCACCGTGAAGCGAACCAGGGTGTACACGAGCAGCGTCCCGTGTATTCACCGGCGCTCGTTACATTCGTGGGAGATTCGAATTCATTCCGAGATTTCGGAAACGGCGGTGGAGTGGCGTGGTCTCCGCTGGCGCCGGGCGAGGTGTACGTGCCGGCGTACCAGACGAGCCCGACATACGTCACGAACGTGAACGTCACAAACACCGTGGTGCAGCAAACGACGATCACGAATGTGGTGAACAACAACGTTCAGACAACGACATATGTGAATCGAAGAGTGGCGGGTGCGGTTATTGCAGTGCCCCGAGCAATTTTCGTGAACGCACGGCCAGTGGCACAGGCAGCGGTGAAAGTCGCTCCGAGCGCGATCACGGCGGCTCCGGTGGTTTACACTGCGCCGGTGGCTCCTGTGAAAGCAAGCGTGATGGGAGCAAATAAGGCGAGTGCGGCGAGCGCCAAGGCTGTGAGCGGTCCCCCAAAGCCCCCGGCCGCTATAGTCAGCCGGCCGGTAGTGGCCAAGATTGCGCCGCCGCCACCGCCGGTAGCATTCGCGCAAAAGCGGCAGGCGTTGCAAGCAAATCCTGGCAAGCCACTTGACGCGAAGACCGAGCAGAATCTCCGTGCGGCAACGCCTCCACCCGTTGCGCGAGTCGTGAAGATAGCTCCGCCGGCGCCGGCGGTCAAACCAGCCGAAACGGCGGCGAAAAAGCCTCAGCCAGCGACGTCGCCAAACACTGCGCAACAGGTCCATCCCCCGGCGCCTGGCGCCCCGCCTGCGGCCGCTGGGTCACAACAGGCCGCTCAACAGCAACTAGCGGCAGAAAAAGCCAAGCAACAGGCCGGGCAACAGCAAGCGGCGCAGCAACAGGCATCGGTAGAAAAGACCAAGCAGGAAGCTGCCCAGCAACAAGCGGCTCAGCAAGCAGCTGCAGAAAAAGCCAAGCAACAGGCTGCACAACAGGCAGCAGCGCAGCAGCAGGCAGCGACAGAAAAGACCAAGCAGGAAGCTGCCCAGCAACAAGCGGCTCAGCAAGCAGCAGCGGAAAAGACCAAACAGCAGGCTGCGCAACAGCAAGCGGCGCAGCAACAGGCTGCGGCAGAAAAGACCAAGCAGGATGCTGCCCAGCAACAAGCGGCTCAGCAAGCGGCAGCGGAAAAGACCAAACAGCAGGCTGCGCAACAGCAAGCGGCGCAGCAACAGGCTGCGGCAGAAAGAGCCAAGCAACAGGCTGCACAACAGCAAGCCGCTCAACAACAGGCAGCTGCCGAAAGGACCAAGCAGGAAGCTGCCCAGCAGCAAGCGGCTCAGCTGGCAGCGGCAGAAAAAGCCAAGCAACAGGCCGCACAACAGCAAGCCGCTCAACAACAGGCAGCTGCAGAAAGGACCAAGCAGGAAGCCGCCCAGCAGCAAGCGGCTCAGCTGGCAGCGGCAGAAAAAACCAAGCAACAGGCTGCACAACAGCAAGCCGCTCAACAACAGGCAGCCGCCGAAAGAGCCAAGCAGGGAGCTGCCCAGCAGCAAGCGCCTCAGCTGGCAGCGGCAGAAAGAGCCAAGCAAGAGGCTGCACAACAGCAGGCTGCTCAACAACAGGCAGCTGCCGAAAAGACCAAGCAGGAAGCTGCTCAGCAACAGACACCTGCCGAAAAAGCCAAGCAGGAGGCTGCGCAGAAAAAAGCTGCTCAGCAGGCAGCTGCCGAAAAGGCCCAGCAGGAAGCTGCGCAACAGCACGACAACCCGAAGTAAAACGGGCTATCCCACAAGGCCATCGAGGGCCCCGTTCCGCCCTCTTGGACGTATTAGTCGGCTCACTTGAGATGTGGTCCCCCTTGTCAGCTCGGCATTGCGCCTGCATCACACGCTACTCAAGCGATAGCTCCTTAAGTTAGCGCCTATGGGGTGACGCCCCATAGGCGCTAACCCAAGCTGTTTGGCGTGAAGGCTGGCCAACTTCTAAAAAGCGCGTGTCTGGGCATCGACGCCTCGACGGCCAAGAACGTGGTCGGCGCACCGGGGCGAAAGGGAACAAAGAGCCCAGATACGCACGCTGAATCTTGTAGAACGTGCGTATTTGATATGGCGGTTCGGACGTTCCGTCTTTTTTCTCGCTGCCACACAGGTGCTCAGATGCCCGAGAAAGTGATGTGACCCATGGTTAAGAAGAAAAGGAAGTCACCACAGCTCGTGCCATACCACTGGAAGAACAGATCACGATGGGGCGGAGCCCGACCTGAATGACTTGTGTCACAGTTCAACGGCCTTTAAACCATAGGAAAATCAAAACCGTCTCTGCGAACCTGAGGTAGAACGGACCGACCCGATTTCACGATTGTGCACATCCTGTCGTCAGCAGCGGGATCATAAAACGTCACGTGCGTATCCTAGACAGAAGCTTGGGCATTGGGGAATAGAGCGACCATTCCGTCAAGGAGCGACTGAGCATACGAGTTTGTCGAGTCAGAGAGTAAGCCGAGCCTTAGAGCAAGCCATCGAGCAACGTGGACTGCCGGAATCGATTCGCTGCGACAACGGACCGGACTTTGCCTCGCGGCACTTCTTGGGCTGGTGCGAAGAGCCACCCTATTCCAATATTCCTTTTTGAGATTCATCGCGGAAGACATCAACGGTGTCTGGTTTTCCTTCCGCGTTTTAAATCCTCCATTCGAAGTCGCAGGAGGGTGAAGTTATGGAGCAATTGGGTGTATTTCAACGGGAGCGTGGTGGCAGAATCACGTAGATAGAACGCATTTTTCAGCACACTGCGACTCATCGCGGGCCTGCAATTCTTGTCTTGACATTGGTTTTGACCACTACTATCGTTCCGGTCGCGTTCCCGCAGTTGCCACAACGCATCTACATCGGACGAAGCTCGGGCTAGAAAAGGTTCCCACGTCAACAGGTTCGTTCACCAGGGCCAAACGGCTCAAAGGCTAGTTGTTAACAACCTCTTTTACCGAGGAGGGTGCCGGAATACGCTCATAAACAATCTGACTTTCCTTTACTGCGAAGCCAAGCCGGGCCCATCTGCAAAACAAAATGACGCTGACTAGCTGCGGTTAGACCAAGACAATCCCTAGGTTGCAGCACTTTTCCCCACAGTTGACAATCGTTCTCTACATATGTAGAGTTTGTGAAATGAAACTACGCCTGTCGCCACAGACCCTACAGGTTCTGGACGCGTTTCTCCAAGCGCCGAAAGACTGGATATACGGATATGACATCAGCCGCAATACGGGGCTCAAGTCCGGCACGCTGTATCCAATCCTCATGCGACTTGCCGAACGTAAGCTGCTGGAGACATCTTGGGAGACGGCGGAGGTTGGGAGACCTCCCCGGCACATGTACCGGCTGACGCCCGAAGGCATGCGGTTCGCGAAAGAGCACCATCTTCAACCTGCAACCCGGCGCCCAGCGCGCGTGGCATTTGGCGGGGTGAACAGCTAATGACCGCGATCCGCAGATTAGCTTCGAGACTGCTGGGTGCGGCGGTTCGGCACTCTTCGTCCGACAGCCAAGAGTGGGTCAGGGCGATGCTGAGCGAACTGGATTATATAGAGAACGATTGGGCGGCGCTGTTTTGGGCCCTGGGAAGCGCGCGAGCAATTTTCAAATACTCCATCCCCCGCCAGTTGCACGTCTGGTTGGGCACACGCTCGAATGAGGAGGAGGGGCCGATGCTGAAGCACATGCGAAGGACCGCAGCGGGGGCGCTAGCAGGGATAGGGATTGCAGTTGGCGTGCTGGTCGCCGCGTTTGGTCTCGTGCGCCTATTGCTGGTTATTTTCCCAGCGTCAACCTTGAAGGGAGTGGAATCGGTACAAATGCTGGCCGTGATTGTGGTACCGGAGACGATTTTTGTCGTCGCTGCGGTGGCGCTCTGGCGAAAGAGAAGACCCATGGCTGTGGGCCTGGTGTTGTCCGCAGTGACTCTGGTCGCGCACGTTGTCGTTCATCTCACTACCCACTAAGGAGAGATAGATGGCATTTCATCCAACCGCGGGCGCTTCGTCGCCGTGCTCCATTGCACCCTGGCTATCGGTTCGGAATGGTGCGCGAGCCGTCGATTTCTACAAATCAGCATTCGGCGCAACTGAAGTCTTCCGCCTTGACGCGGGAGGAGGCGTAGTGGCCAGGCTCTCGGTAGATGGTGCCGAGTTCTGGCTAGGCGATGAGTCTCCCGAGCACGGCAACTTCAGCCCCGAGTCGCTCGGAGGTGGATCGGTTCGAATGGTGTTGACGGTTGCGGATCCAGATGCCGTCTTCGCACGAGCGCTAGCGGCTGGCGCGTCCAAGGTCGTCCCTGTCCGGGAAGAACACGGTTGGCGATTCGGTCGGGTGGTTGATCCATTCGGGCACCATTGGGAGATTGGTCGTCCGCTCGTCGCCTAGGCGTTAGAGAGAGCTTGCCCTGATGATTTTGTTGCGCCATACCGTGAAATAGGAGTGCCTTACCATGAATCCGAAAGAGACCTTCAAGATGGTTGAGAATGTCTTGGTCATAGATTGGCCAACCAAGGACGTTCCGGAGAGTCTTACCGTGGCCGGCTTTCGTGTAGTAGTCCGTGGGGGACCCGGTCCAGAGGACTACTCAGTCTATGCATTGAACAACGGCGAAATTGTGACCCGTCATGTCGGTCGCGCACCGGACCGCGCCGATCTGATTTATTCACATCGTCCATTCCGCGAACTGCCGGAAATCATCGCCACTGCCAAAGAACTTCACGCGAAGATCATCTGGACCCAGTCCGGCGTATCCGCCGCCGGCGTAGACGATCCGAAGGGCTGTTGGGTTCCTGCAGAGGAGCAACGGTTGGCTCGAAACCTGGTGGAGGCAGCAGGATTGAACTACGTCACTGAGCCTTACATTGGAGACGTGGCTCGCGAAATCCGAGAATCGCGTTAGCTGACTAGACCAAGCTGGTCGCGCACTGGTTGGCCGAGCTCGACTGTGAACCAATAGAGTTCCTCAATACTGTGGGGTGTCTGATTGAGTCTGTCCGCCGCATTCTTATGAAAAGGCCTCCGTTATCAGTCCGTGCCGAATGCTTGATTCCAGCTGGCGCGGACGCTGCGCAGGAGTGACGGATAGACGATCAGTATGCGGAAGGGGTCGACCAGGGCCATGTAGATCGGCGTGAGGCGGCCAACGTTCTGCACGTAGACGCCGAAATAGAACCGGTACCCATTTGCCGTTTCGACAAGGGCGCTCAGCGCTGCTGCGTGGGCGGTGCGGTTGATCAACTCGAGGAGTTGCTCGTTCTCGAAGCGGTATACGACGCGGAAGAGTCCCTCGGGCGTGCTCGCCAGCGCAAGGGACCTAGAACGATCGTCAGTTGTCAGACGCGTTGTGAAGGATTCCCAGGCGGTTGAGGCGGGCTCCCGATCCCAATCAAGGAGCCGGCCGGCGAAGAAACGGATGTTCAGGAGCGTGCGCACGACCGGCGAGCGTGTAAGCAGACTCCCTTTTCCACCACGATCATTTTCGCAACAATCGCAACTCACTTGCGATCGCGCGCTTGCCGTCCGCAAGAACTCGTCCAGGGTGATGCCGGCGCGGGTGCCCGGTAGATCGATGGCCCATACGTCATGAAGCGGCACGCCGGCAAGAAAGTCGTGAACCCGCAGTGGCAGCCGTTCGAACTCGTGGGCCGAGATCTGTGGCATCGAGTCTCCTTCGTGGTCAAGAATTCTATTGCGACGTTACGCTAACAACCTCAACTTCCGAGTTGCCTGGCCACTGCTAGATAGATGCATCAGGCTCGCACAAAACAGTTTTCAAGAATTCCTTGGTACCAGCGGGACCAGTCACGCGGACGATAATAGGCCCCATACTCGGTTGGAGGACGAACTCGAACGTTAAGAAGGGGCAACACTCCCTTTCTGCCTCGATCATTTCCGCTGTAATCGCAACCCACTTGCGATCGCCGGGAAGGCGGAAAGCATAACCATCCGAGAGTTCCTCAGTCTCGATCACAGCAGACCTAAATTGGGCAAGGAGCGTTACCTCACGTTCGCGCAGTTCTGCGCTCGTCAAACAGCAAGCTATC
>Ga0210408_10000498_pt1 | contig 50196 bp, 40 predicted proteins | sample IncBWH4MmetaG_FD_155471 | JGI IMG/M metagenome (GOLD analysis project Ga0210408, IMG submission 155471) | Forest soil microbial communities from Barre Woods Harvard Forest LTER site, Petersham, Massachusetts, United States - Inc-BW-H-4-M | ecosystem: Environmental > Terrestrial > Soil >...
CACGTGCGCGAACCGCAGATTGCTGCGGCGGCGCGGGCACGACTGGCCGCTGCTGGCCGGCGACCGGCGATCTGGGAGATCTTCGGCCCCGATGTGCTGCGCACGACCCTGCTCGCCTCGATGCTGGCCACCGGCGCCCAGGGCGGCTACTACGCGATCACTGCATGGCTGCCCACGTTCCTTAAGACCGAGCGCAAGCTTTCCGTCGTCGGCTCAACCGGCTACCTAGCGCTGTTGATCCTCGGCTGCTTTGCCGGCTACCTGGTGGGCGCCTGGCTGGCCGATCGCATCGGGCGGCGGCGGATGTTCATCGTGTTTTCCTGCGGCGCGCTGCTGCTGGTGGTGGTCTACACGCAGCTCGGCATTTCGAACGATGCGATGCGCGTGCTGGGATTTCCGCTCGGCTTCTTCGCCAGCGGCTATTTCTCCGGCATGGGGCCGTTCCTGACCGAGCTGTTCCCGACCCGGCTGCGCGGGTCGGCGCAGGGCTTCACCTACAACTTCGGGCGTGGCGTCGGCGCGCTGTTTCCCGCACTGGTGGGCTACGTGTCTCAGACGATGTCGCTGTCGCTCGCGATCGCTGTGTTCGCGGTGATCGCCTACGGGATCATGCTGGCGGCCGCGCTGATGCTGCCCGAGACCCGAGGCCGCCGCCTCGACGCGGATGCCTGAGGGCGCTTGCGGTGTGGCGCGCGACTGCGCGCTGCGATTTTCCTTGACGCCCGGCTAAAGCGAGCGCGTTTTCGACCGAATGGTCGTAGCGGGGGACCTCGCTCCGGGCGCCCCTGTCGACCCGTCGCCGCGACTGCCTCGTGAAAACGGTGCAATCCGGTTAAAGGTATCTCGTGTTGCTGCCGATAGAGGGACTACGGGGGTCTGTACCCGGTTGCGCAGGCGTGCTGCGCCACACTCGGAGCGTAAGAAATGCGTCGGTCTTCTTCGTACAGCGATCTGGCTGCAATTCCGACAGACGCCTCAAATGCGTTAGGACAAACTCATCATCGACGGGGATCGCGTACGCGGTTCCTGCTCAACCCACAGGAAACCGCCGCTGTGAGAAATTTCCCGATCCCATCGATAAGCGCCTTCATCGTATTGCTGGAGCGACGCGCCACCCCGCTGCGCCTGGCGGGCGCGCTGGCGGCGGCCGTGGTCTCGTTCGCCATGCTGTTCGGCGCGGCGACCGCGCGCGCGCAGCCGTCACTGGACGCCGGCGAGAAAAAGCTCTCGCACGAATTGCGCGATATCGTGAAAACGGGCGCAACTCCCGCGGCCCGCTGGGTGCACGATGTGGCCGGCGTGCGGCATCTCCAGGCGGTGGTCGTCACCGACGGGGTCGATCCTCTGATGACCGGCGTGCGCGCGCAGGTGCTGCGCGCCGGCGGTTCGATCCATGCGATGCATCCGGCGGTGCATGCGGTCACGGTGCAGCTGCCCGCCGACGAGCTGCACGCGCTGGCGCAGCGCAGCGACGTGGTCAGCGTCTCGCCGAATCGGGACATCCGGCGGACCGCCAGCATGCTCGAAATGATCACCGGCACGCTGACGAGCAACGTGCGTTCCCACTCCTCTCCCAGCACCTACAGCGGCCTGGACGGCAGCGGAATCGGAATCGCGATACTCGACTCCGGCGTGATGAAGTCGCACGAAGCCTTTGAAAACAGCAGCGACGTTTCGCGCGTTCAGCGCAACGTCAACATGCTGAACGCGTCGCTGGCCAACTGGACCACCGGAGTCGACAGCACCACCTCGCTCGCGCCCGGGAGCTCGGCGCTGGCGGCCTATGAGGCTGCGATCGCGGCCGACTCGGCCGGCAACGACGATGCCTACGGCCATGGAACGCTGGTCGCATCGGTGGCGGCCGGACGCTACTACACCGCGACCGCTGCCGGGCCCCAGGACATCAGCGGAGTCGCCCCGAACGCCAACCTGTACGACGTCAAGGTACTCGACAGCCAGGGCAACGGGACGATGAGCGACGCGCTCGAGGGCATCGAGTGGGTCATCTACCACGCCAGGGATTACAACATCAAGGTCATGAATGTGAGCCTGGCGGCCGATTCCACCGAGAGCTGGCAGTCCGATCCGCTGTGCGCCGCCGTGCGCAGCGCCGCGGCGGCCGGCATCACCGTGGTCGTGGCCGCCGGCAATTTCGGGCAGTCGACCCAGAATCAGGAGGTCTACGGCGCGATCAGCTCACCGGGCAACGATCCGTCGGTCATCACGGTGGGCGCCGTCAACTTCCACAACACGGTGGGGCGCGGCGACGACACGGTCGCCAATTTCAGCTCGCGCGGGCCGACCCGTTCCTCGTACGTCGATACGAACGGCGCGACGGTTTACGACAACCTGCTCAAGCCCGATCTGGTGGCGCCCGGCAACCGCATCGTCGGTGCGGCGGCCACGGCGGACAGCACCGTCGCCTGGAACCTCCTGGCCAACAATTACTTCAGCTCACTGGTTACACCGCTGTCATTCAGCTCCTACACGCCGGGCGAAACCCAGATGATCCTGAGCGGGACCTCGGTCGCCGCCCCGGCGGTGACCGGCACCGTGGCCTTGATGCTGCAGGCCAACCGGGGCCTGACTCCGCCGCTGGTCAAGGCCATTTTGCAATACACCGCGCAGCCGTTGCCCGGCTACAACCTGCTGGAGCAGGGCGCCGGCTACCTGAACGTCGACGGCGCCGTGGTGCTGGCCAAAGCATTGAGAAACGATATCGCCTGGGGCGGATACAACCCCGGCGAAAGCATCCTGGCGAGCGGCCAGACGATGCCGGCCGCCTCCTCGACGATCAATGGCGCGAGCTTCAACTGGTCCCAGATCGTATTTGCCGGTGGCAACAACGTGTTGAGCGGCAGCGCCCTCTTTACGGCCTACCAGCCGATCTGGGACGCGCGCATTACCTGGGCCAACGGGGCCGTGCGCAAGCGAAGGGTGGTGTACTGGTCCGGCACCGGCATCCCGTCCAACACCTATCCTGAGAATTTCACCGACTCGGCGCTTTCCAGCCAGTCCTTGATCAACGCTGGGGTCGTCATCGGCGACTCGCTGGCCGGGAGCTGCGACATGCTCTCGAAAACCGGGGTGTTCATCCCGACCGCGAAGCTGTCGGGCTGGCTGGCCGGAGGCAGCGGCTCGACTATGACCCAGGGCATCGTGCTGAGCAACGGCGTGGTGCTGAGCGAGGGGGTGGTACTGAGCGAGGGCGTGGTGCTGAGCGAAGGCGTGGTCGTGAGCGAAGGCGTTGTCGTGAGCGAGGGTGTGGTCCTCAGCGAAGGGATCGTCATGAGCGAAACCGGCGGGCAGGTCACCGGTTTCAAATTCAACCTGCAGGGCGAGTAACCCCGCGCCCGCTCGGTCACTTGAACGACTCGCACCTGGGCCCGCGATGATCACCTGCCGCGGAGTCACACGATCCGGTCGCCGGCGCGAGGCCCCATCATGAGCGCCGCCGCCCCCCCAACCTGGTACGAGTTCGGCCGGCGCGGCTGGCTGGCGCTGCATCGGGCCTTGATGCCCGATTACAACCGCCCGGCCACGCTGTACTGGTGGACGACGGTTTTGCTTGGCGGCGTCGTGCTGACGGCGTCGGTGCGCAGCGTCGCTGCCCTGCCGCTGGCGCAGATCGCCCAGATCATGGCCGGCGTGCTGGTCGCGATGCTGGCCGGTTTCTTCCCGGTGCGCGTCCCGCGCTCGAAGAATTCCTTCGCTGCGGGGGAAATATATATTTTCCTGCTGCTGGCGATACATGGACCGCCGGCCGCCGTTCTGGGCGCGGCCTGTGAGGCCGCGCTTGGCGCCTGCCGCACCTCCAAGCGCTGGACCAGCCGCATCTGCAGCCCGGCCATCGCCGGCCTGGCCATGTTCGTCTGCGGCTGGATGTTCCAGACCGCTGCCACGGGCCTGCGCGCGAACTCTCTGCTCGGCCCCGGCGGACTGATGCTGCTGATGATGACGCTGGGCGCGATCTATGCGTTCGTCAACAGCGCACTCGTGAGCGCGGTGGGCAAGCTCAAGCGCGGCGAGCCGCTGTCCCTCGCAAACTGGTTCCACGAGTGGGGCTGGGTCGGCCTGACCTTCACCTCGGCCGGCGCGCTGGCATCACTGCTGTTCCTGACTTTCAGGCAGTTCGGCATTCCGGTGCTGATCGTTTCGGTGCCGATGCTGGCCATGTTCCTGACGACCTTGCACTATTTCCTGGCGCAGCAGACGGCGGCCGAGCGCGAGCGGGCGGCGCGGGTCGAGGCCGCCGAGAAGGTGGCGGCGCAGTCGGCCCAGCACGTGCACGAGCTCGAGCAGAGCGAAAAGCGCTTCCAGAGCGCGTTCACCCACGCCTCGATCGGCATGGCCCTGGTGTTGACCGATTGCCGCGTGCTGCAGGCCAACCGGGCCCTGAGCGCGCTGCTCGGCTGCGAGGTATCGGCCATCGCAGGCCGGCAATTCAGTGAATTCCTGTTCGGCGAAGATGCCGGCATGCTGCAGGAGCAGCTGATTCGGGTCCTTCGGCGCGAGGTCGAGGCATTCTCGCTGGAGCTGCGCTGCCGCGACGCCAATGGGCGGGAGATCTGGGTGTCGCTGCATTGCGGCTTCTTCGCCGATTCATCGCCCACCGAGCCGTGCCTGATCTTCCAGGTCCACGATGTCACGGCGCGCCGTCGCGCCGAGGGCCGGCTGCAGCACATCGCCTACCACGACAGCCTGACCAATCTGGCCAATCGCAGCCGTTTCAACGAGTGCCTGCTGCAGGCCCTGGAAAACTATCGCCAGGATCCGTCACGTCACTTTGCGGTGATGTACCTGGACTTCGACCGCTTCAAGCTGATCAATGACAGCCTGGGGCACGGCGCGGGCGACGAGTTTCTGCTGAAAGTTGCGCGCCGCATCCAGGAGCATGTGCGGCCGGGCGACGTGCTGGCGCGGCTGGGCGGCGACGAATTCGCGGTCCTGACCGAGGATGTCGGCAACACCCACCACGTCGTTGCGCTGGCCGAGCGCTTGCAGCAGGTGCTGCGCAAGCCGCTGCAGATCGCCGGCAAGGAAGTCTCGACCAGCGCCAGCATCGGCATCACCTTCAGCGACATCGGCTATCGGACGCCGGAGGAGGTTCTGCGCGACGCCGATCTGGCCATGTACAAGGCCAAGGCCAAGGGCAAGGCCCAGTTCGCCCTGTTCGACACCAGCCTGCACCGCCGGGCCACCGAGCAGCTCAGCCTGGAAGGCGACCTGCGGCGCGCCGTGGAGGTCGGCGAGCTGTCGCTGGTGTTCCAGCCGATCTTTCAGGTCTTACCGCGACGGCTCGTGTCGTTCGAAGCGCTGGTGCGCTGGAATCATCCGCAGCGCGGCCTGATCGGCCCGGCCACCTTCATCCCGATGGCGGAAGAGTGCGGCCTGATCGAGCCGCTCAGCCACTGGGTGCTCGAGAGCGTGTGCACCCAGCTGCAAGACTGGCACGCCCGCTTTGCACACGCCAGCCGCATTGGCATGCACATGAACGCGTCGAGCCGGGATTTCGCCTCGACCACGTTCGCCACCGAGGTGGCCGAAGCGCTCGAGCGGCGTAACCTGCGGCCCAGCCTGCTGACGCTGGAGATCACCGAGAACGCGCTGATGGCACGCATGGACCAGGCGGCCGACACGATGAAGCAGCTGCGCCAGCTGGGCGTCGGACTGAGCATCGACGACTTCGGCACCGGCTACTCCTCGCTGAGCTATCTGTCGGTGCTGCCGATCAACAGCCTGAAGATCGACCGCTCGTTCGTGAATCAGTTGCAAGGCAGCGCGGAGAACTCCGAGATCGTCCGCGCGGTGATCACGCTGGGCGCTTCGCTCGGCAAGCAGGTGATTGCCGAAGGCGTCGAGACCGAGGCGCAACTGGAGCATCTGCAGCGCCTCGGCTGCAGTCACTGCCAGGGGTTCCTGCTGGCCGAGCCGCTGACCGCTCGCCAGGCGGGAGCGCTGATCGAGTCTCTGGCGGCGCCGACGGAAGCGCCGGGTACGCAACCCGGCGCCGCCGGCCCCGAGCTGCTGTTCAGTGCGGAGCGCGAAATCAAGCGGCTGTTGCGCATCCACTGACCGCGTGCGCCTCGCAAGTCCCGGCAGGGCAGGCGCATGACGGGCTAGCCGGTTCTCGCCGACAACCTTGGAACGTTCCTTATCTTTCAGTGGGTTACCGGCGTACTTCGGGGCCTTTGCACTCGACGGCGTTCATCTGCTGTTCAGCCTGCGTTCAGGCGGCGTCCCTACCGTGTCCCGATGCCAGGCTTGGTCTCATCGCACAGCTTCATGGCCGTTGTGCTCGCGTGCGCGCTGATGCCCGACCTCGCGCGAGCTGAGCATCCTTCGACATGCGCCGGGGTAAGCGTCAACAGGGTCGATCCGGCGCTGCCGGCATACCAGCCGCAGCCCGTCGAGCTGCCGCGCGAGGCAGGCTATATCGCGCCTGACGGCGCAATCGTCGTGGTCGGCTACAACGACATGCGCGAGATGCTGGACGCCATGGCCTCGAGGTTCAGCGCCGTGCATCCGCGCGTGCGCTTCCGCTTCGATCTTCCGGGCACGCGCTTCGCACCGGCCGCCCTCGCGAAGGGACTGTCCGCCTTCGCGCCGATGGGCGCGCTGTTCACCCCGTCGCAGCTCGAGGAATACCGAAACATTGCAGGCAGCGAGCCCCTCGCCGTTCGTATCGCCCATGCTTCCCTCGATCCGCACGCTTTGAGCGGGCCGCTCGCGGTGTTCGTGCATCGCGACAACCCGATTCAATCGCTGACGCTGGCACAGGTCGCGAAGGTGTTTGCCGGCGAGGTCGAGCACTGGCGTGATCTGGGGCTACGCGAGTGGGGCGACCGCAGCGTCCACGCGTACGGCATCCAGCCGGGTACGGCGCTCGCGTTCGAGCTGCAGCAGGCGGTGATGCCGGGCCGGCCATTCGGTGCGCGCGTCGTCGGCGTGCCGCAATCGGCCGAGTTGGTGGACAAGGTGGCCACCGATCCTTCCGCCATCGGCTTCGCGGCCGCGATGCGCGCCAGGCCCGAGGTGCGCGCGCTCGCCATCGCCGTGCACGAGCAGGCCGAACCGGTTGCGCCCACCTGCGAAAGCATCGTCGCCGGCCGCTATCCACTCGACCGACACCTGCTGATCTACCTGCCGCGACCGATCACCCCGCTGGGCCGCGAGTTCGCGCGCTACGTGCTGTCGCGCGAAGGCCAGCAGGCCGTTGCCGCATCCCCGCAACACTACCTGCCGCTGTCGGCGCCCGATGCCGCTGCCGAGCTCGCGAAACTCGAGTAGATGGGGCTCTCAACGTACAAGAGATCGACCTATCACCGGTCGCTGAAGCTGATCTTCAGAATGCGCCCTTCAGTTCCCACCAGCCAACCATCCTCCGGACCCGCAAAAGCCACCGCCCAGTAACCGGTCACACCCGGCAACGTGAACCAAGTGTTTCCCTCATCGGAAGTCCAAGCGGCTCCTGCCGGACCCGTAACCACCACAGCGTCGCCGTCGTCGTCTTCTCCAAACCGACTCACGTAGCTCAGGCCGAAAATTGCTCCGGTCACTGGAGGCGTATTCGTGAGCGTCCAGGTTTTACCGCCATCGCTGGATATTGCCGTTGCCGCTGGACCGGTTCCCGCGAAATCGCCGCCTCCAACGATGCCATTGCGGGAATCGCGGAAAGCCACTGTGAATGCACCTGCGGTGCCAGTGCCACCAACCAGCGGAGTGTTATAGGCGTTCCAAGTTTCGCCCGCGTCTGTCGTGGCCAGGATCCGCGCATTGGTGGTCGCAATCCAGGCGTTCCTTTTACCCTGAGTTGCGACGCAAGTGCCACTCGCGGCGAACGAGCCTTCATTCGCAAATGCCGGCGGCAAATTGTTGCTGATGTCTTCCCACGTCACTCCATCGGTGGTACGCAGATCCGGGAACTTTCCATTCAACCCGTCACCTTGCACAATGCCTCGCTTCGGTGTCCAGAACGCGAAACAATCGTAGAAAGAATTTGGGTCGCTTGCCTGGAATTGCATCGTCCAGGTCTCGCCGCCGTCTACGGTTTTGTAGATCCGAGAATCCGTACCCACTCCGGCGGAGAGTAGATATGCAACCCTGCGGCTCACGCCCTGCACATCGCGGAATTGCAGCGATTCGGCTCCCGGTACCACACCGGCTCTCCAGGTCTCTCCGCCGTCCGTAGTCACAACAAACGTACCACCGAGCCCGGATGCCCAGACCACGTCCGAGTTCACCGGACTGACTGCTTGCAGCCGGTTGGTAGTGCCGCTGTTTTGCGGAGTCAGTGTGGGACCCGATCCCTGGGCTGATGCCAATTGGGCCCCGGCGAGAATACTGACTGCGCATGCCCGCGCGAGTCCCCTCAGCACAACTTTCTGCTTCAGTACCATGTTGTCCTCCGTTCAGCCCCGAATCTCACTGCCGGTAAGTAAAACACACATCGTTTCAATTCTGCCACTAGGGGTGATGCGATCGCTCGCCTTCAGAATGTTGAATTGACGACTACCGCCATCCTGTAACGAGCGGTCTCGGCCACGGCCAGTCTGCAAGCCTCGGTCCCGTTGCCGGCGAAGCGCGCCCGATACCTCATTCCTGCATTCACCATTGCGCCAAGCGCAGGCAGCGCTATCGTTGCGCGTGTGTTTGAGCCTCACGGATTCCGGAGGTGTCATCCGATGGAGGTTTTCGATAAGGAGAAAAAACCGTGTGCACGATTTCCGTATGCAAGAATCAAAGAGGAGCATTGTTACGGTGGTTAGGTGTCTCGGCGGTCGCGACTTCGAGCCTCTGGCTGGCGCCGGCGGCGGTTGCCGGTAGTCCCGCCGATGTACTGCCGCAATGCGAAGCGTTGCAAGTGGCGGTATCGCTGCCGCAAGTGCCCGATGCCACGCTTTACGGTGAACTCTGCGTCAGGGCAGACAAGACACCCTCTGCTGTGCAGTTGCTGGTGCACGGCGCGACCTACAACAGTTACTACTCCGACTGGCCGTATCGACCGAGTGTCTATTCCTACGTGCGCCAAGTGACCGGCGCCGGATATGCCGCGTTCAATATAGAGCGGCTCGGCTACGGCCGCAGCACTCATCCGAACAGCGCTCTGGTCTCGCTCGACAGTGGCGCCGAGGCGCTGCACCAGGTGGTGCAGAAGCTGCGAAACGGCCAGATCGGCGGTCGCCCGTTCTCTCGCGTGATCTGGGTCGGTCATTCGCTGGGCACACTCTATGCTTGGCATGAAGCGACCGTCGCCCAGGATGTCGACGCGTTCGTACTGACCGGGTTGCTCCATACGGTCAAACCGTCGTGGAAAACGCTGGCCTTCGCAAGCGCCTATTCCGCCAATGCCGACCCAAAATTCGCCACTTTGGGCTTCGACAACCTTTACTTGACGTTCACGCCAGGAACCCGAGCCGCGCTTTTCTATTTCACGCCCGGAGCAGAACCCAATGTGATCGCGCTTGACGAGCGTCTGAAAGATACGGTATCAGGACCAGAGTTCCTGGCTGCCTTGCCGGAATTCGACTCCCCGGCGGTATCGACCGCGCCATCCCAAGCGATCAAGGTCCCCACGCTGCTCGTAGTGGGTGAACATGACCGTGTGATGTGCACCTTCCCGGGCGACCCCGATGGCCTGGCCTGCACCCCGCTCAATGTGGCCGAGCAGGAAAAGGTTTACTACTCCGACGAGGCGCAACTCCATGTGCTGGTCGCTCCCAACACCGGGCATGACCTGCAGCTGCACCTGTCCGCGCCCGCGACGGGCGAGGCGATTCTGGATTGGCTTTCAAAGCTGGGCGGGGGGGACTCGGTGCACGAGTAGGCGGCTTACGGGGTGCCAGCAATCGGCGACCGCTTCACCCCACAGAGCTGGCCAGCCGGTGCGACCTCGGCCATGCGCATGGTTGGACTCGGTCAAGGCTTGTTCGCCATAGCGGGAGCGGGCGTGGCTGTCTTGAGCCTCACTTACCGCGACTTCGCGCCCATATGGCAGCCCTTGCCTGCCTGGATTCCCTGGCGGGAAACTTGGGTCTATGGATGCGCGCTGCTCGTGTTGGCCGCCAGCGCCGGTCTTTGCTTCCCGCGCACGGCCCCGCCGAGTGCGTTGACGATCGGCGTGTACCTGGCGGGTTGGGCCATGACTCGTGCAGCCCCGGTCGTCATCAAACCGCTGAGCGTTGCCTCGTGGTATGGCTTTAGCGAAGCCCTGGCGCCGCTCCTGGGTGCCTGGATCCTTTACGCCATGTTGGGATGGCAATCGCGTGTGCCGGAGACGCGGTCAATCGCGAGCGAGCGCGCCGTGCGCGCGGCACAGGTTCTGTTTGGCCTGGCGTGTGCCGCATACGGATTGGCGCACTTTGCCTACGCCGATTTCACCGCCAGCATGGTGCCGGTCTGGCTACCTGGCCGGTTGGGATTCGCTTACTTCACCGGGTTTGGTCATCTCGCCGCTGGAATCGGCATCATTGTCGGGATTCTCCCGCGTTTGGCGGCCACCCTCGAGGCGGTCATGATGAGCTTGTTTGGCCTACTGGTCTGGGTGCCGAGCTTTTTCGCGCAGCCCCCGCCCGAATGGGCAACGCCCCCCAAAAATCAATGGTCCGAGGTTGTCGTGACCTTGTTGTTAGCCGCCTCCGCGTGGATTGTCGCGACATCTTTGCGAAACCGCCCCTGGGGCTTCAAGTCTGCCTCTTGACCCGATTCCGGTGAGCAGCTTGCTTGGCCCGGTTGCCGCAGGCCGACATGCTGCACCAGCGCCGCGCATGCCCACGAGTGTGATCGGCAAACATCAATGTGCAGGTGGGTCCCTCGCACGCTTTCACGTATGAGAAGTCCTCCTCGCAAACCAGCTTCGCCAGAGTTTCTCCGATCGGCAGAAGCAGCGATTCCGGTGAGTCCCACCGCCGCGATTGCTCAAAGCTAAGGGCGACTGTTCCCTCACGCTCATCAGCGACGATTTTCCCGAACCCTTCATCCCGCGCCAGCAACCGGTTCAGGGGTTCCAGTTCATTTAGATCCGCAGCCACCAGCGGACGGCCTTTGCGCTCGCGGACGAACGCCCTGAACCATTCCCGCAGGCTGCGCGCCTGAGCCGCCAGGTGATCGAGCTCGCCCGGCACTACGCGTTCGCGCATCGCACCCAGCACCTTCACGGGCACCAGCCGCGACTGCTCGAGCCAGGCCAAAAGGCCCTCGCCATCGTCGATCCAGTCGATCGGCACGTCGACCGGTGTGGCGACCGAATTCAGGAAATCCAGGCCAGGCGAGTCGCCAATGAAAAACGCGGGAGTTTGCTGGGACATCACGCTACATCTAAGTAAGCTACAAGATAACCTCCTAAAACGCGCTTGACAAGTTACTAAAGGCTGTATAACCTGCTTGACACGATTAATGCGGTTACTATATTCAAAGCCACCTGATCGCACGTGAATCGGCGTCCAGGTGGAAGTCAGCCACCCGTGGGAGGGAGAAAGTGTCCGAAGGCGATGCAGCGGTTGTACTTGTGCACGGAGCCTGGGCCGACGGTTCGAGCTGGAGCAAAGTGGTTAGCGGGCTCCGGTCAAAGGGTATCAATGCGGTTACTGCTCCGCTTCCGTTGACGTCGCTGGCCGATGACGTGGCGGCGCTCGACCGGATGCTGGAGCGGGTGGAAGGGCCTGTCGTTCTGGCGGGGCACGCCTATGCCGGTGCCGTCATCGCCTCGACTCGCGATCCCAAGGTCAAGGCACTCGTATACGTCGCCGCCCTGGCCCCGGCCGAGGGGGAGACCGTCGCCGACGTGTTCTATCGCAACGAGGCGCACCCCAAGGCGCCGAAGCTCGCTCCTGACCCTCACGGTTTGATATGGCTTCCCCACGATGCTTTTGCCGCGGCCTTTGCTCAAAACGCATCGCCAGAAGAGCAGGCGGTGTTGGCCGCCGTGCAGCGCCCGATCTCGCCGGCGTGCATCAGCGTTCCGGTGGGGCGCCCGCTGTGGAACGACGTTCCGAGCTGGTACCTGCTGGCCGAGCAGGATCGCATGATCGTCGCCCAGACCCAGCGTTTCATGGCCGAGCGCATGAAGGCGCGGGTGAGCGCACATCCGGTCGACCACACCCCGAGCGTTACCGCACCAGGCCTCGTGGTGGACCTGATTCTCACCGCTGCACGCGAAGTCCGCGGCTGAGACAACCAAGGAGAATCACCATGACTGGCATCAAACACCGTACTGTGGACGTCGGCGGCTTCAAGATCTTCTACCGCGAAACAGGTCCTTCGAAAGCGCCGAAGCTGCTGTTGCTCCACGGCTTCCCAAGTTCAAGCCACATGTTTCGGGATCTGATCCCGCTCCTGGCAGATCGCTTCCACATCATCGCGCCCGACCTGCCGGGCTTCGGCCAGTCGGACATGCCGCCGCGAGCGCAGTTCAAATACACCTTCGACAACATCGCCGCTGTCATTGATCGCTTTACCGAAACGGTCAAATTCGACCGCTTCGCGGTCTACGTCTTCGACTACGGCGCCCCGACCGGCTTCCGGATCGCGACCCGGCATCCCGACCGCATCACCGCGATCATCTCCCAGAACGGCAACGCCTACGAGGAAGGGCTGAGCGACGGCTGGAACCCCATCCGCGCCTACTGGCAGGACCCTTCGGAGGAGAATCGCAGGGCCCTGCGCGGCTTCCTGGCGCCGGAAGCGACGCGCTGGCAGTACACCCACGGCGTGTCCGATGAGGCTTCCGTGTCGCCGGACGGTATCGCGCTCGACAATTTCTACCTCGCGCGGCCCGGTGCCGACGAGGTCCAGCTGGACCTGTTCGGCGACTACAAGAGCAATGTCGCGCTCTACCCGGCCTTCCAGGACTACTTCCGCAAGCACCAGCCGCGCTTCCTGGCGGTCTGGGGCAAGAACGACCCGTTCTTCCTGCCGCCGGGTGCGGAAGCGTTCAAGCGGGATATTCCGGACGCCGAGGTCCGCTTCTTCGATACGGGCCACTTTGCCCTGGAAACCCATGCCAACGAGATCGCCGAGGCGATCGGCGAATTCCTCTTGCGGCGCCGAACCCCTGATCATTGATCTTGACTTGTCCGATCCGTCGTCAGCGAAGAAAGTCGTGGAGCAAACACTCGCTGCGTTCGGGCGCATCGACGCGCTGCTCAACATTGCCGGGGCCGTTCCTCAAATCGACCTGTTCGAAATGACAGACGAGCAGTGGGATGCCGGAATGGCGCTGAAGCAACATAACGATCAGGAGTACTGCGCTTCCGCATCGGGAATTTGTTGGTCGCGTGGCCTCCGAAGCGGGTCCGCTGCCGGAACGGCGACGCGCTGTCCCCAATTCCTCCTATGGCCGAGGAATCCGAGGCGTAGCGATTGCCGGATCGCCGAGGGATCGGCTGGTCAGGTGCCGCGATTGCCGGATCGCCGTCACGTCGAGCGCAACTGAATGGGAGCGATCCCACTTGTCAAGCCGGGACACCGGTCGCCAAATGTCGGCACGGCTCGGCCTGCCGAGTCGACAACATTGGAAGGATTGGAGAATGCAATCACGGAATCCAGAGGGGGAGCGAAAAATGCGGAACATGTTGCGAGCGATCATCGTTGGTCTCGGTATGGCCATCGCGGCCACGCCTCTCGTGGCCGGGGAAGTCGTGAGTACCCCGGATGCGCCGGCGGCCATCGGCCCTTATTCTCAAGCCATCCGGGCGGGGAATATGCTTTTTTTGTCGGGCCAAGGTGCGATAGATCCGAAGACGAACGTGCTCAATATCGACGCGAGCATTGAAGATCAAACCCGGCTTGTGTTCGAAAATCTCAAGGCCGTACTGGCGGCCGGTGGAATGACGACGTCGGACGTCGTGGCCGCTACCGTTTTCATGAAAGATTTGAACGAGTTCACGAGGATGAACGCGGTCTACGCGACCTACTTTCCATCCGCTCCGCCCGCGCGCCAGACGGTCGAGGTCTCCCGTCTGCCGCGCGACGGGAAGATCGAAATATCACTGATCGCGGTTAAGGGCGAACGCGAGTAGCAAGTCGTTGCTGTTGCGGTTCTCGTCGGTATGACCGCAGTGATCGCGAGAACGGAGGCCGCCGGCCCTCCGGATCGCGCATCGAATCGTATCTGGAACGCGTCGCCGCCTATGCCGCCAGGCCGATCGCCGTCGCGAGCATCGCCAGGATCGCCTTGATCATCGACTCGCCGGCGATCAGTCCGGACGCGACCGGGACGCTGTAGGCATCTTCGCTCGCGGGCGAGAGCCTGCGCCAGATCGCCGCCATGGCCGCGCCGATGGCGAACGACAGGGGGATGCTGAACGGAACCATCCAGCCCAGTCCCAGGCCGGTGGCTGAAGGCAGGGCCGCGCGCACCCTGGGGAAGGCCTTTGCCAGCAGCGGCAGCAGCACGCCGGTCGCCGCACCCATCAGCACCGCATACAGCACCGAAGGCGGCAGGGTGCCGAGCCCCCCGTTGAGCGCCCTCGCCACCGCGACCCAGGTCTGCGCCGCCGGGTTCGGATACGTCTCCAGCGCAGCGTAGTTCGGCACCAGCAGATACCAGGCCGGAACGCACATCAGCGTGCCGAAGAAGACCCCGGCCAGTTGAGCCAGAAACTGCTGGCGCGGGTTCGCGCCCAGCAGGTAACCGGTCTTCAGGTCCGACAGAAGGTCGGCCGAAGCCGTGGCGCTGGTGGCGGTGATCCCGGCCGACATCACGCTCTGCGTCATGCTGGCCTGGGCACCGATCGCACCGGGTGGAGCCATCAGCGCGAACAGCAGCTGCATCAGCTTGCCCATGGCCCCGACCGGCGACAGGTCCGTCTCGCCGGCCGCGCGCGACACGACCAGCGACAGCACGAAGCACATGGCCAGCGCGATCAGCCCGGCCCACCAGGCCACGCCGAAGGCGATGACCTGGATCGCAACCATCGCGATCGTCAACGGGGCCATGCCGGCGATCATCCAGACGACGGGCACTTCGATCGCCTGCATCGCCTGGTCGAGCGCGCTGTGCGCGGGTCGCGTACGGGGCGACCGCAGCACCGCAAAGGCCCGTCCGATCGTGCGCCACTGCAGCGCCAAAGCGGTCAGGTTCGCGAACACCAGTACCGAGGCCCCGCCCCACAGGGCCCAGCGCAGCGGGTGGTAGAGGGCTCCTGCCCTGATGGTCGGAATCGAGGCGACGTAGCCGGCCACGCCCGCGTGGGCTGCATCGATGCCGTGCAGCCAGGGCGCAATGAAGAAATACAGCGCGGCCGAGGCCGCCAGCATGGACAGCGAAACCCGCAGGCCGACGATCATGCCCAGGCCGATCACCATCACGCCCGGCTCGAAGCCGAAGCCGAGCACCGGTTTGCCGCCGATCGAGCCGAATCCCTGAGGGGGGAACTGCGCGGGAAGATGCAGGTCGAACAGGTGAGCGCGCATCCATGCGAAAAAGCGGCCGAGCGCTGCAAACTGCTCCTCGGCCGTTGTTAGCACTCCGCAGATGGCGCCCGCAGCCAGCGCCATTACGAGCGCATACGCCTTATGCAACGCCTCGCGCCCCCGACCATACAGGCTGCGCAGCGTTGCCGCCGCGGCAGTGCCGGTCGGGAAGGGCAGCTGGGCGTCATTGATCAGGTGGCGCTTGAGCGGGATGGCCAGGAAAACGCCCATCGCCGCGGTCGTGAACGTGAACGCCGTGACCACCCACCAGGGCTGGTGTCGATGCTGGGGGTCCAGCATCATCAAGGCGGCGAAGGTGACCGACAGCAACGAGCCGGTCGAAAAGCCGGCCGCCGAGGCGGTCGACTGCATGCAGTTGTTTTCCAGGATCGACATCTGTCCCAGATGCCGTCCCGAAGCCGCGCGCAGCATGCCCCAGGCAAGGTACGACAGCACGCACGCCGTGATCGTGATGCCGACCGAGAAGCCGACTTTCAAATTGGTGTAGAGGTTGCCCACCGACATCAGCATCCCGATCAGGGCACCGGTCAGCACGGCACGCACGGTGAGCTGCGGCGTCCGATCGCCCTGGTAGACGGTCGAGAACCAGTGGCGGTCCTTGTCTTGCAGGCTGGCCGCCTTCGCCAAGGCTCCCTCCTTCGCCAAGGCTACGGAGGGCAAGTCGGCGCCCAAGGCCGTCTTGGCCAAGGCTTCGGCGGCCGGGGCTGCTTGCGGCGACGGGATCGCCACCTCGGGTTGGCCCGGTCGGGTCAGTGCGCTCATCAGGTCTTTCCGCTACGCGGCGTCGCTGGTCAGGGTACCGGCAGCGCCCGCGCGACAAGGCGTGAATTCGCTGGCCGGAGCCGGCCTTTTTCGACGGCTGGCCGCCGTGCTGCGAATTCGCCCTTAAGTTTTGCTCTGTTCCACGCATTCGAAATCAATGCGCCGCGGAATGCTTACGGTACGAGGTTCGACTCCGGAGAGACGCCGTGCTGTCCAGAATTTGGGTGATCACGTCACTGATCGTCGCTTTCGTTGCGGCCAGCTGGACGTTCGGACTGCGGCCGGGTAGCGCCGACGGCAGCTTTGGCGGTTTTGCCGACCGCCCCGCCACCACCGCCTTCCTCGATGACGAAGGGCGCGACCGCTGATCCCGGTTGATCGGGTCGTTGGACACCGCTAGGATCCCGGCCCGGGGAGCGGACCGGATAAGACGCGGCATTGATTGCAGAACTGCGCCGAGCAGGTCGCGCCGGGCGTGCCTTCGGCTTGCTGGCGGCCATGCTGTGCATCGCCCGGCCAGGTGCAGCGCTCGAGCCGGCCGATGCGGGGCCGTCCGGGCAAGTGCAGGTCACGGCCACCCGCATTGCCGAGCCGGTTGCCCAGGTGCCGGCCGACATCACCGTCATCCATGGCGAGGAGCTGCGGCAGCGCGGCGCGACCGACCTGGCTTCCGCGCTCAGCCTGGTGGCCGGCGTCGAAGCTCCCCCCGGCGGCGATGCCGGCCCGGCCTCAGCGGTGCCGTCGTTCTGGGGGCTGCATGAATTCGACGCCTTCCTGCTGGTGGTCGACGGCGTGCCGTGGGGCGGCGCATTCAATCCGGCCATCTCCACGCTGAACCTGAACGACGTCGAGCGCATCGAGGTGATGAAGGGTTCGGCACCGGTCGTTTTCGGGGCGACCTCCTTCGTCGGCGTCATCCACGTGATTCACTATCCGGCGGGGGCCGCCGCCCAGGAAGCGCGCATCGGCTACAGCTCTTTCGGCTCGGCGCGCGCATCCGTGTCCACCGCGTTGCCGTCGGCCGCAGCGGCCCGTCAGTCGATCTCGTTGGACGCTCAGAAAACCGGATTTTCGGACGCGCGCGAATCCCTGCGCGGCGGCAATGCGTTGTACCGCGGCGCGATGCCGCTCGGTGGGGGCGAGGTCAGCGTCGATCTGGGCCTGGGACTGCAGCGGCAGGCCCCGCCCAGCCCGACCGTACGCGAGGGCGGTGCGCTGACGACGCGCACGCCGCTCGATGCCAATTTCAATCCGGCCGACAGCCGGATCGACGAGGTGCGGCCGCACGCGCGCCTCGGCTTCGATCTGGACACGTCGATCGGGCGCTGGGGATCCGTCCTTGCCGCCGCGCACTCGAGCGTGCGCGACGTGCGGGGGTTTTTGCGCGCCGCCTTGACGAACGATGGCACGCCGAACTCGGATTTTCAGGACCAGGACCGCAGCATCAAGGACCTGTACCTGGACACGCACCTGGCAACCGCGCTGGCAGACGCGCTGACCTTGGTGTACGGCACGGACCTGCTGTTCGGCATTGGCCGTCAGCAAAGCCGCAACGGAGCTTATTTCGTGCCGATCGACGGCTCCCGGCAGGCTGCGCCCGTCACCAGCCTGACGCTGGACGAGGTCAACGCGCTCACCGACCGGCGCGAGTTCCTGGGCCAGTACGCGCAGCTCGCCTGGAACCCGTCGCGGCTTGTGTCCGTCACGGCCGGCCTGCGGCTGAATGAAACGGCCGAGCGCAAGCAGTCCAGCCACGTCGATCGGCACGATCCGACGGCCGATCTGGCCGACCGCACATCACTTCATACGACCAGGCTGACCGGAACCGCGGGACTGGTGGTGCGGGCCTGGGACGGCGAGTCGGGGTCGCTGGGCCTGTTCGCCGACTACCGGGACAGCGTGAAGCCGGCCGCGATCGACTTCGGACCGGACTACACACCCGCCATTTTGAACCCGGAGTCGGCCCAAAGCTACGAGGCGGGCGAGCGGTTGGAACTGGCCGGGGGAAAACTGGCGGTCAACGCCAGCCTGTTCGAGCAGAAGTTCCAGCATCTGGTGTTGCAGACCACCGACGCAAACGGCAACCCGTTTTTCCAGAACGCCGGCGCCGAGCGATTGCGCGGCGCCGAGATGGACGTGCGGACGGCGTTGCGCCGCGACCTGCAGCTCAGCCTGGGCGCGAGCTACCACGATGCGGTCTTCACCGACGGCGTGGCCACCGAAGGCGGAGCCAACGTGGCGCTGGCGGGCAGGCAGCTGACGCTCGCGCCGCATCTGCTCGCTTCGCTCGGCCTGATCTGGGCCCCGGCCGATGGCGCCAGCGGTTCGGTGGTGGCCCGGCACATCGGACGTCGCTACCTCGATCTGGCCAACACGGCGCCGGCGGGCGCGTACACGACGGTCGACGTCACAGCCGGCTATCAGCGGGCCGCCTTCGGCGTCGATCTGGCGGCGCGCAACCTGTCGAACCGGCGGGTGCCGGTCAGCCAGAGCGAGTTCGGCGATGCCTCCTACTACCTGCTGCCGGCGCGCTCGCTGCTGCTCGAGCTGCGCTGGAACTTCAGGCCGTAGGCGCAGCCCCGCCCGCGAGGGCTGCGCGCACGATCGTCTCGAAGCCGCTCTTCCAGCCCTCGAACGAGTTGCGCTGCAAGGCGCGCTCGCGCGCGCTCAGACCGATGCGGCGGCGCTGCTCAGGATGGTCGTACAGCGCCTTGAGCGCGCGCGCCAGCCGCTCGACGTGCGGTGGATTGACCGCGTACATGCTGGCGTAGTCGTCGCGCAGCCACCCGGTCTCCGGGTCCGGTGAGTACACGGCAGCCCGGCGCCCCTCGATCACGATGCCGGTCTGATCGTGCTCGACGTACTCCTCGTAGCCCGGCGCATCGGACACGATGCACACGGCACCGCAATACATCGCGCGCAGCACCGACAGCGAGTGCACGCCGGCCGCGTCCAGGCAGAAGATGTCGGCGTCCAGGTAAAGGTCCATGATCTGCTGGTCCGTCAGCTTGTCCGGCAACAGGCGGATGCGCGCGTGCTGCTGGACGATCCGCGCCAGCTCGTGCGTCGCGAGCTGGGGCGGCCAGACGGAGCGCAGCGTCAGGTGCAGGTTGGGGCACTGCTGCTCGATCGCCAGGAACGCGAGCACCAGGTCCAGGCCGCCGCGCAGGAAGAAGTTGCCGGCGGCCTGATGCCAGGAGTTGGTGAACAGGATGTCGACCCGCTGCTTGTCGGCCCGCCGCGCCACGCCGGCGGCCGCCTGCTCGACTTCGCGCGGCGTCAGGTAGGCGCCGGGGGCCACGTAGCGTGTCTTGCGCGAGATCGCTTCGCTGTCGAAAATGCTCTGGACGTGATCGGCGCTGATCGCCAGGTTGGTGAACAGGGCGCGGCACTGGCTGGACTCGAGCATGGCTCGCACGTAGGCGTAAATGGGCGTCTGGCGCAGCCGCACACCGGCCGTTGCGCCGTGCAGCATCGCCGGGAAGAACAGCATCGTCGGGGCCTCGAAGTGGATCACGTACGGCATCTGGTTCAGCAGCACCGGCGTCGTGTGGAAGAAAGCCAGGTCGCACGAACTGTCCACCCAGGCCTGCGATCGCAGATCGCGCGACAGCACGAAGTCGGTCAGCGCCTCTTCGCCCCCCGGTCGGCCCGGCGTGGCGGCGCCGAGCTGTGCGCGGAACCGGGCCGCCTGTTCGAACACCTCCGGACTGGGCGCCGAGCCCGCGCCGCCGGCGCTGGCGCGGACGAACTCGATGCCCGGGTAACTCTCGCCGGTCAAGCTGGCCAGCAGCGGGTGATTGGAGTTCAGGCTCTCGAAGACGGGCAGATCGAACGGCAGGAATACGCGTTTCATCGCGACCGCACGCTAAGGGGAGCCGCAAGCGTACGGCAAAAGCGGTTTTGGCAAGAAGTGCAAGCGTGAGAGCTGTCCGCCGGAACGCGAGGCCCGGCACATTACTGCATGCCACAGGGACAGGCGGTAGGGCAATCGCCATCCGCGAAAAAGGACAGCCAACCCGCTTGCGTCTTCGAATTATCGGCACCGCAGCGCTGGCTGCCACGGCTGCTCAGGTGTTTCTCTGCCGCCTCTGATGGGTAGGGATCCCGGCCGACGCGCACCTGCGGGATCCCCAGGTGGCCCCGGAAAGGGCTGAACGGGGAACTCGGGCCTACGCAGCCCCGTCAGCGGGGGCAGGTTGCCAGTCTTCCACGGCGGCGCCCGCCAGCGTGCGCAGCCGTTCCTCGTCGGCGGCCAGCTCCGAGGCGGGGCCATGGTAGACGACGCGGCCGTCGTCCAGCACGTAGGCCACGTCGGCGACCTGCACGGCAGCGCGCACGTTCTGCTCGACCAGCAGAATCGAGATGCCCTGCTGGCGCAGTGCGACGATCACCTCGAACACTTCCTTGACGATCAGCGGCGCCAGACCCTGCGAGGGCTCGTCCAGCAGAAGGATCCTCGGATTGAGCACCAGCGCGCGCCCGATCGCCAGCATCTGCTGCTCGCCGCCGGAGAGTTGCCGCCCGCGGTTCAAGCGGCGCTGCGCCAGCCGCGGGAAGAGCTGGTAGACGCGCTCGATCGTCCAGGGTCCGGCGCGCTGCAACGGCACTTTCAGGTTTTCCTCGACGCTCAGGTTTGCGAACACGCGCCGGCCCTCCGGCACGAATCCGACCCCGAGCGCCGCGATCCGGTAGGGCGGCCACCGGGTGCAATCCTGACCCAGCACGTCGACCGTTCCGGATCGTGCCGGGGTCAAGCCGATCAGCGTGCGCATCGTGGTCGTCTTGCCGGCTCCGTTGCGACCCAGCAGTGTCACCACCTGCGCATCGGCCAGCGCCACACTGACGCCGTGCAGGATATGGCTCTTGCCGTAGTACGTGTGCAGGCCGCGGGCCTCGAGCGCGTTCATGCCTTCTCGCCCCCCAGGTACGCGGCCTGCACCCGTTCATCGGCGGCGATCTGCTGCGGGGTTCCCTCCGCCAGCACCGAGCCCTCCGCCATCACCGTGATGCGGTCGGCCAGGTGGAACACGACCCGCATATCGTGCTCGACCAGCAGGATCGTCAGCGAATGCTCGCGGTGCAGCCGACGGATCAGGTCGGTGATTTCGTACGTTTCCTGCTCGCCCATGCCGGCGGTGGGCTCGTCGAGCAGCAGCAATCGCGGTTTGAGCGCAAGCGCCATCAGGATTTCGGTGGTCCGCTGATCGCCGTGCGCCAGTTCGCCGGCCAGATGCCCGGCCTTGGCGGTCAGGTCGCCGAGCTCGAGCAGCTCCTCGACCCGCGATTTGATCCGATGGCCGGCGGAGCGCGAAAGCCACGGGCTCATCCGCAGCCCGGCCTGCGCCTCTACCGGGATGCGCAGGTTCTGATGAACACTGAGCTCCGGAAAGATTTCGGTGATCTGGAACGTGCGCGCGATCCCCAGGTCGACGCGCCGGTGCGGCGCGCACGCCGTAATGTCCCGCCCGTCGAACAGGATCCGTCCGCCGTCGGGGCTGTGGAAGCCACTGAGCAGGTTGAACAGAGTCGTCTTGCCGGCTCCGTTGGCGCCGATCAGCGCGCGCAGCTCGCCCGCCGCGACCGAAATCGACACGCCGTTGACGGCCCGCAGCGAGCCGAAACAGCACGACACCTGCTCGGCGCGCAGAAGCATTACGTTGTGCTCCGCCGGCGCAGCAGCCCCAGCAGGCCGCGCGGAAAAAAGAGCACGACCAGCACGAAGATCAAGCCTACCACCGACATCCAGTTCTCGGTGTGGCTGGACACGTAGTCCTGCAGCACGACGAACACCGCCGCCCCCAGCAACGGGCCCCAGAACGAACGCATGCCGCCCAGGACCGTCATGATGACGAAGTTGCCGGACATGTCCCAGCGCAGCGCGCGCGGATCGGTGAAATTGTTCAGCAGCGCGTACAGGGTGCCGGCCAGGCTGACAAACGCGCACGAGATGACGAACGACAGCCACAGGTGGCGCTCCACCGCGATGCCCAGGAAGCGCGCGCGGCGCTCGTTCTCGCGGATCGCCACCAGCGTGCGGCCGAAGGGCGAGCGCAGCAGCAGCGCCATCGCGGCCACGGAGACGGCGAAGCAGGCCAGCGCCAGGTAATAGAACGCGGCATCGCTCGCCTGTATGTCGAGCCGCAGCGGACCCAGGTCCAGGGGCAGGCGGCGCCAGCCGGTCAGACCGTCGTCGCCGCCGGTGACCTTGTTCCAGCGAAACGCGATGAAGTAGAACACCTGGCCGAACGCGATCGTCACCATCGCAAAGTACACGCCGCGCCGCCGCACGATCAGCGCGCCGATCAGCGCCGCCGCCAGCGTGCCGACCGCCACGCCGACCAGCATGCCCAGCGCCGTGCTGGGTGCCAGGTACTTCAGCGTCATTCCGACCCCGTAGGCGCCCAGGCCGAAGTAGGCGGCGTGGCCGAACGACAGCGTGCCGGTGTAGCCGAGCAGGAAGTTCAACGCCATCGCGGCCAGGCCCATCACCACGACCCGGCTGGCCAGCTCGGTGTATCCGCCGATGGCGTTGATCCACAGCGGCATCGTGAGCAGCACAACCCAGAGCAGCGCGACGGCGGCCCGCTGGGGCAGCTGGCTCACTGCAGCCGACCTTCCTCGCCGAGCAGCCCGCGCGGGCGTACCAGCAGTACCAGCCCCATCATCGCGAAGATGACGGCCTCGCTGGCGGACGGGAAGAACACGGTGGTGAGCCCGGAGGCGACACCGATCAGGAGGCCGCCGAGCAGGGTGCCGGGCAAACTGCCGAGTCCGCCCACGATGATCGCGACAAAACTGGGCATGATCAGCGAGGTGCCGATGGTGGGCTGCAGTCCGAGCATGCCGGCCGCCAGCACGCCGGCCAGGCCGGCCAGGTAGATGCCCAGTCCGAAATTCAGGTTGCGCAGCACGCGCACGTTCACGCCCAATGCCGACACGGTCTCCAGGTCCAGCGTGCCGGCGCGAATGCGCATGCCCAGGCGGGTGCGGCTCAGGATGAAGAACAAGGCGCCGACCGCCAGCGCGACCAGCACGACCATGAACAGCCGGTACCCGGTCAGGAAGAAGAACTGGGTGCTAAGAGGCCGCGTCAGCCAGCTCGGGATCGGATAGGGCAGACTCTGCGCGCCCCAGATGAAGCGCGCCGCGTCCTCCAGGATGTAGGCCAGGCCGAAGGTCAACAGCAGGCTGTACAGCGGGTCGCGGCCATACAGGGGGCGGATCAGCAGGCGCTCGACCACCAGTCCCAGAGCGGCGGTCGCGAGCGGCGCCAGCAGCAGCGCGCCCCAGAAGCCGACGAACGGCATCAGCGAGTAGGCGAGGTAGGCGCCCAGCGCCAGAAAGCCGCCGTGGGCGAAGTTGATCACCCCGCTCAGGTTGAGAATCAACGACAGGCCCAGCGCCATCAAGGCATAGAACGCCCCGACGATGAGCCCGTTGAATACGTTGAACAGGATCAGCTGCAGCACGGTCCAGGCAGTTTATGAAGGCCACACCAGCTTGCAGCCCCCTTCCTCGACACTGCCCGCCACATCGATTCCGCGCGCGACCCGCGCCACGTTGAACAGGTCTTCCGGATCGGCGCCACCGGCCTGCGCGTTACCGACGAACACCGACGCGATCAGCTGATGGTCCTCGGTGCGATAAAACGCCGTATCCGGGACCAGGCCGATTTCAGGCGGCAGCTTCATGCCGCCCAGCGCCTTGGCCATCTTGACGGCATCGAGCGACTTGGCGGCCTGCGCGGCCAGTGCGCAGGTCCAGGTCGACACGAATCCGAACCAGGTGCGCGCGGTGGGCACCTTGCCCGTCTTCTTGCGGATGGCTTCGACGAACTCGGCCACGTGCGGCACGCCGGGCTGCTTCCAGTACCACTCGAACACCCAGGCCCCGATGCGCGCTTCCGGCGGCAGACCCTCCAGCGACTCGAGCTCCTGCTGCGCGCCGGCCAGGTGCAGGCGCTTGTCCAGTCCGAACTGCACGGCTTGCTTCAAGGCATTGACCATGTCATCGCCTTGCGTCAGAAACACGATCACGTCCGGATTGGCGGCCTGGGCCTTGATCAGGAACGAGGAAAAGTCGGTGGTCCCCAGCGGCGACAGGTCGGCCCCGACCTTGGTGCCGCCCAGCTTGGCGGCGGCTTTTTCGAGCGCCGCCTGCAAGGTGTGGCCGAAGGCGTAGTCGGGAGTGATGTAGTACCACTTTTTGCCCGCCTTCTCGATCAACTGCTGGGCCGCCGCGTTGGCCTCCATCGTGGTCGATTTGCAGACGCGGAACACGTTCCAGTGGCACGCGGCGCCGGTGATCGTATCGGTGTGACCCCCCGGCACGATGTGCAGGACGCCTTTTTCGTTGCTCACCTGGGCCATGGCCAGCGCCAGGGCCGAGTTGATGTTGCCCAGCAGGAAATCGACGTGGTCGCGCTCGATCAGCTTGCGCGATTTCTGCACGGCGGTGCCGGCATCGCCGCTGGTCGAATCCTCCACCCGCAGCTCCACCGGCCGCCCCAGGATGCCGCCCTTGGCGTTGATCTGGGCGATCGCCAGCTCGCACCCGGCCAGCTCATTCTTGCCGGGGGCGGCGTAGGTGCCCGTGAGCGGGTTGGCCAGCCCGATCAGCACCGGCTGCTCGCCGCGTGCGGCCAGGATGAAAGGAGGCGCCAGGTTGGCAGCACCGACGGCCAGGGCGGCGCGCAGGACGGTTCGACGCCCGGCCGCGGGCGGGATCGTTGTATCGGTCATCCGAATGCCTCCTCGTTCGTCCTCGCAGTTTGTCTTTGTTGTGCCGACGCTTGGTGTGGGCCTGGCGTCGAAGCGATTGTATGTCGTGCCGGCCGGGAACAAGACGGTAATCGAACGGGGCCTCATCTTGCGCTGCAGCGATCGGATTTGCTGCCCGCTGCCTGGCCGCGAGGCTGGCCAGACCGTAGAATCCGCGCGCCGCTACAGGAGGGGCCATGGGTCGGTCTGAGGCGCGCGCCCCGCGCCCCACGGGGGCGGTGGCGGCGTCTTTCGTTGGTGTGCTGGTCGCCTCGGTCGCGCTGCAGGCGTGCGGAACACCCCCGCCGCCAGGGCATTCCAATGCCCTGTGGCAGGTGGTCAACGCCGGCTGCAATCAGGGCTGGGCGCCGGTGCCGTCGCTTCGGTGCTACCCGGCGCGCGGCGAAGCGGTCCTCAAGGATATCTGCGGCGCCACCCACTACCTGCTGATCCCGACCGCGCGGCGCATCGGAATCGAAAGCCCGGAGCTGCTGCTGGACGAGGAGCCCGACTACTTCGGCGACGCCTGGGCCGCTCGCGACCGCGTGATCGCCGCCTCCGGGCGGCCGCAGGTGGGCTCGGATGAACTGGGCCTGGCCATCAATTCGCGCTGGGGCCGCACGCAGGACCAGCTGCACATTCACATCGATTTCGTCCGGCCGGAGGTTCGGGACGCGATCCGGCAGTGGCTGCGCGAGGGGGCCGTCAGCGCTCGCATCGAGCTGTTCGGCCATACGTACCAGATCGTCCACACGGAGAGCCTGCGGCGCCCGACCCCATTTCAGAGAGCAGCCACCGCCAGCGAAACAACGCCGCAACGCGAGATGAATACGATAGCGGTGGTGGGCGATGGCGCCTCCGGCTTCTACGTGCTGCTCGGGCACGCCGATCCCGGCCGGCTGGATCGTGGACATGCCGAGGAGATCCTGGTGCCGAGGCACTGCAGCCGATGAGCGGACCATCGGAGTCGCAACTGAAAGGAGTGCATCGATGGATGCGAGCAGGCTGGCCCGGACCCCGCAGCCCCCGTACTACGCGGTGATCTTCACCTCGATCCGGACCGAGGGCGACCGCGGCTATGGGGAGACCTCGGACCGGATGGTCGAGCTGGCCTCACGCCAGCCCGGCTTTCTCGGGTTCGAAAGCGTGCGCGATGCCGACGGGGTCGGCATCACCGTGAGCTACTGGGCTTCGACCGAAGCCATCGCAGCCTGGAAAGCGCAGACGGAACACCTGCTGGCCCAGCAGCGCGGCCGCCGCGAGTGGTACCAGCAGTACGAGATACGCATCGCGTGCGTCGAGCGCGCGTACGGGCGGTCCGCGAAGGGCGATTGAGGCCCGCGTTGCGAACCCGGGCAACGCCCCGGTACGCCGCCCGGCGCGCGCTCGCGATCGGGCGCTGCGTGGCCGTGGTGACCGCCGTAGCCGCGGCGTCCGCCGCGGCTACGGCGGCCGAGGCCGCCGCCGTACCTGAGCCGCAAGGTCGGCCGCGCGTGTGCCTGGTGCTGGCGGGGGGCGGTGCCCGGGGCGCGGCGCACATCGGCGTCATCAAGGCCCTCGAGCGGCTCAGGGTCCCGGTCGACTGCATCGCCGGCACCAGCATCGGCGCGCTGATCGGAGCCGCTTACGCAACCGGAATCGACGCTGAAGAGATGGAGAAAATCGTCTCCGGCTTGTCGACCGAGGCGCTGTTCGTCGATCGGCCGCCGCGCTCCGATCTGCCGATTCGAACCAAGATCGAGGAGCAGCGCAACAGCGTAGGGCCCGAGTTCGGATTCCGCGACGGCCAGCTGCTGGTGCCCAAGGGGCTGGTGGCGGGCGTTCAGCTCGAAACGATGATGAGGCGCCTGATCCGCTCGTCGGACGTGATCCGGTTCGACGAGCTGCCGATTCCGTTTCGCGCCGTGGCCACGGACCTCGCCAGCGGCGAACCGGTCGTGCTGTCCCAGGGGGAGCTGTCGCAGGTGCTGCGCGCCAGCCTGTCGGTGCCGGTTGCGCTGGCGCCGGTACGGCTGGACGGCAGGCTCCTGGTCGACGGGGGCCTGACCGACAACCTGCCGCTGGACGTGGCCCGCTCGATGGGGGCCGACGTGGCGATCGTGGTCGATCTGGGCTCGGCCAGCGTCAGCGAAGCCGAGCTGGGCACGTTGCTCGGCGTGAGCCGCCGCATCCTGGACATCCTGGTCGAGCAGAACGAGAAAAAATCGCTGGCGCTGCTCAAGCCCGACGACATCGTGATCAACCCCGATCTGGGCAACTATTCTTCGGCCGACTTCGACCATTGGTCCACGCTGATCCCGCTGGGCGAGGCGGCGGCACTGAAGCTGCAGCAGCGCCTGGGCCGGCTGTCGCTGTCCGCCGACGAGTATGCGCAGCTGCTGGCCCGCCGGCGCGGCAGCGTCACGGACGATGCGCGCCCGATTGCGGAGGTGCGGCTGCCACCTTTTGCGCGTGTGAACCCGGACGTGGTGCGGGCCCAGATGCAGACGCGGGCGGGGCAGCCTCTGCAGCAGGCGCAGCTGGAAGCCGATGTCAGGCGCCTGTACGCGGGCGGGGACTTCGAGAACATCAGCTACGCCCTGCTGAACGAGTCGGGCCAGCGCGTGGTGAGCATCGACGCGGCCGAGAAGTCGTGGGGCCCGAATTTCCTGCAGTTCGGACTGGAGGGCGCTTACGACCTTCGCGGGGAGTCGCGCTTCGAGGCGCTGGCGGCGTACCGGCGCACCTGGATCGACTCGCTCGGTGCCGAATGGCGCACGCTGCTGGAGCTGGGGCGGCAGGACCGGCTGGCGACCGAGCTGTACCAGCCGCTCGGCGTCGACCAGATTTTCTTCATCGTGCCGTACGCGGAGCTCGGCCGCGACGTCGACGACGTGTTCGCGGGCGGCCGGCGTGCGGCACGCTACGTGCTGCACGAGGGCCTGACCGGCGTGGACTTCGGAGCCCGCCTGGGGCGGGCCGCCGAGTTGCGCACCGGGGTCCAGATCGGCCGCATCCAGCAACGGCTGGACCAGGGACCCGAGTCGCTTTCGCCGGGACCCGACCGGGTCGGGGTGGGGGCCTGGCACGCGCGGCTGCGCGCCGACGAATACGATCGGCTGGTGGCGCCGCTTTCGGGCTTTGCGGCAACGGGGGGCCTTTTTGCGTCGCGCACGACGCTGGGCGGCGAGTCTTCGTACACGCGCTGGGACGTGAGCGCATCGGGCGCCGAATCGGTGGGCGCCAGCACGCTCGATCTGGGGGCCACATTCAAGGGCCGCTTCGGCGCCAACGACCTGCCGCGCTACGACGTATATCAATGGGGCGGCTTTCTGCAGCAGTCCGGCTACCGGATCGGTTCCCTGAACGGCCAGTCGCTGCAGTTCGCGCGTGCCATTTACCGCTACCAGCTGGCCCCGCTGCCGTTTCTTAACGGCCTGTACGCCGGTATGTCACTGGAGGCGGGGCGGCTGGGCCGTCCGATCGTCGTCGGCGGGCCGACCCGCACGATGAAGTCGGCCTCGCTCTTTTTCCTGCTGGACAGCCCGATCGGCCCGCTGTACCTCGCGTACGGCCGCGCCCGCGACGGCAGCTCGAGCCTGTACCTGTACATCGGGGAGCCGGCGACGACCGAACCGGATGTGGCCGGCCGCTGATCATCGCAGCGTCACAAAGTCGCAATAGCCTCACGGGTTCGCCGCTCGGAGGAGGACATCATGAAAATGCTTAAGACTGCGATCGCACTGGGCCTTGGCGTGGCGTTTGGCGCCGCGCCTGCGCTGGCCAGGGAACAAGCGGAAGGTCGGATTCCGCGCCTGGACCACGTGTTCCTGATCGTGATGGAGAATCACTATTTCGGCCAGATCTACGGCGACGTCAATGCGCCGTTCGTGACCTCTTATGCGAACAGTGCCAACCTGGCGACCAACTATTTCGGCGTCGGCCATCCGAGCCTGACGAACTACCTGGAAATCGTCGGCGGCTCCAATTTCGGCATCGTCAACGATAACTCGCCCGATTGGCATAACACCGCGTGCAAGTCCAACCTGGAAACCAACACGCCGTCCCTGGAAGGCGCGCCCAACACCTGCCCGATCGCCGGCACCGGCATGGACGCAGCCACTCCGGCCATCGATACCACCAACGAAGGCTCGACCGCCTCTCCCATTTACAACGACCCGATCGCCCCGGCCATCACGGTGGGCAAGACCATCGCCGACCAGTTGGTCGAGGCGGGGCTGACCTGGAAGAGTTATCAACAGAGCCTGCCGCCTTACGGCGCCGACAAGGTCAACAACAGCGACGGCGTGATCTCGGACCTCACGACGGCCGTGACCGGGATGCCGAAGTTGTATGCGGTCAAGCACAACCCGTTCGTGTACTTCGCCAACGTTCAAGCCGGTGCCGATCCGGACAGCAGCCTGAGCAACTCGGTCGGTTTCGAACGCCTGTACGCCGATCTGAAGTCGGGCGAAGCGCCGAACTACTCGTTCATCGTGCCCGACCAGTGCCACGATCAGCACGGCCGCGGCTCCAGCGAGGTCGGCCCCTACTGCTCGACCGACAGCCTGTCGATCCAGGCCGGCGACGTCACGGTGCAGAACCTCGTCGGAGCCATCCACGCGTCCGACGCGTGGAAGCACGGCCGCAACGCGATCGTCGTGGTGTGGGACGAGAACGACTACAGCAGCCTGCCCAACCAGGTGGTGACGATCGTGGAGACCAACTACGGTGTCAGCAAGACCACTTCGAACGTCAAGTACAACCACTTCTCGCTGCTGAAGACGATCGAGGCCGGTTTCGGTCTGAGCTACCTGAATCATGCCGCCGACGAAAACGTGCCGCTGATGTCGGACCTGTTTGCTCCGGTCGACCACTGACGCTGGACCCCGGTTCGGCCGCGACCCCGCCCTCGGGCGGGGTTTGTTATTCCGGGGCGCGACGAGCCGATCGCAGGCGTGTATAAGGTCGGTCATGCCGTTTGTGCACGCCCGTAGGCGCTGTACAAATGCACACTACCCGGGAGCGCGCATGAAACTCCTTCTGATCAATCCGCGGTTCCCCGAAAGCTTCTGGAGTCTGCGCTGGGCCATCGACCAGGTGCTGCCCTCGAAGCGTTCGGTCAACCCGCCCCTGGGACTGGCGACACTGGCCGCGCTGTGTCCGCCCCACTGGGAGGTGTCGATCGTCGACGAGAACGTCGAATCGGTACCGCTCGCTCCCGAGGCGGACCTGATCGGCGTGTGCGGCATGGGCGTGCAGTTCGAGCGCCAGCGGGAGCTGATCGAGCACTTCCGGCAGGCCGGCTACCCGGTGGTGGCCGGCGGAAGCTTCGCCTCGCTGTGCCCCGAACGCTACATCGACCTGGCCTCCACGGTCGTGGCGGGAGAATCCGAGTACATCTGGCCGCGTTTTTGCGCCGATTTCGAACTGGGCAGGCCGCAGGCGCTGTACCAGGAAACCGGCGTGGTGCGGCTGGAGGACTCGCCCACGCCCCGCTTCGACCTGCTGAAGCTCGATCGCTATGCGATGCCGACGATGCAGTTCTCGCGAGGCTGCCCGTTCCGATGCGAGTTCTGCGACATCATCGTGATGTTCGGACGCAAGCCGCGCCACAAGACGCTGGCGCAGATCGAGCGCGAGCTCGATACGCTGCGCCAGCTCGGTGTGCGCAGCGTGTTTTTTGTCGACGACAACCTGATCGGCAACAAGGCGGTGGCGCGTGAACTGGTCCGGATGCTGGTCGATTACCAGCGCCGGCACGGTTTTCCGTTCCGGTTCGGAACCGAAGCCACGATCAATCTGGCACAGGAGCCGGAGTTGCTGGAGCTGTTCCGGCAGGCGAAGTTCACCTGGGTCTTCATCGGGATCGAGTCGCCCGATCCCGAGACGCTGAAGCAGACCCTGAAGTCGCAGAACACGCGCGAGGACTTGCAGGTGTCGCTGCGGCGGATCTACCAGCACGGCATCGACGTATTGGCGGGCTTCATCGTGGGGTTCGATAACGACACGGTGGAGACGTTCGATCTCCAGTACCGCTTCATCGTGGATGCCGGCATCCAGGTCGCGATGGTCGGGCTGCTGACGGCGCTGCCCAAAACGCCGCTGTACGACCGGCTGCGGGCCGAGGGGCGGCTGCGCGACCTGGACAGCGCCGACAATACGAAGGCGGCCACCAACGTGGTCCCGAAGCGGATGAGCTATGGCGAGCTGGTCGACGGCTACCAGCGGATGGTGCGCCGGCTGGCGCGCGATTCGGCCATGGCTCAGCGGGTGGCCAACAAGCTGCGCTTCATGCCGCGGCCGGTGTACGACGGCGACTACTCGCCGGCGCAGAGCCTGGGGATCGTGTGGCGCCTGGTGGTGCGGGGCGTCCTGCGCGGCGGGCCAGTGCGGATCTGGCATTTCATGCGCACGGTGCCGTGGACCGCCCCACGCAAGCTGTCGCTGTTCATTTCGGAATGGATCATGGGGCTGGCGATGCAGGACTACACCAGCCGCCATTTCAGGCCCGAGCCGGTGGCGCTGGCGCATCACCGGATCGTGGCGCGGCGCTTCAGCAAGATCCAGAAGCTCGCCTCTCGTTCGTTGAGCGGGGTCGGCGTGGTGCTGTCGCAGGCGAGCGCGCTGCCGCACGTGTCCATCAGCCTGCCGGCCGGGTCCTGCCGGGCGTTCCTGGCCTTGGCCGGCCGCCACCTGGAGCGTTTGCTGCGTGCGACGCACTCGTCGCTGACGCTGCGGATCGACGCCCTGCTCGAAAGCGAGCGCGACGAGGTCCAGCGCCTGCTGGCTCGGCTGGCGCGCCACGGCGATCGCGTGATCGTCGTGCTGGGAGAAAACGCCCGCGGATTGCTGCAGGTCGACTCGTCCGTGTTCCGCCTGCGGCTGGAGCGGCCCGCGGCCTGATCGCGATCGACCTTCCGGGCATCCTGGTCGGCGCCGCAGGGCGCGGCCCATAGGCGGACGCATGGACATCGAATCCAGCCAGATTCTCCAGCAGGTCCGGCAGTGGCGCGATCTGGGGCGCGGTGTGGCTCTGGCCACCGTGGTGCGCACCTGGGGCTCGTCGCCGCGCCCGGCCGGCAGCCACCTGGCCGTCGACAGCACCGGCCAGTTCGTCGGCTCCGTATCGGGCGGCTGCATCGAGGCGGCCGTGATTCACGAGGCCCAGGCGGTGATGCGAGACGGCCAGCCGCGCCGCCTGCAATTCGGCGTCAGCGACGAGCAGGCCTGGCAGGTGGGGCTCGCCTGCGGAGGCCAGGTAGAGGTCTTCGTCGAGCGGGTCGAATGAGACGGGATATCCTGGACCGGCTGATGGCGGCCGGATCAGGGCGCGCGGCGATGGCCCTGGTGACCCGGCTGAGCGACGGAGCCCAGGCGTTGGTCGAGCACGAGGTCCTGTGCGGCGACCTGGACCTGGAACCCGAGCTCGTCGCTGCGGTCGGCCGCAGTGTTCGGCAGGAACGCAGCGGTCCGTTGCCGCAGCGCGAGGACCTGTTCGTGCGGGTCTATGCCGGCCCCCCGCGCCTGCTGGTGGTGGGCGCGGTGCACGTGACCGAAGCGCTGGCCCCGATGGCGGCGCTGGCCGGGTTCGAGGTGACCGTGATCGACCCGCGCAGCGGCTTCGCCCATGCCGGGCGGTTTCCGAGCGTCACGTTGATCAACGAATGGCCCGACGAGGCGATGGCGCGGCTGGCGCCGGACGCACGCACCGCGGTGGTCACGCTGACGCACGATCCGAAGATCGACGATCCGGCGCTGGCGGCCGCGCTCAGGAGCCCCGCCTTCTACATCGGATCGCTGGGCAGCGCGCGCACCCACGCGCAACGCGTGGAGCGGTTGACCCGGCTCGGGCTGGCCGATCAGGTCGGCCGGATTCACGCCCCGGTCGGGCTCGCGCTGGGAGGGCGCTCGCCGGCCGAGATCGCGCTGGCCACGCTGGCGCAGATCGTGCAAGAACGCTATCGCAGCGTTGCGCCGTGAGCGGCCGCGTCGCAGCCCTGGTGCTGGCGGCCGGCGCCTCGAGCCGGATGCAGGGGCGCAACAAGCTGCTGTGCGAGATCGGCGGCGTGACGATGATCGAGCGCGCGGTGCGCTGCGCCGTCGAGTCGGCCTGCAGCCAGGTGGTGGTGGTGACCGGCTGGCAGGCCGAGCGGGTCGAGGCTGCGCTGCAGGCGGTGCCGGCCCCCAAGCTCGTCACCGCGGTGCGCAATCCGCAATACGCCACGGGACTGTCGAGTTCGTTGCGGTGTGGGCTGGCGGCGCTGCCCGACACGCTCGATGCGGCGCTGGTGCAGCTGGCCGACATGCCGTGGATCGAGGCGGCCCACATCGACCGGCTGATCGATGCGTTTGATCCGCGCCGGCCGGCCATCGTCGCGCCGTGGCGCGACGGCCGGCGCGGCCAGCCCGTGCTGTGGCCGAAGGATTTCTTCCCGGCCCTGGGCGCGCTCAGCGGCGACACCGGAGCCCGCGGCCTGCTCGAGCGGTACGCCGGGTCCGTGCGTGCGGTGCCGTTCGATACCGAGGCCATCTTCCAGGACGTCGACACGCCGGACGAGCTGGCGCAGGCCCAGAAATGACCGGCGGGCTCGCGCCCGCTGAGGGATTACCCGGCGCGCTACAGTTGCGTAAGCTTGCTGCCGCGGGCTGTGCGCCAGGCGGTGCAATGGCCCTGGAGCGCCGGCCCTGAGAGGTCGGCGCTCCGCTCATCCTGTTCGATAACCCGCTCTGGAGTTCTCTGATGCTCTTGCTGCGCAAGGCGCTGCTGTGGTCGCTGGTGCTGTTTGCCCTGCCGGTTTTTGGGCAGCCCGTTCCAGACAGCCTGTTCAACGGCATGAAATGGAGGCTGATCGGACCATTCCGCGGCGGCCGCTCGGTCGCGGTGGCCAGCGTGCCTGGGGATCCGACCCAGTATTACTTCGGCGCCGCGGCGGGCGGCGTGTGGAAGTCGGGCGATGGCGGCGCCAACTGGACGCCGCTCACCGACAAGGAGTCGATCGCCTCGATCGGCGCGCTCGCCGTTGCCGAGTCCGATCCGAACGTGTTGTACGCGGGATCGGGAGAAGCCAGCATCCGCGGCAACGTGGCCAATGGCGACGGCATCTACAAGTCCTCGGACGGGGGCCGCACCTGGCGCAACATGGGGCTGCGCGATTGCCAGCACATCGGCGCCGTGATCATCCATCCGCGCGATCCGAACATCGCATTCGTTGCCGCGCTCGGGCACGCCTACGGGCCGAACCCGGAGCGCGGCATCTTCCGCACGCTCGATGGCGGCCGGACCTGGGAAAAGGTGCTCTACAAGAACGACCGCTCGGGCGGCATCGCCGTGGTGTTCGATCCGCACAGTCCGAGCATCCTGTACGCCGCGCTGTGGGAGGTGGTGCGCACGCCGTGGAGTCTGACGAGCGGCGGCGAGGGAAGCGGTCTGTACAAGTCGGTCGACGGCGGCAGCACCTGGACGCGGCTGGAAGGCAACGGCCTGCCCAAGGGGATCAAGGGCAAGATCGGCGTGTCCGTATCGGGCGCCGACGGCAGCCGCGTGTATGCATCGATCGAAGCGGAGGAGGGCGGTATTTTCCGCTCGGACGACAGCGGCCAGAACTGGACGCGCGTCAACGACGACGAGCGCTTCCGCCAGCGGGCCTGGTACTTCAGCCACATCTTCGCCGATCCGAAAAGCGCCGACACGGTGTACGTCCAGAACACGGGCCTGTTCCGCTCGACCGACGCCGGCAAGACCTTCACGCTGCTTCCCGCGCCCCACGGCGACCACCATGCGCTGTGGATCGATCCGGCCAATCCGCAGCGGATGATCGACGGCAATGACGGTGGCGTCACGATCACGCTCGATGGTGGCAAGAGCTGGACGCGCCAGGACAATCAGCCCACCGCCCAGTTCTATCACGTGGTCGCCGACAACGACTATCCCTATCGCCTGTACGGCTCGCAGCAGGACCTGGGTTCGGTCGCGATCGCCAGCCGCACCGATGAAGGAACGATCGGCGCCGGCGACTGGTACGACGTGGGCGGCGGCGAGAGCGGATCGATCGCGCCCGATCCGAGAGACGCCAACATCGTCTTTGCCGGCGACAACGGCGGCACGCTCACGCGCTGGGACAAACGCACCAAGCAGGTTCAGTACATCAACGTCTGGCCCCTGGATACCTCCGGGCTGGGTGCGGAGAGCCTGGAGCACCGGTTCCAGTGGACCGAGCCCGTGCTGCTGTCGCCGCACGATCCGAATGTTCTGTACACGTGCGCCGAGGTCGTCTTCAAGAGCGCCGACGCCGGCCGGCACTGGAGCGCGATCAGCCCCGACCTGACCCGCAACGACAAGTCCAAGCAGAAGCCGTCGGGCGGGCCGATCACGCTCGATATCACCAGCGTCGAGTACTACGACACGGTGTTCTCCCTGGCCGAATCGCCGGTGCAGAAGGACCTGCTGTGGGCCGGAACGGACGACGGCCTGGTCCACCTCACGCGCGACGGCGGCAAGACCTGGAACAGCGTCACGCCGGGGGCGATGCCTGAGTGGGGCACGGTCAGCCAGATCGACGCCTCGCCGCACGACGCGGCCAGCGCGTACATCGCGGTCGAGCGGCACAAGCTCGACGACACGCGTCCCTACATTTTCAAGACGAGCGACTTCGGCAGCAGCTGGTCGAAGGTGACCAGCGGCATTCCCGACGGTGCCTTCGTGCGGGCTGTGCGCGAGGACCCCAAAAGGAAGGGGCTGCTGTACGCGGCCACCGAGCTGGGCGTGTTCGTCTCGTTTGACGACGGCCAGCACTGGCAGCCGCTGCAGCTGAACCTTCCGGTCACGCCGGTCACCGACCTGGTCGTCAAGGACGACGATCTGGCCATCTCGACCAACGGCCGCTCGTTCTGGATCCTGGACGATCTGGCCCCGCTGCGCCAGGCGACGGCGCGGCTCGCCGCCAAGGACATGGTCCTTTACCAGCCGAGCGCGACGGTGCGCCTGCACTATCCGGAGCAGATCGACAAGCGCAGACCGGTGGGGTTGTCGCCCAATGGGGCATTCATCGACTACTGGTTCCGCGGCACGCCGGGCGAAGAGGTGACGCTTCAGATCCAGGACGCCCAGGGCAACGTGGTGCAGACGTTTTCGAGCCAGAAGAAGAAAAGCAAGTTCGAGCAGCCGCCGGAGTGGCCCGACCTGGAAAAGCCGGCCGACATGATCCCGGCCAAGGAGGGAATGAACCGCTTCGCGTGGAACCTGCGCTGGGCCTCGCCGCTGGAAACGCCGGGAGCGTTTTATGGGGGCAACGGGCCCGAAGGCCCGATCGTGCTGCCCGGTACTTACCGGCTGACGCTGAGCTGGAACGGCAAGAGCGAGACGGCGCAGCTCGAGGTGCTGCCCGACCCCCGCACCGCGCATTCGCTCGATGCCCTGCGCGAACAGTTCGACCTGTCGATGCGCGTGCGCGAACGCATCGGCCAGATGCATCGGGCGATCAACCAGATCCGGGGCGTGCGCAGCGACCTGGAATCGCTGCGGTCCCGGCTTGAAGCAGGCGATCGGGGCAAGAGCCTGCTCGCCACGATCGACAAGCTGGAAAAGACGATTGCGCCGATCGAGCAGGCGCTGATCCAGGTCAAGCTGAAGAGCACCGAGGGAACGCTGCGCTATCCCTCGATGCTGAACGAGCAGTTCGATTCGTTCAGCCACCTCGTCGAGAATGCGGACACGGCCCCCACGCAGCCGATGCTGGACGTGTTCGCGCGCCTGGACCAGCGCCTCGGCGTCGAGCTGGGCCGGTGGCGCGCGGTCACCGAGACCGACATTCCGGCGCTGGCTGCGCAGGCGGCGAGCGAGAATGTGCCGCCGGTGGTGGTGCGGATGGAGTGACGCCGAACCGCAACACTAGAACGCAATACCGGGCCGCAAGATGACCTGAAAGACAACCAGAAGGAGAAGGAGCGCAACCAGGGGGGCGCGGATCGATGGCGCTTCCCGGCGCGTCGCCAGGTCGAATTCGGTGTAACGCCAGGCACTTGCCTGAATCCAGGCAATGCCGATCACAGTCACGGCGACCGGTACGATCACGACCTGGTCGATCGATCCGGGTACGCGGAACAGCAGGATCAGCAGGATCGCCGACAGTGCCGGCAGCGTGGCGGTCCGGAAGATGAACTGAGTCCGCCGGGCACGCCCCTCCACACGCGCCGGGTCGTCGGCGACCTCAAGCAACGGCAACGCCAGCCAGCTGCCCGCGGCGGCGATCGCCGCCAGTGACGCGATCGCCGCCGCCAGCATCGCGATCGGCGGCAGGCGCAGATAGTCCATGGCCATGCCGACGTCGTTCTGTGGAAGGACCGCGCCCACGACGACCTGCGGCAGTGACTCGAAAAGGCCGCAAAAGGCGATCCAGATAACGAACAGACGAAGCGTCGTCGACCTGCCCGACGAGCGCTTCAGCCACCCCACGGCGGCCAGTCCCACCAGCAGGATCACCAGTGCACCCGTGCCCTGGAACAGGCGCGCCAACGGGTTCTCACCGGTCCAGCCATGGTTGTTGTGATAGAGCGTGGCGTGAAGACCGGGAGTCAGTGCTTTGGGCAGGACGAGGAATAGCTCCTGCAACAGGAAGATCAGGTTGAAGGCCAGCGTGTAGATGAGAGCGGATGAAATCGTCAGTCGCCCGTCCCAGGGGAGTTGACTCCTCGGGTCTGCAGCCCGTGTCGGGTCCTTTCGAAGCAGGCCCGCAAGCCCCAGGCCGACGGGCCCGCCAATCGCGACCAGCGCCGAAAGTATCAGTACAACGCCAGCCTCGGGGCGCACGCTCACCGGCTTTCTATCTCAGCGGCTCGTCATCAGGGACTGGCCCTAAGCATACAATTCATGGCAATGTCCAAAAGCGCCCAGCGCCTGACGAACTCGAGGTATTCAGCCATGCGATACTCCTATGTCCCGCTGTCGATATTGCTGGGAACTGTCCTTTTTTACGGATCCCTCGCGGGTCCATTCGGCGCCTCAGGTGCCGAGCAACCGAAAGCGGCAACCGACACTACGATGAACACCAAGACCGACTCCGGCCTCGAATTCAAGGATCTCGTCGTCGGCACCGGGGCGCAAGCCAGTGCCGGACAGCACGTCAGCGTCCATTACACCGGATGGCTGCAGAATCCCGATGGCAGCGCCGGCAAGAAATTCGATTCCAGCGTCGATCGCGGCCAGCCGTTCGACTTCACGTTGGGCGCGGGCCGCGTCATTCGCGGTTGGGACGAGGGCGTTGCCGGGATGAAGGTCGGCGGCAAGCGCAGGCTCATCATCCCCGCGGCACTGGGCTATGGCGCGCGCGGGGCTGGAGGCGCCATTCCGCCCAATGCGACGCTGATTTTCGACGTCGAACTGCTCGGCGTGCGCTAGCGACGTTACGGGCTGGTCAGGCGCTGCAGCGGTCAGATTTCGATCTGCGCCCCCAGCTCCGCGACCCGGTTGGTGGGCAGCTTGAAATAATCGGCCGGGTCGGCCGAGTTGCGCACCATCGCCGCGAAGATGCGCTCGCGCCACCGCGACATGCGTCCCTGGCCGACGGCCGGCACCAGCCGCTGGCGGCTCAGGAAGTAGGAGGTTTCCATCGGGTTGCAGGTCAGCCCCTGCGATTTGCAAAGCTCCAGCGCCTTGGGCACATCGGGCTCGTTCATGAAGCCCCAGTAGACGTCGACCTGGCAGAACTCGTGCCCGAGCGGGCACACCTTGACCCGCTGCTCGGCCGGCACCCACGGCACCTCGGACACGTGCACCGTCAGAAAGACCACGTGCTCGTGCAGCACCTTGTTGTGCAGCAGGTTGTGCATGAACGCGCGCGGCGCGCCCTCCTGCTCGCCGCGCAGGAAAACGGCCGTGCCCGACACGCGCGGGGGCGGGGACGCGACCAGCGACCCGATGACGACCGACAGCGGCACCGCCTCTTTCTGCAGCCGCTGCCGCACCAACTGGCGGCCGTGGCTCCAGGTCACCATCACGAAGAAGACGACCGCGGCGATCGCGAGCGGAAACCAGCCGCCCTGCACGATCCGCAGCGTGTTGGCTGAAAAAAAGGCCACGTCGACCAGCAGGAACAGCCCCGTTGCGCTGACCACCAGCCACAGCGGGTACTTCCAGCCGTAGCGCAGCACCTGGAACGTGAGCAGCGTCGTGATCAGCATGGTGCCGGTCACGGCGATTCCGTAGGCGGCCGCCAGCGCGCTGGCGCTGCCGAAGGCGATGGTGACGCTCGCCACCAGCAGGTACTGCAGCCAGTTCACGTCGGGCAGGTAGACCTGGTGCAGCGAGTGCGCCGAGGTCTGCACGATCTGCATCCGGGGCAGGTATCCGAGCTGGATCGCCTGCTTGACGAACGAAAACGTTCCCGAGATCGTCGCCTGCGAGGCGATCACGGTGGCGGCCGTGGCCAGCACGACCATCGGCACCACGCCCCAGGACGGCACCAGCCGGTAGAACGGATTGTCGGCGGCGCCTGTGTTGGTGAGCAGCAGCGCCCCCTGGCCCAGGTAGTTCAGCAGCAGCGACGGAAACACCAGCGAGAACCACGCGGTGCGGATGGCGCGTTTTCCGAAGTGGCCCAGATCGGCGTACAAGGCCTCGGCCCCGGTCACCGACAGCACGATCGCGCCCAGCGCGGCGAAACCGACCACGCCGTTGCGGCGCATGAAGTCGAACCCGCGCAACGGGTCCAGCGCCGCCAGGATCTGCGGGGCCCGGCAGATGCTGGCGAGGCCCGTGGCCCCGATCACCAGGAACCATACCGCCAGCACCGGTCCGAACAGGGAGCCGATGCGGCCGGTTCCGTTTTTCTGCACCATGTACAAGGCCGTCAGAATCGCGACGGAAATGGGCACGGCGTAGGGCTTGAAAGCGGGGGTGGCGACCTCCAACCCTTCGACCGCGCTGAGCACCGAGATCGATGGCGTGATCACGCCGTCGCCGCAGAACAGCGCCGCACCGAGCAGCCCCAGGCCCACCACCATCGAGAAGCGGCGCGACCCTCGTCCGACCGCCGAGGAGGCGAGCGCGGTCAGGGCCATGATGCCGCCTTCGCCGCGGTTGTCGGCGCGCAGGATCAGCACGACGTACTTCAGGGCCACGATCAGCACCAGCGTCCACACCATCACGGAGATCACGCCGATCACGTTGGCCGGCCCCGGCGCGATGCCGTGCACCGGATTGAAGGATTCCTGCACCGCGTACAGCGGGCTGGTGCCGATGTCGCCATAGACGACGCCGACGGCGCCGAGAGTCAGCGCCGGCAAGCCGGCCGTGCCGGTCCGGGTGCCCATTGATGGTTGTTGTCGTGAAGCGTGGGACCGGCGCGCATGGGCCCGCCGATCCGGGCGCCAATATACCTTGGCCCGGGATGTGGGGATGTTTCGATCGACGCGGCGGCCGGGCCGCCGCGATCGGGTCTACTCGATCAGCAGGTCCACCACGCTGGTGTGACGTTCGAAGTGACGTTGCAGCGTGCTGCGCAGGCGCGCTCGCGCGGCCGCGTCGAAGCCGGTCTGCGGATGGCAGGCGATCAGGTTTTCACAGTACGGCGCGAACCAGTTCGGCCGGTCGTCCAGCGCGATCCAGGCTTCGTCCTGGAGACGATTCTGCCGCATCCAGTGCAGGCACTCGGCCTGGCGCCGGTACGGGACCAGTGCGGCGCTGGGCGAGCAGTCGCTGAAGTTCGGGGTCGCGCCGATGACGCGCTGGCGCAGCGGTGCAGGCAGCATGGCGACAAGCTGCTCGTATGGCCGGGTCTGCCGCCACGACGTGGACAGCACCAGCGTGACGCGCGGAAAACCGCGCAATGTGTGAGCCAGGCGCGGGGCGTTCTCGAACAGGCGTTTGGCGTCATAGCAAGGATCCGGGTGCAGCACACCGTCGAAGTCCAGAAACAGGATCACCGGGGTTCACTCTCGAAACGGCGGCCGCTTGACGGCCTATTGTTCAATGTTCGGCACAAATCGAGACTTTCTTAGGTGACCGTCGCCGCGAATTGCCCCGCGTATCCGGGGCAATTCGAGCCTTAGGATTTGAAGCCGGAATGCGGCGTTATCGCGCGACCCCGCCGGCGGCCGGCCCGCGAAAATCGGACAAACCCGCTCAGGGCGCTGCGCGCGCCTCCTTACCGGAAATCATTCGCTGCCATGGAGCCATCCGATACCACCGAGAACGATCCTTCCCGGCCGTCGGCCGAGCCGCCCGGTCGGCTGCGCGCGCTGGAGCGCACCATCGCCGAACGCGATACGGAGCTGGCATGGACCAGCGAGCGGCTGATCGCCGAGCTGCACGAGCGCGCCGCCGCGCAGGCGAGCGCGCTGGCCGCCGAGCGCTTCGATCCGGCCACGGGATTGCCGAACCGCAGACTGTTCGAGGAGCAACTCGCGCGCGCGACGCTCGAGCATCAGGGCGCTGCCGAGCCGGCGGCTGTGCTGCTGGTCGGCGTCGAGCAGCTCGTCGCGTTGCGCGGCTCGATGGGATTTCGCGCCGCCGACCATGCGGCCCGCCTGATCGGAGAGCGTCTGCGGCTGGCGGTGCGGGGCTGCGACCTGGTGGGACGGATCGGCGACGGCGAGTTCGGCGTGGTGCTCACACACCTGCGCGCCTCCGGCGATGCCACGCCGGTCGCGCGCAAGCTGATCGATCTGATCGACGCGCCGCTGCGCGTCGATGGGCAGGAAGTGCGCGTCAGCGCCACCATGGGCGTGGCGGTCTGTCCGGCCGACGGCACCGACGCCGGTGCGCTGATGCAGCGAGCCCTGAGCGCGCTGCAGTACGCGCGTGAAACCTCGACGCGCTTTTATCAGTTCTTCGATCCGATCGTGGCGCAGCGCGAATCGCGGCGCCTGCAGTTGCAGTCGGACCTGCGTCAGGCGCTGCGCTCGAACGAATTCCTGGTGCACTACCAGCCGCGCGTGAGCGTGCGGACCCGGCGCGTGGTCGGAGTCGAGGCCCTGGTGCGCTGGCTGCACCCGCGTTTCGGGCTGCTGCCCGCCGGCCAGTTCGTCGACCTGGCCGAGGAGAGCGGTCTGATCGTTCCGATCGGCGAGGCGGTGCTGGCCCAGTCGTGCGCCGCCGCGGCCGACTGGCCGCCCGAGATCGGCTTGTCGGTGAATCTGTCGGCGCGCGAATTTCGCGGCTCCGATGTGAACACGGTCGTCGCCAGAATCCTGCAGAAAACCGGGCTGTCGGCGCGTCGCCTCCAGATCGAGGTGACCGAATCGAGCCTGGGCCGCCAGCCGGCCGAGGTCGAGGTCGCAATCGAGCGGCTCGCGTTGCTGCGTGAAACCGGCGTCGGTGTGGCGCTCGATCAGTTCGGAACGGGGTCCTGCAGCCTGACCTTGCTGCGCGATTGCTTCGCCGACGCCCTGAACATCGAGGGCAGCTTCGTCCGCAGCCTGGCCGAGGACGCCGCCTCGATGGCGATCCTGCGGGCCATCACGACACTGGGCCGCCATTTCGGCGCGCGGGTCGTGGCCGAGGGCGTGGAGACCGAGGAGCAGTTCGAACTGGCGCGGCGCGCCGGATGCTCGCAGGCACAGGGCTACCTGTTCGGCCGCCCGATGCCGTTGCCGGAACTGAACGCGTTTCTGGCCGCTGGTGATCGCTAGCGAGCTGGCCTTGCGGTCGGCCGCTAGGGCGCGGCGGGGGCCACGGTCGTCTGCAAGGCGCGGATCCGCGATTCGACGAAGCTGCGCAGGTCGGCGCTGAGCGCCTCGCCCGTTGCGCCTCGGTAGGCGGCGAGCGACTCGGCGTTGCGCCCGAGCGCTTGCAGCGATACGCCCAGGCCCACCCACGTCACCGCGTCGGTGGGCGCAGCCCGCAGCGCAGCACCGTATTCGACGACCGCGAGCTGATGCTGGCCGGCGCGTTGAGCCACTGCCGCGGCCAGCGCGTGATAGGCCTGACCGCGAGCCTCGAGCGGAACCTTCTCCAGCGTGTGCAGCGCGGCGGCCGGGTCGTCCTCAGCTTGCAGCTGGGCCGCCGTGGGCGCAAAGCGCCGCGGGTCGGTCGCCACGCCGCCGAGCAGCGTCGCCAGCGCCAGGCGGCGGTCGCCGCTTTCGGCTTGCAAGGCGGCCAGCGTCGTGCGCGCCTCTTCCCAGTCCGGACGCCTGGCGAGCGCCTCGACGAGCAGCTGAGCCGCTTCGGTCGTGCGTCCCCGGCCGATCAGGTCGATCGCGTGCGTCAGCTCAGACTGTTTCGCGCTGTGCGTCACGGCCGGCGCCGCAGCGGCTGCGCCGGGGCCCGCTTCGGCGGCCGTTTCGGCGTTCTGAGGTGCAGGGGCGGGGCTGGCTTTTACCGGCGCAGGGCGGTGCGAGGGGCGGGGCATAGCGGGCCGCGCCGGGAGGGGGGCGGCTTGCGGCACGGGTTCGGCGGCTGCGACCCGCGGGGCCGATTCGGCCGGCGCGGCCTGGGCGACGCTGGCCGGTGGCGGCAGCGGTTGCGCGGCCGGGGTGGCCGGCGCTTCGGCAACCGGCAGCGGCGCCGCTACCACGTGCCGGGTGGGTAGATTCGGTTTAGCGGGGCTATGCAGGAAGCGCGGCCACAGCCAGAAGGTCAGCACCGCGGCCGCGGCGGCGGCGGCGAGCCACAGCGCGGCCCGCAGCGCCAGTATGCGCCGGCGCGGCAGCGCGGCCGTGCCGCTGGTGGCCGCCGAGATCCAGTCCGGCGAGCGTGCGGGCAACGGCTGCGCCGGGCGCTCTCCGCGCCGCTCCAGATCGCGCAGCATCGTATTCAACACACTCATCGGTTGCGCCTTCGCATGTCAGTAACCGATCCTGAGCCGCAGCCGGCGGGTCCAGGCCAGCAGCGCCAGCAGTCCCTGGCCGCGCGCCTGGGGCGTGTCCTTGGCGGCGGCGCGGGCCTGGCGCATCGACACGCGCGCGCACCCCTGCCCGTAGGCGAGCAGCAGCGACTTGTGGGCGATGATGTTGACCAGGCGCGGAACGCCCCGAGCGCAGGTATGAACCGCCTGCGCGACTTCGGCCGGGAACAGTGCGCTGCCGCGGTGCCCCGCCACGCGCAGCCGGTGCGCCAGATAGACCTCGGTTTCTGCGCTCGACAGCGCACTGAGCTCGTAGTGAAACGCGATTCGAGTGCGCAGCTGGCGCAGATCGTTGCGCGCAAGCTTCTGGTCGAGCTCGGGCTGGCCGAACAGCACCACCTGGACCAGCTTGTGCTTTTCGGTCTCCAGGTTCGACAGCAGCCGCAGCGCCTCGAGCGTCTCGACCGGCATCGCCTGCGCCTCGTCCAGGCAGACCACGACCCGCAAGCCGCGCGCGGCCAGCCGGAGCAGGGCACGGTTCAGCGCCTCCAGCACGTCGCTGTCGGAGTTGACGTTCACAACACGGATCTTCAGTTCCCGCGCGATCGCCAGCAGCAGCGTGCGCGGGCTCAGGCAGGGGTTGGGAATGTAGGCGGTGCGGTAGGCCGCCTGCGTGCTGCCCTCCTTCGCGCTGCGCGCTTCGGAGGGCTGGCCCACTGCGTGGGCCAGGAAGCGCCGGCACAACAGCGTCTTGCCGGTGCCGACCTCGCCGGTGATCTTGATGAAGCCTTCGCCGCCGTCCACCGCCAGCACCAGGGTGTCGAGCGCTTCGCGCTGGGCCCTCGATGAGAACGCGAACGCCGTGTCGGGCGTCAGCGCGAAGGGCGCTGCATTCAATCCGAAGTGGGTCAGATACATCGAAGCGCTCTACAGTTTGGAGGCGTCGACGGCCACGCCGATCCGCTGCAGCGCGTCCTCGCGCAGCACATCGAGCTGGGCCTGCGACTGAACCACGGTCGGTTTCATCAGGATCACCAGTTCCTGCTTGGTGAAGGAATGCTGGCTGGAGCTGAACAGCCGTCCCAGCCAGGGCAGGTCGGCGACGCCCGGCACGCCGCTGCGTGTGTCCGACCGGTTGGCGATCATCAGCCCCCCGATCGCGACGATGTTGCCGTCGCTCACCCGCACCAGCGTGTCGGTTTCCGACACCGTGCTAGAGGCCAGTGGCAGGGTGTAATTGCCGAGCGTTCCCAGGTTCACGTCCTGGCTGCGCGAGACCACGTTGGAGACGGACGGGTGCACATGCAGGATGATGTTGCCGTCGTCGTCGATCTGGGGCGTCACGTCCAGCGCCACGCCGGAGAAAAACGGCTGCACCGTGATCGTCGGCGTGATCACGGCCGAACCGTTGACGGTGGAGGACGAAGAGATATTGGTGGTGATGCCGGTGACGAAGAAATCGTCGGTGCCGACCTTCAACACCGCCTGCTGGTTGTTCAGCGCTGCGATGCGCGGGCTGGACAGCACCTGCACGTCGCCCTGCGTTTGCAGGAACTCCATCAACGCGGCGAAGCTCGCCGTCTGAAAGGCCAGGCCGAACAGCGGCCCGGCGCCGGGCGTGGGCTGGGAAATGCTGGTTCCGGGCGCTGCGCTGAGCAGCGCGTCCGTCAGCAGCCCGCTCGGCGTCAGCGTGGCGCCCGGGGTGATCATGCCGGCTGATCCGCGCGTGCCGGTGCCGGCGTGAAAGGCCGACCAGTTCACTCCCGCCTGCGTGCTGTCGGTCAGCGTGACCTGGATGATCTTGGACTCCAGCATCACCTCGCGCTCGACGTTGACCTGCATTGCCCGCAGGAAGTTCTCCACCTGGCGCAGCTCGCGCGGAAACGCCCGCACCACGACCACGCCCGATTGCGGCGAAACGATCAGTTGGCGGCCGTCCGCATGGGCCGCGTCGACGGCCAGCAGCAGCTTCAGCGAGGCCTCGATCTCGTTCCAGAGCTCGTTGTGGCTCTGGGTCGTGACGTGGCTCGACTCCTGGGTCGTCTGCGTCCCGTTTCCGGGAGTCGAGGGCGTCGGCGGCGAGCCGCCCGGCGTGCCCGGCGCGCCCGAGCTCTGCGTGATCGAACCAGAGGTCACCCGCAGGTCGCTGCGGCCGCTGCGCGTCGTCACCGGGTAGTTGACCTGAAACACCCGGGTCTGCAACCCCGGCTGCTGAACGAAGATGCGGCTTCCCTGCACGTGGTACTCGAATCCGTACATCTCGCGCAGCGCCTCGAGCGCCTCGATCAGCGTCACATCCTTCAGGCCGACCGTCACCGAGGTCTTCAGGTCCGGATCGACCACGATCGAGTAGCGCGTATCGCGCGCCAGCGCTTCGAATACCTGCGAGACGGGCAGCCCGATCACGTTCAGATCGAAGCGCGGTTCGGTCTTGGGAAGGAGACGGCCGACCGACAGATCGGCCGGCGGCAGCAGAACGCGCGACACTTCGGGCGGGATGGCGGCTGCAGCGGGCCTTGACGGCTCCGTCAGGTCGGCGCGGATTTCCGGCAACACCTTGTTGTGCCGGGCTTCGGGTTGCGAGCTGGCGCAGGCCGACAGCAGCAGAGTCAGTCCGACGGCGACGGCGGCGAGCACCCAAGGCATCAGCCAGGTCCAGCGCGGCTGCGGCGTGTCTCGCTCCTCGGAGCCCGGCAGACGCACCAGGCGCCCGTATAGCGGGGAATGCGAATCGCGTTTCATTTCAGTCTCACGTGCGGGGTCAGTTCCACGAGCTCACGGTGTCCATCTCGATCCAGCACCACCGAATCGTCGTGGATCGCCACCACTTTCACGCTCTTGCCGTCCAGCGCGATCGCGTCGCCAGGCCGCACGCGCAGGCCGTTGACGACGGCCAGGTGCGTCGAACCATCGCGCGCGATCATTTGCAGCCGAATCGGTTGGGGCAGGGAGATCGGATCGGGGGATTGCGGATCGCCGGCGCGCTGCGATACCCCGTAGCCCGCAGGCGGCTGCGTCGGGTCGGCGACCACGTCCGCAGCCGACGCGGCGGCGACCACGTCCGCAGCCGACGCGGCGGCGCTCAGGCCCGCCGCCATCAGCAACGCGACGGCGCGCGTCACAGCGTCAGCCATGTCGGTCCCCTCGACAAGGTGAAGAAGCGAACCTTGGTGACCGGCACGCCCTGCGTATTGACCTTCAAGTCCAGGTCGCGCCAGTAGATCTTGTACGGGGCGTGCTCGAGCTGCTGCAGGTAGGCGATCAGATCCAGGTACCTGCCTTCGACGGTCAGTTCCAGCCCGTGCTCGTACAGCATCGAGGCGCGCGCCTCGTCGCCGGGCGTTGCCTTGCCGCTCTTGTCGGCGCCGTCGTCGAACGGTATCGGCGATTCCGACTGCATCCCGACCACGTGCAGTTGCGGGAACCCGTGCAGGATGGCGGCCAGCTGGCGCGCCATCTCCTGCGGAGAGACCAGGTCGAGCTGGGCGTTGTGGATATCGGATTCCGCGGTCGTCAGCCGGGCTTCCAGGTCGGCTTCGCGCGCCCGCAGCTGTTCGCTTCCGGCGCGCTCGCGCTGTTCCATGAGCTGCTGCAGCTTGGCCAGCTCGCCGCGCGCGCCGGCCAGCCGCTGGTTGTAATCGGCGATCTGGCTGCGCATCGGTTTGAGCAGCAACGTGTCTGCCGTCAGCAGCAGGATCAGCGCCGCGGACGCGATCACCAGCAGCTGCTCGCGCGGCTTGCGCCGTTTCCACCACTCGTTGAGCTGATCCGTCTTGATCACGACGGGCTCCGACTGGGTAACGCCGGCGCAACGCCCGCCTTCGCGCTGGGCGCTTCGGCGGGTGTCGCTATCCGGAATTTCAGCGCGCGGTCGGCGGCCAGCGCGGTGTCGGTCGCGCCGGCCGTCATCTCGATTGCGGAAAAATGGGTGCCGGCGAAATAGGGCTCGCCCTTGAGCGTCTGCAGCAGCGCTGGAACGCGCGAAGCATCCAGCGCCCGGCCCTCGACCACCATCGAACCATGCCGGTTATCCAGGGTCAGTCCGGTCAGCCAGACCCCTTCGGTCGTGGCGCGCCCGAAAGCCTGCAGCGGGCCGACGAACCCGGCCGCGTGCGTCAGGCCACCGGTCGACAGAGCACGCGCCACCGTCTCGAGCGCCTGTACTTCGCGCTCTTCGGACGCCAGCCGGTCGGCCAGTGCGATCTCGGGGCTGGGAACTTCGACCATCGTGCGCTGCAGGCGCTCGGTCTGGGCCTGCACGCGGGTCAGCTCGTGCCGGACTCTTTGCAGATCGCGGCTCTGCGCCAGGCCGGCGAGCGCCGCCAGCGCCGCCACCGATCCGCCCAGCAGCATCATCCGGCGAGCCCAGGGCGAGGCCAGGCCGGCCGGTGCCTTGCGCTCGAGCAGATTGATGTTGTCCTGAATCATCGGTCGCCGTTCGGGTCAAGCGGCCTTCAGCCTGGACAGCCACGCCAGCGAGAAGCTCTGCGGGACGGCCCGGAGTTTGGTCGCTGCACGTTCAGTGCGCAGCGCAGCGCCGATCGCGATCGGTGAGCTGCCGGCATGCTCCTGCGGCAGCTCCGCGACGCCTGCCGCGAACCGCAGCTCCTGCGGCAAATCGAGCTGCAGGCACTCCAGCCCGGTCTGCTCGGCCGTGCAACGGGCGATCAGCGCGCAGTACGGGTGCGGGCCGATCCACAGCGTGCGCACCGGCGCCAGGCCCGATTGGCGCTCGACCACCTCGAGGGAGCGCTGCACCTGGGTCGCGATGCGGGCGGCCACGTGCTCGGGATCCTCTTCCTCGATGGTCTGCGAGCGCGGAATCTGAATCCGGCGGGCCAGGCACAGAGCGCCTTGATGAACCACGGTCAGCAGCGCCGATGACTCGTCCAGTCCCAGCAGCGCGCGCCCACCTTCGCCTCCGGGCAGGCGGATCAGCAGGTTGCGCTGCGCCATTTCGGCAATATCGACCGCCTGCACATCGGCGCCGGCCGCCAGCAGGGGCGCGACCGACTGCGCGACCGAGCGGCGCTGCGCCGCCACTGCGAGCAGGCTCTCGGCCGCGTTCGAATCGACAGCGTGCGCAAGGCGCACGAAGTCGATCACCGCATCCTCGGGCGCGTAGGGCAGCACATCGCGCAGTTTCCAGCGCAGCGCATCGCGCATTTCGCCGTGCGGCACCGAAGGGGCGGGCAGCGGAAAGGTGTTGTACTGGTCGGGGCCGAGCACCAGGGTGACGGGCGCGTTGCTCAGAATGCCGCTGGCCGCCAGATGGGCGACCGCGACCTGCTCGCGCTGGCCCCGCAGGTCGACCGCCTCCAGTTTTTCGACGCTGCAGCCCGCATCGCCGTCCAGTCGAACGCGCGCGGCGATCAGAGCGGTCGACGTGCGGTACACGCCGACCTGTTCCGACGTGCGCCGACCGCGTCCCAATGCACGCCAGGGCAGCACACGCAGCCAGTTCGTTTGCAGCATTCAGCAGCCCCGCATCGATGGCGCGGCACGCGCCAATGGTCCTTGTTTCCCCATGCTAGGGAGCCGGCGGGCATACCCATGACAGGAAAAGACCCCCGAAAAGACCGTCAAAATGCGGCAGAAAAAGGGCTCAACTTCAGCGGCCGGCTGGCCGGCCTCCTTCGCTAAAGCTACGGAGGCCAGGGGGCCGAACCGGGCGAACCGTCAGTGGTTCTCGCGCAGGTACACGAATGGGGTGGCGGCGGTGCCGAAGCTGGCGAGCGAAGACGGATCGACCGCGTACGAGGAGCCGCACCAGTTGCCGCGCAGCCAGGGCAGGTGCGAACCGGTCGAAGCGACGCCCCAGCCGATGCAGGAGGCGTCGGTCGCCCCCGACCCGAGGTTCAGCGCGACCTGGGCCGTGCCGGCGGTGCTCGGCGGCGCCAGCGTGATCGAGCCGTGCCCTTGCGACCAGGTGGAAGCCAGCGTGGGCGGGGCCATCACCGAAGTGGAAAACGATCCGGCGGTGCCCGGCTTCTGGACCTGGTTGCCCAGTGCGATGCTGGCGTTGCTGAGCACCGCTCCAGTGCAAGTGTCGGCCGCGTTGGCCACCAACCCGGTGCCGTTCCAGTACATGGCGGTGACCGGCAGCCGCAGCGCGAGGAGGTTGGAGCCATAGCCGCTTCCCAGGGCGAGCACGCCGAACCGAAGCGGGGTGCCGGCCGACATCACCGCGGCCGGCGCCGCCGTGGTGACCCCGTCGGGGTCGACCGGCCGCGCCGACACCGTCAGGCTGATCGGCGAAGCGGGCGTGGAGGTCGGGCGGGCCAGCACCTGGTGCTGGACGCTGACGCTGGCTACCCCGTCGTTCCAGGTTCCGGTCGGTGCGGTCGCGCTGGCCGAAGGGATCGCGGTGTCGCCGGTGAAACCGTAGCCGGCCCAGGCGCCCAGCGCCAGCCGGGCAAAGGGGCCCGTGTAGTTCTGGGTCGTTGCGTTCGACGCGTTCTGCGCGGTCAGCGTGA
>Ga0210408_10000499_pt1 | contig 50136 bp, 29 predicted proteins | sample IncBWH4MmetaG_FD_155471 | JGI IMG/M metagenome (GOLD analysis project Ga0210408, IMG submission 155471) | Forest soil microbial communities from Barre Woods Harvard Forest LTER site, Petersham, Massachusetts, United States - Inc-BW-H-4-M | ecosystem: Environmental > Terrestrial > Soil >...
ATCAATGCAATGGGGAGCAGCCTTGCGGCCACTCCCCGACCCATTGCCTTGATGAGTCTCCCACTGGTTATTCCTGGGCGGGTTGCTCTCCAGCAGAGCCCGCTTACGCTTCACCAGCTAATGCCATATGCAAGACAAGGGTACAGTGTGAGTCGTAAAATCATTCCAACCGTTAGGTGTAGCGGAGTTTCACTGTCTCACCCAAGGGGTGCACTCCACGCCAATGTTTATGCGCCTTGTAGCGGCGTAGCGGCTGTAGCGCCATTTTTTTATCTCGATATTATCGGCCTGCGTAGGCGATAACCTCCAGTGTGTCTAACAAAAACGCAAAAAGGAGAGGCAGGTTCTCCTCTCCTTCAAGCTGTGGAGCAGCGATGCGTAATCAGTAAAGGTGGAAGTCCACCTGAATGTTCATAGTCACCGCCACGGGCTGGCCATCCTTCTTTCCAGGCTCAAATAGCCAGGTTTTCACTTTCTCCAGCGCTTTCTCATCCAGACCCATGCCAAGGCTGCGTAAGACCCGCAGGTTTCTTGGGCGGCCGTCCGGCCCGATGATAGCTGCCAAAGTCACCATTCCTTGGGTCTTGGTCTTACGCGCCTCCTCTGAATAATCCGGGTCAGGCGTGAATTTTGGAATTGGAGCACTCACTCCAATATCCCCAATCCTGTAAGTCCCTCCGCCAAAGCCGCCACCCTGTCCAGGTCCGTGGCCCGGACCAGTGCCGGAACCAACACCGCCGCCATTTCCGGAGCCGATGCCCCCGCCGGCACCTGTGCCATTGGAAAGCGGCCCGGTCACACGTGACGACATAGGATTGCCAAGGTTTGGCAAACTTGGATTGTCTGGCAATTTGACATTGGGCGGAGCCACAATCGTGGCTTCCATCACCAGCTTGGGTTTCGTATTTCGAATTTCCACGGTCGGGGGAGTGAACTGCTGAGGAGCAATCTTGGGCAGCCGTCCTTTGTTTTCAAATATCTTTGCGCGTTCACCGCCGCCACCGCCGCCCGCCAGTTGTTTGGGGGCAATCTTGGGGGTCATCACCGGCTTGTAATCGGTGATCGGAGGAGCAATATACGTAATATGTTCAGTCGGAGTTTCCACCACCTTGGCGCTGTGAGCTGCCAAGAAGGTAAGAATAATAACACTGGCGATCGCGAACCCGTGGATCACGAGTGAACCTGCGGCCGCCTTTTTGCGATTGCCACGGCTCCATATCTCGCGCACCTGCACCGGGCGCGATGTGAGCCGAAGCGGTGGAAGCTTCTCGGGAAACAGGGCGTCCTTTACATTTCTGTAAAGTGACTTCCACATGGACTCTTCCATTTCCTGCAGAAGATTAGGCGCAGGAATGTTTCGGAAGAGGCCCTGAGGAGGAGGAACAATAACTTGGTTCGCCATTTTTGATTCGACCCGTACTACCTTGACTCACGCTGATCTGCGTGTATTTCTTCCATTCATACAAGATGAGTTCGGTGAATCCCAAGTTGTATTCCCTAAGCAAAGTTTCTGCTCGTCAACTCAGGAAGCTCGTCAACTCAGGAAGAATGAACGGCGCGAACTGCGAAGTTCAACTCTCGCTCGTTATGGTGGTGGTGCGGTTGTTCATGGAGCCTGATTGGAGATGTCCGTGGGACCTGAAAAGGGAGCCTGAAAAACCAGGCTGTATTGAATTTGCTAGTAGCCAGCAGCTAGCAGCCAGAAGCTAAGAACTAATGACTAAGAACTAAGGACTTCTTCGAACCTGTTTATAATTAAGAATCACCAAATCTCTGGAGAAATCATGCGAGCGCCGCTCGAGTTAAAGACAACCCTGAATTTGCCTAAAACCGACTTTCCCATGAAAGCCAACCTCCCTCAGAACGAGCCTAAATGGCTGGAGAGATGGGAGAAGATGGGGATTTACGGCAAGATTCGGGAGGCGCGCAAGGGACGTCCCATCTATGTTTTTCATGATGGGCCACCTTATGCCAACGGCGCTATTCACGAGGGCCATGCCCTGAACAAGTCATTGAAGGATTTTGTCGTCAAATCCAAGACCATGGCAGGGTTTGATTCTCCCTATGTTCCCGGCTGGGACTGCCACGGCCTGCCAATTGAGATCAAGGTGGATGAGTCGCTGGGACGTAAGAAGCTGGAGATGTCTCCCATAGCGGTGCGGCAAAAGTGCCGCGAGTACGCCCAAAAATATATCGATATACAACGCGAACAGTTCAAACGCATTGGGGTCTTTGGCCGGTTCAACGAGCCTTACTCCACCATGTCGCCCCAATATGAATCCGTGATTATGCGGACTCTATTCGACTTCATGGAGAACGGCGCAGTCTACAAAGGACTCAGGCCTGTCTACTGGTGCATCTTCGACAAAACCGCCTTGGCAGAAGCTGAGATCGAGTATGCCATGCATACCAGTCCTAGCGTCTGGGTGAAATACCGCATGACCAGCGATCCCCGGACGGTTGATTCGAGGTTGGCCGGCAAGTCGGTCAATACAATTATCTGGACCACTACACCGTGGACGCTGCCGGCCTCAATGGCCGTAGCTTTTCATCCCAAGTTGGAATACGTTGCCCTGGAACATCAGGGCGCGGTTTACATCGTCGCAGATGCGCTGGCCAAGCTGACCATCGAGAAATGCAATTTGACCGGAGCGGTGGAAGTCGCTCGGTTTGCCGGAAGCAAGCTTGAACATGCCACCTTTGCCCATCCTTTTCTGGAGAGAACCATCCTGGGCGTGCTGGCTGAGTATGTGACGACTGACCAGGGTACCGGTGCAGTTCATACCGCGCCTTCTCACGGCGCGGATGACTTCTACACCGGAGCAAAATACAAACTCGACCAGACCTGCAACGTGGATGAAGAAGGCAGGCTCCGCAATGGGCTTCCGGAGTACGAAGGCAAGCGTGTCTTTGATGCCAATGCCTCCATTGTTGAACTCCTTAGAAGCCGCAGCGTGCTCATGGGAGCGGAAAAAATCGAGCATTCCTATCCGCATTGCTGGCGCTGTCACAATCCGGTGATTTTCCGGGCCACCGAGCAGTGGTTCATCTCCATGGAGGCGCCCGTTGAGGGAAGCACCTTGCGCCAGCGGGCCCTGGACGAGATCAAGAAGGTGAAGTGGATACCTGCTTGGGGAGAAGAGCGTATCAGCAATATGATCGCCGCCCGTCCTGACTGGTGTATCTCCCGGCAGCGAGTGTGGGGCGTGCCGATCGCCGTCTTTTTTTGTGACGGCTGCGGAAAGCTGCTGGAATCCAAAGAGGCCCATCAAGCTGTAGTCGACCTGTTTGCCCGCGAAGGAGCAGACTCCTGGTATACACGCGAAGCTGCGGCCATTCTTCCCCCAGGCATAAAGTGTTCGGGCTGTGGTGAGGACCGATTCCGCAAAGAAAGCGACATTCTCGATGTATGGTTCGAGTCCGGCTCCAGCCATGCTGCGGTGCTGGGTCATGAGCCGAACCTGCCTTGGCCGGCTGATCTGTATCTGGAGGGTGGGGACCAGTATCGCGGCTGGTTCCACTCTTCCCTGCTGTGTGCCGTGGGAACGCGGGGACATGCGCCCTATCGGAGTGTGGCCACCCATGGTTGGACCCTGGATCCCCAGGGCCGAGCTACTTCCAAGTCTCTTGGTAACGGAATCGATCCTGTGGACGTCGCCAAACGGTTAGGAGGCGAGGTCGTAAGGCTGTGGGTGGCCTCCGTAGACTTTCAGGAGGATGTTCGCGTCTCTGAAGAGCTCATGCAGCGGGTCGCGGAAGATTACCGGAACATTCGTAACAGGTTCCGCTTCATCTTGGGTAGTCTGCATGGGTTCGAGCCCAGCCTGCACGCCGTGGAATTCAAAGACATGCTGCCGCTCGACCAATACATGCTCTTGCGTACAGTGGAGATGAGCGAACAGGTGCGGAAATGGTACGAAGCTTTTGAGTTCCACCGGGTTTATCACCAGATCAACGACTTTTGTACCGTCGATTTGAGCAAGATCTATTTTGATGTGCTGAAAGACCGGCTCTATACTGCTGCTCCGAATTCCCGTGCCCGGCGCTCAGCGCAAACGGCGGTCTGGAGGATCGGCGAAGCCCTGGTGCGCCTGGTGGCGCCCATCATGTCGTTCACGGCGGAGGAAGTCTGGTCATTTCTGCCGAAAATTAAAGATCGGCAAGAGAGCGTTCATCTGGCATACTTTCCTCAAGCAGAGGACATAACTGGCGGAGTAGCCGATCCGGTCCAAACCCTGCGATCTGATTTTGATGTCCTAATGGCAGTGCGGGAAGAGGTGCTGAAAACCCTGGAGGCGGCGCGCCAGAGCAAATTGATTGGAAGCGCTCTGGAAGCGGTTGTGACCGTGGACGCTCCTGAAAATGTGTATGGAATCCTGGAGCGCTATCGCGATGATATGCGCTTTCTGCTGATTGCTTCCGGGTTCCAGGTGCGACATGCCTCCGGCGGGAATGGAAGTACTCCGCTGCACGTAGAAGTTACTAAGGCCCCGGGTGCTAAGTGCGAACGTTGCTGGAATTACTCAGTGGAAGTCGGCAAGAATGGGCGTTATCCTACTGTATGCGAGCGCTGCCTGGCGGCATTGGAAGAAATTGAGCGGGAGCAGGCGGCATAACTTATGCGGAAGTATCACATTATTATCGCGGTGCTGGTGGTGCTGCTGGATCGCCTGACCAAGGCACTGGTGGCCCAAAGAATCAGCCTGCACGACAGTGTTGATGTCGTTCCAGGGCTTTTCCGTCTTACCCATGTCCAGAACCAGGGCGCGGCTTTTGGACTTTTCTCCGATTCACCCTCGGAGTGGAAGGTGGCCATGCTCATCCTGTTTTCTGTGGCGGCCCTGGCCGTGGTCTCGGCCCTGCTCTGGAAAAACGGGAATGCCCTGAATGCCACCGCCATCGCCCTGTCTTTGGTGTTTGGCGGGGCGTTGGGAAACCTCTGGGACCGGGTAGCCAGCGGGAAGGTCATCGACTTTCTCGACTTCTATTTCGGCTCCCATCATTGGCCGGCCTTCAACATTGCCGATAGCGCAATCGTGGTTGGAGCTCTGCTGCTCTTGAGCGAAATTTTTCTGGCCCCTCAAGAAGAGAAAGTCATAAGCCAGCAAGAGAAGATTGGGTGATTTCTTTAGATTTGACAATTGGGTAATTTGTAAGTGGGTAGTTGAAAAAACCAATTTGGGACGTCCTATTACTGCTCCTCTTTACGCTGCTCTCCTGGTCCCTATAGAGATGATATGCGCTTTCTGCTGACTGGTTCCAGGCGGAAGTATCACATTATTATCGCGGTTCTGGTCGTGCTGCTGGATCAACTGACCAAGGCACTGGTGGCCCAAAGAATCAGCCTGAACGACAGTGTGGATGTTGTTCCGGGGCTTTTTCGTCTTATCCATGTCCAGAACCACGGCGCGGCTTTTGGTCTTTTCCCCGATTTACCCTCAGAGTGGAAGGTGGCCATGCTCATCCTGTTTTCTGTGGCAGCCCTGGCCGTAGTCTCGGCCCTGCTCTGGAAAAACGGGAATGCCCTGAATGCCACGACCATCGCCCTGTCTTTGGTATTTGGCGGGGCGTTGGGAAACCTCTGGGACCGGGTAGCCAGCGGGAGGGTCATCGACTTTCTCGATTTCTACTTCGGCTCCCATCATTGGCCGACCTTCAATATTGCCGATAGCGCGATTGTGGTTGGAGCTCTGCTGCTCCTGAGCGAAATTTTTCTGGCCCCTAAGAAAAAGGAGGTCGTAAGCCAGCAAGAAAAGGTAGGATGATTTTTTTATATTTCATGGGCGTTCTTGTAAGCCACAAATAACCATTCGCCTATCCGTGTGCATCCGCGCAAATCCGCGGTAAGCTGTTTGGTTGGCAGCATGGTCTGTGCTGGCTTCATCCTTTAGGATAAAGCAGCTTATAAAGCACCGCGTTCCTCATGATGGCTTGCACGTATTCGCGGGTCTCGGTGAATGGAATGGACTCTACAAACTCATCAATATCCTTGAAATCGCCGCTCTTGCGCCAATCGTCGACGCGATCTTCGCCCGCATTGTAGGCTGCGAGGGCGTATTCAATCTGCCCATCGTAGTGGTCCACCATGTGTTTGAAATAGCGGGTGCCGAGTTCCAGATTAATGTTGGGCACAAACAATTCATCATTGGAAAAGTGCTTGATCTTGAATTCTTTTGCGACTCCTTTGCCCACTTTCGGCAGGAGCTGCATCAGTCCAAAGGCGTTGGCGTGTGACAGGGCGGAAGGATTAAATTCCGACTCCTGCCGGATCAGGGAGGCCACAAGAAAAGGATCAAGTGCATTTTGCGCCGCATCTTTTTTCAGTTCGTCCCAATAAGGCCGCGGAAACAGGCCCTGCCATACCGGACGGGGCAATTGATTCAAATCTGAAGAAAAGTAATTGGGGACCGCTCGTTTCAGGGTCTCAATGCCGCGATGATAATGGCTGGAATCGGCGTAGATCTGGGCAATGGCTTGGGCCTGCCAGGAAGGCGTCCCATCCGTGGCTGCTTGCAGTTCTTTCACTGCAAAATCAAACAGCGCGGCATTGCTTAGAAGCTGGGCCTTTTGGGCGCGGAGATTGTCGGCAGGCACATCCCATTTCTGGGCCGTCACAGAGAGCGCCGGCAGCTTCTTCAAAAGCGGAGGATCGCTGATGTTGTCGAGGCCAATTTTGCTGAGGCGCTCACGGCCCAGATTGGCGTAATAAAAATAGCGATACCTTTCCGACAGCTTTTGATAATAGGCCCGCGCTAGTGGTTGATCGCCGTCGGATTCAGCCACTCGTCCGCGCCAGTAAAGCGCGGCGGGTGTCTCCGCCGATGCTGGATAGAAATCCAGATGCTCTTCAAACAATCGTTTGGCATCATCTTTCTTGCCGAGCCTGTAGGTCAGCCAGGCAGCTTTCCAATGTGCGTAAGGAGAAAACTTTCCATTGCGCTGGCGCTGGTAAATTTCGGAGTAAAAACGAACAGCAGTTTCATTGTCTTTCTTGATCAAGTTCATGTTGGCCGCGGAAAGCAGGGATTCCTGCAACCATGTGCTGTCCGGGGCCAGGGTGCGTAATTGAGAGATCAAATCGGCATGATGGTCCCGGTCGCCCTTCTCACGGGCAATCTCGGCCAAAAAATAAAGGGCCTGGGCCTTAAACTCAGGGATGGCGGCCTTCTGAGCGGCGCTTTCAAAGAGATGCTGAGCGTCGTCTCTCTTATGTGTCCGGTAAAGGGCCGTGGCAAAATCAAGCTGGAGTGCATCGAGCGCCGTACTAGGCGCTTTTTCCAGCAGTGAACTTAGGTCGGTGACCGCCTGCTGGTAGCGCTTGCCCTTCAGCAAGAGCTCAGCCCGGCTGCGGCGATCATCGAAGCTGCCATTAGGCTGGCCTTCACCCATGGCCCGTAGTTCGAAGGCCGCCCCTTCTGCTTCTGAACTGAGCGGCATTTCGAAATAGATGCGACGAAAAATCTCTGCGGCTGCGTCTTTCTCGCCCTTGGCCAGGTGCGCCTGGGCCAGGGCAAACTCAATATCAGAGCGGGCCGGCTGGCGATGCTTTTCTAAAAAGGTAATGGCGCGTTGCGACGCTCCAGTTGCCGTTAAAGAGCGCGCATACATCAGGGCGGCATCGTGCAACAAAAGCGAGTCAGGATATTTCTGCTCAAAGTCCGCCAGAGTCTTGACTACATCCGCATTTTTCTGCTGCGCCTGGTAGGCGCTGGCATTGAGGTAGATAAGATAATCTCCCAGAACCGGCGTAAGCGCCTCCGCCCGTTGCCATGCTGCCTGGGCTTTCAGGAAATCGCTGTCCAAGTAATGGGCATAGCCGATAACCAGCCAGGCGAGAGGGCCGGCTTCGTCCTTCTCATGGTTGTGGGCATAAGCCTCAACTCCGGCATAGGCCTGCGGCGTGCGATCAGCCAAAAGCTGCTGTGCCATGGGCTTCAGATCGGCGGACGCTATGAATGCCTTGTTGATGTGTTGGAGCTTGCGCTGCTTGGCCGTGGATTTAGAAGAACGGGTTTGCTTCTTGCGTTGCGGAGCGCTCCACGCCTCCGACGGAACAAGTCCCGGAGCCAGCAACAAAAAGACTGAAAGAACAAATAAGAAACGTCGGACTGCCACAGATTTTACTTTAACGCGGAAAACCAGCGCCCATGAGCGATACATCATTATCCGCCAAAACCCGAATTAATTCCTGGGTAAAATAATCAGCCCCGGCTGCTTGGGTCTCACCGTACCGTTTGTCGTAGGTGGCCCGGCTCTTTTCTATGTCTTCCTTCAGCCGGTCGTACAGATCTCTGTTTTGTTTGCCTTCCGCTACCTTGGGCTGGTTATACAGCTTAATCTCATCTACCAGCAGTTTGGCAAACCGTTTGGCCTTCTTGTGGACCTCGTCCTCTACCGGAGTGGCCACGGCTGCCGCAGCCATAGCTGCCGGCTGAGGCTGAGGCACAGCGTTCTGGGCTGCGGCGTCTTCCTGGATGACGGAAGCTCCGGCCTTGCGGAACGCAGTAATCTCCAGCCATAGGGCCGCGAACCGGCAAAGAATGTTCACGGCAGCGACGTCCATTAGGCTATCTGCCACCGTTCCAGCATCGGCGTAAATCACGGCTGCCACTTTTTCCTTGACTACCAGGGGCAGCACCACACAATTACCGTCTGCCGGGGCATTTGGTCCAGCCCCAAAGGCGCTGTCAAACTCCTCTGCAGGCCCGCCAACCAGGGTCCGTCCCTGAATGGCTTTGGCCACAAGACCGTTCGCGGTAGTCAGATTCAACGTCTTGATCGCATCGTTGTCCTGAAATCCCGTGCCATGCCAGCCATTCACAGAGCCGCCCTTGACGACAAACAACGCCACCCGGCCTGAAAATCTGGCTGTCCCTTCCAGAAGATGCCGGAGGATGTCCGCCTGGGATGTGGAGTCCTGAATCGAAGCCACCGCCGCATTCAACAGGTCCGTTGGGGAGCTACCGGGAGCCGGGATCAAGGCCAATTCCACTTCTTCAGCCGCTCTGCGGACGATCTCCTGCCGCAGTCTGGGCAGCGCTGCCTCAAAGACCTCAGCAACCGTCTCTTCAATAATGGCTTGAATCTGTGTGGAGCGTGGCATTCCGTTTTGCAGCGATTATTAAGGTCTGTCAGCCTGCTGTCAACCAGTGAAGTTACTGAAGTTTGGAGACCTCATTTCTATTCTAAACCCAGGAGCCGTTCTGGTTGCTTCTCCGGCATCAATGTCATCAATGTCTCTACTCAACCACCAGTTTAGCTGTCATATCGTCATGGTGAGGACCACAGATGATCCCACAGGCAACTTCATACTCGCCCTTCGCCGGCGCTTTGAACGTCACATGAGCCGTTTTGCCCGGCTGGACGGGCTCTTTGATGCCCAAGTTGGGAACATCAAAGCCGTGCTGCACGTCGGCCGTCGTGATCTCAAGCTCAACATTGCTACCGCTCTGTACCTTGATGACCGAAGGCTCAATTGTGTACTTTTTCATTACAACTTTAATGTGCTCGACTGGCCCGGTGGCTTGGTCTTTATGACATCCAACCAGTGCGGCGGCCAGAATACAGCACAGAATTAGAATTAAAGTGCATTTTTTCATGTTATTTGGAGATAGGGTGCAATAAAAAGTTACACAAAACGTCTTAAGTATAAAAAAACCGGTTTTGATGCGTTTAATTCCCTTTTCGAGCGAGATACATAGTAAATTATTTTGAGTCTACCAGACATGGAAACCATCCAAAAGAAAGTCGGGGAAGATGTAAACAGCGAGTTGGCGCTGGTGCAGGCTGCCAAAAAAGGCGACCTGGAGGCGTTCAGCGAGTTAGTGAAGCGGTATGACCGCAACATCTTCCGCATTGCGCAGCACATCACGCATAATGAGGAAGACGCTCAGGACGTAGTCCAGGACGCTTTCCTCAAGGCATACCAGAATCTTGAACAGTTTCAGGGAAACTCCAAGTTCTACACCTGGCTGGTGAGGATTGCGGTAAATGAAGCGTTGATGAAGCTGAGGCGGCGGCGCTCGGACAAAACCGTCTCGATCGATGAAGACGTGGAGACTGAAGAAGGATCCATGCCGCGTGAAGTCGCGGACTGGGGACCTAATCCCGAGCAGCTTTATGGACAATCTGAGCTTGGCGACATCCTGAAAAAAACCATTCAGGGATTGCCGCCTGGGTTCAGGACAGTATTTGTGCTGCGAGATGTAGAAGGACTTTCCACTGAGGAGACGGCGGAGATGTTGGGATTAAGCATACCAGCAGTGAAGTCCAGGTTATTGCGGGCCCGTTTGCAACTTCGTGAACGTCTGGCAAAATATTTCAAATCAAAGAGAAGCGGAGACGGCCAACCGTGAACTGCAAAGACTTTTTGAAAGAGTTGACCGATTATCTGGATGGCACGATCAGCGTGAACGTCCGCGCGGAATTAGAAGAACATCTTATTTGGTGCCGCGACTGCCACGTGGTCATGAATACCACCAAGAAAACCATTGAAATCTATCGTGACAACCGGCTCTATGAACTCCCTGAACAGTTGCGTTCCCAACTTCAGCAGGCCATCATGAACAAATGCAAGGCCAGCAAACAGACCAGGAAGAGCTCTAGTTAGATTTTTCTGCTTGGCGATTCAGGCTCGTTTTCCACAATGATAAGAATTCTGTCTCTCGATGTTTCTTCCCTCTGAATAAAGTCTGGGCCTATCCAAACAAAAGACTTAAAAGCGCTTTGCGCTGAATTTCCGCATCTTGTTAAGAGAGCAGGTAATTTTTACGCATTATGACTAGTGCTAAGGTAATTAGCAACTCTCCTTCGAACCTTTTTCAGCCACTCTGAATCTAATTCTTTCAGAACGGTAGATCATGTACCGACGTGCTGGGAAGCGAAAGTTATGGACTTCCAGTAACCCGGGGGTGTGGTGACTATGGCAAGTTTGCTTGATATGCTCTTCGGCTGCATGCATAAGAATTACAGTTTTCCACTCACGCATCGACGCGGTCAGCGGCGCTCGCCTGCCGCTTCTTTGACAGGGACCTACGTTGTGTGTCTTGATTGCGGTAAGGAATTTCCTTATGACTGGCAAGAAATGAAGGTCATGGATTCCAAACCCACCCGCGCGAAAGCCTTGGCTGCCCATGCAGCCGAGTCATAAGCGGGTATGAATAGCTCCATCTTGCAGCATCCTTTTGATGTCATGTTTGTTGGGGCGAAGTGTGAACATTGCTGATGCCGGCAACTTGGATCGGCGATGGGCCAACTCGCAAGCTGCAAAGAGTTTTTAATTGTAATGAAGTCTCTTCCCTTTCATGTTCCAAACCACCAGCCGAAGCCTTGAGTGCTCCGGCTTTTTCTGGCGCTGATTCTGGCGGTGAATCTTTTGCTTGGATTCACCGTCATGCGCCAGGATAGAACCATTGCAAGCCAGCGGACCCTGATCCATAGTCTTATGCAGGACAGTCAGGAACTCCACTTGGTTAGGACGCAGCTTCTGCAACAAAGCAATTGAAGGTCGATCGCCTGCCTGGAACTTATCGCATAAAGAAGTGGTCCGCGCATACTCTTACTCAAAGAGCGGACCTTCCGAGCTTGCCCTCAATGCCGCCAAAGCACCGCGCCTGATACGAATCTCGGTTACACCATTCTCTAACCGGCCAAAAAACTTCTTTTTTCATTCCCCAATTCGCGCTATACTATAGGCGAACAAAAAGCGAAATACAGAGAGTGAGGGCCGCTATTATGTCTTCCCTGTTTCCCGAAACTGGTCCCGGTCAACGTCTCGTGGGCATCGCCCGGCTGGCTGCCCAGGGTGAAGCTGTCGACGAAGGACACAACGTGGAATACATCACCCTGGAGAACCGGTCGGTTCTGACCCCATGTCTCTCGCCGCGCATGCCCTTCCACTGGATGATCAACCCCTACCGAGGCTGCGAGTTTGCCTGTAAATACTGTTATGCACGCTATACCCATGAATTCATGGAGATGCGCGACGGCCTGGATTTTGAGCGCAAGATCTTCGTGAAGCAGCACACCGCCTGGCTGCTGCGCCAGGAGCTGAAGAAGGTCCGCCTGGGCCAGAGCATTGCCATCGGTACCGCCACCGACCCTTACCAGCCTGCAGAGCGGCGCTTTGGCATAACCCGCGCCATCATGGAAGAATTCGCACGACACAGCGGTCTGGAAATTGGATTGGTTACCAAGTCAAACCTGATTCTGCGTGACATTCCGCTTCTCCAGCAGATTTCAGAAAACAATAAACTCACCATTTGCGTGACCGTCACGACCATCAAAACCGATCTCGCCCGTATTCTGGAGCCCCGCGCTCCCCGGCCTGATCTTCGCCTTGAAGCCGTCCGGAAGCTGGTTGAATCAGGCATTCGCGCCGGCGTGAACTGTGCTCCAGTCTTGCCCGCCATCACCGATTCCCCTGCTGACTTGGAACGCGTCGTAAAAGCAGCAGCCGAAGCTCACGCTATGTTCGTCTTTGCCAACAGCTTGTATCTGAAACCTTGCTCGGAAAAGATCTTTATGCCGTTTTTGGAAGAGAAATTCCCTCATCTTGTGCCCATGTATCGGCAGCGGTACACCGGCCGGGCTTTTCTCCCGGCGGAATATCAAAAACGAATTTCCGCGCTGATTAAGAAGTATTGCGAAAAATACGGGATAGGCGTGCGGGAGCGGCGTGGAATGGCCACTGTAAAAACCCACATTCGCCACGAGTCAGAGCAATTGAAACTCTTCATCGCTTAGAATAAAGGGTATAGCTTTGTCGTTTCCGATCATCAGATCTGTCCCGACTTCCTCCGCTGCCTCCGTGTTTCAAAGGTTTGGTTTATCAGCTCATCCGCGCAAATCGCTGGCGAAACATGATTGTGGCCCTTCTTGCGGTAGTGGTGCTTCTACTCCTCACGGTAAGTAGTTTTTGCCACTTGTTGCGAGTAACCATTACACCCTCCGCTGGCTCCCTTGCTGTAAAGCTTTGCAGTTGCAGAACTTGCGAGTGGCAGAGAGGATGCACAATCTATCTGTGTTCTCCCCTTTACTTGACAGACTCCCCTCCCCGGAAAGAGCCGCAGAAAGCTTGGCGTCTTCAGAGTCAAGTCAGCCGAGGAAATACAATGATGTGTGCATACCACGTCGATCAGCGGTCTAGCCCCCGTGCCTTCGTTATCTTCCCCATTTCCATCAGCCCCGAGTCTGGTGCTCGACCACACACAGGAATTGTCCGGGACATTAGCAAGGAAGGCATCTTCTTTTACTCAAATTACAATCCGCAATTACAGCAAACGATCAGTCTTGTGCTGCACCTGAATAATGTTGAAATCGAATGTACCGGAAAAGTAGTGCGGGTCGAACAGAAAGCCCCGGGCGCAGCAGTAGGCATCGCCGTAAAGATTGAATACTCAACTGCAGTGCCGGTTAAGAGTTAAAGCATCTTCCAAATCGAGTTGACGGGTTTTTGATATCGCCGTCGGCGAGCAAATGGCTCCGCCTTGGGGACGCGCTGGATCATGTGATGCCCTCTATTGCGAACATTCCCGCTGCTGTAACGCAGTTGGAGGCGGGCCAATTGTACCAGTCCCAGCGTGAGCCATGATTGCTTTTGCCCCCCTTGTTTGCTGGTGCAGCCATACTTACACGCAAAGCCCGGCTGAAACGGATTTTTGTTTTTCCCATAGTTCGAGATTAAGGAAGACCTGCCTTTGCATTTTCGGGTTTTACGCCGTTTCCTTGAGCCAGTTGTTCACGATTGACTTAAACGACTTTGCATCCGGAATCATGCCGTTCAAAATCCATTGCATTGTTTGCTGGTGGACTCCTATTACTACAGGCACGCCTTTCAGCTTGAGCTGGGAGAATGCGTCTCCGCTGGAATCGGCATACCAGGAGACCTGGGCCAGATCCGCATATTTTGACTGAAGATCTTTCGTTTGACTCGGAGTTCCACCCACCACAATCACGACATTTCCTGAAAGGCCGGGATACAGATCTTTCTTTAAGGACATCAACATGGCCTCACAAGAATGACTCCTGGGAATGACATAGATCAGCAGCCAGTTGCCTTTAGGAAGATCACTGGCTTTGATGGTCTGACCATCCAGGCCCGTCAACTGGAGAGCACCCGGCAAAGGCGCTGGCTGAGTGCCCCAGAGGCAGCTTACGACTGTAAGCACAAAAACAAACAGCAAGCGGTAACTGAGTCTGCATCTCATTTATTGTGGCCCTGTGTGTTAAGAAATCCGTTGAGTTTTTCGCTGTAAGGGCCTCCCGAAATTGCGGTCTCTACTGTGGATGACCGGCTCGGATTAACCTGGATAGTCGTGAGATCTATCCGTGGCGCACAAAGTGGGTTGAAGAAGCCGCAAGCGTCGTATTCACCAGGCGGATCCAACGGCGAATCCAGCAACCATCCGGACGAGAGTCCTGCTGCGCCGAAAAACCTTCCCGGCATCAGTTCCGAATGCGAAGCAGGCACGATGAAGTTCACTACTTCGGACTTCTCAGTATCGGTCATGCCAGCTAGAGCATTAGGATCGGTGAGGTTGACCAGGGCCTGGGCCTGGCTCTGCGCACCCGTCGTATCGCTAGCGTCATGCTGCATGGCAAAGTGCATCAGAATCACCGTACTGGACGGTGGTACAGTCACATCCCAGCGATAAGAAGCGTAGCTGTTTCCAGCCGCAAAGTTCGTACTGGTAACAGGAACAGGCGGCGAGACTCCACTGTAAACGAAACCCAGCAAGGGGAAGGCGCAGGTGTTGGGAGCAGATGTAATTGTGGGAGCTGATCCCACTGGAGGACCACCACAGTCACTCGTGCCAGTGAGAGCGTAGGTGTTGGCGGTGCTGGAAGGTGAAGCCACCACTGTAGTAGAGACAGACGACCCGAGCACTGAACCAACTTGAATGGCCGCTTTGACCGGCGAGCTGCCAGGATTTGACACAATTTCCAGGTAACGCGCGAATCCACCCGCAGCGGGCACAAAAACCTTGCGGCCGACCCGAAGGCTTCCATACCCGAAAGACGAGTAGGTAACGCCGCGTCCGCTGGGATCCAAAGGAACAGTGGCATAGCACGGATAATTCGCCCCACTACCGCCGGACGTGAGTATGCCGGCCGATGTGCCATTCACACTGAGGATAAATCCGGGACTGTAAGCAGCTAATAAGCTGCCATCGGTCCTGCCACCGGAGGTAACGCCGTCGCAGTCAAAGCCAAAACGGAAGCCGTCCGCGCTATCGAACTCTTTGGTCTGGAACACTGATGGGGTAAAGAATGTAAAGGCATTGCCCAAGGTCACACTAAGAGGGGCAGACTGTGCGCCGACCAGCACGCCGTCAATTCTGCCGACCTGAGTGGGATCGTTTGGATTAACAGCGGAAACGATGATATTGCCAATCGGCACCTGAGAGACCTGGAAGTTACCATTGCTATCAGCAGTTATGAATGAAGGAAAGTTCGCGGTCTCAGCTCCCGTACTGTCAACATTCTGTACGGCAACACCAGCATTGGGGACCGGAGTGGTTCCGTCAGAAGCAAAGACCCTTCCGGTTACGGTACCCAGGGCTTGCAGAACCAGATCAAAGTTTGAGCTTTGGCCATCGGTGGTCAAATAGCTCAAACTTGTTGAAGCCGCAATATGGTTCAAGTCGCTGGCCTGCACAAGGAAGGCATCGAGAGGCACGTGGTCAAAGCGGAAATTACCCTGGGCATCGGCCGTTACAAATCGATCAAAGAAGATTTGCATGCTGGACAAAGCCACCGGAGCCGCCGGAACCGGGCTGCCGTTGGAGTCAATAACGCGTCCAGTGACAGTTCCGGAAGGGGCCAAGACCACGTTGGCAATGACCACCGAACCGGCTGACGCAAGCTGGCTGGCAGCATTTGCAGACAAGCCCGAAGCGGAATCGCTCGCTGAGATAGTGAAGCTGCCCGGAGGCACCGCCAGAATCGCATAGTTGCCATTGGCATCGGCAAAGACAGGAAAGAAGATCGGACCGTTTTCGTTGAGGAGCACCGTAGGTGAGGGCACAGGACTGCCATCGGAAAAAGTGACGTGCCCCTTCACCACTGAAACCGGCAGAACCAGATTGACAACCACAGCATCGCCATTGGTGCTGAACATGCCTGCCTGGGTTGCGGTGAGAGTTGGATCTTGCGAGTCTTGGGCGCTCACCACGAAGCCTTGGCTCCCAAATGACAGAGCGTTGAATTGATAGTGCCCTGCCGCATCTGTGGTGGTAGTGGAGAAGACGATTCCGCTGGCAGAGTCGGCGACGGTCACTTTCTCAGAAGCCAGCGGGATTTGGCCATCCGCCGCAAAGATGGCGCCGGCAATGCTGCCTGCAATAGGGGCCTTGATGGTAATCGCTACGTTGGTCCCGAGCTGAGCCGGAGTAATGTTGATACGAGCGGAGCCGGCAAAACCGTTCTTGTTGGCAACGGCGATGAAGACTCCGGGAGCGGCGTTCGGAACTGTGACGATTCCGTTCGCATCGGTAGTACCAACGAAGGACTTCCCAACGCTGTCCTGGGCGGCAACCTCCGCGCCGGCCAGCGGTGTATTGTCGGACCGCAGGACTGTAACAATGACTGTTGCTGTGCCTGAAGTTATCGGAGCGCCGGTAATGTTGAAATTCATGATCTGCGATTGGTCTTGCAAACTCAGACCGCTCAGCTCGTCCGGATCACCCAGATTCACCAGCGACTGGGCTTCCGCTTGAAGCCCAGCGTTGTCAGCCGGATCATGCTGCACGATAAAGTGCATGAAAATTATGGTCTGTCCCGGCTGAATGGTCACGGAATTCCAATGCCAGAGAATGTCGCCATTCGACAAGTGCACGGAATCGATTGGCACAGCGGCATTGGGTCCGGCAAAGACTTCGGCCACATTGGGATATCGGGCAAAGGCCTGGGTCTCATCCGCTACCAGATACGTGTTATTTGTATCGGATGGATTCACCAGGATCCTGGTTTGTAACTCGGAGGCAAGACTGGTTTCCCCTCCCACAACCAGTGTGACCGGGCTGGCGCCAGGGTTGGAAAAGACTTCCAGGTAGCGGGCGAAATTTCCGCTTACTGGCACGAAAACCTTGCGGGTCACATTGGCTCCGGCAATTTGTGCCGGCCCAACCACGAGTTCTCTTCCGTTCAAATCTGTACGGGCGGCTTGCACACAAGCGAACGACCTTGAATTACTGTCGATATTCAGAAATTCGCCAGTGCCTGCCAGAGAGTTTATATAAGGATCGGCAAATGTACCGTCAGCGCTTCCTCCGATAACATTGGCCCCACAGTCGAAAATGAACCTGAAGCCATTGGCTCCATCCAAATGCAAGAAGTTTCCAAGTGAGTCGCCGGTGACGGCATTCCCGACTGTCACATTGATGGATGCCGGTTGCCCCAGGGTCAAAACTCCATCGGCAACACCGATTTGATGGTTGAAGTCCACGGCAACCTGGATGTTGCCTATTGGCACATTATCAGCCTGATAGTTTCCGGAAATGTCGGTCGACAGCGTGCTTTCAAAAAACGCCCCGAAGTTCTGCACGAAAACTGAAGCACCTGGCAGAGGAATCACTCCATCCGGACCATAAACGGTGCCGGTCACCGTTCCGGTTGCCGGCAGCGTTATATCTAGATTGATTGTTTGTCCGTCAGTTGTCAGGATTCCAGACTCGATCGCGCCGTCATTGAACTGAAGCACCTGTACCATGAATGGACCGGTGGCCACATGATCGAACTGATATCTGCCAATCGCATCTGACCTGCCAAAGCGGTTGAATGCGCCTTGGCTATCAGTAAGTAATACCAGTGCCGTGGGTACCGACTGGCCGAAGGAATTAGTGATGGTTCCACTTACCTTGCCGGATGCCGGCATCAATACGTCCTGAATCACAGGAACCGCCACATCGGAAACCACGCCTTTAATAGCGGCATTCAATCCGTTGTCATCGGTGACAACCATGCTGAAATCGCCGGCAGACGGACCAAGCACGACGTAGTTTCCATTCGCATCGTTGGAAACTGTAAAGAAGCTGTTGGTCTCCTGATTGATGGTCTGTGTGATAAACACATTGGGGAGCGGCACCGGAGTACCATCAAAATAGGTTATGGTTCCCTTCACAACCGCAACAGGCAGCGTAAAGTTCATGGTTACTGTATCGCCCGGATTCTGGAAGCTCCCGGTGCGGTTGAACGTGATGGAAGCATCATTGGGCAGGGCAACTTGCACCGTAAACCCTTGTGCTCCGGCAGCGATTCCCGCGAAGTGGTATGCGCCGTTGCTATCGGTAAAGGTTGAAGCCAAGGTCTGGCCACTGACTACATCCGATACCACAACCGGCGCACCCGGCACTACGGTCTGTCCATCGCCTGCCACTACCGCGCCTTGAATATTCCCCAGGACAGAAGCAGTCACGGTGACGTTAATCCTGCCGCCATCATCGGTAGGAGCCACAACGCCAGCCGCATCACCCAGGAGGGCCCCAGTGTTGGGATCGCCGGCACGAACAACAAACCTGCCTTCCTGGACATTAGGAATAAGGAGCGTGCCATCAATTCCGGTCGTTCCAATATTGACGAATCCGTTGAAAGATGGGTTTCTCAGCGTGTCTTGGAGGTCAATGCGCACACCGGGTGCAGGCGTATTGTCAGCCCGGAGGGCGGTAACGTTCAGAGTCGTCAGGGCCGGCAGTACCAGATTGACAGTAAGGCTTTGTCCATTGCCTGCAATCGTGTTGACCGAATCCCTGATGGAGTTGAAGACGCCCCGATTGTGAGCGCGAACGATGACTGGTTGTCCGGCAGGGACGTTTGTGATGGTGTAATTTCCATTCAAGTCGGCGGTAGCCGTTCCTACTGTGGCGGTGGGCAGCAGCACCTCAACCAGCGCGGCACTGGCTGGAGGTCCGCTGGCAAAGGTCACTCTGCCGCTGATGGTTCCGGTTGATTGGAGTTTGATGGCCACCGGCACGAGGTCCCCATTATTCACAATGGTTGCGGAGGCATCAGCGAACAGACTGCCGTTGTTCGGATTGAATGCCCGAATGCTGTACGACCCAACGGGCAGATCTGGAATCCGTACGGTCCCAAAGTCATCCGTGATGGCTGACACCGGGGGAAGATTGACGCCGTTGGACGTCACCTGAATGCCGCTATGGGTGGCGACGGTTCCATCGGCGAAATTGACCTTCACCAGGAGCGCACCAAAAGCGACCAGCTTCAAGTTGACGATTGACGTGTTGTCCTGCTTGACCGCAACCAGACTACTGGAGCCGATCCTGGTGGTCGGCTCAAATGCACTCACCGTGAAAGTGGCTGCCGGCACGTCTGTAAGCGCATATTGTCCGAACTCATTCGTGGTAGTTGAGCGGTAGAATTGCGATAAAGACGATATAACGTGACCAGGGAAGCCACTAACTACCTGTTCGCTGCCCTGGATGACGACTGGAACGGCGGCGGCGGGATCGCCTGCGCCGGTGACCACCGTACCGGCCACTGTGCCCGTGGGCACAACGGACATATCAGCAACCGTTGCTTGTCCGACTGTAACTGTCGCGCTGGTAGAACCGAACAATTCTGTGCCGCCCTGAGCCACAGGAACACCGGCCTGGAGCAGATAGTCCCCGGCCGGCAGAACGGGAACGACATAAGAGCCGCCGGCGAAATGATAGCGCTGCGTGGGAAAAGACACGCCAAAGTTGAAGAAGACGTCCACGAAGCCGGAGTCCGCTAACGCTCCGGTATGCCGCCGCACTGCTCCCCGAACCATGCCTGTGTTGCTGAAGATAACGTCTTGCGTGGTCGAATTCTGCGCCAGCGGAAATGCCCCCAGCACCGACGGCGAGGAAATGGCCGAGTTGTTCACGCCGGTTACGGCTTGCAGGGAAAATGAATCGACAGGAATATTGGTGAAAACGAATTTTCCATTTGCATCGGCATTCACAATCACTGTCCGGCCGAAGATGACATTCGCGTTGATAAAGGTAACGGACGCGTTGGGAACAGCCGCCTTTCCGTCGGTTGCCAGCACAGAACCCGATAGGTTGCCTGGCAGAGGCGGCACGAGCGCGGCCAGGGAACTCGATCCGTCCGACGGAACGGCAAAATTCCCGATGGATGCAATCTCATCCGTACTAAGCGCCGCAAGCGCCTCTGCAGGCAGTTGTACCAGCCGCTGTGCAGCAGCCTGCGCTGCCGGCTGATTGAAGTGTTGCACGGCAAAGTGCATCAGGATGACAGTTTGTCCGGGCTGGATCGTAAGATTGTTCCAGCGGTAAACCAAGTGGCCATCTCCGGAGGGCGCCAGAGAGACAGAACTTGCGGTGATAGCTGCATTCGGCCCATCAAAGACGTGCGCCAGACTTGGAGCGGTCGCTGGGAACGGGAAGCTGCCGTTGTCGTCGTCTGTGAGCACCCAGAAATCGTCGGTTGTAAGAAGGTTATCTCCGCTGGAAGTAGCAACGATCCGGGTTGCTGAGCTGGACGCCAGATTAGAAGAGACTTGAGCATCCACGGTAACAGGAGAGGCGCCTGGATTAGTCAGTACCTCAAGGTAGCGTCCAAAATAACCGGTATCAGGGACAAAGATCTTGCGGGTAACGTTCAGCCCAGCCAGCCCGGGCTGTTCGATCACGATTTCATGCCCATTGGCCTGAGTGACTGCTGTACTGCTTCCGGTGAACGGCAGTTCTGTACCGTTAGAGAAGAGGCTCAGGTGCAGACCGTTGCTGTAGCTGCTGGCAGCGTTTGGACTCAACGTGCCTTGCGCCAGGTCGCCATCCGGCTGGACATCAAATCGGAATCCGTTAAAGTCAAATAAATTGAATGGCAAGGTCAGTGCATTGCTTTGAAGCTGGAAATTGGCAATAACAGTCTGTCTATCCTGCTGAATGTTGCCTGCTGTCTCTCCGAAGAGCTTTTGGTTCAAGTCAGTGCCGCTCACCGTGAACAGGCCGCTAGGCACTCCCGCGATGGCATAGTTACCCGTGTTGTCGGTTGTGGTCGCCAGCACGCCGCCAATCTGCACATTGGAACTACCCAGGGACACGGGAAAGTTAGTGGCAACCGTGCCATCAGGATTCAAGACCTGGCCGGTAACCGTACCTTCGACAACAAAAACGAGGTTTCCCGTAACTACATCGCCATTATTGGCGAGTGTAATACCGGTCTGGCGCGCGCGCGCCCGTCCCGTGACATCGATGGCCTGGAGTGCATAGGAGCCGAGCGGCAGCGCATCGAAACGGAAGCTGCCGTCGCTAGCGCTATTGACCTGCCGCGTAGTCGTACCCAAGAGCTGCACCGGAACACCGGCCAGAGGAGTCACGCCATCTACCCCGAGCACCCGTCCTAGAACTACGCCCGAAGACTGGAGTTGGAGGGACAGATTCACCGATTGCAGCGGACCAACGTTACCGAGTATCGAACCGCTTAAGAGTGTCAGTGGGTCAGTAGCGGTGATCAAGAGGTTGCCGGCCAGAACATTGGTGAAGGTAAATGTTCCATCAGCCCGGCTTACACCGAATTGAGTACCGGTAATGGAACCTTTTTCGAACAAGGTGAGTTGCGCGTTGCTCACGCGATTACCGGAAGCATCCTGAACCACCACCGCGACAGTGCCAACTCCGTTCAGCACTACATTCGACGATAGGACTTCGCCGTTCAGGACTAACTGGTTGGAACTCCGGCCGCGGTCACCGGTGTTCGGCTCAACTGCGTCCACCGTAAAAAATCCGACTGCAACAAAGTTGAAGGTGAAACGTCCATTCGTATCTGCGACAGTCGTGACACCGCGAGAAAGCGTGACTTGTGCTCCGGGAACTGGGGTCGTTCCATCGGCGTGGAAAACAGTGCCAACCACTGTGCCATTCGCGAACAACGGAACATTCAGGTTGATGATGTCGCCGGCAAAACTGATGTTTCCATCATTATGCCCGACAAATCCGGTACCAAGGTCGGACACGAAGACACTGACGACTCCGGGAGCGATATGGTCAAGCGAATAACGGCCGTCCGGCCCACTGGCCGTGGAGAACACTCCATTATTAGCGTTGAGCTGCACCTCAGCTCCTGAGACCGGCTGGTTGCCGATGGTGACCACACCTGTAACCGTCCCACCAAAAACCAGAACCAGATCCTGATTCGTCAGTTGATCTGCAACCACATTCACCTTGGCCTTAACGGCGGTGGAGGTGCTGCTGTCAAAGGTCTCCACCGTCACGCTGCCCAAGGGCACATCCGTGAAAGTGTAATGTCCGGCCGTATCCGTTATCGCGACGCGCTGAAGCGGACTTCCATCGGGATTGAATCCATGCAGTTCCACCCCCAAATTGACGGCGATTTCTCCGTTCTCGCGCATCACGGTCCCGGTAACACCGCCGGTAGGCGCAAATATAATGATCGGTACGGTGGTCTGGTCCAAATTCACATCGGCCGAAGCTCCAGCAGTAAGCGGAGTTCCCTGAGAATTAGGAATGGTGGCGATCAGCGTATAAACCCCAGCCGGGATACCGGCAAAGCTATAGCTCCCGTCAGAAGCGATGCTGGTTCCAACATCTTGGGAAATAGCGCTACCTCTAATTACGATGGTTCCGAGACTAACTACGTCTCCATTGGCCCTCTTCACAATGCCGCTGACCAAACCACTATTGCTGAAGATGATGTTTTGCGTGGCGGTCAGTTGACCTTGCGGAAAATTCCCCAAGGTCGCCGGAGATTGAATGAAAGTCTGTGGCTCCCTGGCCATAAGAACGAAAGAGTCAACGGGAATGGCCAATGTGTTTCCTGAGCCGTTCACAGCGGAGTTGAAAGTGAAGTTGCCGTTGCCATCGGAGCCGGCAAAGTATGTTCTCCCATAAACAGGATTATTGCTCTTGAAGGTGATGAAAGCGCCAGGAATAGGAGTGACTCCATCATCCGCCAGGACCTGCCCCTTGATCGCTCCGTTCAATGGGGGCAACGCCGCCAACGAACTTACGCCGTTGGCGGGGATGGAGAAGTTTTGGATTTCATTCAACTCATCCGTTGAGAGCCCCACCAATGCCTCGGGCGGAAGCTGCTCCAGCCGCTGGGCCGAAGCCTGGGCCGCTGCGCGGCTGGTCTGCTGGGTGGTGAAATGGAGGAACGCAACGGACGAGCCCGGTGGAACGGTAATGCTCTTCCATGTTTCCTTCAGCAAACCAAAGGTGTTGGCGCTGTCAAGGTTGAATTGTGCATCCTGCACATCGTTGGCGGCGTTTGCTCCATCGAAAATATGGGCCGTGGCAGCCAGCGGATTTGTGTTAGGGAAAGACGCCAGGAACGGATCGCCATCGGTATCATCGTCCATTACCACCCAATGGTCGCGACTTGCGGAGTTGGCAACGCTCAGAATGAGATCACCGCTTGATGTTGCAACGACTCTCGGTTCTCGCCGGAACGAGAAGCCAGTTTCATCCACCTCTTGCGCAAACCGGAAGTTACTGCTGAGCATGACATCAACAGTGACTGGGGCCCCGGTCGAGTTCTTCAAGATATCAAGATAACGGGCGAAATAGCCGTCTGTGGGTACAAAAATCTTACGAGTGACGTTCAGACCTGCCAGCCCCGTCTGCGTGATCTGCACCTGCTGCCCATTATTGTCCGGAGTAACGCCGGAATCCTGCCCGGCAAAGCGGTTAGCTGTTCCTCCACTGATGATGTCCAGCAACATTCCACCTCGGTTGCTGGCCGCATCTCCGGCAAAAATCTGGTCGGTGCCGTCGTGGATCGCCCCGTCGGGCTGAATGTCATAAAGGAAATTGTTGGCATCAAAGAAAGTCGCCACCAAAGCGGGAACCAGTTGGATATCAACATTCGCCGTGCTTCCATCGGTGTTGAGCTGCCCATGGTTCCTACCGGTCAGTCGCTGTGAGCTATTCGGGACGCTCGCAGTAGCGGTAAAGCTTCCCAAGGGCACATCGTCGATCCGGTACGTGCCGTTCACGTCAGTCTGGCCACGGAGAGTGTTGCCGAAGCCAGCGCCATTGGTCTGCAAGAAAACGAACACACCTGGGGCCGGACTCCCACCAGGATTGAGTACCTTGCCGCTGACTGTACCCGCGCCCAGCAGAATGAGGTCCTGAGTCAGGTGCTGGTCATTGTTTACAAGTGTCACGCTGGCGGTAGCGCGGGTTACCTGGCTGCTATCAATCGCTTGCAACTCGTAGGTTCCCGTAAGAACAAAGTCGAAGCGGAACCTGCCATCGCCGGCAGTGCGTGTCTGGCGCGTCCCAAAAAGCTGGACTGCAATATTGGCAAGGGGCGTGGTCCCATCAGGCGCAAATATCTTGCCCAAAATGCTGCCGGAGGGCGGGATGGCGACAATAATATTGGTTGTGCTGTTAGCAGCAACACTGCCGATACTCGTGCCAGTAAGGTTGCTCTTTGGATCAGTCGCCGAAACACCAAAAAATCCAGCCGGGACTTCATTGAAAGTAAACGTTCCGTCATTCTGAGAAATGCCGGTCACGCCTCCCAGTGACACTTTGGCGCCGCTGAGGAGATTACCGCCGCCATCCTGCACGATGGCTATGACGGTACCCACTCCGTTCAAGATAACGTCGCACTGTACCACTTGCCCTTGGAAGGTGACCTGGGTGTCGCTGTGTCCGCTCCGCTTGGCGTGCGTATCAGCCGCAAAAACGGTGTAGTCTCTTTCCGGCACGAGATCGAAACGGTAGTGCCCCTGGCCGTCAGAAACTGTATGCATGCCGTTGGAGAGCGACACTGAGGCACCTGGAACGACGGTTACTCCATCAAACCGGAATATGGTACCGACAATGGTTCCGGTGCCCGTAAGGATAATGTCAATCGTGGAGCTGTGACCATCATTGGGAACATTACCGCTGGCTCCGCCACCCAGATGGGAAAGAGGAGAGACGGCATTCAGCAAGAAATCACCGACAAAAACCTGGCTGAAGAAATAGTGCCCGGAGCCATCGCTAGCCGTAGACTTCTGACCGCCGAAGACGCTCAGGCTCGACAAATTGACAGTAACATTGGGAAGTGGATTGCCCAGCTCATCCTTTACCACTCCCCCAACGGTCCCCTGCCCCAGGAACCTGATGTTGGCAACCACGACTTGGCTGGAAATGTTCAGATTGCCAGACGTTCTCCCACGATTTCCGGAGTTATCACTAGTGTCCACCGTAAAGTCACCAAGAGGCACAAAGTCAAATAGATAGTTTCCCTGACCATCCGTGGTGGTAGTAAGGAGAGCCGAACCGGAGAGCGCTACATTGATTCCAGCTCCTACCCGGGTCTTCCCGTCGCGCTGGAACGCTGTTCCCTTAATGGTCCCCAAGGGGAGCAATACCAGATTTTCGATTAGCGATTTGCCGGCCGGTAGAGTGTCTGTCATTCTCACTCGCAAACCGCTAATGGGATCCGTGGCCGTAATAGTAAAGCTGCCGGCCGCCAAGCCACTCACTTGATAGAAGCCGGTTCTGTCGCTAACGGAGGTACGGACGTCGGCGCCTGAAGTCAATGTGACCTGGGCATTCGGCACGATGACTCCCTGCGGATCACTGATCTGCCCAGAGACGATGCCGCTATTTGTGCCAATTTGTATTATGCCGACATCGGTGACGCCTTTGGTTATCGGGTTCACCGGTTGCGACGTCCCTTCCAAGAGCTGATTGTTGCGAGTCGTCCTGCCGATTGCCAGAATGGGCCCCAGGCCGGCGGGAATGCTGGCCAGCGAGAAGAAGCCTGCCCCATCCGTAACAGCCAGGAAATAACGGAATACAACAACATTGGCTCCGGCGACTGGCCTCCCATTTTGGTCCACAACTCGTCCCTGCACCACCGTGGTCGGATCAGGAACCAATGGGTTCAATCCCAGCTTGACTTCAATGCCATCGGGAATTCCATCGCCATCGGTATCCGGATTACGTGGATCGGTGCCCAGCCGAAGTTCCTCGCCGTCGCTTAAGCCGTCACCATCTGTATCCGGATCGAGGGGATTCATTCCACGCTTGACTTCTTCTCCATCTGGGACGCCATCTCCATCGGTATCGGGATTGTGAGGGTCAGTACCAAGCTGGAATTCCTGAAGGTTGGTAAGACCGTCCCCATCAGGGTCTTGATTGGCGACGTTGGGATCATTCGGGTCAAGCCCGTGGGCAATTTTCCAGTCATCAGGGATTCCGTCCCCAACTGTGCTGATGACTGTATCCACCACGATCGGCAGGGTCGTAGTTGCGCCCTCATTGCGCGCAGTAATAATGACTTTGCCTCGGCCCACGGCGGTTACAAGACCATCCGGGGTCACGGAGACAATAGACGGATTACTGCTGACATACTGGGTACCCAGGGCCGACGTGCTTAAGTCGGTCTGCGTACCATCGGGCAAGATTCCACTGACTGCAAGTTGCGCCGTTTTTCCCAGAATATTGAAAGTAGTTGACAATGACGTGAGCGTGATGGAGACCGGCGAAGGTGTAACCGTTCCAAAAACAATGGCCGGGATGGGCGTGTTGCCGTTGCCGACCAAAGAGACAAATGTGGACTCACCCTTGGTAACGCTTCCATCTGGATTCTTGCAGATGACGCGCACCCGAAACAACCCCAGGTCGGCTGGAATATTTGGAATGGCGAAAGTTCCGTCCGGGTTTACCTGTATGCTGCGATTCGCGATGGTGGCAGTACAATTTTCATTCAGTTGCGCTGTCGTTGCGGAAGTAAGTGCCATCACCATCATCAACAAAGTGATGGCCGCAACCCGTTTAGAACAGCAATTCCGCATCGTGAAAGATGGCAGTTTCTCGGGCACTGTGTGCCCGGGGTTTCTGCGCACTGCGGAATTAACTTGTGAAGCACTCTTCATACGAATCCTGAAATTGCCCTCGTACCTTTAACCCACCTTACCGGCCGGAAAAAGTGCATGCCGACGCCGAAGCCTCTAACGATTGTGTTTCAAGTGCTGCCAGGTTATTGCCATCCGGCAGGCTGACAATCTGGGTTTTTCTCTCATTGGCAAAAAAGGCCCGCTTGCCGGAAGGAGAGATGCAAATCAATCGGTTCCTTGAAAACGGACCGGAAAGGACCGTATTTTCGAACCGCGCAACCTGCTTACCGGTGCTTACGTCATACAGCCAGAAATTGGGGCCTGCCTGGATTTCACGCGCCGACTTATCGGCACTCTCGGCTAATTTGGCTTCCTGAATGAGAAGCAAGCGGCCGTCGGGTGTTAAATGATCGATCCCAAATGGCGCAATAATGATTGGCGAGTCTTGCCCGGTGCGAAGATCAACAGTCCAATAGGCTGCTTCAGTAAAAGAAGAATTTGCGACGCGAACGACGGTCTTGCCCGCAGCAGAGTCTCCGGCCACAAAATCGAGCCACGGCCTTTGGGTTGGGGCATCAATTTTTTCGAAGGCCTTCAATCGGTCTCGTTGTTCGGCTGACAGTCCCTCAAGGGGATTGATGTACTGCCGCCGCATGGAAGCGCCGGCGATGGTTGTTGCCGTCAGATTGTCAAAAATCACATTCCCGTCAGTATCGAAATAAGCTTTGTCTCCGAAGCCCAGGTTCATGACCGCTTTGAGCATGCGAACATCTTTGATTACAACTGATTCCCGCATGGTGGAAAGGCCCTTCAGAGTATTCGCGTCATAGACATCCACGATGGAAACGATTGTGGGCTCGGTGATTTTTGCTTCGGCGCTGCGGTCCCGGTAGCGCAGGAAAAACCGTTTGCCGTCAGGCGTAAGCAGCAGTGTAGGTGGTTCAAGTTGTGTCTGGGAGATCGGAAGCGATGCCACAATCTTCATTTCCGGTAACTGCAACACCAATACCTGATAGCCGGCGTATTCGATATCCGTATCGGGTTGCTTGCTCCCTTTCCTGGCCGCAAAGACTCCATAGGCACGTCCAGTCCGGTCATCAATTTGGAGACGGCCGAACAGCATGCCGCAGCCAGGATCAGCGGCATGCCCATCACGACAGGGTGCAAGATAAGCAGATGCGCCCTCGGTGCGCGAGAGCATCCAGTACGCCGCCAGCGTGTTGTCTTCCGTCGCGATCTTGAGAAATGCGCCATTCGGCCCAAATAGATAAACAAAATTTTGCGCCGGTGAAAACGGGCCGCTACTCAAATCCTGCTGCTGAGCGCCAGACTCAACCACGAGGCCGGCACAAATCAATATTCCGCATAGCAGCAACAAAGGAAGCCGATTGAGCAATTTTCTTTTGAACCAGCACACCATCTGGCTCGTGGTGCTGACGACCACGACTCTTTTCTTTCTCAGTTGCAAGCTCCACCTCCATTCAGGGGTGGTTGGCGCATTACGTCATTGACATAATTCGGATCTCCGACGTTCGGCCGGTCTCCTGCCGGCACTTGCTCCCACGAGGTGGTGCCTATGTTCGTTCTGGGATCAATGGACAGTAAAAACGTCCGATGGGTTGGATCTGCGGGATCCATCTGCACTCTAAACTCGTGGAGGTGCAGGCCAAAAATATCTGCTCCGGCGTATCCGTTATAACCCCGAATTACTTCCTTCTCCAGTTGTTGAAGATTATTGTCGTAGTTACCAGTCGCAAGAGGCGGAATCACAACGCTGGCCAGAGGCGGCAAATGGTTCGCTACCCGCGTTGCGTTCATTGCCGCAACAATGTTATTGAACGTTTGCGTAGTAACGATACGGCTTCCATAGAAGCCTGGATTGCTGTTGATAGAGTTGAACTTGCCAGTCCCAGCCGTCACATTTCTGGCCCAATTCCAAACCACATCGACTCCTCCAAAATCGGTATAAGGAGTAAGTTGCATGATGCCGACTCCTAAGAGGCCATCCCCGCTCCACAGCGGGCAGGCCCCAGCCACAGTGCCACTGGCCGTAAACTGGCGGCCGTGGCTTTCTAAACAAGCAATGGCCCGCAGCGTATTGTGCGGAAATGCTGCCATAAGAGCAGCCGCGGGGGGATCATTTCCGAGGATGTGCTCGTGGTCGTTGCCCAGGAAGTTTGTCGCTGGATCTGCGGGTTGTTTTTTCGTGCTGGCGCTTAAATCCAGGCCCTCAATCGTGGCTTTGAGGGTGAGTTCAAATTGTCCACCATAGAGGGTCGCACCATACGTAGTAGCGAAGTCGGGGACATATTGTTCGCCAGTAATTGTCTGTGTGACCACCGGGGCTTGGATTGTTGTGCCGTGGGCGCAATCAGTGGCCAGAACCTGCACTTTGGCTTCCCATGTAAAGGAGGTAGTAGCTGTAGGATCAGGTTCGACTCCCACAACTTTGGCCTTGATTCCCTGAATCGTAGGCATCCTTGGAGTGGTGCCATCGATCGAGCACAACTCCGGGTGCTGAGTGCACGGGCTTTCAATCTGCAGTTTCACCACGTTCACCCGCACCTTCCCAAAAGCGCTGACTTGGTTGCATCCTTTACAGGTAACGGTGACCGTCACTACATAACTTTTTGCTTCTTTATATTGATGGGTCGGATTCTGGCGCGTATCCGGCGGCGTTTGATCGCCAAAATCCCAGGAATATTCCAGGTTGTCGCAGTTGCTCTGCGCGGTGACGGTAAATGCGACTTCAGTCGATATCTTTTTATCGATGTCGAATTTCACAAAGTCAGGGTCTTTGCTGTCGGCTTGGGCCACTACCTTTGGGATTTTTATTGGCTCTCCCTGGCAAAACCCCTTAACGCAGCTTGCATTCTTGAAGCAACCATTGGTGCAACTGTCAGCACAGGTAGTCGGTGGTGGCGGCCCTCCTCCACCATGCCAGCCGGAGACCGTGAGACCAAAGCCGGGATCTGAAGTGATCACTGATCCATCTTCATTCACACGTGCAGTACCCTCCGAAACAAACTGCTCTAAGTCATGATGGAAGGAAAAGATCTCGATTACCTGCCCAGGCGCTAAACCGTCTGTATTGGGGAGTTGCACCCGGATTGGCGGATTAAATTTCACTCTGGCCGGCTGAAGCGTTCCCACCAAGCGAGGCGCGGTGCCATTCGGCGGAATCATCGGCACTTTGTCAGAATGCACCTGGGACAACGTTAAGCGCCCAACTTTGGAACCATCTGGAAAAGTAGCTGAGTGTGCAAAAACGGTATAGGCAACGCCGGGAACACCTTTCATGGTGAGGGTCACATCTTCGTCGCCACCAACGACCTGCGAGTTATCGTTGTCCAATGGTGGCAGATAGATTGGCGCTCCCAGGTGATTGTCCTGTCCGGCGACAGTGACCATGGGAAATTCCAGGAACGGAAAGTTCTCAGGACGGGTACTGGTGCTGCCATCTATATACAACACCAGACTTCCTACAGGCGCATGGGCGATGGTGAATTGTCCTTTGGCGTCGGTGAGAGCAGACAGATTCGTTCCTTGAATGCTGGCCGTAGCGTTGGGAATCGGCTGGTTGGCATTGTCCAAAACGATCCCGGTAACCACTGTATTCGCTGGATCATTCGGCGTCATCCCAGAGGCGGTAAAGATGGCTGGTGAACTGGCAAGACCATCAAACGAAGCAGACACAATGTTGTTGTTCACGCCCTCCTGCTGCGCCAGCACCAGTATCGCGGCTGCCCGGCCATCGGCATCCGTCGTCTTGGTTGTTGTCGTGCTTCCCTCCAGCGTTCCGCCTCCCTGCTCAACTTTGAAAATTACAGGGACGCCGGAAACCGGATTACCGCTCGCGTCGAAAATCCCTGCTACAAAAGCTTCGGGCAATGGCTGCCCGATCACACCAATCTGCGAGCCACCCGAGATATCGTGAATTTGCGAAGCGGCATCTACCGTGGATGAAGCGCAAAACATTACTTCTCCGACGAAGCCAGGCGCAGTCACAGACACCTGATTATTTCCGGTACCCACCCGAGTACCCAATTGCAAATTGACGCTGGCTTGCCCGTTGTTGTCGGTCTGCACAGTAAGTTGCCGTCCCTGCCGAGGGAAAGCTGCCAATTGTCCATCACTCTTCATCAAGCTGAACGTGACCGGCATGTTGGGAAGGGGCTGGCCAGCCGCGTTGACCACTTGTACCGTCAGCGGCTGTGGCAGGACGGCCCTTACAACGCCCGTCTGGTTGTTGCCGGATACCATCAACAGTCGCTGTTGGGTGGCCGCATCACGTAATGTAACTGTGATCTGGCTCTGACTGATGTTTCCGCCCCGATCTTTTGCCACAGCCGTGATGGTGTTCTGTCCAGGAACCAGCAAGACCCCCGAAGCCATAAAACTGCGGTTGGCTACGCTGGCGTTTACACCGTTGACGATCACGCTTACCTGCTCTGCGTTCACCGTACCCGTAACAATGTCATTAACCAACCCGGTAACTGTGATCTGAGGTGAACTTACGATGGCTCGGTCGCTCGGCGAATCTATGCTCACGGTTGGCGGAGTAGTATCAAGGACCACGTTGACTGTAGCTGTCCCGGCTGCCCCTTTGGCGTTGACTCCGGTAGCCGCGATGAGGTTGTTGCCTTCGCGAAGAATTACGCCTTGGGCAGTAAACATCCCTCCACTGTTGCTGGCCTGCACGCCGTTTACGGTCACGGTGGAATTGGGATCATCAACAGTCCCAGTCACCGTGATGGAGGCAGAAGAAAACAAGTCCAGTGTTGCCGGTGAAGTAATGGTGAGCTTAGGTCCGGCAAGACTGACGGTAACGGTGGAAGAGGCTGTGTTCCCCGCAATATCCGTAGCCTGTACCGATATAGGAAGCGAAACTTGCGCAATCAGTAATGAGCAATTGAAGTTCGATCCAACCAGGCTTGCTGGCGCTCCATTGCAAGTAACAACGGAGATGCCCGAAAGAGCATCGTTAGCAATGCCATTCACAGGAACCTGGGAAGAAACGCTGATGCTTCCTTCTACTGGCGATGTGATCGCAACCAGCGGAGGCGCCTGATCCAGATTGATGGTCACTCTCGCGGTCGCCGTCTGGCCTGATGCGTCGGTGGCCGTGCCTGCAATCACCTGGTTCGCGCCGTCGATGTTCACAGTTTGTTGCGTGGGACAGGAAACTGGAGCTTGACCGCCCGAGCACTGGAATTTGACTGTGACCGGCGTATTGTTCCAGCCTGCCGCATTAGGAGGTGGAGACACTATGACTGCAACTTTTAATGGAACAACATTCTGGATATTGACCTGAACGCCCGCATTAGCGGTATTGCCCGCCTTGTCCACTGCCTGGCCACTGATGGTTTGAACCCCCGGAGTGCTTACCGAGATCGGCAATGGACAGCTCAGGACCCCTGACAAACTGTCCGAACAAGTGAAACTAATCGTGACGCTCGTGGTGTTGACACCATTGGCATCCGGAGGAGGCGAGATGGTCGCAGAAATAACCGGCGGCGTTTTGTCTATGTTGAGCGTAACGGAGGCTGCCGCAGAATCACCCGCGACATCGATCACAGTACCGGTAACAATCTGATTAGCGCCTTCCGTGCTGACCGTCTGCTGCTGCGGACAGTTCGCAATGGGCGCGACGGACGCACTGCATTGAAAGCTGACCGTTACATCGGCATTGTTCCAACCGGCCGCATTCGCCGACGGCGTGCTCAATGCAGTAATGCCCGGCTGGTTCTTCTCAATATTGACGGTCACACTGGCGCTCGCTGTATTTCCTGCGATGTCAGTCGCTGAACCAGTGATGATTTGATTCGCACTTTCGGCGCTGACCGTCTGTGGCCCAGGACAAGTCGCGATACTGGAGCCGCTATCGGAACACTGGAATGTAACGGTCACACTGGAATTGTTCCAGCCCACCGCATTAGGCTGCGGCGCGATGCTCGCAGTAATCACGGGTGGGGTTTTGTCGATGCTTAGCGTAACCGACGCGGTTGCCGTGTTGCCTGCGACATCCGTAGCCGTCCCATTGACGACTTGGCCTGCACCCTCACTACTCACATGGACCGGCGGCGGGCAGGTAGCTACGCCGGATCCGGTATCGGCACAGGTAAAGCTGACGGTTACATCTGTGTTGTTCCAGCCGGCAGCGTTCGGGCTGGGAGAAATGTGGCCTGTGATGGAAGGTGGAGAGCGATCAATATTCAAAGTAACGCTGGTGGTCGCTGGGTTCCCTGCCTTATCGGTGGCGGTTCCCGTAATGACTTGACTTGCGCCATCTGCATTCACCGTCTTCGGCTCAGGACAGTTAGCTATGCCAGATCCGCTGTCAAAACATTGGAAAGTAACTATGACATTGGAATTGTTCCAGCCGGCGCTGTTAGCTGGTGGAGCCAAGCTTGTCGCAATCGTGGGAGCAGTCTTGTCCAAGTTGATCGTAACTGAAGTTGAAGCGGCGTTTCCGGCCTTGTCAGTGGCCGTTCCACTGACTACCTGTTTTGCCCCTTCTGTGCTTACCGTTACTGGCGCAGGGCACATAGCGATGCCGGAAGTCTTGTCCGAACAGGTAAAGGTAACTGTGACATCGGTGTTGTTCCACCCAAAACTGTCAGGGGCGGGACTGGCTGAAACAGAGATGGCTGGCGGATCGGTGTCCGTCCCAATGATCGAAACGGTCATCGAGCTCCCCTTGGCGCCCTTCAGTTGACCGCTAATCGTATTGTTCAATTGCAGTGTGACTGTGATGTCGAGAGTGACTATCTCCGGCTTTCCGTCATCTTTGTCACCATCTGGCTTTTCGTTTTGCTTGGTACTATCTTTGTCACCGTCCGGCTTACCGTCATGATCGAAACTATCTTCGTCAACAATCGTTTTTCCGTTCAGGACGATCCTGGGCCTTGTGCCCTCAACTCCAGTTACGTGCAATATGTATTTGATGTTGGAGTTCAAAACGGAAAATTGGCTGCTCACCGTAGGCTGGCTCGCCTGATAGGTCGTGGGGCCAAACGCATTCCATTTCTGCGCCCAGGAATTTATTCCGCAGAGCAGAAATAAAAATATTCCGATACAGCAGCGCAACTGTGGCCTGTGGCGTTGCAAGTCTCTTCTCGCTCGATTGCGGCTACTTCTGCGCAATCTCCAAAGCTGCCTCCACAAAAAAACAATACGATATCTACGCGCAGCCCGAAGTACTGTCCGGGAACGCGTGTTTTGCATTCAGCAGCTTTTCTTGTAGTGCGGTTTGGATTATCAATTGGAAAGCAGCTACTTGGAAAATCAATTTTTATCAAAAATTATCAATATGATATTTCATTACGTTCTCTGCGAGTCCACAGTGCCGTAAGCGCCGGATGATTTCTATTTAGACTCCACGCCAACATTGAATTCTCTCTCATAAAAATCTGGTAATCGAATTGGAGTTGTGATAGTTCTTTTCTATATTCATTAACAACGAAGTCCACAAGTGAAAAATAAAGGCCATAGCGCAATCTCTTTCAGGGACCCTCTGATCCGCCATACAGTCATAGTATTGATGGTCATTACGGGATTGTGTCTTCTTGTAGCTGCCGGCTTTGATGAAGCCGGTCCCGATGCGAAACCGAAGCAACAATACAATTTGCCCTTTGGAAAAGAGCCCTATCTCCCCAGCCAGGCAAAAACAACTCAGGGCGGGTTTATGCCTCCCGGTGCTTTCCCTTTGGCAAGTTACTGCGCAACCTGCCATGAGGATGCGCATCGGCAGTGGCGGCAATCGGCCCATGCCAACTCTTTCCGCGCTCCTTTCTACAAGAAGAATGTTGATCTGTTGATCGAACAAAAAGGCATTGAATTTAGCCGGCATTGTGAGGGCTGCCATAACCCGATTGCTCTACTTTCGGGCGCACTGACAAAAGACTCTCCCATCGACCGCTCGTTTGACGAAGATGGGATCACCTGCATGGTGTGCCACTCCATACAGAAACTGCAAAATACCAGCGGCACCGGCAGTTACGTAATGGGCACGCCTGCCGTGATGGTGAATTCCGATGACAGTCCGGTAACCAAACCGGTGAGCTTCGACGATATTTTGGCCCATCCTGATTTGCACAGTCGCGCCGTGATGCGCGATTTTTATCGTACACCGGAATTTTGTGGCGCATGCCACAAGGCCTTCCTTCCCAGGATGCTGAATGAATACAAGTGGCTACGGGCATTTTCTGTTTACGACGAATGGCAGCAGACGTCCTGGTCGAAACAGTCGCCCCTGCCTTTCTATGAGAAAGAGACTGCTTCTGCCTGCCAAACCTGCCACATGCCGAAGGGACCGGCAACCAACGACTATGGGGCCAAGAACCATGAATTGGCGTCCCATCGCTGGCTCGGAGCGAATACGGCCATCCCGTTTCTCTATGGCTATGATGAACAATTGAAAAAGGTTGAAGAATATCTTAAAGACACTCTGGCAATCGATGTCTTTGCTTTAACCAAGAATGAATTTGGAAAAGAAAGACTTATAGCACCGCTCGACCGGCAGAATTTCACTTTACTGGCGGGTGAAACGGTAACCGCAGACGTGGTGATTCAAAATAAGAAAATCGGTCACAATCTGGTGCCGGAGCAAAGAGACTTCTATGAGAGCTGGGTGGAATTTATCGGCGCCGACAGTGCCGGCCAGGAATTCTTTCATAGCGGATTTGTCAAACCCGACGGTTTTGTCGACGAGAATGCCCATACATATACAAACCGACTGATCTCTAAAGATGGCAAATTACTCGACCTCCATCAGGTATGGATGACCAAGGCCAAGCCCTATGACAACACCATTCCCTCCGGACAATCGGATCTGGTGCGCTACAAATTCCGCATCCCCGCCAACATTTCTGGGCCGGTAACGCTGACCGCCAAGGTCAACTACCGAAGATTTCGCCAAGGTTTCACCAACTTCATTTTCGGCAAAAGCGAGAACTATCCCATCGTGGAGATGTCCTCGCGCTCTGTTACGCTCCAACTAGGCAGGACTGCGGGCCATTGGCCGCCTCCCGACAAAGACCTGATGCTGCGCTGGAACAACTATGGTATTGCCCTGCTTCGCCAGCAGCAATATTGGAAGGCCGCGGATGCATTTCGGAAAGTGATTGCGATCAACCCTGACTATGCTGATGGCTACATCAATCTTGCGATTGCCACTTATTCCCGACTGGTGGACGTCCGGGTAGACCCTGATGGCCCAGGCAACATGTCCGTTGCCAATGCTTCTTACGAGAAATATGGGCCTGCGCTCGAATTCCTGGATCAGGCCTTGGCAAAAAGACCGGGAAGCATCCGCGCTATTTTTTACAAGGGCCTGCTCTATCGCTTGCAAAACAAATTAGAAGAAGCAACCAAGAATCTTCAGGTTGCCGTGACGGCCTTTCCCAGGTTCCGCCAGGCCCGGCAAGAATTAGGATATGCCTACTACTTGCAAAAGAGGTACGACCTAGCACGAGAGCAATTTGAGGCCCTGCAGGCCATTAACCCCGACGATCTGGCGGCTTGCTTTTACCTCTCTTCGATCTATGCACAACTCGGAATGAAAAAAGAAGCTGAACGCGAAGCGGCATTGTTCTCGGAGCATAAAGACGATCCCGGCGCTGGCCTGCTGGCCTTGGATTTTCGCTACAAACATCCTGATGTCGCGCATGAAAGTGAACCCTACCACGTACACGATGGGACGCCTTTCAGAATCGAGCAGACGAAGTTGACAAAATGAATGCAATCAGAAACCACTCGGGCCAATTCATGAAACGTTCATTTGCAAGGTTTCTAAGCTTCACCGTAGCTCTCATCGTTCTTGCCCTTGGCGTCCATGGCCAGCAAGCCGATACGGCTTTCGACTCGGGCAAGCACACTCTCGCCGAAAAGCGCGAGGTAGACTTCAAGAGCCTGGATTTTTCTCACTCTCCCGTTCTGGGAAGAGCTGACGCGCCCATTACGATCATAGAATTCTCCGATCTCCAGTGTCCTTTCTGTGCCCGGGCGCTGCCTACCCTCCATGAATTAATGGAGCAGTATCCCAACCAGATCAAGCTGGTATTCAAAAACTTTCCATTAGCGATGCATCGCGATGCCCTCCTGGCTCATCTTGCTGTTTTGGCGGCAGGTGAGCAGGGCAAATTCTGGGAGATGCATGATCTAATTTTTGCCAGTCAGAAGGCCCTGAAGCGCGACGATTTGCTGCAAAGAGCGCGCAGCCTGAACCTGGATATAGCGCGCTTCACTGCTGACCAGGAGAACCCCCAACTGAAGCAACGGATTCAGGCGGACAAGCAGGAAGGCGTCGATATTGGAGTCGCTGGCACGCCAACTTTCTTTATCAATGGCAAGGAATATTCGGGCGCAATGTCCGTGGAGCAGTTCAAAGCTGCCATCGAAAAGCAGGCCCCTCTCAGAGGGGCAGCCAGCTCGCCTGCAACACTTGCCGAAATCGCACCCGATGACATCACGATGGGCCCTTCTTCCGCGCCTATTACTCTGGTCTGGTTTTCCGATCTAGCGAGCAACCTCACATTGAAGGCGACTCTGCTGGTGCGACAGTTGATGAACATCTACCCCGGCAAGATTCGGGTGGTCTTCAGGAACAGACCGCTCGATTCTCATCCCAACGCCCAGCTCCTGCACGAGGCAGCTTTGGCAGCCAACGCCCAGGGAAAATTCTGGCCGATGCACGACTTGATCGTCGCCAATCCACAGAAAACCACCTTGCAGGATCTAATCTCCTACGCGCACCGGCTGGGACTCAACGTGGAGCGCTTTCAGGCCGAGATGGAAAGCCATAAGTATCGCTCTATGATCAGAAGCCATCTGCAAGAAGCCAAACGGCGCTCAGTACTCGGCTCCCCGGTGTTCTTCCTCAACTCGACAAGAATCGACGGATTGCAACCACAAAAAATGTTTGACGACCTCATTGCGCAGCAACTTGCCAAGAGCGTACAAGCGAGTTCACATTGAATTAGTAGAAGCAATCTCATAAATGGTTCGAAATTGGGCTTGGCGGAAGAGCGGGCCTTGCGGTCGCTAATCCCAAATCCCCCACATGGATCGCCTCGACTCCTTTGTTGTGAAGATAGGAAACGTTGAACGCGGAAGACCCTGATCTAGCAAAAGTCTCATTGTCTCGGTGGTAGGGGCAAGACTTGGTCATCTACTAAAGCAGCGGCGAACGCCAACACCTGTCGGATATCTTCGTCCTCAAGTTACGGGTACTCGCGCTTCAATTCAACCTGATCAGGATATGCGGCCAGCGCTTCAAGGACACGGCGAACCATAAGGCGAAGGCTACGAATGCACGGCTCGCCGTTCATCTGAGTAATGTCCGTCGTGATTCGATCAAATTGTTCCATTCTGGCTACTCCTTGTAGCGTTGCTGTTGCGCTCGGTGAGACAACGCCCTGATAATTGCATCCAGAACTTCATCCAGGCGCTTGCCAACATCTTCGCATAGAAACCTCAACACATGAAAGCCGTTTTCCTGTAGCAGAACATTTTTGCGTCGATCGCGCCGGTAGGCCTCGGCAGTGTCGAGATGTTGGCCGCCATCCAGTTCAAGTGCTATGTGGGCATCCGCGCCTAACAAGTCCACTTCCATGCGGCCCCAACCGTCGAAAGGAATCGGCAATTCTGCATTGAGCCGGAATCGTCCTGCCGTCTCCGGCAGAGTTTCCAATCGGCGATAGAGGAAAGCCTCCGTTGCGCTTCTCGCGCGGTCGATGCCCTCCGCATTCAGATCCGGCATCTTGGCGACGTGAACAAACAGACTCGCCAGCGGCTGGTCTACACCATCGCGCACCAGTCTGCGAACGCTCGCCGCATACTGGCTCTTCCATTGCGGATCAACTGGGAGCGGGATCTCCGCAGGCCACCCGGGCACGGCGCTGCCCGGCAGTTGTATGGTGTAACCGAGAGCCTTATATCCGTTGCACCGGCGGTCAAACATGCGTGACAACATCGGAACGTTGAGATCGGCGTAGTCGTACACACGCACTTCCCGCTTGCCCTCGTACAACCGATGTAATCTTCCTACATATTGCGCGATCGTTCCATGCCATGACACCGGCAAAGTGAGAAATAGCGTATCGAGCCTCCCATCGTCAAACCCTTCTCCAATATACCGACCGGTGGCTATAACTACTCGCTCTTCGTCGGCTGGAGCGGCAGTCATCCGAGCCCTTACCGCCTGCAATTGCTTTCTGCTCATCCCACCCCGCAACGTAATCAGATGCTGCACTTCCGGCGTGAGCCGACTCGCCAAAGAATCAAGATGGTCATTCCGCTCGGTCAACACAAGCGGTGAGCAGCCGTCTCGAACGGCCCGGATGACTTCTCTGCAAATGATTTGATTCCGTTGCTCGTCCGAAATCAATTCTCGATACAGATCCTGGAATTGAGTTCGCATGTCCGAGTCTGCGGGACGGAGCGGGCGAAAGTCCGTCGGGCGGACCATGACAGTGTGTTGAAATGGACGTGCAGCCGCCTGCTCCTTCGGATTGACTCGATGTCGAACAGGACCACACTGCATGAACACGATAGGATGATGACCGTCCTTTCGCGTCACGGTCGCCGACAAGCCAGTAACGAACTTAGCTTTGGCCTGTCGGGCGACAAGCTCAAAGCTGTAAAGCAGAAAGATGATGGCACTCATCTACAATCACATGCCCGTAATTCCCTACTGAGTCGTTAACGAGTCCCTTCCGGACCATGCTCTGTATGACCGCGACGTCGATAATGCCTGTCGGTTTCTTACGGCCGCCACCGACTCGCCCGATTTCCCGCGCCGGTAGCCCCAGAAAAGTAGATAACCGGTCTATCCACTGCTCTTGCAACTGTCTGCGATGTACCAGTACGAGAGTATTGACGGCACGCTTGGCAATTAGCCAGGCAGCAACGACAGTCTTGCCAAAAGCCGTTGTCGCGGAAAGCACGCCCGTATCATGCGCCAGCATTGCTTCTGCTGCAATCTTCTGATCCTGGCGCAATTCACCCTGAAATGTAATGAGAAGTGGAGCGCCGAATTCGCGCTCATCCCGAACCGTATATTTGATCTTCAAATCAGACAGGAGTTTGCACAAATCGTCCAAACAACCACGCGGCAACCCGATGTGCCGTGGGTAGTCGTTTGCGCAGGCCACAACTCGCGGCTTGTCGTAAGTTGGAAGCCGCATAGCCTGCGCCTTGTAGAACTCAGGATTCTGGAATGCCGCCAGGCGAATCAGACGATTGCGTAATTGCGGAGATAAGGTCTCCTTGGCAATAAATATCTCGTTCCCAAGAACAAGTTCCAAGTTCTCAGGCAACGGACCTAGAATCGGTACCTCCGCCCGCCGCCGCGACCATGGTGCAGTCCAAGGACTTTCGTCCTCTCCGTCTTCAGCCTGCACCACAAAACGCACCCCAACAACGTGGCCTTTGGCCTCAGCACGACAAACCATTTCTTCAACTTCCGGACGGGTCATCCTGCGGATTGACGATAAGAACTTCCACTGGTCCTCGTGCGGGTTAAGTTCCTCGTTGAGAAAAACACTGTTTCCCGCCTCTCGCGGTTGCTTCTGAAGTGGCAGAGCGATCAAGTTGCCAAAACCGCCGTGCGGCATTGTGTCCTGGTTGGGAAAGAACCGGTCGTATGAATCCAGTCCAATGTCTGGGCGACGCTCCATCGTTTCCGTAAGGATATGTGCTCCCAGCTTGCGAGCTAAGCTGGCTGGAATAGGTTCGTCAAAGAAGATCCAAACATGGCCGCCGTTTCCTGAGCGCGAACGCTCTAGTGCTGCCGGCAAATGCAATCGCTCACATGTTTCGAGAATCGCTCTCGCGTCTTTTGTCCAGGTTGTCTTGTCAAAATCAGCGGCCAAAAAGAAACAAGTTTCGTCCAGGAGCATGGGATACATGCCCATAACGAAGTCGCGTCCATGGTCATCTTGGCCCGAAAGATGGCATCGGACTACATCGTCAGTAACAGGCAGAAACCGTTGGTGGGGACAGTCGGCACATTTGATCCTGGGTTTTTCGCAAACTCCGCGTACCCACTCATTAGCGCAGACTGGCGAATATCCAGACTTGCCGGTCTTGCGATTCTCAAACCGGCGAGGATAGACGTCGTCGCGCCCCCGGAAGAGCGATCGGAAGAGTGCGATCTTAACTTCCGGTGGAGAGCGATGATTTAATTCGACTGGCTGCTTCATTGCCTTCCGAACAATCTTAACCGAAGCCGTAATGCTGCGGTTGTTAACGCTGGCGTTCACACCTCTGTTTCCGGCCGAGCAGTGACAAGGCCATCGCCGCAACAAACCGGTAACCCCGCTTCTTTCGCCCAAGTTCATTAGTATGCAGTATAAGTTTCCTCCAAAATCTTGTGCCTGAATTGCGCTCGCAATCAACATTCCAGAATCCATTGCGGGCACAACGAAAGGAGTACACCATGCAGAATGGAAGCATCACGCGAACGGAGCGACAATCAGGCCCGATGTTTGGGAATTCAGGTGGCGAGAGCCTGGCCTGACGGTAAACGCAAACATCGTAGAATGGTTATCGGTTCTGTCGATGCATCGGCGACGTCCAGGCAGTAGCGGCGACAGAACTCAGGCGATCTCACCGACCCTCCAGGGCCGTCTCATCCCGAATGTAACCATTCGTTTGTTGCGACGCGCCGACTCTACGTGCCGCGAGAGCAAGACTGACGCACAAGGGCGATTTTCTTTTACAAACCTCGATGGCGGCGAATATCGCCTTAGAACCGAGGCGCCTGGTTTCGCGGTGCTCACGCGCACGATTGCGGCAAAGGCAGATGGTCAGCAGATCGAGAATCTTGATCACTAAGGCATGCATCACGGCAACTATGCCTGATACTGTGCTTTTTTGTGCCTGTCAAAAACGGCAGGATCGTGTAAGTGCTTTTAGAATCTTGGCGTCCCCGACGGGATTTGAACCCGTGTTACCGCCGTGAAAGCCCGGCAGCAACATGGAACTGCAACAACTTACAAGGCACGGGTCGCATCTGTTAAGCCCTGTAAGGCATCGTTAGGAACTTATCTTAGTGTACCTTCCGTGTACCACTGCCAAAAACACCACTGCCACGCTCTTTCACTCAGCCGGTTAGTTAGGCGCTACGATTATTTCCGCAGCATCAGTCAACGCTCGGGCGCTTGTCGTTACTAATCCCAGCGCGGATTGCTACCCCGATGCCAGCTCCTTCGCAACCTCGACTCTCGGGACCATAACGGCACCATCGCCATAGTCAAAGCTCGGGTGTCCAATGATGGAACCTTCTCGCCTTTGTTCGATAGAGTGCCTTGACGTGGTCGTTAGGCTCCTTAGACAGCAGTGGCTCCCGTTCAATACTCAGCCCCGTTCGCTCCAGGTGGTCCACCTTTAGAGGATTGTTTGTAAGAAGTCTGATCTTCTTGATCCCACGCCCAAGCAGATACGCGCCGATCGGCGAGAAATCTCGACTTTCCGGTGATACTCCAACGGAGATGCGTGAATCATACGTATCCAGCCCGGATATCTCCAGGGCTGTAGCTTTGACCTTGGCCGCCAAGCCCGCCCCTCGGGCTTCAAAACGCAGATAAAACAAGATTCCGTGTCCCTCACGAACAATGGCGTCCATAGCCAAATGAAACTGCTCGGCGCAATCGCAGAAATCGCTGTCTAGGACTTCCGAGAAAATACACGTGGAATGAATTCGCACAAGTGGCAGTGGCTGCTGGAGAGGCTGTCCAACATTGATGACAAGATCTCCATCGATTGCCTGGCTGAATGACACCGACTCAATCGAGAGCGGGCCCCACGTTCTTGAGTTAATCGATGCTCTTGAACCTACAAAGCCATCCAGATAGTTCATTGAACATCTCCCCACATATCACGCGGCAACGCGTGCGTCAGCCGCAACGAGGCACCCAGCTCCTGAATGAGCTGATCATGAATCTGACCACTCTCGTCAGCCCCAATCCTGATGACGGTGGACCGGTAATGTCTTCTAACCATAGAGATAAAAGGGTGCTTCGGCTCTGCGGCGACACTTGCGAATAGCGTAGCTCTCGGATCATCCAAGAGCAAGGAGACAATTTTAGTGAACTGTTGATTCCTAGCCTGCAAAGGACCAATCTCGTCAAGCAGAATGACTTTTCTGTCGTAGTAAGCCGTCCTTATCTGTTCTGTTACAGATGCAAGTTCCGCATCGTATACTTCGTACTCGCCATTACCCGTCTTCGCTGCGAATCGCCTAGGCTGTCGCTGCACGGATGTAAAAACCTCAAAACCTGTGCGATCGCCGCTTGGCCCGACTTCTCGCGTTATGACGTAGAATAATTCTGGATTCCTTTCGAAGGTCTCGACAAGCCGCTCCAGCAAGGTAGTCTTTCCAGATCTAGGAGGACCCGTCAGGAGAACAACCTTCGACGCATTGTGAAAAAGGGTTTGAGCTTCCTGGTAGTAGTGATTAAGAATATGAGGAGAGCTGTCTCCCCGTATGTTGAAGTCAGGCTTTTGCGGATACGGTATTCCAAAACCCGTAAACCTCACCAACCCCAACTGGCGAGCTCTAACCAGCGCGCACGGATCAACAATGACGCTTGTGGCATCTACCGGAAATGGTGTGTACCGAACTTGAAGATTCTCGGCACTGTCTCCGACGCGGGACATGATGGCTTCAAGTTGACCCCTACATTGCCGGTGGCGGGACAGTATAGTGTCATGGTTCAGGCTGGCATTCCTGAAAGCAACGAGTCGCGCGGCGAACTCCGTTGGCGCGGTGAGCAAAAACCGTACTGTTCCGCCGCGCAGTAGTAATTTAACGAGGTCTCCTTGATTTCTCTCCGTGATCAGACTGCCTGTTTCCTGAACAAGCCAAGCTTCGTGTTCAGCCGCTCTGAGCAGTGGTGTCTCGCTCGTTTCTTTGTGGAAAAAATAGTCTGGAGAAGGATCCTGCACTCTAGTGAGGAGATCTCGCACGTTTGATGAAGCTCGCTCACGTGCTACTCGGTCTCTGATGACGGCCAACGCAATAATCGCCAACGTAATAAGCGTGGCCGATACCAGCACCGGCAGGCTTGCCATACCGAGGATTCCAGCAACGCTGAACAGCAGAGCCACCACGAGCCCGGCAAGAGCGTCGATGTGTTGCCACAGCCGCGCAAAAAATGGCCGAAACATGTTCCCTGTAGTATACTCGGCGCAGTTCTTAATGGATTGCGCAAATCGTTAGGCTTCATTTGCGGCGAGCTACCCAAAATGGGCCTCAACTATCCCAGTAGGAGCGAACAGATACAAATTGCCATCGATGGACCCTCCGGCGCTGGTAAGACAAGTTTGGCGGCCCACCTGTCGACGACATTCAGGTTGACACATATAGACAGCGGTGCCCTTTACCGTGCTTATTGCCTGGTAGCATTGCGCCAGAACATTTCACTTCTTGATGGGGAAGCCCTGACAAACCTTGTAGCCTCGGTACGCGTGGCCATAGGATCCATCGTGACAATAGACGGCGAAGATGTTACCCGTGCCATTCGAACCTCTGAAGTATCCTCTGCAACGTCAGTGCTGGCTACTTGCCCTGCATTTCGCTACCAGATGGTCGGCAAGCTGCGCGAGTTGGCGGCTCAAGGCGGAATCGTGATGGAGGGTCGTGACATTGGCACCGTGGTTCTGCCGGCAGCCGATGTAAAGATTTACCTGGACGCTACTGTTGAGGAACGCGTACGACGCCGTCGTCTCCAGCAACAAGCCCTGATTTTACATACCAATATCGAAGCGGAAATCCGCGAACGTGATCTTCGTGACCAAACCAGAACCACAGATCCGCTCAGAGTGCCCGCCGGTGCAACGGTCGTGGACTCCACCGATCTCACCCTGGACCAGGTCGCAACACTTGTCTCACGTAAAATATATACTTATTTGCGCCGGACGTACCGCTTTCGCAATAGCGGTCAATGAGCCATGATCCGCAGCTCTCGATCCACTTCACTCATGTGAGTCCTTGTCTCATCGTCGTGTACCGACAGTCTGTTGTGAGATCGCTCCGCGGATTCGTTGACACGCAGGCCCGAGTGCAGCGGCCAGATTCGACCGATCGGGATCGTACAGGGCAGTTGTAATTCCAGCAAGATCGCTGGGCAGAGCTACGCTTCTATTCGTAGGTTGCACGATGAACGCGCGACGTCTAGTCAACTTACCTACAAAAAGGCCGAGTTCAAACACTACATTGTCACGGGCAACGGGTTTTATTTGACCCCTTGAATGTAACTCATCGTCTGGGGTAAAGACGAAGACTGCACAATCGTACGTTAGAACGGCGACTTCAAGTGCTTCGAGAGTGGCGCTACCCAATCCGAAGATTGTCCCTTGATTCCAAACTTCCACGTCCGCGTCGTATTGGAGTAGGTTTTGGATCTCATTCGCCACTCGCAAGCCTTCAACGGATGACCCGACGAACATACGCGGTTTCGTCCGCGTATTCGTGCTGCTGGGTACGTTCCCAATAAGGGCGCCGGAAGCGCTATACAGCTTATCGAGTGCCGAAAGCTGGTTTGCAGATAGCATCTGGACCGTCAGAAGGGCTGTTCTACACTGGTCGCATAGGGCGCGCGATCTCATGGTCGCGAGCAGATCCGGCTTGTAGATCTTTCGATCAAATACACAGTTTCTTGAATCATCGTGGTTCTTGTGCTCTGGCGCAAGGAACCCAAGGGTTTGATGAGCTAGATAATAGAGAAAATAAGACGCGAGGCGATCCGCCGGCAAGATAGTCCCAACAACATTCGCGGTCGTCACGATCCCGAGCCCCCGTTCAGATCGGTTTGCTGCGAACAGGTTTGAGAATCGTTCTCCATTAAGTCTCGCGTCCGTAAGCGCGATCAAAAACGGATGGTAACCTTTTATCTCAAGCCGCAAGCGATCCATATCGTCTAACAGATGGTCCGCAAGGATTTCGTGGAAGGAATGCATCCGAAACCTGGATGCATCGATGTCGGACAAGCGGGAGAAATTGAACTCGGTCTGAAGCGAGTTCGCTGTCAAGATAGCTTGATCCAACATGTCCACCGCAATCTCGCCCATGTCAACAACTTCGATAGGCATTGTGGCCATACGCTGACTCCTTGTGAGTCACCATGAATTTACCCGTGAAGCGTTCAGCGCGGTTCCGAATCTAAGCACAATTGTACTCCTCGTCCTCCGTTGCTGCCGCCACCTCGTGGTCATTGGCGAACACATTGCGATTAGGGCTTTCCTGGCCCAAATGGTTCAAATTGGGACATGAGCAAACTTGGTACTTTTTTTAAGAACCTCTTGTTTCTTTGGCGTCCCTAAGCACTCAAAGTTTGAACCAATTTGCAGAAACCCTGTCGAGGGCTGAGGCTCTTAGCGTGGAAATCGCCAGTATTTATGCGAGTTTACGTCAATCCGCTGGTGAACCACAGATGCCCAAGACTCTTGTTACCTCTCGGAATACGGCAGCGGGAAACCCCAGGAATTACGAGGCACTATCGATTGTGAAAAGCTGCTTTAGGACCCAACAGACCAGAAGTCCTTCTCAACAATGGCGTCTGACAAACCCTTGCGCTCAGCCGTTTTCGTGAACACGTCCGCGCGCTCCTGTGGGGTCATCTGCGCGATTTTGTTCATGCAACCTTCTCAGCAATTTTTTTCGTCACTTCGTAAATCCAGTCAGCACCGTACCGCGAGTCCCTCAAGAGCTTGCGTTTCTCCGCTGCAGATAAAGAAGACTTCAGCTTCTCGATCTCAACAGTTCTAACGCCTTCCTTGCCCAAAAAACGGAGCGCCTGGACAACGAGCGCCAGTTTGCCCTCAAGACCTGCAATTGCTTTTGGCCGCGCATGTTTGAACGAAATAATCCGGCGCCCGATTGCTATTTCCTTGTTGGGGCCGTCGGTCAAGTAAATGATCTTGGCTGGCACCTGAGTCGAGAGGCCAAGAAGATTTGCAGCCCAAGCGCCTTCCGGGACGATTTTCCATTTTTGTCGTCGGGCTATCGCCTGCGCTGCCTCATCGATGTCCGGGCTGAGTTCGCCACCGAGCGCCGGATTGACCTTGGGCACGTCATAGAGGCCGCGCCGGATACGACGAATCTTGCCGCTGTGGGTCAGCTTTGCCAGAGTTACGTCAATCAGAGTTCGGCTGGCAATGTCCAGGAAATCCTTGGCAGAGAAAGCCTTTCCCGCCCCCAGATGTTCAATCCGTGTAACTATTTGATCCTGCATGGTTTGCATTGAAATGACAATCCTTGATTAAGAAAAAATATACTACTTTTTCTTAATTAATGCAATGAGTGATAAACTACGTTCGTTGTCGGCCCGGTTCTATGCCGAGAACAAGCGCTTGGCGACTCGCAAGAGCATCGTCAGCACCCTGCTATTTCTCATTTCGAGCGCGGGATACTACGCGGCTTATTCATTGTTGGCGGAGGCACATGGGAAGTCGAACCACCTCCGCATCGCTAAGATGCGGGACAACGGTTTTGAAGACCTTGAGCAACACCCGCGCTACGCGCTTCCGCCGATCAAAACCAGAATCCATCGCCGCGTATGACAACTCAGCACGATACTGCAAGTGCAAGATTTGTAGCGTTGGCAAATTCGGACAAGAATGGGGTCTTCCGCTATTTCGGGGCTGCGCGCGAAAGGTCTGGGGAGGATTAAGGTACAACCTATCCCCTGTGCACATTCCGTTTGATCTGTTAAATTCGGCACATGGTCTACAACTTGACGCCGATTAATCAAGGGGAACCCCGTCAACGTGTCACATGGTTCCAGAAGGTGGCAGCCCTTCGCTATGCGTTTCGGCTTATAAAGCTCGTCTGGCAAACTCATAGGGGATTCACAATCCTGATAATCGGGTTGCGGTTGTTCAGTGCAATTACTCCGGTTGCTGTACTGTGGATCGGCAAGCTGATCATTGACGCCGTCATAGCTGCCCAACGTCAGTCTCCGAATTTCTACGTATTGGGTAAGCTTGTGGTTCTAGAGATATGTCTCGTCGTTGGAGGGCAGATGATCGCCAGGGCATCCGCATTGTATGAAGGTTTGCTCGGCGATCTTTTTTCCAACAGCATCAACGTCCGTCTTATGCAGCACATCGCTACACTTGACCTCCACCATTTTGAGGACTCGGTGTTCTATGATCGGCTGGAACGAGCCCGGCGTCAGACTTCCAATCAAACTGGATTCTTGCTACAGCTCCTGCAGCTTTGCGAAGATGTTTTAACCCTGGTTTCCTTGAGCGCTGCGCTCTTGGCGTACAGCCCATGGCTGCTGTCGCTCTTGGTTGTCGCAGTCCTCCCAAGTTTTTTTGGTGAGACCCATTTTGCTACGCTTGGCTATGCGCTGATTTACGGATGGACGTCCGGGCGGAGGAGGCTGGACTACCTCCGGCACATCGGCGGAAGCAACGAAACGGCGAAAGAAGTCCAGTTGTTTGGACTGGCCGGATGGATCGTATCACGATTTCAAAGGTTGTCGGCCCGGTTCTATGCCGAGAACAAGCGCCTGGCGATTCGCAAGAGCATCGTCGGCGCCTTGTTATTTCTCATTTCGAGCGCCGGATACTACACGGCTTACGCTGTTATCCTTGTTCGGACAGTACATGGCGAAATCACGATAGGTTTGCTGACTTTTCTTGCGGGGTCGTTTCAGCGAAGCCGCGACATGGTCCAGCGACTGCTGCTGGGAGCAAGCGGAATCTACGAACAGGCTCTCTTCGTTAAGGATCTGTTTGATGTCTTCGAGATGAAACCGTCTATTACATCTCCTCCTGACGCGCCGATGGCGCCGGATCGGATTCGCAAAGGCTTGGTGTTTGAAGACGTTGGATTTCGTTACTCTGACAGCCAGAAGTGGGCCGTGCGGCACGTCAGTTTCAGCATCGCTCCCGGAGAACGGGTGGCGTTGGTGGGCGAGAACGGCGCTGGCAAGACTACGCTTGTGAAGCTGCTCGCCCGTCTCTATGACGTGACCGAGGGGCGCATTGTTCTCGATGGCATAGACATTCGCGATTATGACATCCACTCTGTGCGGCGGGCAATTGGCGTCATCTTTCAAGATTTTGCAAAATACGATTTTCGCCTTGACGAAAACATTGGCGTTGGCGAAATAGACGAGGTCAGGGAATACCTCGACGCCGATGAAGACTGCGGCGAAGCTGAACCCTCAGCGATAAATAATGGGGTGGACCGGATTCCTGCCGTAATCACTTCAGCCGCCGATAAGTCGCTTACGTCCGGCTTGTTGCCACGCCTCCCGAAAGGCTATCGGCAAATGTTGGGACGGCGATTCGAGGGCGGAATAGAACTTTCCGGCGGGGAGTGGCAGAAGATTGCGCTGGCGCGTGCCTACATACGGGACGCTCAAGTCCTCATATTGGACGAACCCACCGCTGCGCTTGACGCCCGTGCAGAATACGAAGTCTTCACCAGGTTTTCACGCCTTGTAACCGGACGAATGGCTGTCATCATCTCGCATCGCTTCTCGACGGTTCGAATGGCCGACCGGATCATCGTACTAAAGGACGGCTTGGTTCTTGAAGAAGGAACACACAGCCAGTTGGTTGAAAGAGCTGGGCTCTACAGAGAGCTGTTTATGTTGCAAGCCGAAGGATATCGGTGACTGACGTCATATTTTAGAGGACTCAAGCTGCAAAACACGAATGATCCTTAATGTAGTAGTCTCCACTGCAGCTTACTTGCCGATGTTTGGTCTGCCTTACCACTTCTTCTAACCTGAGTTTTTTTGGTGGTGAATGCGATTCACTGGGAAAAGAAAGCTGCGGGTGGCAAATTCGGACAAGTTTCCCGAGCTGGGAAGAATTTTGCTTGAAAGATGTGGTCTGCTCTGCTAGGGTGCTGATGCTTCTCAATGCAATCGAAAGGAGGGCCGAGTAAGATGTATTTTATCTTGGAATCTCTCACTTCGTCTTTGTTCAGACAACCCCGATCCCCGATTCTTCGAGATACCTGTGGATTGGACGGAGTCAGTACCATTTTTGTGAAGACACTACTTCCTGGCGGAGGGACGACGACTGACACCATTTGCGACTAGTCCTCCGGCTGCGCTCGCAGCCTTTTAGATATCCTGTTGGTCTTGCCCTACAGGACCCACTCACACCGGTCTTTCTCAACATATGGGCTTATTGATTCCAAGCATTGGGTTTTCTTGTGCACTCCTAGTCCAAAGACTAGAGCGTGTTTCAAAAATACCTCCTGAGGGTAATCCACAGGCAGGCAATATAGAAGAAGGCGCGGTAGGTGGAGAGCAAGAACTCATGACGAACCAGCAATCGACGAAACTGTCCCAGCCAAGAAT
>Ga0210408_10000500_pt1 | contig 50111 bp, 44 predicted proteins | sample IncBWH4MmetaG_FD_155471 | JGI IMG/M metagenome (GOLD analysis project Ga0210408, IMG submission 155471) | Forest soil microbial communities from Barre Woods Harvard Forest LTER site, Petersham, Massachusetts, United States - Inc-BW-H-4-M | ecosystem: Environmental > Terrestrial > Soil >...
GGTCGCGGTGCCGGTCGTGATCGGGACCTGGTCGCCCACCTGCAAGGTGGCGGTTTGATGATCGAGCACGACGAGCGACGGGTTCGAAAGGACCTTCACCTCGGTGTACTGGTGCAGCGCGTTGATGATGACCTGCGGATTCGACAGCGTCCCGACCAGGATGTTGGCGCCGGGGAACACCTGCGCCAATGGTTGCGTAATGGCCGTGTTGATCGCCTGGCCGGTGCCGGCGGGCAGGCCGAGGTTGGCGCTGGTGAGAAGCGTCTGGACGCCGTAATTGAGCTGATCGTTGAGCGTCACCTCGGCAATCGTCAGATCGATCGCGACCTGGAGCAGCGGCCGATCGAGCTGATTGATCGCCCGTTCGATGATCCGGTAGCTCTCCTGATTGGAATAGATCAGCAGCGCGTTGTTCACGATGTCGGCGGTGATGCGCACGCCGGGAAGAACGGCCTGGTTGGGGCCGCCCGGTCCGCCCAGGCCCCCGCCTCCGGGCGCGAGCGTGTTTGTCGCGCCAGCGGGGGGAGGCTCGGCGACGGCGCCGCGAATAGGACCGCCGCCCGTAGTTGGGCTCGGCGTGCCGCCTGGGCCGACCAGCCCGCTGCTGCCAAACCCGCTCCCGATCGGTGCCTGGTTTGGCGGCGTCGGCGAGCCGCCGACAGTTGCACTCCCCTGGCTCGCACCGGTCAGCCGGTCGAAGGTCGACATCCCGCTCAACCCGGCGCCGGGCGCGATCTGGTTCGCCGCGCTGTCGAGCGACCCGACTCCCCCGCCGCCGAGGAAAATGTCGTTGAGCAGCCGCGCGATCTGGCGGGCGTCGCCGTAGCGGACCCGGTAGACTTTCACCCCCGTGCTCGCGGTCTCGGAATTGTCCAGCCGATGGATCCAGGTCGCGATGGCGCGCAGCAGTTCCGGTTTCTTGGAAACCACCAGGATCGCGTTCATCCGCGCGATTGGCTGCAGCTTGACCATATTCTGACTGAGGCCGCCCTCGCCGGAATCGACGATCTTCTCGAGTTCCGCCATCACCGGCTCGGGCGTGGTGTTGCGGATCGGATAGATGCCGACCGATTGCCCGCGCATCCAGTCGCGATCGAAGCTCATGACGGTTTCGAGCGCGGCGCGCCGCTCGGCGCCGGTGCCTTGAACGAGCAATATGTTGCGCGCCTGATCCGCCCGGATGGCACCCGGCTTGGCCGCGAAGCTGTCGAGGAGCTTCGTGACCGTCTGCACCGAGACGAATTGCAACGGAATGGCCGTAATGCCGAAGCCCGCCGCCGGGTCGTGGTCGGGATCGACGGCGGCGCTGCCGACCGCCTCGGGCGCGGGCACGAGCCGATATCCGGTGCGTTCGTGCACCAGCGCGACGTTGCTGGTGCGCAACGCGCTTTCCAAAACGTAGAGCACGTCGCTCTTGGGAACCGGACGGCCGGACGTGAGCGTGACGGTTCCCTGCACGCGCGGATCGATCGTGTATCCGACGCCGAGAATGTCGCCGAGGATTACCTTGGCAACGCTCGTGACCGGCGTGTTCTCGAAATTGAAATCGTATCCCTCGCCGCCGCCGCTCGTGGGCACCGGCGCCTCAGCCACTTGGACCGCGGTCCCGCTGCCGTAATAGCTCGCGTCGCGTTGACCGCGGCCGCCGGTATTGGCGCCTTCGGGCGGGGTGGGGAACCGAGGCTGCAGGTCGGCCGCGCGGATGCGATCGGTCGAGTCGGGTGGAGCGGTGCCGCTTTCGCCACCCGCCGTCAGATTGCACGCCGACAGTAGCGCGGCGCAAATCGCCACGGCCGCGCCCGCCATGGACGCGCGCAACGCCGGCCGCCGCGCAAGCCTGCACACCACCAACAACGCACCCACCCCAAGCAATCGTTGAGCTTGCAGCCGCCCCCAACCGCGTATTGATTGACAGAGTTTTTAAGCATCGCTAAGTTTTAATTATCCGTCAAGCAGAAATACATTAATGCGCGGGAACGCGTTTCACCCCGCCGCGCGCGAGTGGATGCCGCGATGTCACCCAATATAGTGGCTGATTTTGCAAGACACTTATCGAGCAAGAACTATATTGTTTCCGCATTAAGCTTGGCTTCTGTCCGAGACAGCGAAAATAATTCTGAACTTAGCCTGCGAAAACTGTGGGAATTGACGGACCTTTCGGCCAATGACTTTGCCGACGAAGTCGCACGTTTTTATGGCGTGATACGGGTCGGCCTGCCGGAGCTGATTGCGGCGTCGCCGGTTACCAGCGCCTTTTCGCGCCGGTTCCTGCGCGAGACCACGGTGTTCCCCTATCGGTCCGCCGATGGGCGCTATCGGCTGGCGCTGGCCGATCCGAGCGACGCCGCTGCGATCCGCGCGGCGGAAATCGTGCTTGGCGCACCGGTCGAGGTCGAGGTCGCCTCGTTCGAGGATATCGCCACCGCGCTGACCGAGCGCATGGGCGAGGACGCGTCCGCAGCGGACGCCAAGGAGGTCACGCTCGCGCCGGGCGACGATGACATCGAGAGCCTGCGCGATCTCGCCAGCGGCGCGCCGGTGGTCCGTGCGGTCAACGATCTCCTGGAAAAGGCGATGGAGCTGCGCGCAAGCGACATCCACATCGAGCCGTTCCGCAACGGGCTCGTGGTGCGCATGCGTGTCGATGGACTGTTGCGGATGGTGGCGACGCCGGCGGGCGCGGTGCCGCAAGCGCTGATCTCGCGCATCAAGATTCTCGCCGGGCTCAACATCGCCGAGCGGCGGCTTCCGCAGGACGGCGCGGCGCGGCTGCGCGTCGCCCGCTCGGAAATCGACATCCGTGTCGCCACCATGCCGGCGCAGCACGGGGAATCCGCGGTGATCCGCCTGCTGCCGCGCGACCGCGGGCTGCTCGACTTGGGCAAGCTCGGCCTTTCCGGCCGGAACGAAACGATCATGCGGCACTTGCTCGGGCTGCCGCACGGCATGGTCGTGATCACCGGACCGACCGGCAGCGGCAAGACGACGACGCTTGCCACCATGCTGTCGATCCTCAACGAGCCGACGCGCAAGATTCTCACCATCGAAGATCCGGTCGAATACGAAATCAACGGCGTGAACCAGTCGCAGGTAAAGCCGTCGATCGGCCTCACGTTTGCAACCGCGATGCGTGCGTTCGTGCGCCAGGACCCGGACGTGATCATGGTGGGCGAGGTACGCGATCCGGAAACCGCCAACATCGCCATTCACGCGGCGCTCACCGGTCATCTGGTGCTCACCACCTTGCACACCGAAACCGCGGCCGCGGCCGTGCCGCGCCTGCTCGACCTCGGGGTCGAGGGTTTTCTGCTCAAATCGACGCTGCGCGCCGTGATCGCTCAACGGCTGGTGCGGATTCTGTGCGACCGCTGCAAGGTCAAGCGCACGCTCGCCCCCGCCGACCTTTCGGCCGATCCGCGCTACGCGGCGCTCGGCCTGCAAGTCGGCGAGACGCTGCATCAGCCGGCCGGCTGCGAGCGCTGCGGCGGCACCGGCTACCGCGGCCGCGCCGGGGTATTCGAAATCCTCGAAATGGTCGACGAAGTGCGCAAGCTCGTCGGCTCGCATACCGACGCCGCCACGCTCGATGAGGCCGCCATGCGCGCCGGCATGACGACGATGGTGGACGACGCGACCGCGAAATGTCGCGCCGGACTGACCTCGGCGTCGGAAGTCCTGCGCGTCACCACCGTGCGGTAGAGCCGTGCCGAGCTTTCGCTACCGAGCGCTGACCCAGAGCGGCGAGATCGTGAGCGGCTCGATCTCGGCCCCGACCGCGGCGGAAGTCGCGCATCGCATCGAATACCTCGGCCTCGTCCCGATCGAGACGGTGACGGAAGAGCGGGCGTCGGCCGGCCGCTTCACCCTGAGCCTGTCGCGCCCACGCGCCGAGGATGTCACCGTCTTCACCCGCGACCTCGCGCTGCTGCTCAAGGCCGGCGCGCGCATCAACGACGCGCTCGAATTGCTGTCGCAGGACGTGGACGTCGGCCGGTTGCGCCCGACGGTCGGCAGGATTCGCGCGGCCGTGCTGTCGGGCGAAAGCTTCGGCGAAGCGATCGCGGCCTATCCGGTACTGTTCCCGCCCATGTACGTGGCGTTGGTCCGCGTGGGCGAAGCATCGGGCAGCCTCGATCACATCCTCGAAGTGCTGGGCGCCGAGCGCGTGCGCTCCGAAGCCTTGCGCCGAAAGCTCGCCGACGCTCTGCGCTACCCGGCGTTCGTGCTGTTTGCCGCGCTGGCGGTGCTCACCTTTTTCTTGACGTTCGTGCTGCCGCAGTTCGCCTCGGTGCTGCGCGATTTCAACGCCAAGCTCGACACCACGGTCGTGGCGCTGCTCGGTTTATCCGATTTCGTGCGCGCGCATACCGACGCGATCGCGCTTGTCCTGGCGCTCGTGATAGCTACGGCGTGGATACTGCTGCGCCAGGCGCGCGTGCGCGCCGCGTTCATGCGCACGCTCTCGCGTCTGCCGCTGGTGCGTCCCGTATTGGGATTCCACCGCACCGCTTTGTTCTGCCGCAATCTCGGTGTTTTGTTGGGAAGCGGCGTCGCGCTTACCACGACCCTGCGAATTCTCAGCGACATGATGATGACGACCGGCGACGCGACCGACTGGCCCAAGACGGTGGAACGGGTGCGACACGGTGGCAAGCTCTCCGACGCGCTCGCCGACACCGCCGCGCTTCCCTCGATGGCAGTGCGCATGCTAAAGTTGGGCGAGGAGACGGGACAGCTGCCGATGCTGGCCGGCCGGGTGGCCGAGTTCTTCGAAGCCAAGCTGCAACGTAGTCTCGACCGCGTGGTCGGCATTGCCGGACCGGCAGCGATCATAACGATCAGCATCGTCGTCGGCGGCCTCATCGTCTCGGTCATGACCGCTTTGTTGTCGGTCAGCCAAATCGTCGAATGAGACTAGTGCCGCGAACCCGAAGTTCGCTTCCGAGCGTGCGGCAAACTCATGCGAACTTCGGAATCGGGACACTAGCTTCAAGTCCCGTGCGATGAGGGAGGACTGGTATGACTGGCTTGCGCATTCCGGCCCGCTGGCAGCGCCGGCGGGCGCGCCGTGCCGAGCGCGGCTTCACGCTCGTCGAAATTCTCGTCGTCATCACGATCATCGGGCTGATCATGGCGCTGGTCGGCCCGCGCGTGATCAACTACCTGGGCGAAGCCAAGGTGAAGGCGGCGAAGATTCAGATCGAGAGCTTCAGCAGCGCGCTCGACCTCTACTATCTCGATGCCGGGCGCTATCCGTCGAGTTCGGAAGGCCTCGCCGCGCTGGCGCAGCGCCCGGGCGGGTCCACGGCCTGGAACGGCCCGTATTTGAAAGGCGGTGCCGTTCCCAACGATCCCTGGGGCAAGCCTTACGTGTATCGCTCCCCGGGCGAGCACGGCGCCTACGACATCGTCAGTTACGGATCCGACGGGCAGGAAGGTGGAACCGGCACGGCCTCGGACATCGTCAGCTGGTCGCACTGATCGCGGCTGGACCATGATTCCAGTTCGCGGCAGCGGCGCGGAGGCGGGCTTTACGTTGCTCGAGATCGTCTGCGTCCTCGCGATCATCGCGCTCTTGGCCGCCGTGATTTTGCCGGCGCTGCCGCGCGGCACCTCCTACGCGCGGCTCGAAGCCCATGCGATCGAGACCGCGACCTTGCTCAAGCAGGACCGCTACGCCGCGATCAGACGCCGCACGCGCGTGGCGACCGAAATCAGCGCGGCGGCGCGCACGGTTCGCTCCGGCGTGAGCGGACGCGCCTTGCGGCTGCCGAACGACATCGCGGTCGAAGCGCTGCTCGCCCAGCGCTGCGATCAACGCGCCGCCGGCCGCACCATCGACTTTTTTCCATCGGGACGATCCTGCGGGGGCACGATCGAGCTGACGCGGCTGGGCAAGGGATTCCAGGTGCGCGTCAACTGGCTCACCGGAGGTATCGAGCTTGTACCGATCCAGCTGTGAGCGCGACACTTTTTGTTGGCGCATGATCTCTTTCCAAAAACCGGCTCCCACTTTTCGGGATCATGCGCGCGCCGGCTTCACGCTCATCGAAGTGGTGGTGGCGCTCGCGCTCATCGCGGTGGCGCTCACCGCGATCGGTTCGCTGATGGCGACGACGATCCGCGGCACGCGCTCGCTCGATCAGCACCTCTCGCTCGCCGAAACCACGCGCGCGATCGAGGCGGCGTTGCCGAGCCGCGATCAGCTGGCGGAGGGCAGCACGTCGGGCGAGATGGCGGGTCACCGCTGGCGCATCGACGTGCTTCCGTTCCGGGCAAGCTTCGTCGATCCGCGGTTGCCGAGCCCGTGGGTGCCGCAGACGGTCGTGATCACGGTACGCGCGCCCGACGGGCCGGTGCTGCAGATCAGCACCGTGCGGCTGCAGCGTAGGCCCGAGCAATGAAGCGCGCTCGCATATTCCGCACGCGCACGCGGGATCATGCGCGCGCCGGGTTTACCCTGATCGAGACGTTGATCGCGACTGCGCTGATGGTCGGGATCCTGGCGGCGCTCGCGACGGTCACCGCGCAGTGGCTGCCCAATTGGAACCGCGGCTTCGTCCGCGTGCAGCGCACCGAGTTGCTCTCGCTCGGGATCGAGCGGGTGGTCGCCGACATCGCTGCCGCGCAATACGTGCCGGCTCACTACGCGACGCGCAAGCCGCTGTTCGAGGGCCGCGAGCTGTCGATCACGTTCGTGCGCGCAGCGATCGGCCCGAATGCGCCGCCGGGGCTCGAGATCGTGCGTCTTGCCGAGGCGGCGGACGCGCACGGCCTCGCGCTCGTGCGCACGCAGATGCCATTTGCTCCCGTCGATCCCAACGTCGGCGTCGATTTGCGCGGCCTGCGGGCCCCGGTCGTGCTCGCGCGCGCGCCGTTCCGTCTTTCGTTCGCCTATGCGGGCAGCGATCGCGTGTGGAAGTCCACCTGGATCGACGCGCCCGAGTTGCCGACAGCGGTGCGCGTGACCGTGCGCAACGCGGCCACCGGGCGCACGCTGTCGGTATCGACGGCGGCGATCGTCCACGTCAACGTGGCGGCCGCCTGCCTGCGCGCCAAGGGCAACCGCGATTGTATCAATCCAGTGAATGAGGACTCCGAATCCGGCCGCAAGGGGCAGCCGTTATGACGGGGGTCTGCTCCAAGAAGGCGCGCCGGATCGCGCGCTCCGGTCAAAGCCGTGACGGGTTCATCGTCGTCGCCGTGCTGTGGATGCTCGGCGCGCTCGCGACGCTGGCGTCGATCTACGCCGTCTATGTCATCAACACCGCGACCGCCATGGGCGTGAACGACGACCGCCTGCAGGCGGAAGGCGCGATGACGGCGGCGCTCGAACTGACCACCTATCGCATCAGCGCGATCGACTCGGAAAACCGTCCCTCGCGCGGCGATTTCGCCTTCCGTCTCGGTCGCGCCGCCGTCAGAGTCGATTTCCGGTCGGAGGCGGGCCGCATCGATCTCAACAGCGCGCCGAAGGAGTTGCTGGCCGGGTTGTTTATCGGCCTCGGCGCCAAGCCTTCCGACGCCGAATATTACGCCGACCGCGTGATCGCCTGGCGCACGGCCCAGGACCCGGATCGCCAGAACGAGGAGGCCGCGGCCTATCGTACCGCCGGGCTGCCCTACGGGCCGCGCCAGGGGTCGTTCGCGCACGCGGGCGAGTTGGCGCTGGTGCTCGCTCTGCCGCCGTTTCTGGTCGAGCGCGCGCTGCCGTTCGTGACCGTGTACAGCGCGCGCGCCGAAATCAACATTGTGGCCGCGCCGCCCGAAGTCGTTGCGGCCGTGCCCGGCATGACGCCGGACCGGGTCTACGCGCTGCTCAGCCAGGTCGGCCGCGGGCCGCAGAATGCCGAGTTCCTCAAGGCATTCGTCGGCGATCAAGCCGGCATCACTGTCGAAGCCGGGAAAACCATGCGGGTCGCGGTGCGCATGGATTTCGATACCGGCCGCCGCGTGCAAGGCGAGGCCGTCATCCTGCTCGGCGGCGAGGTGGGCGAACCGTTTCGCGTATTGTCCTGGCGCGACGACTTCGACGGACCGACGTAAGAAAGTTTGCGATGAGTCTCCTCAATCAAATCCGCCACATGCTGTCCCACTGGTTGGACACGATCGCCGCGTGGATCGTCGCGGCCTACGCGAAGGTCGTGGCGGCGCCCGGCGTTCGGGTGGTGGAGGAGAAGGACGGAACCTTCACCGTCGCGGCGAACGGAAAGACCGCTTCGACATCCGAGCGCCTGCGCATCATCAACGGAGAAGTCGTCGCCGTAGCCCCCTCTCTTCCCTCGCCTGGAGGGAAGGGAGGGGGTGCTGCTGCCATGCTCAAGGCGAGCCGGGCGGAACTCGTGCTGCAGCCGGAGCGCTTCGTGATCCGGCCGCTCGAACTGCCGCGCCGGGCGACCGAATTTCTCGACGGCATCGTGCGCGCGCAGATCGACCGGCTCACCCCATGGAGCGCGGAAAACGCCGCCTTCGGCTGGAGCGCGCCGGTCGAAATTCCTAACGACCGCGTCTCGGTGACCGTCGCGGCCACCGCGCGCAACCTGGTGATGCCGTTCGTGTCCGCTATCGCGGGCCTCGGCGCCGACTCGATCGCGGTCTCGACCGTGGCGCCGGAGGCGCAGAACGGGACGGCCGCCATCAAAGTATTCGATCAGCGCGTGCGCGGCGCGCTTGAGCTGAGCCGGGTCCGCCGCGCGCTCGCCGTGGCGCTGCTTGCGGCTGCTGCGCTGGCGGCGGCGGCGCTTGCGGCCGACGTGATCGGCGGCAACGAGATCGACGCCCGCCACGCCGACGTGACCTCACGCATCGCCGCGCAACGCGCGAAGCTGCACGCCGGGAGCGACGGCGTGCGCGATTCCGCACTCGCCGCACTCGAGCGGCGCCGGCACGAGACGCCGTCGAGCGTGATCGTGCTCGAAGTGCTCTCGCAAATATTTCCCGACCACACCTATGTGACCGAGTTGCGCATCCAGGGCGACAAGATGCAGGTCATCGGCGTTACCCGCGATGCGCCCTCGCTGATCCGCCTGATCGAACAATCGCAGCACTTCACGCGCGCCACCTTCTTTGCCCCCACCACGCGCTCGCCCTCGGAGCCGGGCGAACACTTCCACATCGAAGCCCGCATCGAGCCCGTGTTCACGCCGCACTCATGAACAGCGTCACCCCCATCGACCGCACCCTCGCGCGCTATCCCGGCGTCGCGACGCTGGCTTATGGGCTGGCGATCATGCTGTTGCTGCTGATCGCGTGGAGCACGCTTTCGAACCTCTACCAGCGCTACACGCTCTACGCGGCCGCAAGCGAACTCCTGGACCAGATGGAAGGGCGCAAGCCGATGCCGGGCGGCGCCAAGCCCGGCGCGGAAGCCGCGCCGACCGGCTCGCCGTTCCTGGAAGGCCCGACGGTGACGGTCGCGGGCGCGGCGCTCCAGCAGCGGGTCACCGGGGCGGTCACCAAGGTGGGCGGCAACGTGCTCTCCTCCCAGGTCGACCTCGAAAACAGCAAGGCGAAGCAGGGCTACGTGAGCCTCGTTGCAAGCTGCGAGGTCGATCAGCCGGCCTTGCAGCAGCTGCTCTACGACCTCGAGGCCGGCATGCCGTTCCTTTTCGTCGATCAACTGGTGGTCCAAGCGCCCCAGGCGAGCACGGGCGAGGAAAGCGGCGGGCGCATGCGTGTGCTGCTGGGGGTCTCGGGCCAATGGCAGGGCGCGCATTAGCGCAGCCCGAAAAAACCTGCCCCGGACTTTGGTACCGGTTTTCGGACAAGATCATGTGCCAAGGATAATCGTTTAGAGGTGTCGGGGAGTGGATTGGCGTCAGGGATGCTTTCCGCTAACGTCTTGTGGACAGGGACGGAAATGACCGGAAATCGCGCTGCCAAGTTGACGCTCGCGCTCCTCGCCTGCGCGGCCTTGAACGCCTGGGCCGCGGCGGCAACCCCGCCCCCAGGGCTCGAAACGCCGGAAAGTGCTCTTAATTCGGGCCTCGAACCCTCGGCGGATCGGCCGGCGGTAGCGATCTCGCGCGAGCGCGCGCCGACCGGCAATCCTCTGTGGGGCATTCCGCCACGCGTCCTGACCGCGACACGGGAGCGGCCCCTGTTCTCGCCCTCCCGCCGGCCCCCGGCGCCCGCGGTCGCCGCGCCCGCGCCGGCTCCTCGCCCGGTCGTGGCAGTGAAGCCGCCCGAACCCGATCACCCCTTGCTCACCATCGTCGGCACCATCGTGAGCGCGAGCGACAGCATCGGCGTGTTCATCGATCAGGCCACCAACGAAGTCATCCGGATTCACGCCGGCCAGGAGCGCGGCGGCTGGGTGCTGCGCTCGGTGCACGGGCGCGAGGCGGAGTTCAAAAAGAACGAGCGGACTGCGACCCTCACGTTGCCGGCGCCCGGCGCGACGCCGGCGGCGCCGACCCTGGCGGGCATGGGGCAACCGGTTCCGGCCCCCCTGCCCGTTGCGGCGCCGACGACTGCAGCGCCGCCATCACCTGCGCAAGCGGGCAATAGCTGGATGGACGGCGACGGGAACATGATCGCGCCGCCGGCTGCGAAGCTGTTCCAGGCGGCCGGCCGGGCCCGCTGACCATCTACTTTGCGCTTGCCTTGGCCTCGAACGCCACGCCGATCCTGTCCTTACCGCGCCAGACCACGCGATAGGCTTGTGCGACGCTAGAGCGTGATGACTTTTCTTCGAATCGTCATCCCGCTCTAGCCTATTGTTTGTGCATGATCTTTTCCGAAAACCGGTACCACTTTTCGGGATCATGCACTAGCGGGCTCGACGAGAGCGGGCGAAGCGAGAAATTTCGTCGCCACAGACCCTTGCTTGGATGCGCCGGAACTCCGTTACGGCCACCACTCCTTTTTGGCCTCGTTAATTACGTGCTGAACCGTCGTGCACTCCTTCAATATGTCGAAGCTGTTCCTTGCCAGCACGCGGCCCGCTTCGCTGTCGGACGGAAAATGCAGCCCGAGCACCTCTCGGTTCCGCGCAATTCTTTGTGCCATCCGGAGCAGCGGCGAGCTATCCGGCAACGGGATGGGAGGGCCGATACCGGGATTTGGGACCATTACCAGCGCGCTTGCCGCCGGCGGCATTACCTCGGCAAGGCAAAGCGCCATCAACAGCGATTCGGTCGCGTGACCGCTCGGGAACGATGCATGACCGGGGACTTCAATCGGCGGCAACAGGGAAGGCGAATACTGCGATGGCCGCGGACGTTCGAAGTGCCGTTTGTAGTGCATGACCTGGAACTGCCCCACCGTCAGCGCAATTTCGATCAGCTGGCTTGTCCAGAAAGCCGACGCGCCGTCGAACATCAGCACGCCGCGCCAATATGTGCCGAGATAGGCGCGCTCCGCCAAGGCCTCCGACATCACTCCGGGCCGATATTCGATCAGCTCGACCAGTTGCTTGAGTTCATCCGCAACGTTGGCAGCGGCCAAAATGTTGGCGAGCAGCTGTTGCAGTCCATGCGAATTCCATTTGAATCCCGAGACCGGCGCCGTCGCTTCGACAAATTCGCCCAGGACGGCTATCGCATAGAGCGACGGCGACCAATACCTGCGCGGAAACCTCGTTGGCGCGGAGTTCTGCCAAAACGGCGCGACGTCGTCCGGCGGCCATTTGTATCCCGGCCACCAACCTGCATCATTTCCGTTCGCGTCCTTGGCTTGTTGAAGCGCCGGGGAAACCCCGATAGGCCGAATGACGTTGTTCGAGTTGATTAAGACGCCAACGCTTCCAGAATCGCCACTGTCGCCACTATCGCCGCTGTCACCACTGTCGCCACTGTCGGCCGGTCCAATTCCAGGTCGCATGACACCCCTCCACCTTGCTATTTAGTTGGGTAATCCTGCTTTGCTCAGATGCTCGATATATTTTTCTTTGAGTTCTGGCACCTGAAACGGCTGTCTTGTCCGTTCGAACGTGCTGAGACGAAAATCGGGCTCGAGCTTAAGCAGATTCTTCGCCACCTCGCGCGCCTGGTCGAGCTGACCGAGAGCGGCGAGTCCGGCGGCCAAATACCTGAGGTTGGCGGTATACATCGGATTTTCACTTGCCGACATCCTACCCCACTTCACGGCTGCTTCATAGTTGGAGCTTGCATAATTGGCTATGCCCAAAAAGTTGTAATAATAAAAAAGACTGCGGTCCAAAGGCGAGAGGCGCAACGCATGTTCGGCATGACTAAGAGCCTGCTCGCTTCGTCCTATATAACTTAGCGTAGCGCTTGATAACAACCATGCCAGGGAATAGTTGGGGCAGGCGGCCAACGCCCGGTCGAAATAGATTAGCGCCGTGTCGTAGTCATGGAAAAGATATGATCTAAGGTGCCCAAAAGTAGCTAACGCAAGTGCGTTCTGTCCGTCCAATTCGATGGCTTTGCTGGCGAGTTCCACGGCCTTGACGCGATGCTCGCCCGGAGTAGACGACCAGCCTTGGCCGACGAACAAGCTGTGCCACCGGGCCGCCCAAGCCACCGGCATGGCAAAGCTGGGATCCTCCTCCATCGCGTCGTCCAAATAGCGCCGCGCCTGCAGGAAAGTTTGCTTATCCAGGCTGTTGATGATGTGAAGCGCCCGCAGCGTGTTGTCATAAGCGGTAAAGCTTCCGGGTTTCTTTCTCATCGCGCCACGCAGTTCCGCCGCCCGCACGTTGGGAGCAATACCCACGACGATGCGCTCGACGACACGATCCTGCACGTCGAACAGGTCGCCGGGCGGAAACTCCGCCTTCTCACCCCACAGGCTGATGCCCGTATTCGCATCGCACAGCTCCACCGACACTCGCACGACCCGGTCGGATCGCCTGACGCTGCCCGTCAGCACGTAGCGAACGCCGAGCGCCCGCCCCACTTCGCGCGGGTCGGGCCGGCGCCCACGATACGCCAGGGTTGAACCCCTGGAGATCACCATAAGTTCGTGCAATCCGGCCAAAGAGAGTGTGACGTCTTCCACAATACCGTCACAAAAATAGTCGTCCGCCGGGTCGTTCCCGACATTCAACAATGGCAGAACGGCTATCGAGGGCAGCTTTGATCGTCCGGGGCGGAGAGGTATCTTGATACCTCTAATCTCCGGCTCAAGGGCGAACGCCCGGACCGGTTTCTCGAAGTTCTTGAGTTCCAGCGGCCCGAGATCGCGCGCTTGCGTGCCGATGGTGCCGCGTACGAGATCGTGGACAACCTCCGACAGGACGATGCCCCCGGGCTCGGCATACTCCTGCAGCCGGGCGGCCACGTTGACATTGTCTCCGTAGATGTCCTCCCTGGTGGTGATGACATCGCCTAAGTGGACCGCGATGCGCAGCGCGAAGGGCAAGGTTTCGTCGCTATCGGCGGCGACTGAATGAACCGATCGCTGCACCTGACGCGCCCAGTCGGTCGCGTCGAAGGCGCTGGAAAATTCAACCAGAACGCCATCGCCGGTGGACTTGACCAGCCGGCCGTTATGCTGGTTCAGTTGTGGCCTGATTACCTCATCGAGGACGGCCATCCAGCGTTGATGGGTGCGCGTTTCATCCCGCGCCATGAGAATCGAATAACCAACGATGTCGACAAACGCGATGGCCGCCAAACGCCGGCCGACCACTGGGTTCATTTCGCCGTTCGACGGAGAAGCTGCCATGCGCGCCTTCGTGAGAACGGAAGTGTTGGTTGCTGCGGGAGTTGTCCATTATGCTCCGCTTGATTGCAAGGCCGGCTGCATGGCCGATCCCCGGGACCCGCGCTGAATGCGCCGCCCCGCATAAGGGACTAGAGAATTTCTATTCCCCGCGCCGAAACCGGCCGAGGTTCAGGCCATGAGCAACGCGGATGTACGAGAGGTAGCGACGATGACTAGAACCATCAGGCATTATGCTGTTATGCGCACAACGCCCTACCTCTGGGACATTTATCGCAAGGGGGATTTCAGCGAAGTCGGGAGGTATATGGCCCGCCAATTGGCCGGCTGGGCGGACAAGTCAACGACCTTTAAGGTCGCTGCCCTGCCATCCACTGGCATGGCGCCATTCGATGCTGACGGCAAGAAACGTGAGAGCGAGCGACCACCTTCACGGCTTGTCGTCGGCCTCATTATGCAAGACGAGGATATCGCCCGACAATTCGAGAACGATGTCCAGAGGCAGGCCAGGGACGAAACGGAGGGGGTTTTTGTCGGCAGCGGGGCCGACCTGCCGTTTTCAGGGGCAGATCACTGGTGCCCGAGCGAGGCCAGCGATCCGATCTTCGGCGATCGTGCCCGCGCGGAGCTACTGCTGCGTATACCGTATATCAGGGATCAAAAAAAACTCACCGGCAGCGGCGTGAATGTGGTGATCGTGGACCAAGGTCTGAACGCGCACGCGCTCGGCAACAATTACGCGGGCGGATGGAGTGTAAATAATACTATATTGCCGGGCACTGCTACGCTCGATCCGACGGCACCGCATCGCCTTCACGGCATGATGATCGCAAACAATATCCTGCAAGTGGCACCTGATGCGCGCATTTTTGATCTCCCGATGGTGCCGCCGAGAATCACCGATGTCCTCGATTTCTTCCTCCATACCGCCGACGCCGCGTATCAGGCGGTGACCGACAGCATTGATCTGTACAGGCTCAGTGGTCAGTACACCGGCCCGTGGATTCTCGTGAATGCGTGGGCAATCTACGACACCAAATCAGAGGTCCCTCCGGGCAGCTATACCAATGGGCCGCAGCATGCGTTTAACCTGGAGGTCGTCGACGCGGTAAACAGCGAAATTGATGTTGTCTTCTGTGCCGGCAACTGCGGTCAGTTTTGTCCGGATATGCGCTGCGGCGCCGCTGATATTGGACCGGGCCGCAGCGTTCTCGGCGCGAACTCGCTCGATGCGGTCCTCTCCGTGGGTGCAGTCCGCTCGGATGCCAAGTGGCTCGGCTATTCCTCCCAAGGACCAGGCCAACCAACCCTTGGAACGGAGAAGCCCGACCTGTGCGCAGCAAGTCAGTTCGGCGAAACTAACGACGCATTCACGACCAACACCGGAACCTCGGCGGCCTGCGGCTTGGCGGCCGGGGTCGTGGCGGCGCTGCGGAGCAACCCCAACCGCGACTGGGGTCCCAACCGGGTGTCGCTGAACGACTTGAAGGGGATCTTGAACAGAACGGCGAGGAAAACCGACGGGCCGCTATGGAACCGGCGCACCGGCAACGGCATCCTCGATGCGAGAGCGGCTTTCGACGAACTAGAGATCGCTTTCCCCTAGCTCACGCCCGCGCGGGTGCGCGCGATCCACGCGACCGCCTCAGCGAGGGAGCGCACGACGGCGTCGGCGTCCGTCGAAGTCGTGAGTCTTTCGTGTTCAATCAGCACCGCAGATCCCAGACCTGCAGCGCGCGCGGCCGCCATGTCGCCAGCCTTGTCGCCGACCATGACCGAGCGGGCGGCGATGCCGTGGAGCCGGCGCAGGCCTTCGAGGATCATCCCCGGATTGGGCTTGCGCCAAAAATGGTCCGCCACCGCATAGGGCGCGCCTCCTTCGCCGTGATACGCGCAAGCGAGGACCGCGTCGACCGCGGCGCCGGCACGCGCGAGCGCCGCGTCGATCGCCTCCTGGACCGCAGTAAAGCCGCTCCAGTCATAAAACCCGCGCGCGATGCCCGACTGATTGGTGACGATCGCCACGCGATAACCGAGCGCGCGGGCCGCCGCGATCGCCGCGGGCGCATCGGGATAGAGTCGCGTCTGCGCCGCGCTGCCGACGAAGCCGCGATCCTCGATCAGCACGCCGTCGCGGTCGACGAACAGGACCGGCCCGGCCGCCGCGGGCATTTCGCATCGGATGTCGGCCCACAGCCCGATGCCGTCGAGAAGATGCTGCGCCATGGTCACGGCGCGCAGTGATAACGGATCATCGCGCGGAGTGACAGTCATGGGGACGGTATTCGAGCTTGCCTGTTTCGGACCAACCGCCGCGGCGCGCGCCGCGCGCGATTGGCATGACGCTACTGCTGCGCTCGCTTGGCGTCAGCTACCGGGCCTCGTGTCTCACGATCTCTACCTCGGCGTGACCGAGGGCGCACGAGATCCGCTGGTCGACGACGGCCCCGGACCGCTGCTGATCGCGATGCTGGCGTTTGCGCACGAGGGCGCGCTCGGCAAGGCCACCATGAGTGCCGAGTTTGCACAGTCGCTCGCGCGGCTGCCGGACGGCGTGCGCGTTGCCGGCGAAGCGATGGACTGCCGGCACTACCCGGTCGCGGACGCGGCAGCGCCAGGGGAGTTGCGCGCGCCGTTCTCCTACGTCGTGCGCTATCACCGGCCGGCCGAGGATGAGGCCGCCTTCGTCGCGAATTATGTCGCGACCCATCCGCCGACGCTCGCGCGGCTCCCCGGCATCCGCAACGTCATCTGCTATTTCCCGCTCGACCGGCCGAGCCCGCCGGGTCTCGCGAAATCAAATTACATGCTCGGCAACGAAGTGGTGTTCGACGACGTCACCGCCTTCAATCGCGCCATGGCCTCGCCGGTGCGACACGAGCTGCGCGCGCATTACCGCGCCTTCCCGCCCTTCTCCGGCGCCAATACGCATTATCCGATGCTACGCAGGCGGATCGTCGGGTGAACCGCTAATCTCCGCAGATTTTACGGAGATTAGGCTGCCTAATCTCCGCAGATTTTGCGGAGAATGCGGAATAGAGCCGCCTCCGTTCGTGGAAAGGCACCGGCCGCGGGTTCCCCTCCCCCCATTTGCGAAGCGGGGGAGGGGTTAAGGGTGGGATCGGCGCCCTACGCAATCAAATAAATCGGGCTCGACCAGGCCTGGTGACCGTCCGCCTGGGTCACCCGCACGTAGACCGGCAGGTCGGTGCCGCCCGTGAACGTCACTTCGTGCGCCAGCGTGAGCCGCCGGCTCCAGTCCGCTTCCGGCAATCGATAGACGCTGAGCTTGCGGCCGAGCCCGCCGCCGTCGAACACGATCGTGTCGTCGGTGAGCCGGGCGAGATCCACCTCACCCGAGACCACATTGGTCTCGATGCGCAGCGCGCCGGCGCGCGCGTCCTCGAGCCACAAATCGATGCCGGCGAGATTCCCCGTGGTCACCGAGGTCCACGCGAGCGCGGCGCCCGGGCTGACCTCCTCCACCTTGCGTTCCGGATTGAGGAAGTTCACCGGCGCAAAGCGCGCGATGCGATTGCCGGTCACGTCGAGCTTGCCCTGCCACACGGTCTCGCGGCCGCGGCCGCGGTATTCCGCGCCCTGCCAAAGCACGCGCACGCGCCGGCCGAGATCGGTCACGGCAAAGGGGCGCGCCGATTGAACGACGCGCGGCCCGTGCAACACGTCGATGCGCTCGACCGGCGCGGTGCCGATCGCCTCGACGATGAGCTTCATCGGCACGCCGGCCGGCCGGACGATGTCGCCCATCGTGGCCTCGCGCACGCGCAATTCCTCGGCCGGCCCGAGTTGCGGGTCTTCGGAAAAGCCGGTCACGTCCGCCGCGAAGGTGGCGCGCACGTCGAGGAAAAGCCGCGTGCCGGTCGTGCCGTAATGCCGGCGGGCGCGCAGCGCGTCGAACAAAGCGTCGCGCGTGAGTTCGGGCATGAAATAACAGGAGAGCCCGCCGATTGCCCCGAAGCTCGAGGCGCCCGGCGTGGTCGCGCCCGGGCGGCCCTTGTGATCGTCGCTGTGGCACACGACGCCGACGCGGTACCCCATCTCGAACGCGTCATGCAGCAGCCATTCGAAAGTCCCCCAAGCGGAATGCACCTCGACCGTCCGCTCGATCCTTCCGTCGTGCGCGTATTTCACGTCGGCGTAGCGCCCGCCCACGTGAGCGATGACGCGGCAGTCTTCGCCCTGCAGCGCTGCAAACAATTTGTCGGCCGTAGTGATCGCATCGGTCGACGTGGCGCCCTCGACCAGAATGTGCGACGAGCGGCGGATCGGCCGGCCTTCGCGGCGGAAGAACACGTTCCGGTCGCCGCCCATGCCGGTGTTGCCGGACCACTCGTAGCCCGGCAGGCACACGAACCTGCCCGGCACGTCGAACTCTTCGGTCAGCGCGTTGAGCTTTTTCCAGAACGCGTCGGTGATCTGAAAATCGTTGCCCTGGTGGCCGACCATGTCGACGAAGGCTTTGTCGCGCGCGTAGCGGAAATATTCCTCCGCCGTGCCCATCCCGATGGTCTCGCCGCTCTGCCCGTGCAGGTCGGCCCAATAGCGCTTGAGCGGCGCGGCGCTGACGATGCGCAGCGGGTTCGCCCGCGCGAGCAGGCGACCCTCGGCGCTCACGCTGATGTCGACGTCGCCGGGAGCGTCGGCGCTGAGATTTTCGATCACGCGCGGGCCGTCGCCCTTGCGGATGACGACGGCATCCGGCAACCCGGCGAGCGGCCGCGACGACGCAAGCGCAAGCGTGCCGGCCGCATCCTCGGTCGGATTGCCCCACATGTCCTCGGCGAGGATCGCCAGCCGGAACGGCTCGCCGACGAGCGCCAGCGAGGGGACGATCGCCTTCCAGCGCGTCGCCGGGCCCGGAATCAGATCGAACGCCGGCTGCTGCGGCAGTTCGCAGAATTCATAGGTCGCGAAAACGTCGACCGCGGTGCGCAGCTCGACGTTTCTCTCCACGTTCGTTTGCAAGCGCAGCCCGGGCGAGCCCTGTCGCCGGTCACCCATGCGGATCGTGAGCGCATCGCCGGCGCGCAAATAGCCGCGGCCGACGCGGATGAGCAGGGTGTTGGCGTAGGGACGGATGTTGAGTCGGTCGAACCAGACTTCCAGTTTCGCGCCGTTGCTCGCCTCGACCGTGGTGAAATTCGCCGCTTGCGGCTTGTCGAACTGGGGCTTGGCGAAGTCCGACGTGGTGCGCCACGAGATTTTCACCATGCCGGTATCGTCGATGCCGAAGGTGCCGGCGGTGTAGACGAGCACAAGCTCGACGTGTGAGCCGGCGACGAACGGCCCGGGCGACACAAGCTCGATCGCGCCCATGTGCTCGGGGAGATATTTCGAATACGGCATGGCGGATGATCTTCTTTCCTTATCGGTCGGGCAACGATCGCAGGGCCCATTATGGCGCCCTCTCCCCTTGCGGGAGAGGGCTGCTAAACATCCTCAACAAGCTCCGTCGGGTGAGGGGCGTTGCTTCCCCTCACCCAGTCGATGTTGCTGAACCGCCGAGCGGCCCTCTCCCGCAAGGGGAGAGGGCGCAAATACAAGCACCGCGTCGGTGGGGCGTCCGCTCCGGGTCACTTCTACGCCAGCCCACGATCTGGTAATCATAACGAACGGCCGGGCTTTATGGGGGCACGTCAAACATGACCGCTGCGGATGCTGCGGACGTCGTTGCCGCGCAAGATGTTAAATCCGAATCCGGCATGATACGGGCGCTGGTTCGCCTGCTCGTCCTCGTCGGGTTCGGAGCGTTCCTTATCCTCCTGGTCATTCTTCCGTTGGGACTGCGCTACGGCGCCGAGAACCTGGGAATGCCGGAAAGCGCCCTCGCCGCCAGGCTCGCTGCCGCCGGGCTGTGGCCGGCCTTCCTGCTCGAAACGCTCCTCCGTCTGGTCGCAACCGCGGCGGCGACCTGGGGCCTTTTCTATGGGCTGCGCAAGCTCGAGCCGGTGCTCGATGCCAATGCCGCGGCGCAGACGCAGTTCCTCGATACGCTCGATATGCGTTACGTCGATCTCGCCATCGCGACCGCGGCGGCGCTGAGCCTGTTCCTCGAATTGGCGATAATCCGCTGGCAGTCGTCGGTGCTGGAATTCCTCGCCTTCTACAAAAACTTCAGCCTGCTCGCGTGCTTTGCCGGCCTCGGGCTCGGCTATGCGCTTGCCGCCCGCAACCGCATCCCGCTGCTCATGGTGGTTCCGCTGCTCGCCGCGCAGTTCTGCTTCGTCCTGCTGGTGCGCATGGCGCCGAAAGGCTTGAGCGTGTCGCCGTTCAGCGAGCAGCTCACCATGGGGCTGTTTCAGGCCGACTGGAGCGACGCGGTCCTTCTGTTCCTGCTGCTCTCCGTCCTGTTCCTGCTCACCGCGCTGACCTTCGTGCCGATCGGGCAGCTGTGCGGACGGCTGATGGACCATCGCAGGAATCTGCGCGCCTACGGGCTCAACCTGCTGGGCAGCCTCGTCGGCGTGCTCCTGATGCTCGCGGCGAGCTTCCTGTGGACGCCGCCGCTCGTGTGGTTCGCCCTGTGTTTCCTCGGCATCCTGCTGTTTCACCTGCGGCGGCCGTCCTCGCTGATCGCGGGCGCCGCGTTCGGCATCCTCGCCACGATCGTGCTGGCGTGGTGGCCGATCAACCCGCTGTGGAACCGGGTCTATTCGCCCTATCAGTTGCTGGAAATCGGCACCGACGAGGGCACCGGCTTCACCCTCATCCGCGCGGCCGGGCATTATTATCAGCACATCCGCGACTACTCCGGACGCAATTCCTCCGCCTCGGCGAAGGACGGCCGCGACTATTACGACTTTCCTTACAAGGCGCGTCCGGGAATCGCCGACGTGGCGGTGGTCGGCTCGGGAACCGGCAACGATGTGGCCGCGGCGCTGCGCGCCGGTGTCGGCCGGGTCGACGCCATCGAGATCGACCCGGCGATCCTGATGGTCGGGCAGCAGCGGCATCCGGAAAAACCCTATGCCGATCCGCGCGTCCACCCGATCAACAACGACGCTCGTACGTTCCTGCGCGGCGGGACCGACAAATACGACCTGATCGTCTACGGCCTGCTCGATTCGCACACGCTGCTGAGCCACGGCTCGAGCGTGCGGCTCGATTCCTTCGTTTACACGATCGAGGGCCTGCGCGAAGCGCGCAACCGGCTCAAGCCCGACGGCATCATTTCGCTTTCCTTCACGCTGCTGTCGGATGCGCTCGGCCGCAAAATCTATCTGATGCTGCAAGAGGTTTTCGACGGACGCCCGCCGACCTGCATCGAGGCCGGCTACGAGGGCACGACGTTTCTGATATCGAACGATCAAAGCTGGAGGCTTCCGGCCAAGTTGGTCGGCGCCGGCCTCAAGGACGTTACGGCCAAATACGCCGACCCGTCGGTGCAAGCTACCGTCTCGACCGATGACTGGCCGTTCTTCTACATGCCGCAGCGCGTCTACCCCGTCTCGTATTTGATCATGATCGTACAGATCCTGCTCCTCTCCATGCTGCTGGTGGGGAATTTCGTTTCCGAGGCGCCGCGCTTCAGCCACCTCTCGTTCTTCTTCCTCGGCGTCGGCTTCATGCTGGTCGAGACCAAGGGGATCACCGAGATGGGCCTCACCTTCGGAAACACCTGGCAGGTCATCGGCATCGTGTTCGCCGGCATTCTGACCATGGCGTTCCTGGGAAACTGCTTGGTGCAGTGGCTCAATATCAGACGACCGCAATTCTCTTATCTGCTGCTCATGGCGGCGCTCGCGGCCGGCTGGCTCGCGGCGCGATCCGGCGGCTTCGCCTCGACGCCGCTCGGGCGGTTGGAGACCGCCGTCCTGCTCAGCCTGCCGCTGCTGTTCTCGGGGATCGTGTTCTCCACGTTGATCGCGACGCGCGAGCGCATCTCCGGCATCATGGCGATGAATCTGCTCGGCGCCATCGCGGGCGGGCTCGTCGAATACAATTCGATGTACCTGGGGTTCCAAGCGCTCTATCTGATCGCCATGGGGTGTTATGCGCTCGCCTTCGCGTCGGAATTGGCGTTTAGAGATAAAGGCGCAACGGCCGCGGTTGCTGCGCGCGTATAAGTATTCGATGGGTCGAGCAACAGTCGCGGTGCCCGTTACGGTGCCCTCTCCCCTTGCGGGAGAGGGCTGCTCAAGATTCTCAGCAAACTCCGTCGGGTGAGGGGTGTTGCTTCCCCCTCACCCAACCTATGTTGCTGAATTAGCGAGCTGCCCTCTCCCACAAGGGGAGAGGGCGCGAAAACAGGCACCGCGTCTGTGGCTGCGCTTGTTAGAACTCAGCACTTTCGAAATCAATCGAACTTCAGCCCCAGCTGCTTGATCAGCGCGGCCCATTTCGCCTCCTCGCGCTCGAGGTTGGCGGCGTATTCTTCCGGCGTGCAAGCGGTCGGGTCGGTCCCTTCCTGGACGAGGCGCTTGCGCATTTCCTCCGACTCGACGATGCGGCGCAGCTCGGCGTTGAGCCGCTCGATGATCGGCCGCGGCGTGCCGGCCGGCGCCGACATGCCGTAGTAGAAGCCCGCCTCGAACCCGGGCAGCCCGGATTCCGCCGACGTGGGCACGTCGGGAAGCACCGCCGCGCGGGTCGCGGCGGTAACCGCGAGAGGGCGGAGCGTCCCGGCCTCGATGTTGCCGATCGTCGCCGGGATGGTGTTGAAGGCGAGCGGGACGTGGCCACCGAGGAGATCGTTGGTGAGCGGCCCGGTTCCTTTGTAGGTGATGATCGACACGTCGATGCCCGCCAGCATCTTGAACAGCTCGACCGCGAAGTAATTGATGGTCGGCGGCGGCGGCGTGCCGATCGCGAGCTTGCCCGGGTCCTTCTTCGCCAGCGCGATCACGTCGGCGAGCGACTTCGCCGGCAGCGAAGGATGCGCCACGACGATGACCGGCGTGGAGGCGATGAGCCCGATCGGCGCCAGGTCCTTGCGAAAGTCGTAGCCGGGATTGGGGCCGAGGCTCAGGCCCGTGAGCGTCATCACCAGCGTGTAGCCGTCGGGCGCGGCCTTGACCGCCGCGCGCGTGCCGAGCATCCCGCCGGCGCCGCCGCGGTTCTCGATCACCACCTGCTCGCCCAGCGCCTCCGCGAGTTTTTGCCCGACGATGCGGCCCATGGTGTCGACGCCGCCGCCCGCCGGATACGGCACGATCAAGGTGATGGGGCGGTTGGGATAATCGTCTTTTGCCGAAGCAAACAAACTCAACGCGAGCGCCGCCGCCACCGCGCTGACGCATAGCGCCGCCGCGTGCATGCCGCGACGAACCAGGGTGCCGCCGGCGCCCGCTGGGACGCCGGCACCAACCCGATGGAACAGCGTGAGGAAGCGCGACCGCTCAGGCCGGAGACGCAAGCGGCTTTCCCTTTTCCACCACATAGGTGATGAGAAGCCTGGATTTGCTCTCGCCGGGCTTGCCGCCCGCGTGCGGCGTTTCCGGCGGGATTTGGAAACCGTCCCCCGGCTTGATCATCCGGGTCGGCTGCCCCTGCACCGGAAGCTCAAAGCCGCCTTCCAACACGTAGGCGGACTCGATCCCCGGGTGCGTGTGCCGGCCGACCGGTACCCCCGGCTCGATCGTCGCTTCGACGAGCAGCGTCACATAGCCCGGCGCCGGACCATCGGTCTGCGACAGGATCTTGCGCGTGACGCCGCCCGTGGCGGCGGGCGGCGTGCCCTGGGCCGACGCTTCGGCCGCAACAAATTCGGTGATTCCGCAAAGCGCGCAGGACGCAAAACCGGCGAATTTTCGTCGTGTCAGCATGTAATCCTCCCTTGCCGTGCCCGGATCGCTGGCGCCCGGGTTCAGCGCTGGTAACGGTAGCCCTTTCAACACGGGAGCGAAAGGCTACGAAACCGCCCGCGAGTTCAACTGCTCGCGCTTGACCCGCCCCGCACAAGGGGTTTCAACAGCCTGGCTGACTTCACGAACACGAGGGGGAAGAGCAAATGCCTGAGTTGCCGCGTCTGAACAAAGTCATCGAGGCGCTCGCGGCGGGAATGCCGGCGTTCACGTCGTTCTGCCAGGCGGATCCCGAGACCGCGATCGCCATGGCGACGGCGAAATACGACGGCATCGTGTTCGAGATGGAGCATAACCCGTGGGACATTCGCGCCTTGCGCGACAGCCTGCAGTACATGCTCAACCGCGGGCAGATCGCGCGCTCGGGCTCGGTCGCGCCCGCCGTCACGCCGATGGTGCGGGTGCCGCCGAACGGCGCCGAGAAGGCGCAGTTCCAGGCCAAGCAGGCGCTCGACCTCGGCGTCTACGGCATCGTGTGGCCGCACATCTCGACGGTCGACGAGGCCTATAACGCGGTCGCGGCGTGCCGTTATCCGCGGCTCAAATCCGCGCCGCTCTACGAGCCGGCCGGCATCCGCGGCGACGGCCCGACCCAGGCGGTGCGCTACTGGGGCATCTCGCAGCAGGACTATTACGACCGCGCCGACGTGTGGCCGCTCAACCCGAAAGGCGAAGTCCTCGTGATCTTGATGATGGAGGACACGCGCGGCATCGAAAACCTGCCGAAGATCCTCAAGGAGGTGCCGGGCATCGGCGCCATCCTCATCGGCGAAGGCGACCTCTCGCAGGAGCTGGGCTACCCGCGCCAATACGAGCATCCGACCGTGCTCGAATGGATGGCGCGCGTGGTCAAAACCTGCAAGGAGCACAACGTTCCGGTCGGCCATCCGCACGTCGACGCAACCAACGTCGAGCGGATTCTTTCCGAAGGCTACCGCTTCCTGATGGCCGCGCCGGTGCGCAGCTACGCCGCGCTCGACAAGGGCCTCAAACTCGCGGGACGGGCGTAGCGCAGGGGAACTGATCAGGAACGCTTCGCCCTCGGCTTGCGTCGCGCGGAACTCCGTCGCGTGTTTCGCCGGGTGCGCGGCGACGGTGTCGATTTGGCTCGCGTCTTCCGATTGTTGCGACGATGAGGCGCCGGATTGCGCCGTTCCGATGCAACCCGCGAGCGCGACGCTTCGAGGAGCAGATTCAAGAGCTGACGATCCAGCGAGCCGTCTTCTGCTCCGTGCGGTGGTGCGCAAGAACTCCGCGCCCACGCCGCCGAAAGCTCGGCAACGATCCGGTTGCGCAGCGCCGCTCGGCGATAAGCTTGCTGTGCTTCGTCGAATGTTTCAAAACTGCCCAGTATGGTTCGGTGGCCACCGATCATTATTTGTGCACGCCACCAGTTGCGATTCCGCTCAACTCCGACTGCCTTGTGTTTGAGACCTGTATTTTGTGCCTGCTGGTATGGAGTGGCCCAGCGGCAGTTTTCCAGGTCGTAATCTCCATCGTTATCGAGCCGATCAAGCGAGTAGGTGGACGAGGGCCGCGGCCCCATGTCGGACAGAAAGGCCATGAAATCACCTCGCCATCGTTCGCATACGCGGATGCCGCGGCCGCCATACCGCTGATAATGCGGATGACGTTGGTTGCAGCAACGCGCGATCATGCTGTGCCAAGTCTGATATTCTAGCCGGGGGAACGCGCCCCATTTGCGCGACCAGAAACGGGCCATGATCGGGTCTTTCGCAGTTGCAACCGCGACCACGGAAATACTTCAAGAATATGACAGTCAATGATAACGTTATAGAATTCTAAGGCTCGGCCGAATTCGGCTAAGGCGCGCCGGTCACCGCAGCTCCAAATCGGCCCAAACGCCCGCGTGATCGGACGGCCACAGCGATGGGTCGCCCGGGCTGGGCTTGTCGAAACAGACGCCGCTCGCGCCAATCCGGATGGTTTCGGATACCCAAATGTAGTCGATGCAGCGGTCCATGCGCGGCCAATAGGGATGGGTCACCGCGCCGTCCGTATCGGCGAGCGGCGTGAACGCGGTGGGCGCGGTCTGGGTCGGGCGGAAGCGGCTCGCCATCAGCGCCGCGGAGGGCAGCGTGAGCGGCGCGTTGAAATCGCCGCACACGATCGCCGGCACGCGCTCGCGGCTGTCGATCCACGCCAGCAGTTGCTGCACCTGATAGAGGCGGAGCGAATCCTCGCCGCGCGACTTGTAGAGATGGGTCACGTAAACGTCGACCGGCGTCTCGCCGACGAGGAGCCGCGCCACCAGCGCGACCATGTCGCGGCCCTGATAGTCGAGATTGCCGGTCTCGAGCACGGGAAAGCGCGCGAGCAGCGCCTCGCCTTCGACCTCGGACAGGCTGTTCGTCTTCGTCTGCTGCACCAGGGCGTAATCGATGCCGGTGGCCTCCGCGGCGCTCGCGCGCAGGCCGCGCGCGGTCTGGCGCGGCACGCAAATCTCGTTGAACGCCTGGATGTCGGGCCTGAGGCGGGCGATCTCCGCCACGATCAGCGGGCGGCGCGCCTCCCAGCGCTTGTGGTCCTGTTCGAGATTGAAGGTGGCCGCGCGGAAGCGCATGGATCACTACGTAACATAGCGAATGGCGAGTAGCGAATAGCGAATGGAGGAAGAAGAGGAAGCCTGCGGGGCCTTACTATTCGCTATTCGCTATTCGCTATTCGCTATTCGCTATTCGCTATTCGCTATTCGCTATTCGCTATTCGCTATTCGCTATTCGCCCTGCCCCTTACCCACCATCCGTCACGTCCTCGTACACATCCATTTCCATCGGGCCGGGGAAGACCGCGCGCCACGCCTGCATGTAATTGCGGAGCATGGGATCGCTCGCAACCTTCTGGCGGCTCGCTTCGAGCGAAGGGTCGGTCTGATACTGGATGATCTGCACGAATTGCGCGTGGTCGTCGGCGTTGCGCATCAGCCGCACGCGCGCGCCCATGGCTTCCAGCATCGGCAATGCGGCCTTCATCAGCGGCAACAGCTGCGCCGTGTCGGCGGTGGGCGCGCGGAATTTGACGTGGAGAAACCGCGTCACGTTGCTCGGTCCGTCGGCCATGATGCTCTCCGGCTGTGCGAATGCGCCCTGCCCTCCTTGTCATGCCCGGCCTTGTGCCGGGCATCCACGTCTTGGCAACAAAGGAAGACGTGGATGGCCGGGACAAGCCCGGCCATGACGGCGCGGGTAGGTCCACAGATGAATTAACGTCAACATATCACGCATTTTCCTCACCGTTCCCGCAATCCGGCCGCGCGCAAGAGCGGCAGCACGCGTTCGATGAAATAAGGCAGCTCGTTCTTGAAATTCACGAACGAGATCGTCGTTCCGGCGAAGCCGACGGCGTGCATGCAGACCATCTCGTCGGCGATGTGGCGCGGCGTGCCGATGAGCGGATAAGTGCCGGCGCCGGCGGCAAAGCGCTTGCGGTGCAGCCGATAGGCCTCGGCCTCGTGCGAGCCGGAGAATTTCTCCTTCTGGCCGGTATAGAAGTCGACGCTCGCGTGGTCCGCCATGGTCACGGCGTAGTGCTCGTAATAATCCTCCGCCTCCGCCTGGCTCTCGCGGCACACCACGTGGCAGGTGGTGTAGACGCCGATGCTGCGGCCCGCGCGCGCCGCCCGCGCGTTCATGTCCTCGATGTGGGCGCGGCCGCCCTCGATCTCGACGAAAGTGGTGAACAGAAAGTCCGCCGCCTTGGCGGCGAACTCGCGCCCGGGCGGCGAGAACGCGGCGTTGAGCGTGACCGGGCGCGGCTGCTGGATCGGCCGCGGCTTTCCCGAGACGTTTTTGAGATCGTAGAAGCGGCCGTGGAAATCGAACGGCGCGTCCTCGGTGTAGATGCGCGACATGATCTCGAACCACTCGAGCCCTTGCGCGTAGCGGTCCTCGATCATGGGAAGGCCGAACAGCGCGAACTCCTCCGGGTTCCAGCCGCACACGATGTTGAGCCCCGCCCGGCCGTTGGTCGCGTGGTCGATCGTGGCGAGCGCCTTCGCGGCATAGACCGGATGAATCATCGGCACGTGCACGGTCGAGAACAGCGCAATCTTCTCGGTGACGCCGGCAAGCCCCGCCGCGAAGGTGAAAGTCTCGAACGACCATTCGCGGCTGTTGAGCTCGCCGCCGAAACCTTTCCAGCGCGCGATCGGCATGAAGAACTCGATGCCGGCGCGATCGGCCATCTGCGCGACTTCGACGATCTCGCTCCAGTGCGCCGGCCAGCGCTCGGGCACCCGGGTGAGCGCGAGGCCGCCGTCGGAATTCGCCGAGAACACCCCGAGCTTGAACTTGTTCGGCCCGCGCATCGGGTGCGGCACGCCCGCCATTCCGGCTCTCCTTGGCACTGGCGCAGCGGTATATGACAATCCGGCTACTGGAAAGACCTGCGAGCGTTGCACTTGGCGGCCGCATGCACGGCTCTCTAGGTTCCCCTCCCCCCACGCGAAGCGTGGTGGGGAGGGGTCAGGGGTGGGGGGTCTTTTGTTTCTTGAGAGCGCAAGCGGGGAGAGGTAAGAATGCGTCTCCCCTACGACGACGTCGCGCTCGCGGTGCCGGTCGGTGCCCTACGTGCGCCACTCGATCCGCGGCGCCCACTGGTTCCTGGCGCGCGCGCTCGCCGGGCTCATCAAAGACTCTGGCCTGCCGAAAAACGCGATCGACGGGCTCACGGTCTCGAGCTTCACGCTCGCGCCCGACACCGCCGTCGGCCTGACCCAGCAGCTGGGGCTTAAGCCGCGCTGGCTCGACCACATCCCCATGGGCGGGGCGAGCGGCGTCGTGGCGCTGCGCCGCGCCGCGCGCGCGGTGCAGTCGGGCGACGCCAACGTGGTCGCCTGCCTCGCCGGCGACACCAACCACGTGGATTCGTTCCGGCGCAGCCTCGAAAACTTCAGCCAGTTCGCGCGCGACGCCACCTACCCTTACGGCGCCGGCGGGCCGAATATGATCTTCGCGCTCATCACCGCGCACTACATGCGCGTTGCCGGCGCGACGGCGGAGGATTTCGGCAAGCTCGCCGTCGCGCAACGCGACAACGCGCGGCAGTTTCCCCACGCGCTGCTCACGGCGCCGCTCACGCTTGAACAATATCTCGCCGCGCGCATGATCGCCGACCCGCTGCGGCTCTACGATTGCGTGATGCCGTGCGCGGGCGCCGAGGCGTTTTTAGTGATGCGCGCCGACCTCGCGCGCCGGCACGGGCTCAAGTTCGCGCGCGTGCTCGGCACGATCGAGGGGCACAACGCGTTCGCCGACGATCCCATCGCGCTGCGCGGCGGCTGGGCGCTCGACCGCGACGAGCTTTACGCCCAGGCCGGCGCCGGGCCCGAGGAGATGGATTTCATCCAGACCTACGACGACTATCCGGTGATGAGCATGGTGCAGTTCGAAGGCCTCGGCCTGTGCCGCGAGGCCGAGGCGCCGGCGTTTGTTCGTCAGAACACCTTCACCACGGACGGCACCTGCCCGCTCAACACGTCCGGCGGACAGCTCTCCTGCGGCCAGGCCGGCGCCTCCGGCGGCTTCCTCGGCCTGGTCGAAGCGGTTCGCCAGCTCTCCGGCCAGACGCTCGGCGCGCGCGTGCCCGACGCCGGCCTCGGCCTCGTCGCCGGCTACGGCATGGTCACCTACGACCGCGGCATCTGCAGCGGCGCGGCGGTGCTGGGCGCGTAGGCCCAATGTGATAGGAAATCCTTGGCGTCGACGCCGCCGGTCATTTATCGCGGGTGTGCCGCGTTCGCTCCAACAATGCTTGCACCTCGACCGGTTTCGCCAAGCTGTATCGGACGGGCGCCAAAAAAGTGACGCGGCTTCCGAATGCTGACGCCCGCTTCAAATTAAGCGTCACGCGCGGTGGGTTGGTAAACCACAGATACCTGATCGACGCGATGTTTGACAGTGCGATATATTCACTATGAGACCCGTTTTTCACAATCAGATTGTCGCCGTCTATCCATACTTCATCGACAAAATCAGTCAAGCCTAGTTTTACAAACAGAAAATACCCAATTATGCCAAGTATTAGAGGAACAATCAGATCCAGCAGAGCTTCACGAGTCGTCGAGATTGCAACCCACAGCGCGGTTACGGCAAAAATAGCGGAAAAGAGGAACCACGCCGCGGGAAATAGACGCTTATAAAAGAACGTTGCTTGCGAAGATAGCAGACGCATGGCCGTAGCCTCTTATCCATGCTCCAGTGTTTGTTTGATCGAGAGCCCATGGTGGGCACGGCCGCTCCGCTGGCGCTTCGCGGCCTTAGCCCACCCTACGGTGCCGACCCGCTCCCCTTCCTCAGTGCAAAGGCGAGCGGGACGGTCGCCAGCGTCAGCATCGCGACGACGATGAGGGCGCCGGAGATGCCAATGAGATCGCCGACCAGGCCGCTGAGCGGCGGCGCCACGGCGGCGGAGCCGATGGCGAGCGTGTAGAACACGCTGAGCGCATGGGTGCGCCGCTCCGGCGCCGCGTAGTCCGGCACCGAGCCGTAGATCACGGTCGTGACCCCGTTGAGCACGACGCCCAGCAGCGGCAGCAGTACGAACGCGATGTCGAGCGGCACCAGCAGGACGGCGATCATCCCGGCGGCCGTGACGATCTGCGCGACGACGATGATGGCGACGACGCCGGCCCATCGGGCGACCCATCCGCAGGCGAGCTTGCCGGCGGCGCCGCCGACAAAAACCAGCGTCAGCGCGAAGCCGGCGGTGACGACGGTCGCGCCCTTGGCGATCAGCAGAAACGGCAGCAGCACGAAAAACGCGCCGCGCACCATGCTGTCGGCAATGCCGAATGCGGCAAGAACATAAAAGCCGAAGCGCAGGCGCGCCTTCACCGCGGCGTCATGTGGCGCCGGCGGCGCCGCGGCCGGCTCCGGCGGCAGGCGCGGCGTCAACGCAAAGACGGCGACGGCCCCGACGATCCCGAGGAGCCCGAGCAGGCCGTAGGCCGGCCGCCACGGCATGATCAGGATCATCGTCGTTGCCGAGAGGGGCAGCAGAACCTTGCCGACGTCGCCGGCGAAATTATAGGTGCCGAAGGCGGTGAGCGCGCGCGCCCCGGTGAAAATGCGCGTGACCAGCGCGGAGGCGATCGGATGCTGGGTCGCCGCGCCGACACCGCCGATAAACAGCGCCCCTACCAGCGCCCAAAACCCGTTGCCCAATCCGGCAAGGCAGTAGCACAGGCCGGACAAGGCGGTGCCCAACGCCAATACGGGGCCGGCGCCAAGCCGCCCGGCGACATACGACGCGGGGATTTGCAGGCTCGCCATGGTGCCGGTGTAGATCATGCGCAGCAGGCCGACGGCGGCATAACTCAGCGCGAACTCCGCCTGCCAGATCGGCAGCGCCAGCCAGATCAGATCCGTATAGCCGTCGTGCAGAACATGCGCGCCGCAGGCGACGCCAAGCGCACGCCGTTCGCGGCTCCTGGCCGCTGCCGTGTCGGCGGGTCGGTCGGATTCGATCGATGCGATGATCGCCATGCTACGTCTAGCGTGCGACGGCGCGCTTGGGGGCGCGCTCCGCCCGCGGCGTCGTGCGCAATGCATTCATCAGATCGCGCGCCGAGGAAAGCTCCTCCAGCCGGTCGACCGATCGGACGACCTCATCAATCGCGCCAGCGGAAATCCGGTCGGGCGCGTAGGTGCGCAGCTTCGCGACGATCTGCGCGCGCGACAACGGATTCTCTGGCGCGCCGCGCGGGTGCTCGCAGCGCGCGGAGAGTTTGCTGCCATCCGTCATCTCGATCTCAGCCGTTGCTTGCACGCCGGTGAGCGCCGGATCGGCGACGACCTCGACTTGCTCGGCGGCGGCGCGCTTGAGCACGGGGTCGTCGTAACGGGACGGCTCGAACTGCGCCAAGGTGAGCGCCCGGTCATGGACGATCACCGCAGCGGTGTAGTGCGCGGAGATCATCGCCTCGAACTTGCCTTTGTAGTGGGCAAGCCCGCCGTGCAGGTCGAAGGCCGGGCGGCTCAACCCGACGCGAACCTTCTTCACGCGCGCGCGGTCGATCCGGTGTTGCTCGACGAGATCAAACAAAGCCGTGTTCATGCCCTGGAACGACGACGCCGACGGCCACAGACGCAGCGCGATTTGCTCCAATTCCCAGCGCGTGCCGAGGTCGGCGGTCGCAAGCTCCGGCTTGCCGCCCTCCGCATAGGCGTTGAACAGGCCGCCGTCCTTGGCGGTGAGGAACTCGCGCGTGGCGACGAATTTCTGCTCGGCGAGCAACGCCGCGATCAGCCCCGAGAGCGCGCCGCGGCACTGGTGGAACTTCACCGTCGGCGTGCCCCAGGCCGCGTAGGTGCCGGCCGCCTGGCTGCCGGCGAGCCCGAACGCGCGCGCCATGGTGTCGGAATCGAAGCCGCGCAGGCGCCCGATCGTGGCGGCCGCGCCGAACGGGCCGAGCACGCCGGGGCCATGCCAACCACGCGCCCGCGCCGCCGGCCAGTCGAGGCCGAGGCCGATGCGCGTCATCACCTCGCAGCCGGCCGCGAGCGCGACCAAGAGATCGCGGCCGGAGCGCCCATCGCGCTCGGCGATCGCCAGCGCCGGCGGCACCACCTCGGGCGTGATGTGGGTGAGCGTCGGGCGGTGCACGTCGCACATGGTCACCGCGGTGATGAGATAGCCGTTGAGCAAGGTCGCGCCGGCGAGCGAGAGTCTTGCGCCGCCGATGATGCTCGTCTCGTCCGATTGCGCCAGCGCCGCCGCCAGCGCCTCGACCTGGGAGGTCTCCTCGCCCTGGTGCCCGGCGAGCGCGCAGGCGAGCGCGTCGAGCAGCAGGTTCTTGCAGTGCCCGCGCGCCGCGGCGGGGATGTCGTCGTAGCTCAAGCCGGCGGCAAATTGGGCAAGCACCTGGGTGGGTTCGGACATTGGAATTCCTCGGTAGTGGTCGCGACGGCGACAACGGCGCGCTACCATATCCGATACATCGCCCGATCCCAACGAGGTCGGGCCGTAAAGCCGTCATCGCTCGGTCTTAAAAATGGCCCGGCATGACGAAACGATTGCAACATAATCAAATCAGGGAGGAAACAAATGCACAGGCGCGCTTTCCTGACCGCGACCGCCGCCGCGGCGACGGCTGCGACGCTCAAAACCGCCCATGCGGTGACCGACCGTCCGTACGGCGCAACGGGCGTCCCGCTCACGCCGAGGCCCGCGCTGCCGCTCGGTCCCCTGCCCGGCTCGCGCTATCCCGATCCGCACATCGAATCCCTCGACAAGCGTTTCAAAGGCAGCCCCGGTACCGGATCGGTCGAGCGCATCGCCACCGGATTCCGCTGGGCCGAAGGCCCGGTGTATGTCCCGGCCGGGCGTTATCTGCTGTTCAGCGACATCCCCAACGACCGCATCATGCGGCTCTCCGAGGACGATAATCATCTCAGCGTGTTCCGCGAGCCGTCGATGAACTCGAACGGCAATACCATCGATCGCGAGGGCCGGCTCGTCACTTGCGAGCACGGCGGGCGCCGCGTCACCCGCACCGAGCTCGACGGCTCGATCACCATCATCGCCGACAAATACAACGGCAAGAAGCTCAACGCGCCGAACGACGTGGCCGTCGCCGCGAACGGCACGATCTGGTTCACCGATCCGGGCTACGGCATCAAGGGCGACTACGAAGGCCTGATGGAGCCGTTCGAGCAGGAGAAGAAGAACGTGTTCCGGGTCGATCCGAAAACCGGCGACATCAAGGTCGTGGTCGACGACTTCGTCATGCCGAACGGCATCACGTTCTCGCCCGACGAGAAGAAGCTCTACGTGATCGACACCGGCCTGACCGAGGGACCCAACAACCCGGCGCACATCCGCGTGTTCGACGTCGACATCGACGCCGGCACCGTGTCGAACGGCAAAGTGTTCGCCGACAACTTCAGCCCCGGCTTCACCGACGGCATGCGCTGCGACACCGACGGCAACGTGTGGTGCTCGATGGGCTGGGCCGATCCGAAAGAGGACGGCGTGCGCTGCTATGCGCCCGACGGCACCATGATCGGCAAGATCCATGTGCCGGAGACGGTCGCCAACCTCACCTTCGGCGGCATGCGGCGCAACCGGCTCTACATCTGCGGCTCGACGTCGCTCTACGCCTGCTACACCAGCGCGCGCGGGGCGCTCAAACCGTAGGTGGGCAAAGCGCGCAAAGCGCATAGCCGACGCTTCGCGTCGGCGTTCTTCAATAGCAAGAACGGCGGCCGGAGGCCGCCTACGCCCACGCGGAGTTTTTGTTTGGTCGGGAGAAAGACGCGTGGGCACGTCGCCGCCGCTTGCGCGTCGGCTCCTTAGCCCACCCTACTTCACCGCCGCCATTTGCTCCGCTTCGACGCGCCGGATCACTTCCTCGAGCGCGGTGCGCTCGCGCGTGATTTCCGAATCGGAGAGCTTCGGATCAAGGTGCCCGATGTAATCGGGAAAGCCGACGCGCGCGCTGTCGTAGAGCTGGCGCCGCGCCTCGGCGGTATTCGGCTCGAGCGCGGCGACGACGCTTACGAGCAGAGGGTAATAGTTCGTCATACGAGCAGGTCTTCTTGGAGCATGATCTTTTCCGAAAACCGGTTTCCACTTTTCGGGATCATGCTCTAACGCACGAAGCTGCAGACATTAGGGCGCAAAGGGCGCGAAAATGTGCGCGCGCCCTGCCCGCTATTTCTTCTCTTCGCGCTCGAGCTGCGGCGCGATCGAGGGCGCCGTTCCGGCTGCACCGAGCACGTCGGCGCGCGCCGAGTTGAGCTTCTCGGAGACGCGTTTCGACATGGCGTTGAACTCCTCGATGCGGGCGGCAATCGCGGAGCCGTGCTTGCGCAGCAACTCGGCGAGCGCCTGGGTCTCCGCGGCGAGGGAATGCGCCACCTGAACGACCGCATCGCCGGTCGCCTGAATCTCCGCCGCCGTCGTGTTGCATGTCTCTACCAACTGGTCGGCGTTGCTGCGCGCTTCCGGCTGAATGCTCGTCTCCCGGGGCGGCACCGCTTCGGTCGCCGGAGATTCGTCGTCCCTGAGTTGGAGCGCCTCGGCCATGGATTCCTCGATGCTCGACTTGAGGTCATCGAGGCTCTGGGGAGACCGTGCCATCACTTCCTCCTGAAAGCCATTTTTCCTGAGACTACAAATACATGCCTCTACCGGCGAAGCTGAACCACTACGTTAACTTAGGGTTAAAATTCATGGTTAACGAATTGGGCCCCATCCGATCTTTTGCCCATTTTCGTCGCGGTTTAGGCCGCAAATCCGCCCCCGGCGCCGGCTATTCCTGCCGCCGGGGACAAATTCATGCGGATTCGCCTACCTATCGCGGCGCTCGCGCTGACGCTGCTGGCCGCTTGCAGCGGCCCAACGGCCACCCGGTGGCCGACGGAGTCGAGCACTCGGGCCGCCGCGCCGGCCGAGGTCCGCAGCCATCGCGCCTCGCTCGCCCATCGAACCGTCCGAACCGCCCGGCGTGAGGCATCCGTCCGGCGCGAGGCATCGGCCTCGGGGGATGGGTCGGTCGGGGTCGCGAGCTACTACGGCGCGGCCGGCCTCACGGCGGCGCACCGGAGCCTGCCGATGGGCACGCGCGTGCGGGTGACCAATACGGCGAACGGCCGTTCCGTCGTGGTGCGCATTTCCGACCGGGGCCCGTTCATCCGCAGCCGCTCGATCGACCTCTCCTCTTCCGCCGCACAGGCAGTCGGCATGACCGACGCCGGGCTCGCCAAGGTGCGGATGGAAGTGCTGCAGTAGCGCTTCGCGCGCGACCCGCGTGCTAATCTCGCGGCGATGCCGCCGCTGCGCCGAGCAAAACCCAAGCATCCGCTGCGCCGCTTCCCCTCGCCGACGCTGCCGCCCTCGGCGCGCAGCCGCGTGGCGCTCGGGCTGACCGCCTTCGCGGCGCAGGGCCGCCTGGCGCTCCAGGTCTGCCGTGAGTGCGGCACGGTGCACTACCCGGCGCAGGAGGCGTGCCGGAACTGCCTTTCGGTGCGGCTCGAGTGGCGGCCTCAGGACGGCGCCGGCGAACTCTTGAGCGATACGGTCCTGCGCCACAGCAACGAGCTTTACTTTCGCGCCCGCGTGCCGCTGCGGCTCGGCAGCGTGCGGCTCGACGCCGGCCCGACGGCGATTGCCTTCGTGCACGGCGCCTGCCCGCCGCCGCCGACGCGCGTGCGTCTGCGCGCCGCGCTCGACCGGGCCGGCGCGGCGATGCTCGCGGCCCTTCCCGACGACGAGGTGACCACGATGGCGGACGACCGCGTGCTGCGCGAGCTGACCAACGACCCGGCCGGCCGCAAAATCCTCATCACCGACGGCCGCGCCCCGGTGGCAGCGCCGCTCGCCCGCGCGCTCGCGGCGGCCGGGGCCGACCTGATCTACGTCGGCATGGCGGAGCCATGGCCGCCGGCCGCGGTCGCGCCCTACGCGCAGATCCCGGAAGTGCTGGTGCGCCCGCTCGACGTGACCGACAGTGAGTCGGTCGACGACCTCGCGGCCGAGATCGGCGGCAAGGTCGACATCCTCATCAACACGGCCGAGCACCACCGCCCGCACGGCGTGCTTGCGCGCGGCACCGAGACGGCGCGCGCCGAGATGGAGGTGAACTACTTCGGCCTGCTGCGGCTCGCGCACGGCTTCGCGCCGGGCTTGCGCACCCGCGCGGTCGATGGCGCCGCCGCCTGGGTGAACGTGCTGTCGATCTTCGCGCTCTCGAACTTTCCACCCCACGGCACCTTTTCGGCCTCGAAGGCCGCCGCCCATTCGCTGGCGCAAGGGCTGCGCGCGGAGCTGCGCGGCGGCGGCCTGCGCGTCGTCAACGTCTATCCGGGGCCGGTCGAGGAGGAATGGAACGACATGCTGCCGCCGCCCAAGCTCGCGCCGGCCGCGCTGGCCGCGGCGATCGTCGCGGCACTGCGCGACGGCGTCGAGGACGTCTACCCCGGCGAGGTGGCGCAGGACTGGCTCGCCCGCTGGCGCGACAATCCGAAGGCCCTGGAGCGGGAGGTGGCGGAGCGCTAATGATGGGTTTCCGCCCGCCGGCGCGGGCGTCACCCATTTACGGTACGGAGTCCGCCCATGCCGACCGACGTCCTGACGCGGCTTGCCGAGGCGCTCGCGACCGGCGCGGTGCGCGTCGTCGATCTCACCCAGACGCTGCAGCCCTCGACCCCTGTTATTCAGCTGCCGCCCCAGTTCGGCGCCTCGAACCCGTTCCGCATCGAGGAGATTTCTCATTACGACGAGCGCGGTCCCGGCTGGTACTGGAATAACATCGCGTTGGGGGAACACACCGGCACCCACTTCGACGCGCCGATCCATTGGGTGACCGGCAAGGACTACCGCGACGGCTACACCGACACGATCCCGGCCGGCCGCTTCGTCGCGCCCGCCTGCGTGATCGACTGCTCGAAAGAGGCGGGGACGGACGAGAAATTCCTGCTCGAGCCGGCACACATCGAGGCGTGGGAAGGCAGGCACGGCCGCATTCCCAAGGGCGCCTGGGTGCTCATGCGCACCGACTGGTCGAAGCGCACGACGCCGGAGAGTTTTTTGAACATGAAAGACGATGGTCCGCATGTGCCCGGCCCGAGTGCCGCCGCCATCCGGTTCCTGATCGAGCAGCGGGACGTGAACGGTTGGGGGGTCGAGGCGGTCGGCACCGACGCCGGCATGGCATTCGGCTTCGAGCCGGCGTTCCCGGCGCATCACCTCATGCACGGCGCCAAGAAGCTCGGGCTTGCGAGTCTCACCAATCTCGACCAGCTGCCGCCGACCGGCGCGGTGCTGATCACGCCGCCGCTCAAGATCAAGAACGGCTCGGGCAGCCCGCTGCGCGTGCTGGCGCTAGTGGCCGGGTGAACGTGCTAAGGTGATGGATTAAGGCCGGCCGGGGACAATTCAGAAAGGAAACCGCCATGGCGGAACGTTCCTTCAAGGAAGAAGTGAACAAGCTGCGACTCGGCGCCGGCGAGGAATTCCACGGCGAGGCAATCCTCGCGGTGACGAAGGCGCTGCTGCAGTCGGGCGTTTCCTACGTGGCCGGCTACCAGGGCGCGCCGATCTCGCACCTGATGGACGTGCTCGCCGACGCCAACGACATCCTCGAAAATCTCGGCATTCGCTTCGAGAACAGCGCGAGCGAGGCGACCGCGGCGGCGACGCTGGCTGCGTCCGTGAATTACCCGCTGCGCGGTGCGGTGACGTTCAAGTCGCCGGTCGGCACGAACGTCGCCTCCGACGCGCTCGCCAATCTTTCCTCCGGCGGCGTCACCGGCGGCGCGCTCATCGTCATCGGCGAGGACTACGGCGAAGGCTCCTCGATCATGCAGGAGCGCACCCACGCCTTCGCCATGAAATCGCAGCTGTGGCTGGTCGACCCGCGGCCGAACCTGCCGACCATCGTCGACATGGTGGAAAAGTCGTTCCAGCTTTCGGAGGCCTCGCACACGCCGGTGATGCTCGAGCTGCGCATCCGCGCCTGCCACGTCTATGGCCACTTCGGCGCGAAGGACAACGCCAAGCCGGCGTTCGGCATCAAGGACGCGCTCGAACGGCCCAATCGCGACGTGAACCGCATCGCGCTGCCGCCCGCGACCTACATGCACGAGAAGGAGAAGATCGAGCAGCGCTGGCCGGCCGCGGTGCGCTTCATCACGGAAAACAAGCTCAACGAATTCTTCGCCGAGGACGCGGCCGACATCGGCATCGTCATGCAGGGCGGCCTCTACAACAACAGCCTGCGCGCTTTGGAAATCCTCGGCCTCGCCGACGCGTTCGGCGAAAGCCGCATCCCGCTCTACGTGCTCAACGTCACCTATCCGCTCATCGACGCGGAATTCGTGCGCTTCTGCGCCGGCAAGAAAGCGATCTTGATCATCGAGGAAGGCCAGCCCGACTTCATCGAGCAGGCGGTCAACACGATCCTGCGCCGCGCCGACCTGCAGACCAAAGTCGACGGCAAGACTTGTCTGCCCATGGCGGGCGAATACACCGGCGGCGTGCTGCGTGACGGCATCCGCAAATTCGTCGCCGCGCACCGGCCCGACCTGTTGGACCGCGCCAACGGCGCAGTGGTGAAGCTGCGCCCGGGCGAGGACGACAAGACCCGCCTGCAGGCCGCGCTCAAAATGCTGGGCGAGAACGTGCACGGCCGCCCGCCCTCGTTCTGCACCGGCTGCCCGGAGCGGCCGATCTTCGCCGCCATGAAGCTCGTGGAGCGAGAGTTGGGCCAGCACCACGTGTCATGCGACATCGGGTGTCACCTGTTCTCGATCCTGCCGCCGTTCAACATCGGCAACACGACCATGGGCTACGGCCTCGGCGCCGCCGGCGCCTCCGCGTTCAACATGCCGGCGGACAAACGCGCGATCGCGGTGATGGGCGACGGCGGCTTCTGGCACAACGGCTTGGCCAGCAGCATCGGCAACGCCGTGTTCAACAAGAGCGACAACGTCGTGATCGTGGTCGACAACGGCTATTCGGCCGCGACCGGCGGCCAGGACATCCCCTCGTCCTTTGCCGACAACCCGATCCGCTCGACCAAAAATTCAATCGAGCGCGCGGTGCGCGGCGTCGGCGTCACCTGGGTGCGCACGCTCACCCACACCTACGACGTCGCGAAAATGCGCGATACGCTCAAAGAAGCGCTCACGACGGCCGTGAAAGGCCCGAAGGTGATCGTCGCGCAATCGGAATGCATGCTCAACAAGCAGCGCCGGGTGCGCCCGCTCATGAATAAGGCGATCAAGGCGGGCGAACGGGTGGTGCGCGACCGTTTCGGCGTCGACCCCGACACCTGCACCGGCGACCATTCCTGCATCCGGCTCTCCGGCTGCCCGTCGCTCACGATCGCGCCCAATCCCGATCCGCTGCGCAAGGATCCGGTGACCAAGGTGATCAACTCGTGCGTCGGCTGCGGCCTGTGCGGCGAGGTCTCGCATGCGGCGGTGCTGTGCCCGTCGTTCTACCGCGCCTCGATCATCAACAACCCGTCCTTCTTCGACCGCGCGCTCGCGCGCGTGCGCGGCTTCGTGATCGGCGCGCTGCAACGGCGCCTCGACCGCCGCGCGGTCGCGGCGTGAGGGGGCAATCGTGAGCGCCGCGCCCGACAACATGCGCCCGATCAAAATCGCGATCCTCGCCATGGGCGGGGAAGGCGGCGGCGTGCTTGCCGACTGGATCATCGATCTCGCCGAACACGCCGATTACCTGGCGCAGACAACCTCGGTGCCCGGCGTCGCCCAACGCACCGGCGCGACCATCTATTATCTCGAGCTGTTTCCGCGCGCCGCCGCCCGCGCCCGCGGCAAGGACCCGGTGCTCGCGCTCGTTCCGGTGCCAGGCGACGTCGACGCCGTCATCGCCTCCGAGCTGATGGAAGCCGGGCGCGCGGTGCAGCGCGGGTTCGTCACCCCCGACTGCACGACGCTCATCGCCTCGACGCACCGCGTCTATTCGATGACCGAGCGCACCGCGCTTAGCGACGGCCGGGTGGACGCGGCGAGTTTGCAGGAAGCCTGCGCGCTTGCCGCTAAGCGCCTGATCGCCTTCGACATGGCGGCGCTTGCCGAAGCGAGCGGCAGCGTCATCAGCGCGGTGCTGTTCGGCGCCCTCGCCGGGGCGGACCTCCTGCCCTTCCCGCGCGCAGCCTTCGAGGCGGCGATCGAGCGCGGCGGCGTCGGGGTCAAGGCGAGCCTCTCGGCATTCCGCGCCGGCTTCGAGGCAGCGGCCGCGGGAAGAACAGCCGCCGCGGCAGCGCCAATTGCATCCTCGGCCGCGACCGCGAAGCGGGGCTCGCTCGCGGCGCTCATCGACGAAGCCGCCCGCACCTACCCGCAGATCGCCGACATCGTGCGCGCCGGGGTCGAGCGCGTCGCGGATTATCAGGACATCGGGTATGCCGGCCGCTACCTCGCGCGGCTTTCCTCGCTCGCGCCGGTCGCGCACGAGCGCGGCGGCGAGCGCCTCTTGGCCGAGACCGCGCGCCAGCTGGCGCTGGCGATGGCCTACGAAGACACGATCCGGGTGGCCGAGCTGAAAATCCGCGCTTCGCGCTTTGCCCGCGTGCGCGAGGAGGTACGACTCGGCGACGGACAGTTGCTGCAGATCGCGGAGTTCATGCATCCGCGCGTGCAGGAGATTGCCGACACCCTGCCGACGGGCCTCGGGTACTGGCTCTTGAACACGCGTTGGGCGCGGCGGCTGGTCGAGCGCTTCACCAAATCCGGCAAGGTGGTGAAGACCACAAGCGTGCGCGGCTTTCTGCTGCTTTATCTGGTCGCTTCGCTCAAACCGCTGCGGCCGCGCTCGCTGCGTTTCGGTGCCGAGCAGGCGGCAATCGACCACTGGCTCGGGGTGGTGCGCGACACGGCGAAGACCGACGCGGCGCTCGCCGCCGAGGTCGCCGAGGCGCGCAACCTCGTGCGCGGTTACGGCGACACCCACGAACGCGGACGCGAGCGGTTCGACGCGCTCATGGCCGTGCTGCCGCAGGTGACGACGCTCCCCGACGCCGCCGCCCGCTTTGCCGCACTGTGCAAGGCGGCGCAAGCCGACGAGAGCGGGACCGAACTCACCCGCGCCATCGGTGCGCTGCCGAAGCTCTCGCAGGCCGCGGAGTAGGCCTGTCATTGCGAGGAACCCGCAGGGCGACGAAGCAATCCAGCGCTGGATTGCTTCGCTTTGCTCGCAATGACCGGCCATGGCCGACTCCGTCACGCTCAAATTCAGCCATTTCCTCGCGCCCACCAGTTATTTTCAGACCGACGTGGTCGAGCCGTGGGCGAAGGAGTTGGAGACAAAAACCAGCGGCCGGGTGAAGGTCGAAATCTTCAACGCCCCTTCACCGCTCGGTAAGCCGACCGAGCAGGCGAACCAGGTCAAGGCCGGCACGGTCGACATCGCGCTCGGCCTGCGCGGCGCCGAAGGCGACAAATTCCCCGGCAGCTCGATCATCGAACTGCCGTTCCTGGTGCCGAACGCGCTCGCCGGCTCGCGCGCGCTGTGGGGCCTCTACGCCGACGGCACCCTCGCCGACGAATACAAGGATTACAGGGTCCTGGCCCTGTTCGTTCACAATCCCGGCCTGATCCACACGGCAAACAAACGGGTGGTGACCCTCGCCGATCTCAACGGCCTGCGCTTCCGCGCGCCCAACAAGATCGTGGCGGCGGCGCTCGAGCATATTGGCGCGACGCCGGTCGTGCTGCAAGTCAACGAGGTGATGGAGGCGGTCAAGGCTGGCAAGATCGACGGGATCATCACCAACTGGGGCAATCCGCTCCAGGGCTTCAACGATTACATGAAGTTCCACACCGACACGCAGTTCTATACCGCGGCTTTCTTCATCGTGATGAACCGGGAGAAATATCAGAGCCTGCCGGTGGACGTGCGCCGCGCGGTCGATGAATTATCGGGCGAATCCTGGTCGATAAAGTTCGGCCCGCTGTGGGACAAATGGGATCAGCTGGTGCGAGCCGGCGCCAACGCGCCGGGGCCACGAAATCATCGTGCCGGACGCGGCCACGCTGGCGGCCTGGCGCGAGGGCCTGCGGCCCGTCACCGAGCGCTACCTCGCCGATCTTTCCGCGCACGGCTTCCCGAACGCGCGTGCCGCGCATGAGAAGCTGGCAGTGGCCCAATCGATGTGGTGAAGAATATCGCTCAGTGCCGTGACGGCAGGATCAGAAGGCATAGATGGCGTTTTCCGTCGCGGCACGGACGTGGGGTTTCAGCCCGTCGCGACTGACGACATCGACGGGGCCGTCGAACAGACCCGCGATGTATTCTTTCAATCCCACATAATCGAACACGGTGACATGAGCCTCCGGCTCGATGTCGATAATGATGTCGAGATCACTGTCGGGTCGATTCTCGCCACGCGCCACCGAGCCGAATATTCCGGCGTGGCGAATACCGCGGGCGCGGAGGTCGGCCTCGTAACGGCGTAAGGTGGCAATGGCGTTCTGGGTGTTCATCGCCCAGATATATACCACGAAACGCTAGTGATGCGTCATCCGCCGAGCCAACCTCACCGCCGTTCCAAGGGACATCGGGCGTTGCAGGGTGAAACTTACCTGCACCGGACCTCCGGCCGACCTCGCGCCTCAGGTCACGAAGTACGGCGCGTCGAGCGGGGCTGCCGGGCCGAACAGAACGAGCAACGCCGCGCCGACCGCGAGGGCGGCGAAGAGCAGCCCGGCCGCCAACAAGGCCGGATCGACGCGGGGATGCCGGCTCAGGTCCCACCGCGGCGCGTCATGCCAGTACTTCCGGCGCGTCTGCGGGACGCCATACCAGTACGTGTCGTACCAGAACGGATCGATGTTTGTGGGGATCATGTTCGCTCTCCGATTGTTCGAGTTGCGTTGTGGAGAGACGTACGTACGCCGCGGCCATTGTCAGATTAATAGGTGACCTGGTAATCTAATCCATCACGTGAGGTGATATATTGCCATGCAGGACCTACGGACCCTGGCGATCTTCGTGAAGGTGGCGGAACGCAAGAGCTTCGTGGGCGCGGCCGCCGAGCTTGGCATCACGCAATCGGGGGTCAGCAACGCGATCAGCCGGCTCGAGGATCAATTAGGCGTGCGGCTCCTTGCGCGCACCACGCGCCGCGTGGGCCTGACGGAGGACGGCGCAGCCTTCTTCGAGCGCTGCCGTCAATTGCTGGCCGACCTTGAGGAAGCCGAACTGGTGCTCAAGGAGACACGGCTCAAGCCGACCGGCCGCCTGCGCCTCGACATGCCTGTGGGCTTCGGGCGGCTCAAGGTTGTGCCTCTGCTGTGCCGGTTCCAGGCTCAGTATCCCGAACTCACCCTCGCCATCACCTCGACCGACCGCTACGTCGACTTGGTCGAGGAAAGCATCGACGTCGCCGTGCGGTTCGGTCAGCTGCAGGACTCGAGCCTGATGGCGCGGCGGCTCACCCAAACGCAGTTTCGCGTGTTCGGTGCGCCGAGCTATTTCGCCAAGCACGGGCGGCCCCGGACGCCCGACGATCTCGCCCGTCACAATTGCCTCGGCTTCACGCTGCGCGACACACGGCTGGCGCGGCCGTGGCGCTTTGTCCGCGACGGGGTCGAGGCGACCGTCACGCCGAAAGGGAACATGAGCTTCACCGACGGTGCGGCGCTATGCGATGCCGCGCGCGACGGCTGCGGGCTGGCGCAGATGCACGGCTACTACGTCGATGACCCGTTGCGCGCCGGCGAACTCGAACCGGTGCTGGAAAAGTTCAAGCCGCCGGTCGATCCCATCTGGCTGGTCTACCCGCAGACCCGCCACCTCTCGCCCAAAGTGCGCGCGTTCATTGATTTCATGGTCGACAATTTCTGTCGGATGGGTTGAGCGCAGTGAAACTCATCAAACAGCTGATAAAATTTTTGATGGGTTTCCGCCCGCCTTCGCGGCGTCAACCCATCCTACGCAATCCCGCATAAAACGCCGTCATCGTCCGGATCACCGCCGCCTCGGTGAAGCGCTCCATGAACCGCGCGTGCGCGGCCGCGCCCATGCGCGCGCGCAAGGCCGCGTCGCCGGCGAGCCGCGCCAATGCGCGCGCGGCCGCGTCCACGTCGCCGCGCGGGACGAGCAGCCCCTCGATGCCGTCGCGTGCGACTTCGCGCGAGCCGGTTACGTCGGTGGCGACGATCGGCCGACCGCCCGCGGCGGGCTCGAGCAGCGCCTTCGGCAGGCCCTCGCGGTACGAGAGCAGGATGGCGACGTGGTTCTCGCGCCAGACCCGGGCGAGATCGTCGGTCGGGCCATGCCAGGCGATGCCCGGTTCGGCCGCCCAGCGGCGCAGCTGATCGGCCGAGAACGAGCGCCGGTTCGATGGATCGGGCTCCCCATAGAGATTGAGTTCCACCGGTGCGCCTTGCGCACGCGCCCGGCGCACCGCCTCCACGGTCTCGGCAATTCCCTTGGGGATGAGCATGCGCCCGACGACCGCCACTTTGACCGGCGGCGCAGGGGGCTCCGGCGAGAGCGGAACGAGCGCCGGATCGACCCCCGACCCGCCCACGATGGTCACGTCGGCGCTGGCGGGATCGAGGCCGAACTCGCCCGGGTCCTCGCTGTTCTCGAACACGTAACGGGTGCGCGGGCCACGCAGCGCACGCCCGATCAGGAATCGTACCAGCGGCCGCACGATGCGTTCCAGCGGCCCGTTCTCGATCCACAGGTGGCCAAGTCCGGTCGGCGTCAGCACCAAGCGTGGCGCGCCGGCAAGCCGCGCCGCCAAGCCACCCAGCACCACCGTGCGCAGCGCGATGCACTGCACCACGTCCGGCCGCTCCGCCTTTACGATGCGGACCATGCGGGCGACGCTGCCCATGATTTCGAGCGGCCGGAGGCTGCCCCGCTCCGCTTCCAGCGGGACGACCCGGCAGCCGGCCGCTTCCAGCCGGTGCGCGTCATTACGTACGCGCACCGCCACCGCGACCTCGAATCCCGCCGCCTGCGCCGCCCGCGCCATGGGCATGAAATGACGCAAGAACGCCCAATCCTCGGAATGGAAGAAGAGAAGCTTCGGCATTTGCAGCGTGCGCAAGTGGCGGGCGCGGAGGCTTTAGCGGAAAAAGCGCGGCGTGGCGATGATGATGACGCGCGGATGACGGACGTATCACATCCCCAACTTTTTTGCCGTCGCTAACCGCCCATGCCGACGGCACGCAAAAATTCCGTCGCGAACGTGTTTGTTATGATTCCGTAATCGCGCTGTTACACGAGCGCATTAGCGTCCCCGTGCCGGCAGCCGCGCGGGCAACCGCCTCTGCCATTTTGGAATCATCCGCACCCTTTGCCGTGGAGCAAACAGATGCAGCATCGACTCCTGCTCGGCTGCGCGACCGCCGCGCTCACAATCGGACTTGCCGCCGGCGACGCCCTTGCCGAAGACCGCGACGACCACAGGCCGCACACCGCGACCCCGATCAAGCACCTCGTCGTCATCTTCCAGGAGAACGTGTCGTTCGATCACTATTTTGGGACTTATCCGCACGCTCAGAACAACGCCGGCGAAACGCCGTTCAAGGCCTCGAAGCACACGCCCACCAGCATTAACACGCTACTGACGCCGCTCGACGTCAACAATCACTTCATGCCGCTCACCGGCGTCGACCTCATCAACAGCAATCCCAACAACAACCCCAGCGCGCCGGTCGCCCCCAACAACAGCAGGGTGAACGACGGCGGCGCGAGCAATCCGTTCCGCCTCGGACCGGCGCAAGCCGTGGTCGCCGATCAGGGTCACAACTACACGCCCGAGCAGGAAGCCTACAACAACTTCCACATGGATGGCTTCCCGGCATGGACCGGCACCGCCGGTCCGCCGCCGAGCGCGCCGCCTGCCGCGCTCACCAAGGGCCTGGTCATGGGCTATTACGACGGCAACACCGTCACGGCGTTCTGGAACTATGCGCAGCATTTCGCCATGAGCGACAACTCGTGGACGACCACGTTCGGACCTTCGACGCCCGGCGCGCTCAACCTCGTCGCCGGCCAGACCAGCGGCTTGTCCGCCTTCAACAGCCACGTGCCCTCGAGTCACGAAGTGAGCGACGGCAGCGGGAACTTCAGCCTGATCGGCGATGGCGACCCGCTGTACGACACCTGCGCCAGCACCGGGATCGACCAAGTGGCAATTGCGGGCCGCAATATCGGCGACATGCTCAATTTGAAGGGCATCACCTGGGGCTGGTTCGAGGGTGGATTCGACCTGACGATCACCAATCCGAACGGCACGACGGGTTGCGCGCGGTCGCACGCGGCGACCCAACCGCCCTTCCCGGTCAATGCGGATTACATTCCGCACCACCAACCGTTCCAGTATTTCCAATCGACGAGCAATCCGAGTCACGCGCGTCCGAGTTCGGTGGCGGCGATCGGTCACAGCCTGATCCCGGATACCAACAATCCCGATCCGGCCAACCACCAGTACGACAGCCACGACTTCTTCGACGCGCTCAACGCTGGGCACATGCCGGCGGTGACTTTCCTGAAGGCGCCGGCGTATCAGGACGGCCATGCCGGCTACTCCGATCCGATCGACGAGCAGAATTTCGTCGTTACCACGATCAACAGGCTGCAGAAGAGCAAGTTCTGGGCGTCCACCGCCGTGATCATCGCCTATGACGACTCGGACGGCTGGTATGACCACCAGATGCCGCCGATCGTGAACCCGTCGTTCAGCGTGGCCGACAAGCTCAACGGCCCGGCGACCTGTAATGCCGGCTTGCAGCAGGGCCGGACGACGCGAACGACCCCGCTCAACGGCGCCCTGGGGTATTCGGCGCAGGGCCGCTGCGCCTACGGAACGCGCATACCGCTCATCGTGGTCTCGCCTTTCGCCAAGCGGAACTTCGTCGACCACACGTTGACCGACCAGAGTTCGATCCTGCGCTTCGAGGACAACTGGCTCGCCGGCGAGCGCGTTCAGCCGGACGGCTCGTTCGATACGATCGCCGGCGCGCTCGACAGCATGTTCGATTTCGACGGGCGGGATGACGAGCCGCGCAAGGTCATCCTCGATCCGAAAACCGGCGCCATAGTCTCCGTGTCGGGTGGCCACGGCGACGAGAAATAGCATCTGGTTGAGTACGTGCGTACGCGCCCGGCCCTGCTGCCCCCAGCAGGCCGGGCCGACTGCGCTTTGCAGTCGAAGGCGGCGGTCGGCAGAATTGGGTTCGCAACCTGGACCCCCGCATGCTCTCGGAACGCGAGCGCCTTTTCCTCAGCCGTCGTAAGGTCGGACACTTGGCGACCGCCGACCGCCGCGGCGCGCCGCACGTGGTGCCGGTGTGCTTCGCGATTGAGGGCGACGCGCTCTACATAACCGTCGACGAGAAGCCGAAGCGCGCCGACGTGCCGCTCAAGCGCCTGCGCAACATCGCGGAAAACCCCGCGGTCGCCGTGGTGGTCGACCGCTACGACGACGACTGGACCCGCCTCGGCTGGGTGATGCTGCGCGGCCGCGCAGAAATCCTCGCCGAAGGCGCCGAGCATGCCCGCGCCCAGGATGTGCTGCGCACGCGCTACCCGCAATTGAACGATATGCGGATTGGCTCGTTGCCGGTCATCGCGGTGCGGGTCGAACGGGTGACCAGCTGGGGCAACCTGGCGGCGGAGCCATGAGCCAGGCGCGGAGCCGGAGGGCTAGCGGCTAATGCCGGCCAACGGCTAAGCTTGCTGTCCATTCACCGGGAGCCACGCGATGCATTGCGGCGTCACCATGTTTCCCACCGACTATTCGGTGCAACCGCATGATCTTGCCGTGGAGGCCGAGGCGCGCGGGTTCGAATCCGTCTGGCTGCCCGAGCACAGCCACATCCCGACGAGCCGCAAGTCGCCCTGGCCGGGCGGCGCCGAGCTACCCAAATTCTATTACGACAGCTACGACCCGTTCGTGTCGCTCGGCGCGGCCGCGGCGGTGACCAAGAAGATCAAGCTCGGCTTCGGCATCTGCCTCGTCATCGAACGCGATCCGATCCATACGGCGAAGGAAGTCTCGACCCTCGACCGGCTTTCCAACGGCCGCGTCCTCTTCGGCATTGGCGGCGGGTGGAACGCCGAGGAAATGGCCCATCACGGCACTGTCTTCGACACCCGCTTCAAGCTGATGCGCGAGCGCATTGCCGCGATGAAAGAAATCTGGACCCAGTCGAAGCCAAAATTCGCCGGCGAGTTCGTGAAATTCGACGAGATGATGCAGTGGCCCAAACCGGTGCAGAAGCCGCATCCGCCGATCATCGTCGGCGGCGCTTACCCGCATGCGGCGCGCCGCGCAGTCGCCTATGGCGACGGCTGGATCCCGATTGGCAGCCGCGGCCTCGATCCGGTCGATGCGCTGGGCGAGTTCCGCAAAATGGCGAAAGAGAAAGGGCGCGACCCGGCCTCGCTCTCGTTCGATGTGTTCGCGGCGCCGCGCGACGCGGACACGCTCAAGCGTTATCGCGACGCCGGCGTCACGCGGGCGATTTTCATGTTGCCGTCGAAGGGACGCGACGAGGTCCTGCCCATGGTTGACCAATGCGCCGCCCTGATGAAGGCGCTCTGACCGCGAAAGTTTGGACGTCGATCAAGATGAATGCGCACGAAGGGCCGATCGCGGCCCGCGAATTCGCGACCGCCTGGGACGCCGAGGCCGAGCGCCTGCTGGCGGACTACGAGCGCGCGCCATTGCCCGAACTGCTCGCGGCCGCTCAGGCGCTCGGGCGCGAAGGCCACGGCAACATCGTGAGCTATTCGCGCAAGGTCTTCATTCCACTCACTCGGCTGTGCCGTGACGTTTGCGGCTATTGCACCTTCGCGACCACGCCGCGCCGGGTCGCGACCGCTTATCTGAGCCCGGACGAGGTGCTGGCGATCGCCCGCGCCGGGCGGGCGGCCGGCTGCCACGAAGCGCTGTTCACGCTCGGCGACAAACCGGAGCTGCGCTACCCGGCCGCGCGCACGGCGCTCGCCCGGCTCGGTTACGCGAGCACGGTCGAATATCTCAAAGCCATGTGCGAACTGGTGCTCGGCGAAACCGGACTGCTGCCGCACGTCAACGCCGGCGTGATGACCGAAGATGAGATCGCGGCGCTGCGCCGGGTGAGCGTCTCTCAGGGCATCATGCTGGAGTCGATTTCGCAGCGGCTGTGCGAGCCGGGCGGACCGCACTTCGGCTCGCCCGACAAGGACCCGCAGGTGCGGCTGGCGATGATCGAAGCGGCCGGCCGCCAGCGGGTGCCCTTCACCAGCGGCATTCTGATCGGCATCGGCGAGACGCGGCACGAGCGCATCGCCTCGCTGCTGGCCTTGCGTGACGTGCACGCGCGACACGGGCACCTGCAGGAAGTGATCGTGCAGAACTTCCGCGCCAAGCCGGGAACGCGGATGGCGGGCTTTGCCGAGCCACCGCTCGACGAAGTGCTGTGGACCGCCGCCGTCGCGCGGCTGATCCTCGGCCCGGCCATGAACATCCAGGTGCCGCCGAATCTGAGCTTCGCCGCGTTCCCGCGCCTGCTCAAGGCCGGCATCAACGACTGGGGCGGCATCTCGCCGGTCACCGCCGATCACGTGAACCCGGAGGCGCCGTGGCCGCAGATTGCGGTGCTTGAACGGGCGACGACCGACGCCGGCTACACGCTGGTGCCGCGCCTCGCAGTTTATCCGGAATATGCGGTGACGCCCGAGCCATGGGTCGATGCTGCCTTGGTGAAACGCGTGCTCGATGCGATCGACACCACCGGCTTCGCGCGCGAGGACAGCTGGACGCCGGGCGCGGTCTTACCTCTCCCCGCTTGCGGGGAGAGGTCGGCGCCGAAGGCGCCGGGTGAGGGGGAATTTCCACAGGCACAGTCTTTGGAGGGTCCCCCTCACCCCGACCCTCTCCCCGCAAGCGGGGAGAGGGGGCGCTCGCGTCGCGACCTCAGTAAAATTATCGGCCGGGCGAGTGCGGGAGAACGGCTCTCACAAGCCGATATCGTGCGCTTATTTTCTGCGCGCGGGCCCGAGGTCGAAGAGATTTGCGCCGCCGCCGACGCGCTGCGCGCACAGGTGAACGGCGACGTCGTCACCTACGTGGTCAACCGCAACATCAACTACACCAACGTGTGCAGCTACGCGTGCAGCTTCTGCGCCTTTTCCAAGGGCAAGCTGCACGATCACTTG